>ENA-ORTS01000955-ORTS01000955.1-human-gut-metagenome-genome-assembly--contig:-NODE-955-length-21392-cov-3.542204_pt1 | contig 21392 bp, 14 predicted proteins | sample MGYA00241911_ERZ509186 | MGnify/ENA primary metagenome ERZ509186 (study PRJEB26280, sample SAMEA2338852) | human gut metagenome | biome: human gut; feature: human-associated habitat; material: faeces...
TACCCAATATCTACGAATTTCACCTCTACACTGGGTATTCCGCTATCCTCTCTATCATTCTAGTTACATAGTTATAACGGCAATTCCGAGGTTGAGCCCCGGCATTTCACCGCTATCTTACATAACCGCCTACACTCCCTTTACGCCCAGTAATTCCGAACAACGCTTGCCCCCTTCGTATTACCGCGGCTGCTGGCACGAAGTTAGCCGGGGCTTCTTATCACGGTACCGTCATCATCGTCCCGTGCGAAAGAGCTTTACAATCCGAAAACCTTCTTCACTCACGCGGCATGGCTGGGTCAGAGTTGCCTCCATTGCCCAATATTCCTCACTGCTGCCTCCCGTAGGAGTCTGGACCGTGTCTCAGTTCCAATGTGGCTGATCGTCCTCTCAGACCAGCTATAGATCGTCGGCTTGGTAGGCCTTTACCCCACCAACTACCTAATCTTCCGCGGGCCGATCTATCGGCAATAAATCTTTCCCCCTCAGGGCGTATGCGGTATTAGCGTTCGTTTCCAAACGTTATCCCCCACCTATAGGTACGTTCCCACGTGTTACTCACCAGTGCGCTACTTTCATGCTAAATAGCAAGCTATCTAACACTCTCGTTCAACTTGCATGTGTTAAGCCTGCCGCCAGCGTTCGTTCTGAGCCAGGATCAAACTCTCATATTAAAATGATTTCTCAATCCTGTCTGTCTTACTTTCTTCAAAAGAATTTTCTTGGTTCCTTTAGAAATATCACAGACTTTATTATACTTTACAGTACACCGTCTGCGTATCCCCTCTTCTTCATATTCAATCCCTGTAGTTATAACCACCAGCTTTTTTGATGTTGTTATCTCATCGGCCGGTGAGCTGGTTTATAGAACAGTAATCAGGGAATGTCAACATAAAAAATAAAAAATTTTGAATTTTTTTTTAATTATTTTATAACTGCCTGAATTATAATGGAAAAAAATTTGATTTTTTTACCTTTGTCTGTCTGAAAATATTTTCAATTTTTTAACCATAATAAAGTATACTTTCATAAATATTTAGTTTCAAAATTTAAGATTAAGGATATATAATGTTAAAAAAATGTTTAATTACAATGCTTTTGGTATGCGGACTTGCGGCCTGTTCTTCTGAAAAGACTCCCATAACAGGAATTGACGGTTCAGCGATACCGCCTGCATTTGCAAATTTTCCGGATATCCCTTTTCCGAATCAGGCATATATTGACTTAAGCGATACCAAAGCTCTCGGCAGCGGCGAAAATTGGATTGGCAGCCTGGTATTTACAGCACCGTATACGTCCAGCGAGGTTTTTGACTTCTATATGTCTGAAATGCCTAAACTGAATTGGATTGAAGTTGCGACAGTGCGCGCCAGAGTCAGCCATATGACTTACATTCGCGGACAACGTGCCGTTCAGATTCTGATTGAAATGGATTCTTCGGATTCTTCACTCGTTACATTAACGGCGATTCCCAATATGAACGTTACAGGAAAGAGTAAATAAGTCATGAAATTTAATTTTTTTACATGCGGCGGCGGACAATTTTGGGAGGATGTTTTCTTTTACCAGAAATGGCGAATCCAAAGACATTACAAAACCCAGGAATTTCGTTTGCTTGACCCTTGGGACATCCGGCGTTACGAGGGTAGTTTCGGAGAATGCCGCCAGGCTTTTGTTACTTATATCAGCATGTATCAGCTGGCTCGGCAAAAGGGGCATATGATTGTTATGCTGCATGGCCTTGGCGAAACAAAAAACATTTTTAAACCATTATGGCGGGAAGCCTTGAAAAGAGGCTATCTGGCTGCGGCCATTAATTATCCGTCTACCAGAAAAAGCTTGGAATCCCACGTGAAACAGCTAAACTTTTTTCTTAATCATCTTGAAGACGTGCAGGAAATTTCTTTTATCACCAACGGGATGGGCGGGCTTCTTTTGAAAAAACTTCTGGAACAAGATGTTTCTGAACCTTGGAAAAAGAACTTGAAAATTAACAAAGCCGTTTTAATTTCACCGCCACTCAAAGGCAATGGTTTTGCCCGCAAATTCGGCAAATATCGTTTATTCCGCTGGATTTTCGGCCCGATGCTGCGCGAAGCGAATCCGGTTATAACCAACGACACGCCTTATATTTATCCCAAAATCGACATCGGCATTATTTCAACGCATGGCGAAGGTGAATGGGGAATCTTAGGTTTTCTGCCTAAATGTATTAAATCCTGGTTTAACACGCCTGAAGATGCAGCTTGGAACAAAGCAAAAGAATCCATTGTTATCAAGAACAACGGCTTTAGTCCCTTTAAAAACAAGAGAATCGTTAATGCCAGCTTAAATTTTATAAAAAGGGGCAAATTCAAATAATAAAAAATCAAAAAACTGTAACATAAGTTTGAGATTTTTTATGGTATTATATAAGAGTAAAAAACTGTGCGGAGAAAGCTTGATGAAATCGGTCCTTATAAATTTTGCAATTATTTTTATCGTAATTGCCATATACGCATCGGGCATTTTGGAGCTTTTTTCCGGAAAAACGGTTTTGTGGACGGCTATCGGAACTATTGTTATCCTTTTTGCCATCGCTTTTAAGATTTTAGGGAATCCCTGGACAGGAAAATAGCCATGATGAAAAAGAGCAAAATACATTATATTTTATTCCCGCTTCTGGTTCTCGCGGGCTGTTTTCTTACAAGCTTTTCCTCTGCTCAGACAACCAACAACAAAGGTCCAATCAACCCTTATGAAATTAAAGGATTTATTGCTCAAGAAGAAGCCTCTGCAGATGAGTTAATGAAAGAAAGAGAAAAGTGGCAAAAAAAATATGAAGAGAATGATAAAAAATACTGGGCAAAAAAAGCAGAATTTGTAGCTGCGTTAGGCATGCAAGAATTGGGAGATGACTTTCAGGCAACTAAGAATTTGATTTCTTCAAATGCCTCTGCGCTAAAAAATCTTTTTACCGGTGAATTTTCGGCTGCCGGGGATGCTGCTCTTAACAGTGTAAAAATAACATGGGATCGTTTTACCAGTCATTTAGGTGACTCATGGAATACCATTATAAAACCTGCATTTACAGAAGAAAAAGGTGAAACAGCCAGAAAACTGCTTGATATGGTTTATGAAAAATATCCAAAAAATACGCAGTTGGCAAAAATTGCAGAAGAAATGATTGCAATCGGTGATGATACGCGCAACGCACAGGTTATGATGAATTCCTATGATGAAATATCTCCAAATCAAAAAGTCTATAAATATGTAACAGAGAAAGGCGAAACGATTTACTTTATCAAAAAAGACCAGTCTTATTTATCAAAAGGAATGGGGGCTGTCGGACTCGGTTCAAACGACGAATATCAGACGGTTGTGGGCAATACCAAAGGATGTATTCCTCTACCGGCAAAACGTGCCGAGAATCAAAGCTGTATCTTTTGTCCGATGTTTTTGACTATTTTCAACGCAGCACAAACAATGGCAACCAATTCGTATGCCGTTTTGGCAACATCTATTTCTTATGTTATGATACTTGGTTTTGCCATTTACATCGCTTTTTTGGTTTTGAAATATGTCAGCGCATTCACCAAACAAGATGCGCCCAAATTTACCAATGAAATTTTTATTCAGGCTTTTAAGGTTATGTTTGCCTATATTCTGTTAAGCAACGCATCATATATTTATAACCTGGCTGTCGGTCCGATTTTATCTGCCGGCATGGAATTTGGTTCAGCAGTTTTGTTTGAAAACGGCAGCGGTTATGTCGAATGGTGCTCTAATGAGCTTAATCTGAACACACAGGCAGGAAAAATGAATATTAACGATGGAGTCCTGCCACCTTACCTGTACGTCAAACTCGATTGTTTTATCCGTTCTGTTCAGGCCGAAATTGCTACAGCCCAGAGTATCGGTTCCACCTTAATGTGTGTGGCGCGCAATGCCGGCGCTTCCTCTATCAATCTCGTGGTTACCAAAATTGAAAACGCTATCTGGGATTTCAGCATGTTTTTCCAAGGTTTGATTATCTGGGGCTTTTCTCTATTAATTGCTTTAGCCTTTGCTTTCTATTTGATTGACGCTACTGTCCGTGTCGGCATACTCGGTGCACTTATGCCGTTTTTGATTGCCTGCTGGCCGTTCAAAATGACCAGTGGCTATACCAAACAAGGCTGGACCATGTTTTTGAACACTTTCTTTACTTATGCCATGATGGGTTTGGTTGTCAGCGTTAATATTCAGCTTATCCTGATGTCTTTGACCGGCGGAAAAGGTGACGGAAACGCTATAGAAGATGCTATTAACGGCAGTAATATTCTTGAACTACAGGCTCTTTTGGATATTGGATTTTCCGGCTTTTTGGTTTTGCTGGCCTGCTGTTTGTTTGGTTTTAAGCTAACCGCGCAGGCGGCGGCTTTGGCTTCAACTTTTGCAGGCGGCGGCGGAGATGCCAAAATTGGCTCTTCTCTCGGTACTCTGGCTTACAGTGGCGCAGCTGGTCTGGCTGTCGGTACGAAAAAAGGCGAAGTCGGCGGTGTGGTCGGCCTTGCCGGCAAAGCTATGGGGGCTGTCGGACGCCGTACCGGCATTACTGCGGCATTAAACAAAGGAAAAGACAAGGTAACCGGCGGAATCGGCCGAGCTTTGGGATTAGGAAAATTTGGCGGCAAAGCAGCCAAATCAAATCCTCAGGCTCAACAACAAAACCAACAGTCTGGTGCTAACCAACAGCAAAATCAGCAGTTCGGCAACAATCGGCAGAACCAGCAACAACAGAACCAACAGATTGGAGATAACCAACAGAACCAGCAACAGCAGAACCAACAGCAATCAAATAACAGCCAAGGACAGGGGCAGAATCAAGGTCAGGGGCAAGGTCAGGGACAAAATCGGCAAACAGGAAATAACGGACAGCAGGCTTCTCCGGGCAGTGCCGGTCCGCGGATAAATCCGAACGAAGCGCCGGAGGTTACGGCGGCTATGAGGGAAGCAGAACGGAATCTTCATGATTTTGCGGTTCATTCTCAGGAACTGCAAAAAGCAAAAGAAAAAACGCTGAAAGCAGAACAGGCTGCCAAGCAAGCCCAAGCAGAAGCAGTTGCAGCCCGTCAACAGGCGACTGCCGCCCGGGGAACGCCGCAGGCCGCCAGATTTGAACAAATGGCTCAGGCGGCAGAGGCTAAAGTTCAGGCCGTCAATAAAGCTTATGTGCAGGCGCAACAAAATGAGCAACAATTACAGCAGACCGTTAATAATGATGCTGTCAACACTTATGTTAACCAACGCCGCGCTATTTCTGCCCGAAACGGAAAAATCTTTAATGAAGAAGCAACCAGAAATGCAGCAACGACAAGAGTCGGCGAAATTAAAGACAAACTAAATGTTTTGTTAAGCGTTGACCCTAGATATAATTAGGAAAAACCGATGTTGAAAAAGGGAAACATAGTCGGAATTCTCAAAATACTGATTTTAGTCATTTCAGTATGTTTCCTGTTGACGGCCTGCAGCGGTACTGATGTTAAAGGAACAAACAACTCTAATCAACAAACGGCGATGAGCGGCGCGGACAGAAGTTCAAGCCAACTAGCTAAGGACCAACGTGACTGCTGGCAAAGCAGCATTCTGGAACTGATGTACCGACAGATGGGTTCTATTTCCCTCGGGCTTTATAAGCAAATGACTGACGGCGCTCTGGCTTTTATTATGGTTGCTTTTGCCGTATGGTTTTCTTTCCGGCTGATGCGCCATGTCAGTTCTCTACAGGAAGAAAATATTGCCGAAGTGTGGAAAGAAGTGTTCAAGCAGCTCTTTATCTGTTTTGTCTGCGGCCTGTTGGCCAGTTCCACAGCCGGGTTGGCTTTTGTGTTGAACACAATTATTTTTCCGCTCTATTACACGTTTCTTGAATTTGCCGGCGAAATGCTCAATGCCGCCAGCGCAGCTACGGGACAAGAAGATTTGTCGCTTACATTTCTTGGAGAAAAAATAGAATACGGACAAAAGATTGCCTGTGTTCCGGAAAACCTGGTGACAGATGAGAATTTGACATCATTTCCGGCCGCGCCGATTAATATGATGTCGTGTATCGCCTGCGCAATTAACGAACGTTTGGGAATCGGCTTTTATCTGGCTTTTGAAACATTGCATGACACGGGATTTATGGCTCTGGTTATCGGTTGCATTATTTTTCTCATGTTTACATTTATCAAGCTGGCATTTATTTTTTATCTGGTCGATACCCTCTTCCGTTTCACTATCGTGGTGACGATTTTACCGGCACTGATTTTGGCTTATGCTTTCAAACAAACCCGTTCCTGGGCAACTTTTGGATTTATGACAATGATAAATTCCGCCGCATATATGATGTTTGTGGCAATTATGATTGCCGTTGCTCTTCTGGCCATGCATGAAATTATGATTTCTCCCGCTTTGGGATTAAGCGGCGATAATATAGAAGATTTCCGGCAAAACTTTAAGGAATTCAGTATTCCGGTGCTTTGCCTGTTACTGTTAGCGTTTTTAATCCAATCGACCATGAAGATTGCCCAGGATTTGACCAATACGCTGGTCGGCGGCGATTCCTCAGGTTCATTCAAAGACAAAGGCGCCAAGGCCGGCGCTATGGTTCTCAAATTCTTCACTTTGGGAATCGGCGGTTTTGTTCTTAATGCCGCCAAGAAAGGCGGCGGCAAAGCTCTCGGCTGGACTAAGGGTAAGGCAAAAACCGGCATGCAGGCTGTTGCTAAAAAATTTAAGGGCGGCGGTAAATAATGATGAAACACATTTGGGACATAGCTAAAAACAAAATAAGGACAAAGACTATTTTCTCATTCTTTGTCAGTATCTTGTTATGCTTATTTTCTTTAAATGTTCAGGCCGCCGTCAATCCGCCGGATTATTATGCCGCAGACGATCTTAAGAAATTAGATAACGGTACATATACTGTAAAAAATTATCACAAATATGTGCAGAATGATAAACAATATCTGGCTGACTTAATGCAAGGTGACGGAAGTCCGGAAGAAATTGCTCAAATGATTATGACTTATTCAACTTTGGCAACATCAATGTATGAATACAGACCTTTGGTTGAAAAAGAATTGAAATCAAGAAAGAAAAAAGGACTTCTCAATGAACAGCAATATAAAAATGCTGTAAATAAGATGAGCAATTCTTTCAATAAAGCTGCCGAACTTGAAATCTTAGCGTCAAGAGTCAATATGGCAACACAAGATGACAAGGATAAATATGACAAAGGAGAGATAGAGATTAAAGACCCCAGATATGCGGCTGTTGAAAATCAAATCAACAGGGATCTTAAAAATGGCCTTATCACGGAAAAAGAAGCCGCGGAACAACTGAAAAATCTTCAAAATGCAAAAGACAACCGTTTAGTTGGCGTCGCAATAAGAACGGGCGATAACAGTGTCTGCAAAGTTGCCGAAATGGAGAAGAAATATCAATCTTCCTGTTATTCCTGTATTGTTGTCAAAACGCTGCTTGAGAAATTTATTAACGCCTGCACGAAAGTTAGCGATTTGTGCCGACGCGCAGCCGTTCAGGTTTTGTTGGTCGCCACGCTTTTATGGGTTGCATTCTGGGCGCTCAAGACAATTTCTTCCGTCGCCAGCCTTGAACCGTCCAGCATTGTTAACACCCTATTGATTCAAGGATTTAAGATACTGTTTGCCTATGTGGTTATCGAATCGGGAATCGAAGTTTTTATGATTCACGTCGTCAGCCCTATTTTGGTCGCCGGCGCTGATTTTGGCACGGCAATTCTGGCAAACTCGCAAAGTCACCTGAGCATGACGCCCTCGCCAGACTACACATACAGCGGGGTTGAGCTTCTCTCGGCCGACATGCTGAATAAAATCATGGGCTTCAATGAAAGTCTGGACAGGGTCGTTTCCACCAATCTGGTTATCGGCCATGCTCTCACCTGTCATTCCGTCAATGCCGGCGCCTGGGTGAACCACTCAATTATGGATTTTCAGATTATCATTCCTAATGTCTGGATATGGCTTTGCGGCGCAGCAATCTGGTTTGCCGGATTTATGCTGGTGTTGGCTGTTTCTTATTATCTGCTGGACATTTCATTCAAAATCGGCATCGCTATCATGATTTTTCCGCTGCTTATGGCATTGTGGCCTTTTTCCATTACGGCGGGAAAAGTAAAAACCTGTATTAAAACCATGTTAAGTTCGGCGGCGATTTTTGCCTTTTTAGCAATCACCACGTCTTATGCCATGGCGATGATCAGTGTTACGCTGCGGGATGTTCCCGAGTTGTTTGAACGGGTTGAGAAAGGAGACTCCAAGTGGATTTCCGATACTTTTGACATTACCGGGCCTTATTTCATCCTTATTCTGTTTGCTTATTTATATTCAATCAAACTGGTGCGCTCGACCGTTGATGACTATGTTAACAAATTTTTCGGCGGCGGCCTTATGGCTAATGCCTCCCCGATGCACAGCGAAATGACCAGAATGACGGATATCGCGAAAAAAGCTACGGTCGGCGCAGGAAAAGCCGCTGTCGGTGCGGCAACCGGCGGTGCAGGAAAAGTTCTTGGCGCGGTTGCAGGGGCAACTGTCGGAAAGGCGGCCAAATTTGTTAAAGACAAATTTACCAAGAGTGACAAAGAACAAGGCAAAAACAATAAATCACCCAATGCCGGAACCGCGGTTAAACAAAGCGGTAAAGCCATCAAGCAAAGCGGTAAAGCCGTTGAACAGAGCGGTAAGGCTGTAGAACAAGCCGGAAAAGGCGTTGACAAGGCCGGTCAGGGCATAGCCCATGGCGGCAAGGGCATCATGACAGCAGGAAAAGGATTAAGCGCAACCGGTTTTGGCGCCATTATCGGTGTCCCGATGATGATTGCCGGCGCAGCGGTTTATGCCGGCGGCGCGGCGGTACAGGCCGGCGGTAAAGCGACTGTTGCCGCAGGAAAGGCCGTTAAAGCTTCTGGAAAAGTTATGAAGAAAAGCGGCGAAATGATTGAGAAAGCAGGTCGCAGTATGGAAAAATTCGGCAGAAAGCTGAAATTCGGCAAAGACGCCGATAAACAAGACAAGCCTCAGGATAATCAGGAAAACAGCGGACAGGCAGAATGATGAGTAAGATTATGCAAAATATATATAAATTACGAATCACCAAATTACTTTTGTGTGTCATTGCCGCTTTTTGCCTGACGCAGGAAGCCGCCGGGCAGCTTTATTCCCCGAACTATTCAACACCTGAAAATTCAGGTGGCAGCAACTATAATCAATGCCAGCCAAGCAGCAGCAACGGCAAATGGACGACAGAATGTCCTCCCGGAAATGAGAAAAGAAATGATATTAATCCGCAATGCGTCAGAAATCAGAATAAAAACAGTTGTGTCAACACAATGCCTGTTAAGGGGAGTGTTGCCAGAATTCCTGAAGACGTTTGTTATCGCGGCACAGGATGGAGCAATAAAAGAAACCATAACGGCGTTGACTATGCTGTCCCGAGCGGGGCACCGGTTACCGCGGCAGCTGACGGCATTGCTTATGTCAACGGCTGTAACCACGGCGGCGGACGCGTTGTTAAAATTGTTCATAAGAAATCTCTCTCAGCCTCTCAGGCGGCATATTCCGAGAATTCAAAGAACGAATATACAACAGTTTATATGCACTTATCCCAAATTAATGTTTCTGACGGCGCTCGTGTAACAAAAGGACAGCAAATAGGCCTTGCCGGTGGTTCTAACTGTGACGGAAACGGCAATATTATTGAAAATTATTACGGTTCACACCTGCATTTTGAAATGCGTGACGGCAATGCCCGAAATACAAATGCGCTTCCGGTTTTGGATCCTTTGTGCAACAGTATCCAAACCTTATGCGAAGAAAAAAGCACTAATCCGTTTTATGCCAATCAAGGCCAAATAGATTATGATGCCATGCAGTGCCGGGATTGTTCAAAGAATCCGCAAGCCTGTGAAAAAACTGAAGAAGAACCGGAAGAGGAAAAAAGCGAAGAACAGAAAAAAGTTGATAAAGCCATGGCGTCCAGCGACTGTGTTGAAATGTTCCCGGAAGACGATATGCTGATGCTCAGTGCAACCGGAGAATCCGGACGTGATGCGGGAAGAACCAACTGGTATAAAAAATACAACGGCTGTTACGGCAATGCACCCGGAACGGAAGGAAAAGATAAAGGCGGATGTTCTTATGGCGCTAACCAAATGGCCTGTGGTTCTACCGCTGGCGGCAAAGTATCTGACGGAAGTTTCGGTAACTTCAGAAACTTTATGACCAGACTTGAGAAAGAGAAACCGGAGTTGTTCGCCAAACTGTCTCAAGGCAATGACTTAAATACAACCATCAAATACGCTTGCAATGATCAAGCATATCCGGAGCAAAACGCCGCTTTCCGCGCCGCATGGGAAGCTTTGGGCTCTGACAGAGAATTTTTTGACTTTCAATATACCGTCAACTATGACACTTATGTCGGCGATACCAAGAGGCTGGTTAAGAATGCAGGGCTTAATTGGGATGCCCTCTCTCCTGAGGTACAAATGACTTTTGTTGCCGCTGATGTTGCCGGACCGGCAATGTTTAAGAAAATGTTATCGCAACTGCAGGAAAAATATGGCAAAAACTTAGATACATCAGATAGAAATCTTATTATTGATGCCAACAATATCCGTGCTGGTTCTTATAAAAACTATTTGGAAAGCGGAGGTGAACAAACTTATCTGGCCGTACAGGGACGTGCAAAAGAAGACATTGAAAGAACACTACTCTCAGCGCAATTACGCGATGCAATTGAACAATCAAAAATAGCCGGGTCGAAATACTACGGCATGTCCCCCGATGAAATAGCCATTGACATGACGGGCATGCGTCTGTGTACCGAAGACGAAATGGGCAAAACCCCTAATTATGATGGCAGCGGCAGCGGTTCCGTGGTCAATTCTTCAGCAACGGCAGCGGCCAACCAAATTGCTCAGGAAGGCGGCGGCAGCAGGGATTGCAGCGTCAGCAATTACAGAAATTCCTTCAAAAGCTGTATTTTCTGCGATATTTTCAGAATATTGTTCAACACCGCCAGCACAATGGCTAAAGCGGCTTATGACACGCTGGTCGGTGGCGTCATCAATCTGGTTATTGTCGGAACGGCTTTATGGATAGCGATGACTATTCTGTCCTATATTTCTTCCTTTGAAACGAAAGATCCCCGCAATCTGGCCAAAATACTGCTTAACCAAGGCTTTATCGTCATTGTGGTCATTATCATTCTCAGCGCCGGAAGCAATGATTTTATGAGTCTGATTCTTGAGCCGATTTTCAATACCGGCATGGAACTCGGAAAGCTGGCGATTTCCGGTGACGGCGGCGTTACCTGCAATCCGGACAGCACCGGCGGTATTTTATCCGCTTCCGACGGCGGGGGGCTGCCGCCAAGCATGGGTGTTAACATCCTTTGCCTGATTGACGCGATTCAGGGAAAAATTCTTGATATTATGGCTGTCGGCTCATCCTCTATTTGTATTGCCTTTTATATCAAGTCCTGGCACCATATTGTTATCTTCCCGCATTTTGGCTATCTGATTACCGGCCTCTTGTTGTGGATTGGCGCTCTGCTTCTCTTGATAATCTATCCGTGGCTGCTGGTTGACGCTCTTTTGCAAATCTGTGTCGCCGTTGTTTTGTTACCTGTTGCCATTGGCGGGTATGCATTTAAGACAACACGACAGATGTTTGTTGGTAAAGTTTGGGGAACATTCCTTAATGCCATGTTCAGCTTTATGTTCCTGTCTATCGTCATTGCGATTTTAATAAAAGCGCTGGACGATGTAACGGCTGACGCCTTTGACCGTTCATTGGTTTCAACGGGCGACTCCGGATCTGCTTACGAGGCTATCATCACCGGTGCTAAATCTATTGCCTGGTGGACAATTAACCTCTTAAAACTTGTTTTTATCATGCTTTTGGGCTGGGCAGTTCTCGGTGAAGCCAATAAATTTGCCGGCAGGTTCTCTAACGGAATCAGCACCGGCGGAATCGGTTCGCAAGTCGGCACCCTCGCCGCCAGCGGCGCCAGAGGTGTGGCAAACAAAGCCGGCGGCGTTGCTTTGAGCGCTGCCCAAAAAGGCGGCAGTATGGTTAAAGAAACTGTTTCCGAAAAATACAATGACCTCAAAATGGCCAACCAAAACAGAAAAATGCGCAACCGTATGGAACAGGCCGCAGAAAAAGGCGTTGACAACGGGGACGGAACAATGTCTTATCGAAACCGCTGGGGCCGCAAGTTTACGGTTAACAAAGACGGCAGCGGATACTCTTATAAAAATCTCCGCGGACAGACTATTACCAAAACGACCTCAACAAACGAAAACGGTAAAAAAGTCATCAACATAACAACGACAAAGAAAAACGGAGAATCGACAACCGTTTCAAACGACGGTTATATCAAATCGACTGTCGTCAAAGACAAAAGCGGAAAAATTACGCAACAGAAAACTGAAATGATGGCCGCAGCCGGAAAACATTTGATTAACAAAGACGGCTCCGTCAATCAGATTGCCCTAAACAATATTATGCAAAACTCCGGACAGGATGCCGAAACAGTTAAACTCGCCGTTATGGAACAGATGATTAAAGAACGTTTCGCCGGCTTGCAGGTTCCCGATATGTCACGCAGTTTCCGTTCCCGGACGCTTGCTTCCGGAGTGGATGCTCAAGGACGCAGTACGTTTTCACTGGCACAGCAAAATACTGACGGAACAACGACGAACATGAGCATAACCTTCGGTGAAAACGGGCGTATTCTGACTGAGCTGGAAACAATCTCGGCTTTCCGCAACAATGCTACCAAATATTCTTCCGACGGTATTATAAACAGACGGTCGCGTTACCATTACAAAAATGGAGAAATTGACCCGAAATCTGTAGAAAATGCGTATTCTTTCACAAATTATTATCATAATTTGTACGGAAACGGCATGAACAGCCTGGGACAATTTGCCAACGGAATCCCTTCCGACCAGGTTATGTTCTCCGCAGAAGAACTCGGCGAATTTCAAGAACAGATTGCCAACACGGGGACGCAAACGCCGTTAGAGGGATTTAAATAAAAAAAGAATCCGATTTGTACACAAATTGTCTTTTTTTAGACTATATTTTCTTGATTTATGCTGTTTGCTGACTATTATAATGCTTGGTTACTGTTCTAGTAAGGCTATTATGTTTAATAAAATGAGGTAAACATCATGGAAGAAATTATTTTCCCCAACCAAATCAGAATGTACAGAAGACTTCGCGGCCGTTCAATGCAGGAGTTGGCAGATCATCTGGCTGTCAGCCTTTCCGCAATTTCAAAAATTGAAAAAGGTTATCGGAGAGTTGATCAGGAACAGCTGGTCCGTGTTGCAGAATTCTTAGACTGTCCGTTGCAGGATTTGTTTGTTAACGAACAGAATTCTCAGGTCGAGGTCGTTCAATCCTGGCGCAGAGAACAGGAAAGAAGAAACAAAATCAACGAAAAAAGCGGTTTGAAGACGCTTGGCGCCGGTTTAAGACAAATCCGCAACGAAAAGAATCTGACGTTGATTGAAGTTGCCGAAAGTTCTGACATGACATTGTCCGTTTACCACCGTATCGAAATGGGACAGAGAGAAGTTTCCGACAAGGAATTTAAAAATATCTCCAAAGCCTTGGATATGACACCGGAAGACTTGAAAGAAGAAATCAAAAGCCTTGACGATAAAGGTATGCTTGAAGAAATCATTCAGAGAAACGATGCCAAATATAAGCTTCTTTCTACGCCGCGCGGCGCTATCTCCTCCTTTACCGTTTCCGCTCAGGAATGTCCGAAAGTTTCTGTATACGGAACTGCCGGAAAAGACGGAGACATTATCATTGATATGGAAAACTAATTGAAAAAAGTTGATTGCCCGCCGCAGCTCATCAGCAAAAAAGATGTTTACGCCATTAATTTGTGCACCAGAAGACTGGGCAGCCTGTTGCCGACACGTTCTATTTTGTTTGCCGACCCCAGCGATGTTGTCAGTGTCGGCGACATTGCCGTTTATTATTCCGCCCCCAATGAGGCTAAAATACTCAGCATTCGTGAAGACGAAGACGGGAAATTATACGGCTTAAGATGGAATCCTGACGAAAGGATAGAAATCGGTAATGACGATTTGAATAAAATTCATAAGATTGTTGCCATTAATCTGTAAATTCTTAAATAAAAAAACTCCGTTTCTAACGGAGTTTTTTTTATTATACGCCATTTTGTTAACCTGAAATTTACGACATTAATTATAATATAGACTATCTTGAAGTGAATGTGGGTGTAAAGTTACACGGAATTAGTAAAAAAGACAGGCAAAAAGTTGGCTGAAAGTGACTTAGAAAAAGGCGCGGAATTTACGCAAATATTTAACAAACACGGCGGTGAAGAAGACCCTGTGATTGCGGCACAGCGTTTTTTAAATATTTTCAGGCAGCTGCATATTTTCACCGCGGCAAAACGTAAAGAATTTGATGAGTTGCTTTTGAAACAGCCGGCTTCGGTCAAAGGGATGTTTGCTTCTCTTCCGGGCGGTTCCGTTCTTCAGGAATATGTCAACAACCTGGAGCAAAATGCCGGAATGGAAAAGACACAGGCCACTGTTGTCGCAAACACTCCGGAAATCAGCGATGAAATTTCAAAAGCCAAGATTTTAGCCAGTGCCTTAGCGGAAGCACAGTCGCAAATCCGCCCGCAGGCAGCTCCTGCGGCAAACATGCAGGAAATAGACAATGTCGCCTCTCAACTGCGTCGGGAAATGAATAACCTGAAACGGGACGTTGAAGAAATTAAAGATGCTCAGGGGATTGACCTATCAAAACTTCCGGCTGAAACACTGAATAAAATCCAGCAGTCAATTGAACGAAAAATAGGATCAGGCAACGCTGCTTTATCCGGCCCGTTGAAAATCGTTGCAGACGAATCCTTAAAAGAAGATCTGGTTCAAATTATCACTCAGGCACTTAAAACGAATGCCGAAGCCCAGCACGCCGGGAATCGGGAACTGGCGGAGATTATCGGCGAATCTCAGAAAAAAGTCGCTGAAATGCTCAGTGCTTCAAATTCAAAAGTTGTCGAAATGTCAATGGCTGCGGTGGCTTCTGTTGACAGCGAAGGCAAAGGTTCTGTTATGCCGTCTACCGAAATGCTGAAAGAGATGTCTTCTTTCCAGTCAGACAAACTGGAAAATGTCTTAGCGACAGTTCTCAAAGAAAGCAATATGAATTCAACGCAGATGATTATTGACGTTCTGCAAACTTTCCAGCAGGAAAATATGAAAATTCTGGAAATGCAGACCGAATTGCAAAAAGCGTTGCTTGACGTTTCCAAAAGCATCCAGATGTCCGGGTGCAAGACGATTAATGACGACCTTAACCTCGAAAGCCTTGACTCCGATTTAGAAAACGGGGTTCCGGCTCCGGTTCTGCTGCCGGGGCAGGACGCTCCGATACCGGCTCCACAGCCTCAATCAGAGGAGGCGCCTTTGGAGGAACAACCGCAAGCGGCAGCGCCGGCAGATTTGGAAGAAATCAAAGAAGATGCTCCAACCGATGAAGAAAATGAACCGGAAGACGACGGCGTTTTGACTGCCGATGATTTATTTGCCGATATTGACGGGGATGAAAAGAAAGCTGCGGCAGAAAAAGAAGAAACCATCAAAAAGAAAAAGAAAAAAAAGAAGAAAAATAAAAATAAAAGCGAAGACAATGCTTTCCGGCAGGAAACGCCCCAGCCAACAGCACCGCAACAGGATTCCGGCGTTCTCCAGCCAAGTGCAGAACAGGTATCACAACCTCAGGATATACCTTTTTCATCTTTATCTCAACAGCAAGTGCAACAGCCCGCGGTCAATCCTGTTTTTTCTCAGATGCAGCCAGTGTCTCAGCCAATGCCAAGCGGATTTCAGAGGGCGGCCACAACACCGTTCCAGTCCAAAGCCTCCAATCCTTTGTTTTCATCCCCGATTATGAGTATCCCGGATGATATTCAGGATCAACAGGATGATGATTTCGGTTGGGGCTTCACTCCGGCATCGGCTTCACAAACGGTTCAGACTATGCCTGTCGATAATACAGCTTTCGCTTCTTATCCCCCTCAGGAGCAGGATATTCCGGTTGATACATATATGCCGGAAAGTACCAATGAAGCAGAGTATTATAATGAAACGGCTTCTGCCGACGGTCAAGAATGGACGTGGGAATATGTCGAAGACGACGGCAGTTCCGAAGACGGCCAGGAGTGGGAATGGGAATATGTCGAAGATGACAGCCAGCAGGCCGATAACAGCGGCTATGCTGAAGAAAGCACTTTTGACACTTATGCAGAAGATACCATTCAGGATTTTGCCCCTGAAACATCTCAGGACTTTTCCGAAACTTTTTATGAGGAAAATATTCCGGCAGAAGATATCGCGGCCGGAGAGGAACTTCCCCCTTCCGCGGTTGTTTCCAATACTGAAGAAGCGGCTCAAACAACAACTGGCGAAGCAGAAAGCAATGATGATATTTCAACAGCGGATTCAGTCCGGGCGGAGCCGTTACAGATTCAGAAAATTCCGGCGGACAACAATAACGAAGAATTCAACATTGCAAAGGCCAGAGAAGCATCTCCGACTTCTCAGAATGTTGCGGCGCCGTTTGCGGAAATCGGCGGTATTAACAAACTTCAAAAAGAAGATATGCCTGAATTTAAAATTTCAGGATTATCTTCCGCTGCTGATGACGATCCCTTTGCCATGCCGTCATAAATATATGGGACTCCGCTTTTCTCCGCCACAAATACTGTGTAAAAGCATAAACAAAAGAATTTACAAACGCTTATGCCTCCTTTACATTAAGATAAGATGTAAAGGAGCCGTTTTATGGAAACTAATCATAATCTGCCGCCGGTCAGCAAAGAATCCCTGTGGTATCTGAATAATTTTATTCTTTTGAAGGACTACTATGACCGCACAATCTCCCGTATTGCCGCACGCTGCGTCCGTATGGGAAATATTGCCATGGAAGAATATCCGTATTATGGTTATATTTTAGACGTTCTTGAAGAAATCAGCGATGTCGGCGAATATATAATGAAGCACCGCGAGCTTTATCCTTATGTCGAGCAAAAAATTAAAGGCGGCATGGCGGCTTTTCATAAAAGCCTGAAAGAATATCAGCAAGAGTTGCAAAACAATTCTTCTCCCGATATGATTAAAGAAGATGCTTCCGAAATTCAAAAGATGAAAGAAGCTTTAGGTGCTGTTCCGACAAAAGCCGATGACCCGACAGTCGGCGCCGGTATGAACATCGACCAGCTTATGGATAAACTTTTGGCTGACGGCGGGCAGAGCGCATCTCAAGACGCTCCGGTATTTATAGATAAGGATAAACAGGCGTAATGAAGATTTTTATGCGTTTAACACCTCTTTTGACGGCAGGTTTTCTGCTTGTTCTCGGCAGTTGCGGCGGATCGGATTTCGGCACGATTGATTCCTTGCCGAACCAGGCCGGGGTTTCAGCAGCTGAAAATTTTGGCAGCGAAGACATTGATTTTATCATGCAACATGACCCTGACATCATAAAAACAACCAAAGGTGCCAGAGAACTTGATTTGGAAACGCCGTTACGTTGCAGGGTCAGCTGGAACAAGCAGGAATTAATTGCCGCCGTTCCGTACAATATGACGGCTTTTAATCTTGTCCGCAACGGCGTTAACGACATATTACCGCGTTATGAAGTGAACGGTTTTTCATTTAAGTCCATGCCTGCGGAAAAAGCCTTGCTGAAGCTTGATAAAGAAGCAGGTATTCATCTGATTGCAAGAGATGCGCCATATGCCAGCATTTCAGGCGAAAATTTGCGTGGGGAATTTTCCGAAGTTGTCAAAATGATTACAGATGCGGCTGAGATTTTTTATTCTTATGACGCCGACAGAAAAGTCATGCGGATTTCCCGCCGGGCGAATTTTACATTATATGTTCCGCATTCACGGCCGATTATGCTTGGCCTGCTTGATGTTATCAGAGGGTCAGGCATTACGGATATCAGTGCTGACTGGGGGGATTATTCCATTACTTTTACGTCGGATTATGAAACAAAAAACAAAATTGTGGATTTGATTGATTATTTCAAAGATAATCCGACATTAATCGCCTATGACGTTAGTGTTTTCCGGATATATCCGACAAACATCAATCAGGATATTAACTGGCAGTCTATTCTGGACGAGTTTGATTTCAGCACGGTTAATACAGCTCAGGCCGGCGTTATCGGCCGCGTATTAACGTCGTCAAACGATTTGAATATCGGAAGCCTGCGGCGTTTTCTCGGCAGCCAGGCAACGATTGTTCCGGTTTCGGAAGGCCGTTTTGTTGTACCCAACCTGTGGTTCTCGCGTTTTGACGTCGGCAAATGCGGCAGTAAGCAAGCTATAGAAGCAGACCTGTCAATTACCGCCAAAGCTTCTTTGGAAAAAAACAACTGGATTTTTTCCCATTTTTCTTTGGATACGACAAACGGCGAAATTTCACAATTTGACGTTCGCAGCAAGCTGGGGGAAAACTTTATGATAATCGGTTTGCCGAATGAAATTTTCGGCAGCAAACAACCTAAATCAGAAACAATCGTGTTTGTTGTTCCAAGAATTATCCGTACAGCTAAAACAACTCAGCATATTCAGAATCAGTTATAGAGGACAGAAAAATGGCTGACAATACTTCAAACAATATTCCGCAGAGGCCAATCGGACCGAATGGCAAACCATTACTTAAAAAGGTCAAACGGCCGGTAAAAAAGTTGGTTAAGCGTCCGTTATCCCCGGTTATGCCTAAAAATCCGGCAGAGCCTCAGGTTTCACAACGTCCGGTTCAGCAGGCGCCGCGCCAGGTTCAGCAACCTCAGCGGCCGCCGGTAATGCCGCACACAACATCCAATAACGCTTCCCGGCCACAACAGCAACAGCCGCGGTCGCAACAACCGGCGCTACAGCGTTCCGTATCTCAACAGACAAAGCCGCAGAATCCTATAGAAAAGCCGTCATCAAAACCCGTTCAAAATGATATAGACATCAATTTTGACGATATGGATGACATTAAAAATATAATTGCGGACATGGCAGCACATCCGGAGCCGGTTCAAAACAACGAACCGGAAGTGAAGAATTTGCCGGACCGGCTTTCCTCTAAACAAAATGTCAACAAGGAACCTCCGGCTTTTGTCAGTGACAGCGATTTAGATGACGATGCGGAAGAATCCCGTCTTTTGATTCAAGACGGTATGTTTTCAAAAAAGATTTTGCAGATTGCCGTTGCTGCGGCCTTTGTCATCGGCTTTACATTGGCTAAACTATTTTTCTCCACTCAAGAAATTGTCAATAACGGCTTGCAAGGCGTTGTGGCGAATCCGGAAGTGCCTAGAGGACGCGCGCGGTGCGGCATTGCCGAAAAGACACAGGGCTGTGTTCTTTACATTATGAATCCGCAGCGGCAAGACCTGAATGCAAGGGATTTTTATGATTTAGCCTCCCAGCTTACCGGACGGCAAAGATTTGTCATTGAAACCGGAAATATGCGTTATTCCAATGTCAAAATAAGCCCGGGTGAAATAGCCCAGCTTAATATTCCGCCATTGCAATAGATTAAGAGCCCGAATTTTAACGGGCTCTTATAGACTCGAGAATAAATTTCGACTCATTTTTTTGAACAAAATCAACAGTTTTTTTTAATTTACAAATAGATGGGGATAATACTGTTAACAAGTTTTATGCCTGGTTGCGAATCAGTGTCACCTTTTCTAAATCTTAAGTATGGTAAATGTTAATAAAAGGTAAATGAGATGATTAACGAGGAAAATTTTGTTTCAGCAGCGACTGACGATATTGTTATTTCAGCTTGTACCGTAGAACTTGATGAAAATGAAAAGGATGTTTTCAACGCCGGAAAATATGTTTACGGCTATTATTTGTGCATAGAAAACAATTCATCGGAAAAAATCAGCCTGGTCGGTAAACATTGGAATATCACCGATGCTAAAGGCAATAATTTTTGTGACGATACGCAAGGTTTTAAAGGAGAAATTCCGACATTGGAACCGGGCGAGTATTTTGAATTTACGAGCATTGCACCGCTTACAACGCCAAATGCCGTTTTTTACGGCAGCTGCAAAGTTGTCAAAGAAAGCGCCGGCGTCAGCGAAGACATAAAAATACCAACTTTTATTCTTGGTACTCTTTCGGAAAAAACACCCAGAATTTTTAATTAAAATAAAAAGATTTTAGTAAAGGCTCGTTATTACGAGCCTTTTATAATCCCTAAAATTCAATAACAGGACGAACCGCACCGTCAACTCTCATAACCATAGGGTTAAGACCATTATCATAAGCGCAGGCAAACTCATCCAGAGAACAATATACCCATATAGCGGCATAACTAAAACGAGTGGAAGATAAAAGATCTTCTTTAGCATTTACGATTGCCAAACCTCCTGCTTTTGAGAATGATTTGTTAACGACTGAGCGTTTGTAGTAAACTGAAGATAAAACCCCCGCCGCAGGTAAGCACCATTTTCCTTTTGTTTCCGGCGCGGCAACAGGGGCATAAGTTTTAGCAGCCCACGCGGCAGGAAACATTTCAGGCGTTCCACTGTTTGTGATAATGTTTGTATTGCCGCAGCTATCATAATCTTGCAATGCTTCACTTTCATTTGTATCATCCATCGGCGCTTGCACTTCTTCAGGTTTCCATATTGTACTGGTAATTGGTTTTGCTGTCATTGCCTGTCCGCAACGACCATCCTGACTGATATAAACCACGACACCAATGGGAGCTTTGCCGTTGACTTTATCAGAAGAACAGGTTCCATCGCTGTTTAAGATATCGCCGATTTTACAGTTTTTGGCATAGCCGGTACACTGTCCAAGAGTTGCGCCGGGCTCTTTTTCACATTTATTGTTTTTCCATTCATAACCGACAGCACAAGAACAAGTTTCATATTGTTTATTACAAGATTGCCCTGCGCCTCCGGTATAACCTTCACCGGAACAGGTATATTTGAAGCCATATTTTTCGCAGACACTTTTATCTGTTGCCGGACAGGCAAAGGTATTGCCGAATGGGCATTTTAGGCCTTTGCTGTCAGGACAGGAGGTTTCGGTATATCCCAAAGTGGCGCAATCAGTTGTCGCAACACATTGGGCATTTGTTAAAGTTGGGATTAAGGACAAACTTGTCCCTATCAGTAAAAATTTAAAGTTCATACTCATGTTGAACATCCTTGTTTTAAGGTTAAAACAAAAAAATCCTCCTTAAAGGAGGACGGATGTTCGAAACCGTAGTGTATTAAAACGGCTCAGCGCTTTCGTGCAAAGCCTTATAACGCTGA
>ENA-ORTS01000957-ORTS01000957.1-human-gut-metagenome-genome-assembly--contig:-NODE-957-length-21377-cov-4.746881_pt1 | contig 21377 bp, 18 predicted proteins | sample MGYA00241911_ERZ509186 | MGnify/ENA primary metagenome ERZ509186 (study PRJEB26280, sample SAMEA2338852) | human gut metagenome | biome: human gut; feature: human-associated habitat; material: faeces...
TCGAAAAAGGGTCGGAATGGTATTCCAGAAGCCGAATCCGTTCCCGATGAGTATTTACGATAACGTTGCGTACGGACCGAGAACACATGGTATCCGTTCCAAGGCAAAACTCGATGAGATTGTAGAAAAATCTCTCCGTGATGCTGCCATCTGGGATGAAGTAAAAGACCGATTAAAGAAAAGTGCACTTGGTATGTCTGGCGGACAGCAGCAGAGGCTCTGTATTGCAAGAGCTCTCGCAGTAGAGCCGGAAGTTCTTCTGATGGATGAGCCGACCTCTGCACTTGATCCGATCTCAACCTCCAAGATTGAAGAGCTTGCAATGGAATTAAAAGGAAAATATACGATCGTGATCGTTACGCATAATATGCAGCAGGCGACTCGAATTTCTGATAAAACAGCGTTTTTCCTTCTGGGAGAAGTTGTAGAATTCAGCGATACAGATACTCTGTTTTCCATGCCAAAAGACAAGAGAACAGAGGACTATATTACAGGGAGGTTTGGATAATGGTTTTACCTACAAAGTTTTTAAAACAAACAAAACAGTTAGAACTGACTATGACACAAATGTCTCAAGACTGTTTAAAAGGATTGTGGTTTTGCAAGCACGCTATTTTAGATGGAAACAAAACTTTAGTTCAGGACGTTTCGCAAATGCATGAAGAAGTGAGTGAACAAGGAAGAGAAGCTGAACAAATTTGTATGAAGATTCTTCTTCTTCAACATCCGGTTGCGAAAGACTTAAGACGTATTACTGTAGCTACAAATACAATTCGTGATTTAACACGTATCATGGATCAGGAAAAAGAAGTTTCAGAACTGATTTGTGCTTTGAATATGGAAGATTTAGTTGTGGATGATAGTATTCAACAACAATTTATCATCGCAAAAGAAATGATTACACTTGCGATTGAAGGTTTTATTCAGAAAGACGAAAAAGCAGCAGATCAAGTTATTAAAATGGATGATCAAGCGGATGCACAATATGAAAAGGCTAAAGAGGTCTATGTTGATTTATTGGCCAAAAAAGAGCATGATACAGGGACTCTAGTGGATGTGTTACTTGTCGGTAAGTACTTAGAAAGAATTTGTGATCATTGTGTAAATATTGGAAAATGGGTTCTTTATCAAAAGTCTGGTATTTTTGAAGCAATTGAATAAAACAAAAAAGCTGTAAGCAAATTTGCTTACAGCGTATTTTTTACTTGGTGGAGCGTATCGGGATCGAACCGATGACCCCCTGCGTGCAAGGCAGGTGCTCTCCCAGCTGAGCTAACACCCCAAGTGCCTTTTAATATTACCTAATAATTTTGGAAAATGCAAGCTTTTTTTGGTAAAATTAAATTATGAAAAAGAAATGGACATGGATCATTATATTATGTATATTCAATTTCAGCTTAATGGGCTTTATTTTAACACACCCCACACCAAATTCGAAAGAAGCAACAAAGGTTGTAAAAAATGTTTCTACAAAAAAACAGGAAAATAAAAAATCATTTACGTTTGTAGGTGTAGGTGACAACTTGTATCATGGTGCGATGTATTGGTACCCATACCAAAGAGATGGATATTACAATTTTGATTCCTATTATGAAATGACAAATAAATATACACAAAATGCAGATTTGGCATATATCAATTTTGAAACTTTATGCATTGGAGAAGAGTATGAATTGAGTGGATACCCTACTTTTAATGGACCTACAGAAATTCTGTCTTCAGTCAATAAGGCTGGCTTTGATTGGTGGAGTTTAAGTTCAAATCACTCTATGGATCGAGGGGCTGAGGGTTTATTAACACAGATTGATTTGATTCGAAAGAATTATCCAGATGTTATTACGACGGGTTCGCATACGTCTCAAAAGGATAAAAAGCGTACATTAGTAAAAGAAATCAATGGAATCAAAGTAGGATTTCTTGGATATACCTATGGTTTGAATGGATTTAGTGTGCCTGAAGATAAGCCATGGCTTGTGGATTTGATTGATAAGGATCAAATGAAAAAAGATATGGAAGCTTTAAGTAAAGTGAGCGATGTCCAATTGGTTTCTATGCATTGGGGTGAAGAATATCAGATGGAGCCGACTGAAGAGCAGGAAGATTTGGCAAATTATTTAAATGAACTAGGTGCCGAGGTTGTGATTGGTTCACACCCACACGTTATTGAACCGGCAAAAGTTATTAAAGGAAAGAAGCAAGATACACTTGTGTATTATTCATTAGGAAATTATACGAGTGCCCAGGATATGGATATTACTATGGTTGGTGGAATGGCGAGCTTTACACTGAACTATGATCCAGATACAAAAAAGACTTCTTTTACAGATACTAAATTTATTCCATTGATTACATGGTTTGATGTAGGGTATAATGCATGGGAGACTTACCCAATCGAAGATTACAATGATTCGCTTGCACAAACACATAACTTAGCTTCGAATTATGATCTGTCAAAAGAATGGGTGCAACAATTTGTCCAGTCTGTAATGCAAAATTGTGATGGAGTAGAGGTGGTTTTAGAATGAGTCAAAATCAAAAGACAATAGCCGAAAATCGTAAGGCAAGACATGAATATGAGTTGTATGATCGTTTTGAAGCAGGTTTAGTGCTTCAGGGAACAGAAATTAAAAGTATTCGAAGAGGAAAAGTTCAATTAAAGGACAGCTATATCAGTTTTCAAAAAGGGGAAGCTTTTATTAAAGGTATGCATATTTCTCCTTATGAATTTGGAAACCGATTTAATCATGATGAAACGCGTGATCGCAAACTCTTAATGCATAAGCAGGAAATTCAAAAATTGGAGCAATCTGCGCGTGTTAAAGGGTATACGGTTGTACCTGTGAGAATTTATTTGTATAAAGGTTTGGCAAAGTTAGAAATTGCTTTGGCGAAAGGTAAAAATCTTCATGATAAGCGTGAGTCTCAAAAGGCGAAGGATGCGCAAAGAGAGATTCAAAAGGCCTTGAAAAATCAGTATTAATAGATTATACTGATGTTCCTTGGGGATGTTCAGGCATTCGATGAGTAAATGTTTGGATTCAGCCACAGCCACGAAGGATACGTGTAATAACCAACTTAAATTAATTGCTAAAAATAAACTTGCTAATGTATTTGGTATGAACCAAAGCATGGCTTTCGCTGCTTAATTTTATTGCCTACGTTTGGCTTCGCAGCCCCTTTCTGAAATTTCGCTTTCTTATTTCAGACTGAGTGTTAAAGAAAAGAAGATAGAAATAAGTATTGGCTAGCTGCTTATTTTGAATCAACTATAGCTAACCCAAAAGAATTTTTGTTTCCATCCGAAACTTTTGGATAACTAGATGGAAAAAGCTGTAAACGCTGTCTCGTGGGACTTTGCTTAGACAGGAGTTCGATTCTCCTCATCTCCACCAAAGACTATTAACGCCTATTCAGGGCGTTTTTTTCATGCCTTCAATTATTTGGATAAACCATATATAATGGAATGGAAAGAAGGTATAGTATGAGAATTGCAGTCAGTTATAAGGATGGAGAAGTATTTCAACACTTTGGTCATAGTTCAGAATTTAAAATCTATGAAACCGATCATAATGAAATTATTAAGAGTAAAGTGATTACAGTCGAAGGACATGGACATGTTAGTGTTTCGAATGCTCTAAAAGAACAAAATGTAAACATTGTACTTTGTGGTGGTATTGGACAAGGGGCTAAAACTGCATTGGCTAGTTTTGGGATTCATTCATTTGGTGGAGTAACCGGAAATGCGGATGAGGCTGTTAAGAAATATTTAAGTGGAAAACTAGAATTTACAACGGATGTGACTTGTACAAAACATGATTCTGGCGAAAGTCATTCGTGTGGTGGACATTGTCATTAATTCTTGAGTTTTTCTTTTGACACACCTCGTATTTCGGTCTATAATCTAGGCAACAATAGTGATAAGGATATGAATACATTCTATTCAAATGTAGAGAGAGTGTGGTTGGTGAAAGCACTTTGCGAATGTATGTATTTACTACCTTTGAATTGCCCTTGAAAAAGTGTGCCGTAATTCTTGCGTTAAAAGGTTTGAGGTGTATACAGTAATTGTATAAACAAAGGTGGTACCGCGTGCGACAGACGTCCTTTGATGGCTGTCGCTTTTTATATGGAAAAATGGAGGAAAGTAAAATGGAATTAGTGAATGTATTAGAAAATGAACATTTATCTATGTTGAACCACTCATGTGCTCATATGATGGCTCAAGCTGTTAAGCGTTTATATCCAAATGCTAAATTCTGGGTAGGACCTGTTATTTCTGAAGGTTTCTACTACGATATGGATTTAGGAGATGTAAAATTAAAAGAAGAGGATTTGGCAAAAATCGAAAAAGAAATGAAGAAAATTGCCAAAGACGGAAAGAGAATTGTTCGTGAAGAAATCTCTAAAAAAGATGTTTTAGAAATGTTCAAGGATGATCCTTATAAAATTGATTTGATCAACGGATTAGAAGATGGAAATATCACAATCTATCGTCAAGGTGAATTTGCGGACTTGTGTCGTGGACCTCACGTTGAGACTGTTAAGATGTGTAAAAACTTTAAATTGTTGAAACATTCTGGTGCTTACTGGAAAGGTGATGCAAACAATAAAATGCTTCAACGTGTTTATGGTATTTGTTTCGATACAAAAGAAGAATTGGAAGCTCACTTAGAAGCTTTAGAAGAAGCTAAAAAACGTGACCACAAGAAATTAGGGAAAGAAATGGGCTTATTCACAATTAGTGAATTTGCGCCAGGTATGCCTATCTTCTTGCCAGATGGAATGATTTTACGTAACATCTTGGAACAATACTGGTACCAAGAACACGCAAAAGAAGGATACCAATTCATTAAGACTCCAATTATGATGTCAAAAGAATTGTGGGAATTGAGTGGACACTGGGATCACTACAAAGACAATATGTACACTTCAATGGTCGATGATCGTGAATTCGCAATCAAACCAATGAACTGTCCAGGAGCTTTATTAGTATATAATTCAACTTTACATTCATATAAAGATTTACCATTGCGTTTAGGGGAATTAGGACAAGTACACCGTCACGAAGCAAGTGGTGCATTGAATGGATTGTTCCGTGTGCGTACATTCACACAAGATGATGCGCATTTATTTGTAACTCCTGATCAATTGGAAGAAGAAGTTAAAAAAGTATTACAATTGGTAGATCGTATTTATTCTGTATTTGGTTTACCATATGAAATTGAATTATCAACACGTCCAGAAAGTGGATATATTGGATCTGAAGAAATCTGGGATGCTTCAGAAAAAGCATTGGCACAAGCTTGTGTTCACGCAGGTAAAGAATATAAAGTAAATCCTGGAGATGGTGCATTCTATGGACCTAAATTGGATATTCATATCAAAGATAGCTTAGGACGTGTATGGCAATGTGGTACTGTACAGTTGGATATGAACTTGCCTGAAAGATTCGAATGTAAATATGTAGATGCAGATGGAACAAAGAAAACTCCAATTATGTTACACCGTGTAGTTTATGGATCAGTTGAACGTTTCATTGGTATTTTGATCGAACACTTTGGTGGACACTTCCCATTATGGTTAGCTCCACGTCAATTTGTGGTAATTCCAGTACACCACGAAAAACATGTTGAATACGCAAATAAAGTATGTGATGCATTAACAACATTAGGAATGCGTGCAACAGTAGATTCTCGTAACGAAAAATTGGGTTATCGTGTTCGTGAGGCGCAGCTACAAAAGGTTACTTACCAAATCGTAGTTGGTGATGGAGAGCAAGAAAATAATACAGTTACAATTCGTCAGAGTGGTAAAAAGGATAGTGTTACATTATCTTTAGATGAAGCTTTAGCTAAATTTAAAGCTGAAGTAGACAACAAAACATTGTTTGGAAAGTAAGAGTTTAGAGGTCAAAAATTGACCTCTAAATTTTTTTTATCTTTTTTAAAAAAATACCGCGTAAGAATGATCGTAGGCTTGATCTTAGTGTTTATCACAGCACTGCTTGTTTTGATCAACCCACAGATTTCTGGTATGATTGTGGATGAAGTTATTGAGGGGCAGCATTATGAAAAGCTTGGTATTTTGCTGCTTATTATGATTGGAGTGACGCTTGTTCGATCGCTGCTGCGCTTTACATTTTTAATGTGTTTTGAGTCGTCCAGTCAGGGACTTGTCTATGACATGAGGGAAGAAGCATATCGTAAGCTGATGAAGGAAGATTTTAACTTCTTCAACAAAAACCGCACAGGAGACCTTATGTCCAGACAGACAGGAGATATGGATGCAGTGCGTCACATGGTTTCTCATGTTATTTATTTTAGCTTTGAGAATATCCTTGTATTTTTGATGGCACTTGTGATGATCTTTTCTGTTAATGTTAAAATGGCACTTTGTATGCTGATTGTACTTCCGTTTACATTGGCAGTGACACTGAGCCAGAGACGTCATATTAAGCCGGCCTTTGACAGGGTGCGTGACTGTTTCTCTAGTTTGAATGCATTTGCACAGGAGACAATCGCAGGAAACCGTGTTGTAAAGGCATTTGCAAAGGAAGATTATGAGCTTGAAAAGTTCGACCGCGAGAATGATGGATATCGTGATGCACAGTTAAATGCCGCATCGATCTGGATGAAATATATTCCGATGTTTGAGATTCTTTCTCAGTGTCTGACTATTATCCTTATGATCATGGGTGGTTTTATGGTAATTGACGGAGAGATGACTATAGGAAACATGGTAACTGTTAACGGTTATTTATGGATGCTTAACAGTCCGCTTCGTCAGGCAGGATGGATCATCAATGATTTGCAGCGCTTTCTTACCGCAATTGAAAAAATCTATAAGGTTTATACAACTGAGCCAGATATCAAGCAGCCAGAGCATGTTGTAGAAAAAAGAAAGCTAAAGGGCAGTGTTACCTTTGATCATGTAAATTATTATACAAATGATGATACTGTGTTAAAGGATATCAGCTTTCATGTAGAGCCAGGCCAGACCGTTGGTATAATCGGTGCGACTGGTTCTGGAAAGTCATCACTTATCAATTTGATTTGCCGTTTTTATGATGTTAATCAGGGACGCGTGCTTGTTGATGATATTGATGTTAGAAATTTGAATCTCCAGACGCTTCGCGGAAATATCGGAATTGCGATGCAGGATGTCTTTTTGTTCTCAGATACAATTGAGGGAAATATCGCTTATGGAAATCCAGACTGTACGTTTGAGCAGGTGCAGGCAGCTGCAAAGATTGCAAATGCTGACGAATTTATCAGGGAGATGCCAGAAGGATATGATACAATTATTGGTGAGCGCGGCGTTGGTCTGTCAGGCGGACAGCGAATTTCGCTTGCACGCGCAATTTTAAAGGATCCGTCAATAATTATTCTTGATGATACAACCTCTGCAATTGATATGGAAACGGAGAGCATGATTCAGAATGAATTAAAGAAAATCTCGGATGAGCGCACTGTATTTATCATTGCTCATCGTATATCTTCTATTATACATGCAGATCAGATTCTTGTACTTGATAATGGCCGCCTTGTCGAGAGAGGAACACATGAACAGCTGCTTGCTAAAAAGGGCTATTATTCAACTGTATTTCATCATCAATATGGTGAGTTTGACCGCTTTAAGAAGGTTCGCGCAGAAAAGGGAAGGGGTGAGGCATAATGGCACGAAATAAATATGACGTGGATGAGACACTCGAAACTAAATTTGACATGAAGCAGATTAAGCGATTATTTAGTTATGTAGGCCATTATAGAAAAAAGCTGATTATGACAATAATGCTGATGCTGTTTTCATCTGCACTTGGCATGGTTATTCCTGTGCTTATGCAGCGCGTAATGGATATTTACATTCCAAATCATGACAAAAAGGGAATCCTTTTGATGGCGGCACTTGCAGCTTTGATAATTCTGGCAACAGCTTATATTCTTCGCATAAAGATTAAGTGGACATCTCAGATTGGTCAGGGCATAATTCATGAGTTAAGAAGAGAATTGTTTATTCATCTGGAGGAGCTGCCGTTTTCTTATTATGACAGCCGTCCGCATGGAAAGATTCAGGTGCGTATTGTCAACTATGTAAACAACATAAGTGATCTTCTGTCAAATGGTATTGTAAATACAATAACAGACTGCTGCTCACTGTTTTTTATCTTAGGTTTTATGTTTTATTATAGCGTACCGCTTACTTTAATTTGTATGTGCGGTCTTCCTATTCTTCTTGCAATCGTGCTTTTTGTAAAGAAAAAGCAGCGCCGCGGATGGCAGCTTGCAAGCAATAAGCAGTCAAATTTGAATGCCTATATTGCAGAGAGCATCAATGGTGTGCGTGTTACACAGGCATTTGTAAGAGAAGATAAGAATCTTGGCATATTCAATAATTTAAGCGGAAGCTATCGAAAGGCATGGATGAGCGTTATCAAGTATAACTTTATGATTGGACCGACTGTTCAGTTTATATCAATCCTTGCGACGGCAGCTGTATATTGGGTTGGTATTCACTGGATTATGGGCGGAAATGATATAATTAGTGTCGGTGCTCTGACGGCACTTACAATTTATATCAGCCAGTTCTGGAATCCGATCAATACGCTGGCTTCCTTTTATAATTCACTCTTGACAGCAATCTCATATCTGGAGCGTATTTTTGAGACTATTGATGAGCCAGTTAATGTAAAGGACGCTCATGGCGCCGTGGAAATGCCGCCAATTAAGGGTGAGGTAGAGTTTTCTCATGTTGTATTTTCTTATGAGCCAGGTGTACGTATCTTAAATGATGTAAATTTTAAGGCAAACGTAGGAGACAGTTTTGCAATCGTAGGTCCGACAGGAGCAGGAAAATCAACAATTGTAAATCTGATCAGCCGCTTCTACAATATCGATTCTGGAAAGATTTTAATTGATGGAATTGATATTAACAGTGTGACGATCAAATCACTGAGAAAACAGATGGGCGTTATGATGCAGGACAGCTTTATTTTCTCGGGAGACATTGAGGACAACATCCGTTACGGAAAACTCGATGCGACACTGGAGGAGATTGTCAATGCGAGCAAAACCGTGTGTGCGGACGAATTCATCAGCAAAATGCCGGACGGCTACCAGACAGAGGTGCGCGAGCGCGGTTCCATGCTGAGCCAGGGCCAGAAACAGCTGATCTCGTTTGCCAGAACGCTGCTTTCGGATCCGGCGATTCTGATTCTCGATGAGGCAACCTCGAGTATCGACGTGCAGACCGAGAAAGCACTGCAGACGGGCCTCAATGCGATGCTGAAGGGCAGAACATCGTTCATTATCGCCCACCGTCTGTCCACGATCCGCAACTGCGATAAGATCATGTATATCGACAACGGCGGCATCATGGAGAGCGGAACGCACGACGAACTGATGGCAAAGAAGGGATATTATTACAAACTGTATACGGCACAGCTCGACGAAGTACAGAAAGCGGGCTGACACCATTTCAGGACAGCAAAAAGGCTTCTGCCGGCGGATGAAAATCCGGGGCAGAAGCCTTTTGAAATTGCGTGATATTTTATTTTCCGGAGAAGTATTTCTCTTTGATGATCTCAACCGGCATATCCTCGCCAGTCCACAGTTTGAAGGAAGCAGCTCCCTGGTATAACAGCATGTACATACCGTTTCCGGTCTTGCATCCAGCCTCTTTTGCCTCACGCAGCAGGCGGGTTTCCTGCGGATTGTAGATCACATCGAAAACGAAGAGGTCTTTGTGGAACATCGTTGTGTCGGTGATGATGGTGTTTTCGGTTTTTGGAGCCATTCCGACGGAAGTTCCGTTGACAAGAATGGCGCTGTCTGCTATGGATGCGCGAAGGACTTCCGGATCGGAGAAGTCGTGCAGGGTAACCTTGCAGGAAGTACGCTCATTGAGTTTTGCAACGATTTCCTCGGCTCTTCCGAAGAAATTGTCTCTGACGTTGAATACATTGATCTCAGCCACGCCGTCGAGGGCTGCCTGTACCAGGATTGCAGTAGCAGCGCCGCCGGCACCGAGCAGAGTCATCTTTTTGCCGATGATGTCTACGCCGTTTTCTGCAACTGCTCTCATGAAGCCGACACCGTCGGTGGTGTAAGCGGTGAGAACGCCGTTGTCGTTGACGATGGTATTACATGCGCCGGAGATCTCCGAAGCAGGAGAAACCTTGTCTGCCAATTTGCACATGATATTTTTGCCAGGCATGGTGATATTCCAGCCTCTTGCACCCATGGTGCGGAGTCCTTCGACTGCCTGCGGCATTTTGTCTTCCGGTACATCAAAGGCAAGGTAGCTATAATCAAGGCCGAGCTGGTCGCATGCTTCGTTGTGCATTTCCGGAGAAACACTGTGTGCAACCGGGCTTCCGAGTAAACATAATAATCCGGTGTGTCCTGTGATGTGTTTTGACATAATTTGAAATCCTCTCTCTCCTCGTATTTCCGCATGATGATAAATCGTGCTGTAGCACTTTAAACTGCTACTATATGAAGTGAATTATACTCCAGATGCCGAAAGAAAGCAAGAAAAAAAGAGGAAATGACGCAAAGTTCATTTCCTCTTTTCGTGTTGGTTTTTGATTAAGGTTTAAGATGGAAAAGATTCGCCCGGAAATCAGATTCCAAGTTTCTCTTTCATGTAGTCAACCGGAGTATCTTTTCCGGTGTACAGCTTGATTGCGATGAGTGCCTGGAACAGCATCATGCCCATGCCGTTGAATACTTTCTCACATCCTGCTTCTTTTGCCTGTTTCATCATAACGGTTTCGCGCGGAGCGTAAACGGTATCCGTTACGATGAGATCTTTTTTAAAGAAGGAAGGATCAGGAATGTTGGAAAGGTCTTCGAGTGGATGCATTCCTACGCCGGTAGCATCGCAGAACAGGTCAGCTGCGTGCATTTTTTCTTTCAGGAGGTCTTTGTCTGCCAGATCGTTCATGGTAGCCCTGCAGTTGGTGTTCTTATTGATCAGATCAACAATTTCCTCTCCACGGCTGTAGAATTTGTCTTTGATGTTGAAGATTTCAATTTCTGCAACTCCATCCAGAGCACCGCGCACTGCAATTGCAGTAGCAGCACCGCCGGTTCCGATCAGGACCATCTTCATTCCCTTGAAATCGATGCCCTCTTCGGTCAGTGCCTGCCAGTATCCCATACCATCGGTGTTGTAGCCTTTCAGTTTTCCGGTTACCTGACCGTTTTCGTCGCGGAGGTTGACTACGGTATTGATAGCGCCGCATAACTTAGCTGCTTCATCTACTTCGTCCAGATATTTGTGGACAACAGTTTTGTTTGGCATGGAAATATTGGAACCGAGCATTTTCAGCGCGCGGATACTCTGCACAGCATCTTTTAAAGAATCGTTATCAACTTCGAAAGCAAGCTGAATGACATCATCTCCGTTTTTGTCGTATGCAAGGTTGTGGGTTGTCGGAGACTGGGTATGACGGATCGGGTAAGCCATTAATCCAACTAATTCGGTATGTCCTGTAATATTTGGCATGATATTTTCCTCTTTTCTTTTTTTATGCTGCGCTGTTGTCATTGATGTTGGAGTCAAAAGGTTTTTTGACCTTTTGCCCCTGGTATCTTGTCATTTTGAAAAAGAAACAGCGTAGCAGATGATATACAGTTTTTGTCGGGCTGCTTAAAGTAGTGGAATCGTTATCGTTCCCTTATGCAGTGAAACACTTGTTATTTCGCTGGGTAAGAAAGCGGTGCTGGGGATTACTCAAGCGGCTCCAGATGCAGGTATCCCTGGGACTCCAGTACATTCAGGATCGCGCGGCCTTCCATGGTACCTTCCATGATACGGCGTGCGCGTACGGAATCGCCAATGGTGTATACATAAGTATGGGTATCGGCGAATGCTTCCTGGATTTCCGGCAGAACCGGGTTGTTGGAGCGCATTCCAAGGCAGTTGAATCCGTAATCGAACTCAAGATCCTGGATGGTTCCGTCCGGAAGCTTTACAGTGAATGCATTTTCTTTTACTTCCTGAAGAGCAGTGTTGACATACTCTTTTACGCCGTATTTGTCGTGGGTCTCACGCATGGAGCATTTGGTGATCGGGTCTGCAAGCATACCGATCTGCGGCAGCATATCGATGATGGTACACTCGGCGCCTCTCGGTGCAAAGTATTCAATAACGTCAAGTCCTACGGAACCGCCGCCGACTACAACGACTTTCTTGCCCTGACAGGCTTCTTCCGGATATTTTCCGGCGTTTACATTGTTGATCATACCAAAGATGGTATTTACGTTTCCGGCATCGATATTCTCTTTCAGGCCTTTGATCGGCGGAACAAGCGGAACGGAACCGGTGGAGTTTACAATGATGTCCGGTTTGAACTGTTTGATCTTATCCACCGTAGCTTCGGTGTTGAGGAAAATATACAGGTTTTTCAGTCTGGCGGCTCTTGCCTCAAGGTATTTCGGGAAGTCTTTCATACGGGTCTTGCTTGGAAGATCGGAGATGAAAGTGGAAAGACCGCCGATGTGATCGTTTTTCTCAAGTACGAAAACGTTGCATCCGACTTCTGCTGCAGTGCAGGCTGCTTCCATACCGGCAGTACCGGCGCCGACAACAACAACGTTACAGTTTTTGTTCACTTTCAGTGCTTTGTAAACATCGCCTTCCGGAACAGCCGGGTTTACGGTACAACGGATCGGGCGGTTGACGCCGATACGGTTTCCGGCACATCCGACGTTACAGGAGATGCATTTCCGAAGGATATCTTCCTCGCCGTTTTCCACCTTCTTTACCCAGTTCGGCTCAGCGATCAGGCCGCGTCCCATACCGACGATATCTACATCGCCGCTCTCGAGAACTTTTTCAACGACCTTCGGGTCGCGGTAGTTACCGGCATTGATCACAGGCTTTTTGAATTTATCTTTTACGGCTCTTGCCATGTAGGAACGCCATCCGTCCGGCAGGAAGTTGGAATCGATCTGATACTGCAGGGATGGGTTGAGGCCGCAGGATACGTCGTACATATCTACGAATTCATCCAGGTACTCCAGGTATTTCAGGGTATCTTCCAGGGTGTTTCCGCCCGGAACACGCTCCTCGGCAGAGATACGAACGATGATCGGGAACCACGGTCCGACGTTTTTACGTACTTCTTCGAGAACCATACGCGGGAAGCGCAGGCGGTTTTCTACGGAACCACCGAATTCATCGGTTCTTTTATTGTAATACGGGGAGATGAACTGGCTCATCAGGTAGGAATGGCCGCAGTGGATTTCAATGGCATCAAAGCCGATGGCCTGCACACGTTTTGCAGCCTCGCCATATTTTTTCACGGTTGTCATGATTTCTTCTTTGGTCATCGGGCGAGGGGTTTCTCCGCCGGCTTTTGTCGGGATGTTGGAAGAAGAAACGGTTTCCATACCGGTTCTTGCGGAAGATGCGGAAGCTCCGGCGTGGTTGATCTGAATTGCTACGGTAGCACCGTTTTTATGAAGATTTTCGACTAACTGATAGTAGCGCGGCATAAAGCTGTCGTGGTCGATACGGATCTGGCTGGTTCCGTTGGAACCGACCGGGTACTCGATGTTGGCGTTCTCCAGAATAATAAGACCAACGCCGCCTTTTGCGCGGAGAGAGTAATAATTCATATGACGGTTACTCATCTCACCGCTTGTCTCACCGTAGTTGGTTCCCATCGGGGTCATTGCAATACGGTTTTTAATCGTTGTTCGTTTGATGGTAATTGGCTCGAAAATTTTTGGGTAAGCACTCTTCATGAAAATTTCTCCTTATTCATTACATGAGCGGTAATCCTCTGTTTGTGACAAATCCATCATAACTCTTTCGACTAAAAATTAACAATATCTTTCAGATAAACTTTTGATACGTTTTCGCTATCGTTTCTGGACTCTTCGATAATGTCAGCGTGCTGTTTCATGTATTCGGTAAACCGTTCGACAGCCGGAAGCCGGTAGCGGTTCTTCATCCAGAACATAAAAGTCTGATGATAAATCTCGAGACCTTTCAGTGTGTGGATGCGGATACCGTCTGCCTGTTCCAGAATATCGGTTCGCGGCATGAGCGCGATGCCGAAGTTTTCGCGTACCAGTGCCACAATCGAATATTCATCCGGGCATTCCATGATAATATTGGGATGAAGCTGATATTTGCGGTAGAGATGACCGGTGTAGGCCCCCATCCAGGATGCGCGGTCGTAGCCGATCACCGGATAACGGGTAAGCTTTACAAGCGGAACCTCCGGTTCATCGGCAATCGGATGCTGTTCCGGGGATACGATGACAAGCGGCTGCTGGATCAACGGAAAAAACTCCATGTCGTCGCGCTTTAAAAAGCCGCCAAACCCAAGATCGAGTTCGCCGGATTTCACCTTCTGTGCAATGGCCGGGGTATGGTTCTGCCAGAAGCTAAAGGCAACATTTTTGTTTTCTTCTTGGTCCAGAAAGGTGCGGACATTGTGCGGAATATAATGTCCGGCAAGTGGAAAAATATAACCGATGTTGATTTTTCCGCCACCGGAGGCGAGCTCTTTCATCTTGCCTGCCGCAATGTCACAGTCGCCTGCGATCCGGTCTGCATGCTCCAGGAAAAGACGGCCGGCATTGGTAAGGACAACACCGCGCCCTTTCTTTTCAAACAGCGTGATTCCAAGCTCACTTTCAAGGGTGGCCATCGAACGGCTCAGGGATGGCTGGGAAATATAAAGCTCCTCTGCCGCCTGGTGATAATTTTCCAGCCGGGCGACCTTTCGGAAATAGAGAATCTGATTCAGTGTCATGTGGTTTTTCCTCCTGAAAAAATGGTTCCGTAAGAAAGTCTTTGCTTCCTCTTATTATGATAACTCAAGTATACCATATCAATGCATTCAATGCATTGATTTTTTCCTTTAAAAGCATTAGACCGCACACACTTTCACTGTTAAAATAAAGGCAAATGTTATTTTTTTAACATTCACGAAACTGGTAATCTGTTGTTTGTGACAAAACAAAATGATGAACCGAACAGAGGAAAAAGACAATTTGACCTCAACACATGATCTATTTAAAAAGGAGAGAAACCATGAACAAGAAATACCTGCCAAGTGCATTAATTTTGTACTTGAACTACTTTATCCACGGTGTTGGATGCTCTATTCTGGGCCAGGCAGTCATCAAAGAGGCTCTGGCAGCAGCATGGGGAGTGGAAGCAATGGCAATTACCGCAATTTCCGCAGCACTCGGTCTTGGCCGTCTGATCGCACTGCCATTTGCAGGTCCTCTGTCCGACAAGCTCGGACGCCGCATTTCCACCGCAATCGGAAGTGCTTCTTATGCAATTTACCTGATCGGCCTTGCCCTTGCATTTAATGCAGGAACACACGGTGGTTATACCATCGCTTACGTATGCGCCATCATCGGCGGTATCGCAAACTCCTTTCTGGATACTGGTATTTACCCGGCAGTATCCGAGATTATTTACAAAGCTCCTGGCGTTGCTACCATGGGAATCAAATTCTTCATCGCAATCGCACAGATGCTGCTTCCATTTGTTCTTGGTGTAGCGGTTACTTCTACCGCAGCCGGCCTTACCTCCTACAATCCGTTATTCTATGGATGCGGAATTGCGTATATCGTACTTTTTGTACTGGTATTCCTGTTTCCGCTGCCAGATGCTGACCAGAAAGCATCCGGTAAAAAAGAGGGTCTGATCGACAGCCTGAAGCATACCCATTTTTCTTTCGAGTCCATCGCCATGATCCTGATCGGATTCACCTGCACCGGTACCTTCCAGCTGTGGCTGAACTGCGCGCAGAACTTTGCAAAAGAAAATGTAGGCTGGGCGAATCCGTCCATCATGCAGACCTACTATTCTGCAGGAACTATGCTGGCGCTCGTTGTAACCGCATTCCTGACCAGAAAAATCAAAGACGTTCGTTTCATCGTTGTTTACCCGGCCATTTGCCTTGCAACCATGATCGTTGTCCTGATAGGACAGAGTAAACCGCTGATGATCGCCGGTGCTTTCATTATCGGATGGGCAGGCGCAGGCGGATTGCTTCAGATCGCAACTTCCGTTTGCAACATGCTGTTCCCGAAAATCAAAGGAACCGTAACCGCACTGGTTATGATTGCATCTTCTCTTTGCAACTACACGATCCTGACCGCAGCATCTAAAATGCAGCCGTCCGGCGTTATGACTATGAACATCGTTCTGACCGCAGTTGGTGTTGCGCTTGGACTGTTTGTAAACATTCGCTATAAAAAAATGGTTGAACTTGCACAGCAGGACAACTAAAATGAGATTGAGGATTGCAGGCGTACGAAGTACCAGGTAATCCGGGCGTGAAAAAGAAAAGCCTGCAAAAGAAAAGTCAGGGTTAAATTGAAGAAAGAAGGAAAAACACATGAATACAGTAAAAGTTCGTGATATTGAAATCGGTGCCGGTGCACCGAAGATCATCGTGCCGATCGTAGGCGTTACCAAAAACGATATCATCGAAGAAGCAAAAACCTTCCATTCGATTCCGGTTGACGTTGTAGAATGGCGTGTAGACTGGTTCGAGGGTGTATTCGACTTTGCACAGGTAGAGGACGTGTTAAAAGACCTCCGCGAAGCACTCGGCAATATTCCGCTTCTGATGACATTCCGTACCTCCAAAGAAGGCGGTGAAAAAGCGATTGAGCCGGCAGCCTATGCGGAGCTGAACATCAAAGCAGCACAGACCGGATATGTGGATCTGGTGGATGTTGAGATCTTTACCGGAGATGACATTGTAAAGAAGATCATCGACGGTGCACACGCAGCAGGCGTAAAGGTTATCGCTTCCAATCATGATTTCTTCAAAACTCCTGCAAAAGCAGACATCATCTACAGACTGCGCAAAATGCAGGATATGAACGCAGATATTCCGAAGATCGCTGTTATGCCGCAGAATAAGAAAGACGTTCTGACCCTGCTTGCGGCAACAGAGGAAATGACCACCAATTATGCGGACAGACCGATCATCACCATGTCGATGGCAGGCACCGGTGTAATCAGCCGTCTTTGCGGTGAGGTGTTTGGCTCTTCCATGACCTTCGGCGCGGCAAAGAAAGCATCCGCACCGGGTCAGATGGGTGTGAATGATCTGAGCACCGTTCTGGATCTGCTTCACAAAGCCATGTAACCGTTTTTTCTTTATGGGACACCGGTATTTTTAGCTTTGCTGTTGATGCCGATGTCCCTTTTGTATTATTGTTCTGTTATAAATTTAACGGAGGTATGCCTTTTATGAAGAGAGTATTTCACTGGCTGGATGAAAACTTGGAAGAATTTCTTCTTGTGATCGGTCTGATCGCCATGACGCTGATCATGGGAATTCAGGTTTTCTGCCGCTACGTCCTTGGCATGTCGCTGTCGTGGTCGGAAGAGCTGACCAGATATATTTTTATCTGGTGCGGTTTTTTAAGCGTCAGCTACTGCAGCAAAAAATGCCTTTCCATCAAGATCGAGCAGTTTGTTGCGATTTTTCCGCGGAGAGGAAAAGCCGTTTTCAAAATTGTGAATCATACGTTTGAACTGATTTTTTTCATCTATATGATTCCGTTTGCTTTTTCTTATATGATGTCGTCAGTTAAAAGCGGCCAGCTTTCCCCGGCCTGCAAAATCCCGATGTACTTTATCCAGGCAGCACCGCTTGTCTCCTTTGTACTGGTTGCATTCCGTGTTTTGCAGCGGTGGATGATCGAGTTCCGTGTGGCACGCGGTGAGAACGTTTTCGACCCGGCGCATCCGGAGCGAAATACGCCGGAATCCTTCATCGAGGCAAATGCCGGAGCAGATAACACCACAGAAAATGCTCTGAACGCGGGTATCGACAACCGCATCCATACGATTAAAAATTCGAATGAGGAGGAACGTTAATGCCAGTCGTAGTATTATTTCTGATTTTTGTTGCATTGCTGGTCATCGCTGTTCCGGTATCGATTACCCTTGGAATCACATCTGTGCTTCCGTCGGTGTTTGACCCGTCTTTTACGGTAGGAGCCAAATATCTGATCCGTGCCATGTTCGGAGGACTCGATTCCTTCCCTCTGCTGGCAGTTCCGATGTTCGTCCTCTCCGGTATCATCATGGCTAAGGGAGGCATCTCCAAAAAACTGTTTGATGTCTTTGCCTATTTTCTCGGAAAATTCACCGCAGGTATGCCGTGCGCGGTTATCGTCACCTGCCTTTTTTACGGTGCGATTTCCGGTTCCGCTCCGGCGACCGTTGCCGCTGTCGGAAGCATGACAATCCCGATTCTGACTACCCTTGGTTATGATCTGACATTCTCCACAGCGATTGTGGCAGTTGCCGGCGGCCTTGGCGTTATCATTCCCCCGAGTATTCCGTTCATCATGTACGGTATGGCTTCCGGCGCTTCGGTCAGTGACCTGTTCCTTGCCGGAATTGTACCGGGTCTGATGATCGGTCTGCTGCTGATGCTTTATGCCATCTATCACTGCAAACGGTACGGGGAGGATAGGGAGAAGATCTATGCAGAAGTCAAAACGTTGCATGACAAAGGTTTGCTTCGCGTTTTAAGAGAGAGCTTTTTTGCATTACTTAGCCCGGTGATTATCCTCGGCTGTATCTACAGCGGCGTTGCTTCCCCGACTGAGGCGGCTGTTATCTCCGTATTCTATGCATTGATCATCAGCCTTTTTGTGTACAGGAGTATCCGCATCCGCGACATCTGGTCCATTCTGGTTGAGGCGATTCGTACCTTCACCCCGATCCTGTTTATTCTGGCAGCATCGACCGCATTCTCCCGTGTGCTGACGCTGATGCAGGTACCGCAGACGGTCAGCGAGTTCATTTTGAACAATTTCCACAGCCCGGTTGCGATCCTTCTGATCATCAATGTATTTCTGCTGATTGTCGGAATGGTGATGGATACCACACCGGCAATCCTGATTCTGACCCCGATCCTTCTGCCGATCGTACAGGCAATCGGTATGGATCCGATTCAGTTTGGTGTGATCATGGTTGTCAACCTGGCGATCGGTTTTGTAACACCGCCGATCGGCGTCAATCTGTTCGTGGCAAGCTCCCTGACCGAGGTTCCGGTCATGCAGATCGCAAAGAAGGCTATGCCGATGATCGGTTTCTTCCTTGCGGCACTGCTGCTGATTACGTTTATTCCGGCGATTTCGATTGGAATTTTATAGGGAGGAGCGAAGGACAATGAAAAAGATGACAAAAAAGAAAAAGCTTTTCCGAAAAGTGACGGCACTTGCCGCTGTCATTGCGCTTGGCGCATCGCTTGCCGGCTGCGGCTCCTCCGGAGAAGAGACGACACAGCGCTATTCCTGGCCGCTGGCAACGGCGAGCCCGGAGGACACGGTAACACAGATCTTCGCTGAGAAGTTTGCGGAAGAGATTTCAGAGCTGAGCGATGGAAGGATGAAAATTCAGGTTTACGCAAACTCAACGCTCGGCGGCGACCGCGATCTGCTGGAAACGTGTGCCGACGGCGATATTCCGTTTGTCGTACAGAATACGGCACCGCAGGTTTCCTTTATGGGGGATCTTGCCGTGTTTGATCTGCCGTGTGTGTTTGATTCTCTCGATGAATGCCGTGAGAAGATCGATAATCCGGAGTTTTACGAGCTGATCAGCAACGTTTATACGGAGGGAGGCTATCACCTGCTCGGTATGGCAGATCAGGGATTTCGTGTCATGAGTACGAATAAGCCGGTTTACAGCTTTTCGGATTTCAAGGGTCAGAAGATTCGTACCATGGAGAACAGCTACCATCTGGCATTCTGGAAAGCCATCGGTGCCAACCCGACGCCGATGAGCTTCAGTGAGGTTTACATCGGCCTGCAGCAGCACACGATTGATGCACAGGAGAACCCGTATGAGGTCATCGTTTCGAATAACCTGTATGAGCAGCAGGATTACGTAGTGGAGACGAACCATCTGCCGCATCTGATTTCCCTGATCGTCAACGATGATTTCTTCCAGGATCTGCCGGAAGACGAGCAGGAGATCATGACAGAGGCCGCAAAGATTGCGACCGAGTACGCAAGAGAGCAGTCCGATGCCCGTATCGCCGACAAGATCGCGACGATCGAGGAGAGCGGAACGAAGATCCTGACCCTCGATGACCAGACAAGAGCGGACATCCGAGAGGCATCCCAGAGCGTGTATGAGTCGATCAAAGAGAACATTGACCCGGCGATTTACAATGCGTATATGGATGGGATTGAGTAAGAAAAGAAAATGAAATTCCCGGCTGCGGGGCACTGAAAAACAGTGTTTCGCGGCCGGATTTTTTTACACAAAATTTGCCTTGCACGGTCGAAACTGTAAGACTATAATGGGGTTCAGAGGGTTTTTCTAAATTTATTACTCGTGATCAAGGGAGGCAAAAAAATGATTTTTAAACACATGGACCGGATTGTATTTGCAGGGGATTCCGTAACGGATATGGAGAGTGCACAGCCGGTGGGGGAAGGTTTATTTGAAAATGTCGGAAAGAGTTATGTCCGAATCGTCGAAAACATGCTTGCAGCATTCTACCCGGAGGTATATCTCCGCGTGACAAACTCCGGTATCGGCGGAAACACAAGCCGTGACCTGCTGCAGCGCTTCGACCGCGATGTTGTATCCTTAAAACCAGACTGGGTATCCATCTGCATCGGCATCAACGACGTCTGGAGACAGTTCGACAGCCCGGCCATCCCGGACGAGCAGGTATCGCCGGAGGAGTACCGTTCCAACGTCGAAAAGATGATTCTTTCCGTAAAAGATAATGTAAAAGGAATTTTCCTCATGACCCCATACTACATGGAGCCAAATGGGGAGGACTGGATGAGAAAACGCATGGACACCTACGGCGCGATCTGCAGCGAGCTGGCTGAGAAATACGGCTGCCGCTTTATCGACCTGCAGGCCGTCTTCAACGATTACTTTCAGTACCGCCATTCCTCCTACATCGCCTGGGATCGAATCCATCCGAACCAGATCGGCGCTACAGTGATCGCACGGGCATTTCTGGAAAAATGCGGATTCGACTATAATCACAGACCGGAGCATGCTTGAAAAACCATTTCCGCAATCTGAAAGCGCCACTTTGCGGTATGGCTTGCCCTCATAAGGCAGACAAAAAGCGGGAATCGTTATTGGGGTCCTCGCTTTTTCTTTGTCCTGTTCTGTCTGAAAACGGCGGACAGAGTCGAAAAAAGAGAAAAAGAATCGGTAAAATTTTGCTTAAATTACCAAAAATAATTGCTGTTTTGGGACAGTTATGGTATATTATGACTATACATACATTTATGTGGCGCTACATGGGGACATAAGAGTGAGACATAAAAGAAAGGTAACTATTCAGAACCCCATCTCGATTCCGCTTGCGCTGCATCTCGATGTTGCTT
>ENA-ORTS01000965-ORTS01000965.1-human-gut-metagenome-genome-assembly--contig:-NODE-965-length-21299-cov-3.980795_pt1 | contig 21299 bp, 35 predicted proteins | sample MGYA00241911_ERZ509186 | MGnify/ENA primary metagenome ERZ509186 (study PRJEB26280, sample SAMEA2338852) | human gut metagenome | biome: human gut; feature: human-associated habitat; material: faeces...
CGCCGAATACGGTAACCCAAAAGCAACTTGATGAACTGCATATCAAAGTGGTTGATGACAAATAACAAAAATAAAAACCGAAGTTGTGAAACTTCGGTTTTTATTTTGCTGTTGTTAGCGGGCAGCAGCGGTTTCAACGAAGATGATTGTTGATTCCATTGCTCCCCAAGAAGAACTTTCCCTGAATTTTTTTCTTTTGGGCTTATATCCTTCTTCCATCGGTTCCGTTAAGTAAAAAAGGTCAGATTCTTTCCAGGTTGCCATAAGCAACTTTTCACCCGGTTCTAACTTTATTTCCATTGTTCCACCGAAAGTTCTGGTTCTTTCCTGTTCTGTACATGCGCTGAAGCCGATTGTCAAAAGCGCCATTAATCCTAATAATACTTTTTTCATGATTTTTTATAATTATATGTTTTACAGATTACAATATATCATATTTTGCCAGGATGAACAAATGTTATTTTTCTGCTTAAAAATTTTTTTATAAAATCTCTTGACATCCGTGATGAGTTTCAGTATAAATACTCTCGTTCTATTGCTTCATCGTCTAATGGTAGGACAGCGGACTCTGACTCCGTTAATCGTGGTTCGAATCCATGTGAAGCAGCCAATTCGTACAGGCTTGCGATTTTGCATCGCAAGCCTTTGTTTTTTCTTCGTTTTTTGCGGTTCGAATTGGCGAATTTTGACCGGCTTCAAAATTGCCCGTTTTTTCACTGTAACCCTTGCCGGATAACGGTTCGCAGAGATTTTCTTGAGAGTTCGAATTTTTTTCCATTTCTGAAAAAGGAAAATTTAATTTATAGTAAATTGTACCTTCTTTTATTTTTAGTTCTTCAAAGATGAAGCTTAATAATAGGCGTTTTTGATTAATATCTTGGCTATGAGTAAATAAAGTTCCGGCGGCAGAGGCGATTTCAAAAAGGCCGATAAGTGTTTCATTAAAGCTATTGTCAGCTTTGACGTGGGCTTTGAGCTTGTCTTTTGTGCGCTCGATATTAATCTCAAGATCAGATTTTTTATCTTCGTACTGCTCTTTTGTAAGTTCCCCATCGAGTCGCATATTTAAAAGCATATCAAGCCTTTGCTGGGCTTTTGTTATTTCACCGTTTAGCCGGCCAGTTTCTCTATTACGATATTCAATTTCAGCGCTTTTAGAGTTTTCCAAATGGATTTTAAGGGCTTGTAATGCCTGGTCCGGAAGTTTTATTTTTGCTAAAATATATTTTATCTGATCTGTAATGTCTTGTTCGGGAATGTAAATACGAGTCCCGTCTTGTTTGTAACAAACCAGATAGTAAAATTTTTTCTTTTTAATCTCGTTAGGGCAGGTTTTTCCGCTGTTTATGCAGGTAAAAAGTCCCCGATAGAGAAAGGGAAGCTCCCCATGTTTAAACGGCTGGCTGGATGTTTTTTTACGCACTTTCTGGCATTGGTCGAAAAGGTTTTTTGAAATAATGGGTTCATAGACATGCTTCATAATCCGCCCCTTTGAGTTCATTTCGCCATAATAAAAAGGATTGTCGATAATGGTTGTCATTGTAGTATTAACAATTTTTCTCCCTGTTCGGGATTTTAAACCGATAGAATCGGCATATTTTGCAAGTTCATGAATACTTATGCCGCCTAAAGAATATAGCTCAAACAAAGATCTGACTTTTGTTGCATCCGGTTCTTTGGGACGTATGCTGTGTTTACCATGTTCATTGACATAATTTTCATATCCGGTTGGTGCTGCGCCGGCCATTTCTCCGTTTTTGACTTTATAGTCTATACTGCGCCGGACGTTTTCAGAGAGCTGTAAAACATAGGATTTTGCGCCCATTACAGAAAAATCCCAACGCATAATGTCGCTGGAACTTGAATTTTTACCGATAACCATTCCTTCGCGATAGAAGTGCAGCTCGATTTTTTCTTGCCGAATCAGATCATCCAGCATAACACTTTCTTTGAAAGAACGCTGCACACGGTCGACAGCATCGGCAATGATGGCTATTTTTTCGGGATAGGATTTGCAGAAATCAATCATCTGCATAAACTCTTTGCGCTTGCCGCGCGTTGAACTTTCAATAATTTGAAAGGATTTTATGACAATCAGCCCTTTTCGTTTAGCATATTCGGACAGGCGTGTATTTTGGGCGGGAAGACTGTGTCCCTCTTCCTGCTCCTTCGTTGATACTCGTGTCAAAATTACCGCCTTCACGGTCTAAAATCTCCTGTTTCATGGCTAATAGACACTTGACAGCGCCAACAAAACAGCGCACACCTTTCTCCAGCTCACCGTTAGGAACGGGACTTGAAGATAAAGAGCGTAATGTGTCTTCTAGATTTTTCATTTTATATATTTTTCGTGAAATATCAATGTATTTTAAATATTTTTTGTTTTTGCTGTAAGGGGATGTTTTTTGTGATATAATCTTGAATGATTATATGTTCTAATCTTAATCTCTCCTTTAGGTTTTGTTCCATAGATGAACTGTCCACAATGTTTGCAATATTCTTGTGTATAAATATTTTCAGGTTCATATTCAGATTGAACTTCAGAAATAGTTTCCCACTTATGCCAATCCTTCCCGAATAAATCTCCCAACCAACAAATAAGACGTCTAATCATCCATAAACTCCTTAGAATTAACGGCCTCTTGCCATGTCGGGTATTCGGCAATTAATTCTGCTTCTTCCATAACGCTTCTATCAAGTACATCATGTTCCCCACTAGGTGAAATTAAACAAATACCGTCAACAGCATTTTCTTGTCCCTCAATCCAAGGTTCTATATAAGTAACTGCTTTTATGTATTTTAAGAACTTTGTCCTATAAATCTGTCCAGCTTTAATCATCTTAATACCCTATAAAAATTAAATATTGCTTTTTGGGGGTAAATATCCGCATAAGATAAAGGATTGAAAAAACTTCGTGTTCATATAACCACCCGCCGCCAATGGAATATTTATTGTTTGGAAGCTTATCTAAATATTCAGACCACATCAAATTTGACCGTGCAGAACTTAATAATCTTTCAAACTGTGTTCTTTCATCAAATTCATCAGAGCTTTTTTCCTCCATGAGGTCTTTATAGTGAGCCTGCACTTTTTCTTTAAAAATTGTTGCCAGAGTTTGCAGAATATCAGGTTTTGCAACAAGAAGCTCGCCATCTTTATTATACCATTCGTGAATCTCTTTATTGCGGAATAACGGCCTCAAAAATGGTTTTAATCTGGATCGGTAGTCAATATATTTTCCCATTTCAAAGGCATTTTCTGCACCGACTTTATCCAAAATATCTCCCGCATATGGAAAAATCTCATCATCAAAAGGTTTTTGCTTAGAAAATTCCCATAGTTCTTCTTTTGTCATTTTTCGGATTTTATTAACATTTTTCTTATTTGCTATATATAAGTAATTTCTGTACCCCATTTATTTTTCTCCTAATACAAAACTAAAAACTAGCCCGAAGTTGAAGCCTCCGAAAAACAGGATAGAAGCGGCATAATCCTCAAAGAAAGCTGCTAAAAATAGTGTCACCAGAGCAGCAACAAATATGAAAATAAATCGCTTGGTGATTTTTATAATGAAGTCCATAAATATTTCTCCTTTTGTTTTTTTTCTGGGTGAACAAAAAAGTTTAAGCCATCTTTCATAATCGAAATTTTTCATGTCAGAATTTTCATTATTCATTTGTCATCATCCTTAATATTTTCGCTGTTTAAGGTTTTGGTTAAAACATCGTCAATAAAGCCACATCGTGGACAATCTTGTGTTGCCTGATATGCCGTATCTCTGGCTAATCGGATAACCTCTCTAAGCCGGTTAATCTCAGCTTGCATATCATCAATTTTACGCAAATCTGTTTGTATATCATTTTTGGCGTTTTCTTTTACACAAACTAATTTTGAAAACAAAAATTTCGCATATATTTCAATATCAATAAGTCTTAAATGTTCCAGAATATATTTTAAATTCCTTGAAAAACCATCCTCATCTTCGACCATGACATCCGCAATAGCTTTCTTTGTCATAATCTTTAAATCATCTGTTACATATCTACTCATCATTCCACCTCAAACAAATCTTTAATGCTGGCTTTACTCTTGCCGAGATAAACCCCATATTTTTGTAAAAATTTCACGTCATATTTTTCAAGTACAAATCCATAATTGTCTTTTACTAAACATATCGCAGAAGTAGAATTATCGTATATTTCTGCAATATACATATATCGCCCAAAATTCCACACATCGCCAACTTCTGGTTTTTCTGCACTCATTTTATAAATGTCCTTATAATTAAAAGAGCGCTGCCAAATATAAAAATTATAGCCGTAAGGTTATTGCCGATTTCTATTGTCATTTCATCACCTCAAAATTATCTTTTAGCCATTTTTTCATAATTCGGACTCTCTCAACATCCCATGTATTTTTCTCAAGCTCGCTCAGGCTTGAAATTACGGGACGGATTGCTGCCCATGTTGAAAGTTCATTTTGTTTATCAAGCCGGTACATACAATAAATGACAAGGTCATCAATTTTCTTTTGTGTTGTCAGGACAGGGCGGTTTGATTGCCACCATGTTTTAATTTTATTTATCATTTCCAAGTACCTCATTTATTTTATCGAGCAAAATGTTCAGAGGAGTTACAGAAATCCCGTCGGATGATAAGTGTGATAGACACTCCCAAAGCAACTCCCGGAGCTTTCTGTTCTTTACCGCAAGAACATTACCTTCATTAAGGAGCTTGCCAATTATTTCTTCCTCCTTAACAACTTCTTTTCTCAAGCCGATAAGTTCTTTGTTTTCATCTCTCAATCGCTCAACTTCTTTGTCTTGGTTGGCTTGCAAATCTAGCAGGTGCTTATTTTTTGACTGCAACTCAGAAATATAGTCGTAATTACAAGGGGCTAGGATTTCAATAATATCATCTTCAGGTAAATCTCTGCTTTGATAACCGACTAAAAGCGTAAATTGATTTGTCTGTAGCCATAAATAACAAATTTCAATTTCTCCACCAACCATTCGACACCAATATTTTTTTCCTCTCGCTAGTTTTCCTGATTTCCAATCGTCTGTTAAACTCATTCGTCCAGCTCCTCTCCGGCTTTTTTGATTGATTTAATAGTACCTTTGATGATGCTTGATGCTCCTAGCGTTGTGATGCTTAAAATACCGTCAGATTCATCTTTGCGGTCATCTGCTAAGCTTGACAGGTCTTTGCCTAGTTCTCCCAAGCACCGAATAGGTGTTGAGGCTATTGTTGTTAATGATTTAAAAATGCCCATGTTTCATCTTTCTTAAAAAATAGTTAAAGGGATAAAGTGAAAGTTAGCACCGGGCGAACGACGTTGTAGCTGTAGTTGCTGAGCTTACTGTAGTTGCCCACGCCGCCTAGACTGGCGCCTGTGGCCGTACAGAAGACCCACGCGAAGTAGTTGTCACACTCGGACGACGACCAGTAATATGCGTCATCTTTAAAAGGTTTGCCGTACTTTTCCAGGCCGGCGTTAATTTTATCTAGATTGGCAGCGAGAAGACAAATGTCTGATTTTTCCGGCAGGTAAAAGCCATGCGGCAGATTTTTGCATTTTTTACACGCATCAAACCAGTTTATATTATCGCACAAATCTTCTACCGCGGTTACAAGCACTCTGGCAATGTCATTATCAACGGTAACAGCTGAAATGACGCCGATTATTTCACCGTTAGCGGGGTATGGATCACCGACGCGGTATTGTGAGAACTTGTTAGAAGAAGCTTGTTCACTAGCTTTATCACTAACTGGTTCACTAACTGCCTCTGTGCAGATTTCAAAAGAGATGTCTTCGCCCCTCATCATAGCGTTTTTAACTTCATCATAGTTTTCTAAAATATTTGCTGTTCTCATTTCTTTTTCCTTATTTTTATTAGGCGTTTTTGTTTTCTGTTGGTTGATTAAAAGAGCGGTGGATGTGCATGCGCTGAGCAAGAATTAACGTGTTATATACGGCATTCATGGCAGCAATTTCTTTGTTTTTTTGCCCTTCAGTCATTTTTCCGTTGATGACAAGGCGGGGATAAACTTTTTTGCGCATGTCAATTTCTCTTTCAACGCATTTAATTTGTTCTTGTATACTGATTTCCATAGTTGTTTTCTCCTAATGTAATGCTTCAAAAGCTGGGACAGGCGCTAAAATTGTGATAGTGTCCAAAGCGCCGGTGAATATGCCCGGGCAGGCATAAATTGTTGGTGCCGGTTCCGGGAGATTACGCTCAGCTGCGTATTGAAGCTGAAAATCTGTTGGTTTAATATATTTACCGATTTGCGGTTTTGTTCCGGCACAGGAAAAGTAGTACCAGCCCGTAGGCAAAGTTTTTGCTTTATAAGAAGCCGTTAAGGCTTTACTCTGCTTTTGCAAATTAATCATTGTTTTTCTCCGGGGAAATTGGGAAGTTTTAGAAAAAAAACTACGGCGGCTTTATTGGAAAGATGCTGCCCATTCCATTTGAATTCGTTTAGAAGCCAACCGCCGATAGTCCAGGTGGCAAGCTCAATTTGATAATCGGGAATTGCTGATGAGTAACCGTATTTGTTGATTTTATGAGGATTTTTAACGGCAATTACGAAAAGTTTGCCGTAATCTTCGACGGCTGGTTTGTTAGTCGGGTAGGAAAGCCAGAGATTATTCATAATTAACCTCAATGCCGTACATTGAAGCTTGTAATGTCAATATCTTGTTGTGCTGGATTTGCTGATTGCGGTGAATTTCTTTAACCAGTTGTTCGACATGGTCAAAAGACTGATTGTATTGGAATTTGTTCCAACCGATGAAAATAACGGCGGCAACGAGTATTATGTATCTTATTTTCATAATTCATCTCTCCTTAGATGGTTAAGATGAATTGATAATAAACATATATGGTTTATTTAGTCAAGATAAAAATAAACATATATGGTTTATTTTTATCCACAATAAAAAAGTCCTGAAACAAGGTGTTTTCGGGGTGTGAAAAAATTGAGTTATTCTGATGTAGGAGTAATTTGGTTATTTATTTGTTCCAAAAACAAGTTTATAGCTTTCAATATTACAACCTGAAAATTTAAGTGTTGTAAAGCAATCAGCTATTAGAGACATGTCATATTTATTATTAATAATAAGATTTTGTGTTTGTTGCCAACATTCTGTTTCTAGGGTTACACAGGCAACGGAATGTTTATTGTCTTTGAAATTTAGCGATTTTGCAATAATCATTAATAAAATGATTATAACACCTAAAAGAATCTTTGTTTTCATTATTTTTTTCTTTTATATCTTTGAGGTTTATACGGATTTTTATATCCTTTTTGATTGGAATATGGATTTATCATGCCTTGTGAACTGTAATTATCAAGCTTAGATTTGTTTGAAATGGTTTTCATGCTGCCCTGAACTAAAGTACCGTCTTTTCTATAATAAGGCTTAACGTATTTGGCTTCGGCAAATTCTATAAAAGCGATTAAAGCGAGAAAAAATATGGATATTTTTTTCATATATGCTCCTTTGTTAAAATTCAAAGTAGCAATAGTGTATAATAATATGTTTTAGTTGTCAAATTAAATATGTGCAAATGATGATCAGATATTTGGAAATTATCTTCAACCGTCATTTTTATCTTCCATTAGTATCAAATTTGAAAGGTGTTTGTGGCGATTTTTGAGTATTTGTCTGACTGTCTGGCGATGCCTGTAAATCGCGATTATCCGCAGTCTGAGGTGCGGCTGTTTTCCTGATCATTCGTAATATCTCTCTTTCTTCCGGGCTGATTTCTTCCGGCTGCCATTCTTGTGGAAGTAATTCATAAGGTTTTACACCTAAAGCAGCTGAGATTTTCTCAACTTGTTCTAAATCCATAGACCGCGCGTTGGTTTCTAACCGTCCAAGATGTACTTGGCTGATGCCTAATTTTTCAGCTAGTTGTTGTTGAGTTAGCCCTCTTTTTTTGCGCAGCTCTCTAATATTGTTTTTTATTATTTTGTTATCCATAGTTGTACCTCATTGATTCTATGTAAATTATACCAAAAAGGTTTATTGTTTTCAATATAATTAAGAGGCTTTTGTTGATATAAACCATATATGTTTATTTATGTGTTGACTAAATAAACCATATATGTTTATTATATTCGCAGGAGGTATTATTGATATGAATCTTCAAGAATATTTGGATAAGGAGCATAAAAAAGTTAGTGATATGGCTAGAGATTTGAATTTGCCTCATACGATTGTTTTGCGGTGGGTTAGAGGTGCTAGAGTTCCAAGATTAGAAAATATGCAAAAGATTTTTGCGTATACGGGTGGGGAGGTTACGCCAAACGATTTTTTTAACATTAATGAAAAGGAGGAAAATTAAAAAAATGGCTAATGACATTAAAGATTTTAGCCGCGTTATAGCGGAGTTGGAAGATGGACAGTTTAATGCTGATTGTTCAGCTAAATTGCAAGAATCTCTGAAAGAACTACAAGAGCGCTGTGATATTGATGGTATGAGAGCGGCCAAAGCACAGATTGCGGTGGTTATTACTCTTGTTTTGGACAGCGGTAATATCACAATGACGGCGGATGTTCAAAGTAAAAATCCGCCCAAGCCGCGAAATCGCACAATCTTCTGGCTTTCAGAGGACGGCAAAGGGGTTTGCCGTGAAAACCCCAAACAACCGCGTCTGCCGTTTGATGTTATTGTCGGCAACCGGGAAGTCGTAAACTTTGATCAGGAAAGGAAAGATATCAATGGATAATCAAAATACCGTTGTTACGGATGTTAAAGAGATTGTAGAAAAATATTTTGAGCCGCGCATTTTGCCGGTCGATGGGACCGGCGGTTTGGTTATTGCTCCGCAAGGAATGAGCGTTGCGCATGTCAAGGATTTTGTTGACAAGGAAAGAATTGCCCCGGAATCCCTGAAAGGTACGACGGCATTGCATACTTGCGACAGCTTTATTGAATTTACAAACCGTTATAAATCGGATAATTCGGCAATTTTTTACAATAAACAGCAGCAGAAAATTACCTGCATTTTTGATTGTGCTACCAAAGAGCAGGCCAGTTTTGAACAGCATAAGGCTGTTTATGCTTTTCCGTTCAGTAAAGAGCTGCGGGCTTGGGCTGATAATAACGGCGAAAAAATGAGCCAGCTTGATTTTGCCATGTTTATTGAACAAAATGTTTTGGATCTGGCAGAGCCTCCAGCGCCGGATAAAGAAAGCCCGGCCTTAAAAGAAATCAGAATGCGTTGCGGCGGGCTTTATGCACCGGTTAATAAAATGGTTGAACTCTCCAAAGGCATTGCTGTCCGTGCTGATGAAAGAGCCGTCATTAAGCACGATTTAAACACTGGCGAGGCAACAATTAACTTTTCCAGCGAACATACTGACGTTAACGGTGATGCTGTTAAGGTGCCGAACATGTTTGTTATTGTGATTCCGGTATTGGAAGGCGGAAAAGCTTATCAGCTGCCCTGCCGTCTGCGTTATCGCCTTAATAATGGTTCGGTTATCTGGTGGTATGAGGTTATCAACCTTGATAAAGCGATTGAGCTGGCTGTTGATGAGGAGCTGGCCGCAATTAAAGAAAAGGTTGGTTTACCGCTTTATTACGGCGATTTACCGCAGGGCAGATAAATTTTAAGGCGGTGGTAAAGGTGCTGCCGCCTTATTTTCTTTTGGGGACAGTATGAAAAAAGATCAGCGAAGAATAGCAGGAGGCGCTTCAGGGGTTCGGCAGGATGATGATTTTTATCCGACGCCGGAGTATGTGACGAGGGCGCTCTTGGACAATCACAAATTTGAGGGCGATGTTTGGGAATGTGCCTGCGGCGACGGCAGAATGTCGGAAGTTCTGAAGTCCGCCGGCTATACCGTCACATCAACTGATTTAATTGACCGTGGGTATTATGACCGGATACCGCATCCGATAGATTTTCTCCTTGAAAATACCCATGTGGACAATATTGTGACCAATCCGCCTTTTAATTTGTCGTATGAGTTTATTTTACAGGGCTTGCGGCTTGCCGACAAGTGTTTGGCTCTCTTTTTGCCAATTCGTTATCTGACGGGGAAATCCCGGGCTGAAATTTATAAGGAAAATCCGCCGCCAAAAATAATTGTGATTCCGAATAAGGTTGATTTTCTGGGAAATGGCAATCCCGTTATGGAATTTGCCTGGTTTATTTGGGAAAAAGGCAAACAACGCTCTGAAATTGTTTGGGCTGACTGGAACGGAGCAAGATAGCAATGACCTTTTTAGAAGAAAATATGAATAAAATTATCTGTGGGGATTGTTTGGATATTCTTAAACAGCTCCCGGATAAATGTGTTGATTTGGTGTTAACTGATCCTCCTTATTTTAAAATTGTTAAAAATGAATGGGATAATCAATGGAGAGATATTTTTGAGTTTCAAGCCTGGTGTGGACGCATTGCCGATGAGCTTAAACGCGTAATGAAAGATAATGCTTCTCTTTATTGGTTCGGCGATGATAAGACCGCCGCTTATGTGCAGATCGAGCTTGATAAGCGCTTTAATCTTTTAAACAGCATTGTTTGGCGTAAGACTAATCCACAAACAACCAAGGGATATAATATTTATCGTTCATTTTCGCCGATTACAGAGCGGATTCTGTTTTACGATAAAGGCGAGGACAAAAGCGGTTTGACCATGCTGTTCAGCAATCCAGATCTGTTTGCCAGCATTAAGCAGTATATGCGCAGCGAAAAGGCTAAACTGATGGCCTCCCGCGGCTACACCACCGAAAAACAGTTTGCCGAATACATCAACAAATTGACTGAAACCAACAGCGTTGTTTCCCGCCATTACTTCGCCGACAGCCAATATATGTTCCCGACGCCGGAGCTATACGCCAGGTTACAAAAAACAGGATTTTTTGCCCGTGAATACGAAGACCTACGCCGTGAATACGAAGACCTACGCCGCCCATGGAACGTTGATAGTAAGGCGCAGGATGTGCTGGATTTCCCGATTTGTCAGGATAAAGGCCGCTTTCACGAAACTCAAAAGCCGCTTAACTTGATCAGCTATCTGATTGAACGCTCAAGCAATCAAGGGTGTGTGATTCTGGACCCTTTCTCCGGTTCAGGGACAACAGCTGTTGCCTGTCATAATCTTAACCGGCATTTTATCTGCATAGAGAAAGACCGCGATTATTGGGCTGCCAGTGTCAAAAGGCTTGAGGATGCTCAAAAGCAGCTTTCAATTTTTGATTATCTGGAAAGGGCAGCGGAATAAAATGATACGAGGGGATATGGAACGCCAATAAGATTTTTGTAGCAGGATATTCGTTTGGGAGAGAGAGGAAAGTCTGTGGGATATATTAGGGAATCTTACATGATGCCGAGAGATGTCAGGAGGTCTTTGGACGGGCGCTTCCCGGCAGAGATTATTCTTGAGGTTTTTTATGCCGTCGACGACTACGCTTATTATTGGGACGAACATCGTTCCGGTGAAGGGTTTGATTTCTCTTATTTGTCACCGCAGGCTCAGGTTGCCTTTGCCATGGTGCTGGATGTGATTGACGAATATAATGCCGGTTATTATCGAAAAAGCGATGCTCAGCGCAATAATGCGCAAATCGGGGTTGAACGGCGGCAGGCGGCAAAAAGAAGGTCAAAACGGCAGGCGGCTTATTATGAGAATAACCGGGAAGAAATTAACCGCAGGCGGCGTGAAAAATACGAAGAAGAGAAAAGTTTTCGTATGACGCAAAAGCGTAAAACGAAAAATGATTGCAATTCGGCTGGAGGCGTTGTCAGACAAGAGGTTGAGCAAGATTTTTCCGGTTATGAAGAATGTCATGCGAAAAATAAAAACGTCATACGAAACGTAAAACGAAAAATGTCATGCGAAAGCGTGCAAAGTCAATCAGGTCAAGCGTTTGGCGCAGAAACGGCATGTATAACGAAACGTCATGCGAAAAACGAAAATGTAAAACGAAAAACGTCATACGAAAGGCCTCAAAGCCTTTGCGGAAGAGAGTTTGCCGAAAATTCAGCCATGGCTCACAGGATTATTGGTTATTGTAATTCTTCACTGCGTTCAGAATTACCGGGTTATGGGAAAGGGGGTGTGGGGGAAAACCAAGTTATGCACAATTCCCCTGTGGATAATCCGGCAGCAGGGCAGTTCCCGACAAGCGGTTTGTCGGGCAGTAAGGCAGTCCAAACAGGGCGCACGGTCCCTGTTTGCAGTAAGGCAGTTGACGGACACCCCGCCGCTGCCCGCGTCACCCCTCAAGGGGAGGGCAGTAAAGGGAATACGGCAGTTGGGGAGAATGGCAGTAAGGCAGTAAGCGGCGGTATTCTCCCGCCGCCGAGCTCGGCAAGGATGGATTATGCGGCGGGCTCAAAGCTTAAACCCCCGCTTAAGCCTTGGTTGTCAGCTCCGCATGAGCCGGGAGCGGATGAGGTTAAAATAACGCAAAACTTCAAAATCGACTTTACAGATCGGATTTTCAAACCCTATGCGGCTGCGGATACGACGCTCCGGGTCGGATTGGAAAATTGGCTGAAGAAAAAAAAGATGGGATGTTCGGTTGAGAAAAAATGGTTGTGCCGGCAGATTGTCGCTTTTGCCCGAAACCAAGGGAAATTATGGGTTTTGATGGGGGTTGACCCGCCGGACTAGAGCGCCAATTATCCTTGAAAATCATGGTAAAACATTGATTTTAAGGGGTTTTCTGAATCGTGTTTACGCGCGATAAGCGTTTTTCCTTTGAGTCGGAGAGGGATAAAAAATGCCGCTGAGGCTTGAAATGAAAGGGGATAGCAATGATTTTAAACATAAAAAGCGTTGATGACGTTAAGGCCAAAATAGAAAAATATTTTGAAGTTATGCGCTGGTTGCCGGATATTGAACGGCCGCGGTGCAAAACGACGGATTTTTATCGGGTTGCGCCGCCGCCTGTTAATGAAAATGATGCTGCCATGTTGCGCCCGGACATTACCAGCCGTGATATTTCTGAGGCTTGGTTTATTGATGAGCATTGGATGTCGCCGCCGCTGATTTATCCGAACGAATATGTTTTTTTGCGTGATTTTCTTTCAGGACAGCCCAAAAAAGTGCTTGCTTATCATTACAGCCCGAACAAATCAGACCGAAAATATATTTATCGTTGGGCTGATCGTTTGTTAAAGCGTATTTTTGATGAGGTGAAGGGGTAATTTGCTGAATTAAAGCCTTTCGGAAGAGTTTTCGAGAGGTTTTTTTTATAAAAAGTGATTTTTTTTGAAAAAAAAGTGTTGACATGATACTAAAAGTATCATACAATAAGACTATAAAGGGAAGTCAAAGGGGCAAGCCCTAAAATTCTAAAGGAGAGTTGCCATGAAAAATTTTGAAATTGATTTTGTTAAATATTTTGATGAAACTGAGAAAGAAGCTGTTGTCAATTATATTTATGAAAATTTTGATGATTTAGATTTGCACGATGGTTTTAATAATGTTGATGTAAGTAAAGCTATTCATCGTACGGCCAATGTTGATGTTTATTGTAAATAGGGGATAGTTAGTGAGTAAAAGGGGCTATTTGACGGCGGCGGAGTATAAAGCGCTCCGCCAAACTTTGGGAATGACGCAGCAGGAAGCGGCAGATTTTCATCGGGTTCAAGGTGTTTTAACTATAAAGCGATGGGAGAAAGGGACGAGCTGGGTTTCCAAAATTGCTTGCGACAGGATTGTTGAACTTTTTAACAAAATAAACACGACGATTTCCGCTGCTGTTCATGAATATGAAAAATCAGCGCAAAAAGGCGAAGTTGATGTTGTGTTGATTATCTATCCGGATTCTTGTTACCAGAAGTTTGTTGTGGGAATTGGAGATTTGCCTAATTCAGTTCATAAGGCGATGATTTCAAGGTTGTATGCTGAATTAAAAAAGCGCGGAGTAAAAGTCGGTATTGTGGAGTTCAATCCTCAGGATTATTTCACTTTTCTTGCTCAAAACGGGTTTAGTGACGGACAAGATGTGCGGGCTGCTTGGGCAGTGGACTATCGAGGCAGATTGTTATTGAATTGATTGCGTTTTAGTCTTTTGAAATTACTTGTTCTTTTGGTTTTGTCTAAAAGTGCCACACTTTGCCACACTTTTTGATGGGACATTTTTTTAATTTTGTGATAGTCATTTTGTTATAATAGCTTTTTAGTATGCTATTTGCCGGATGTTCTCCTTTCTCATCCGGTTCTCCTTATTAAGTTGGGTGGTTAATAGAAAGCCTTTCGGAATCAATTCCGAAAGGCTTTTTTGTGAGGTTTTTTATGGTTAAAGGTAAGGAAAAAGCGAAAAAAAAGACTGAGACCGAGAGAAAAAAGATATTTGTTGACAAGTATAATCTTGGCGGACGTCCACCGTCTTTTAGGTCGGTGAACGAACTGATTGAAAAGGCAACAGATTATTTTGCCCAAAACGAATGCGTAGTTATAGGCCATACTAAAAATGGAACGGAGATTCGCGGACAGGCACCGATTAACCTTCAGGGTTTGTGCGATTTTTTAGGAATTACCAACCAGACCCTCAATGAATATGGCAAGAAAGAGGAATATGCCTATACTGTTTCCCGCATAAAAAAGAAATGTGAGAAATATTTAGTAGACCTTTGCTGTCTGAGCAAAGACCACAAAGCAGATTTTATCTTAAAAAACAGCTATAAAGACGATTGGAAAGACGAAACCTTATCCAAGCTTTCTGGCGGGGTGAATGTGGTGGTGAAAAAATATAACTGGGAAGACGATGACAACAACGGAGATACAAATTCCAAACGGCTGGAATCCGCGCGATTATCAACGTCCGTTGTGGAAAGCCCTGAACAGCGGGGTTAAGCGCGCAATCGCAATTTGGCATCGCCGCGCCGGAAAGGACAGCCTGTCCCTGAACTGGACGGTTAAAGCCATGTTGCAACGGGTCGGCGTTTATTGGCATATGCTGCCGCTCAACACGCAGGCGCGCAAGGTCGTATGGGACGCGATTGACCGAGAGGGACGGCGGGTTATTGATCAGGTTTTTCCGCTGCCGCTCAGAAAGTCGGTTAATTCAACGGAAATGAAGATTGAACTGTGGAACGGCAGTATTTGGCAATGTGTCGGTTCGGATAACTACAATGCACTTGTCGGTTCAAACCCGGTCGGCGTGGTGTTTTCTGAATATTCTCTGGCTGACCCGGCTTCATGGGATTTTATTCGTCCTATTTTGGCGGAAAATGGCGGCTGGGCTTTGTTTATTTATACGCCGCGCGGCAAAAATCACGGCTATACGCTCTATAACACCGCTTTGGCTGCCGGATGGTTTGTACAAAAGCTGACGGTTGATGATACGAAGGCCGTTCCTCTGGGGGTAATTGAAGAAGAACGGCGTGCCGGTATGAGCGAAAGTATGATACAGCAGGAGTTTTACTGCTCTTTTGAGGCTATGGATGATGAAAACAGTAAGCTTTTTCGTTATGACAAAGTAGCGGAAGCGGTTAAGCCGAAAATGGACGGCAGCACGTCGCCGCTGATTATCGGCGTGGATATTGCCAGAAAAGGCGATGACAAAACTGTCTTTTGTTTTAGAAAAGGGCGCTGGTGCTATAAATTTGTTGAAATGAAAGGCTTTGATACGGTTGAAGTGGCTGACCGGCTGACGGCAGTTATTCGCGAAAATCGGCCGACACGGGTTTTTCTTGACCTTGGCAATTCCGGCGCAGGTGTTTATGACATCCTCATGGCGCGCGGTATGGCTGAGGTTGTCAAAGGCGTTAATTTTGGCGCAAAGGCAATTAAGTCAGACCGTTATTTTAACAAACGCGCGGAAATGTACGGCGAGGCGGCGGCTTGGTTTAACGGTGAGCTGCCGGTGCAGATTCCCGATGATGAGGATTTTAAAAACGAATTGTTTGCCGTTCCTTTGGGATATGACGAATATGGCCGTCTTAAGCTAATAAAAAAGGACGATATAAAAGAGTTGTTGATGCGTTCGCCGGATAAAGCTGACGCTTTTGTTTTAACTTTTGCCGAGCCTGTTTATGACAGCGGCCGTCCGAAGATGTACGGCAACGGAAATGTGTCTGTTGAAGAACTGTTTAGTTTGGCAAGCTCCGGGAATGATAATTCCTGGTAATGGGAGAATGTTACAAATGATTAAATTTAAACCGGTGACAGATCGGGTGGCAATTCGTCTTGAACCGAAAGAAGAAAGGACCAAAGGCGGCATTATTGTTGCCGATACAATAGAAAAGCCGCGGACAACCGGCATTGTCGAGGGCATAGGGCCGAATGTTAGAGCCGATATAAAAATTGGCGATCGCGTTTTATTTCATTGTTTTGACGAGTTGCCGACTTATGATCCGGATGTGGTGATGGTGAGGGATATGTCGTTGCTGGGTGTTTTTGAGGTAGAAAATGAATGAAAATATGAATGATTTGGCAAAGCTTTGGGCTGATAAAATTCACCATGCCGAAAAAAAATATGACGATTATTACAAACTTGTTGATGAAACCCGGGAAAGTTACAAAGCCAAGCAAAAAGTGGATGTTTCCGGTCTGAAAACAAAAGGAGCGTACAATATTTTCTGGTCGGGAATTGAAACGCAGAAGCCGTTTTTATATTTCAAGCAGCCCAAGCCTTATATTGACAGGATTAATAAAAACGCCAATCCGGCAGAAGCTCTGGCTTGCAAGATTTTGGAAAGGGCTTTGGAGTGGGATTTGAGCCGTTTTGATTTTGATGCGAAGGCAAAATATGCGCGCAATGATTATCTGATTTCCGGCTGCGGTATTCTTTGGGAAGAATATAAGCCTGAATTTCGGCAGATTGTTAACGCTGTCGGTGAGACGGTCGACGTTAAAATCGGAGAAACGGTTGTTTCTGAATATATTGACCCGAAAAATTTTATTGCCGATGTGGATCATGTCGGGATTTGGGAAGATGTGGTTTGGATTGCCAAAAAGCTCTTTATGACGAAAAGTGACGCAATCCGAAACTTTGGTGAAGAAATCCGCGATTTTTTGGTGGAAAAAGACGAGAAAGACTATGAAACCAAGCAAATTTGCGTTTATGAAATCTGGGACAAGGAAAGCAAACGCGTTTTTTGGCTGTGGAAAGATGAATTAAGCCGTTTTCTGAAAGTGAGTGATGATCCCTTAGGAATTAGCGGATTTTTCCCTTGTCCGAAGCCGATTTTTGCGACGCAGACCAATGACAGCATTATTCCGGTGCCGGATTATGCGATGATTAAAGCTGATTTGGATGAGTTGAGCGGCGTTATTGAGCGGATGCGGCTGACGATGAGGGCTTTGAAAGTCAGTGGTGCTTATGATAGTTCGTTTTCAAATTTGGCCAATATTTTGAGCAAGGATGTTTCGCTGCTGGCGGTGGCTGATTTTGAAAAATTAAGAGAAGCCGGGGGAATCAAAGGCATAATCGATTTTATGCCGGTTGACCAGTACATCACCGCTTTGCAGGCTTTGGCGCAGCGGCGGGACGACATTATTAAAAGCGTTTATCAGATTACCGGTGTTTCCGACATCATGCGCGGAAATGCAGACCCAAACGAAACGGCGACGGCAGTAACGCGCAAGACTAATTTCGGTACGCTGCGCAATCAGGACCGTCAAAACGATATGCAACGTTTTATTGGTGATTTGTATCGTTTGAAAGCCGAGATTATCTGTGAGCAGTTTTCTGCCGAGACGCTGATGCAGTTTTTGACGCCGGAGGATTTACAGAATCAGGAAGCCGTTAATCAGGCGATTGAGCTTTTGAAAACCGACAAAATGCGCGGGATGATGTTGTCTGTCGAAACTGAGGAGGTTTACAATCAGGAACAGGAAGCGCAAAAGACTATTGAAGCGACGCAGACAGTGACAAAGATGATCAGCGAGGCGTTTCAGCTTGTTTCCGCTCAGCCCCTGTTACTGCCGCTTTATCGGCAGATGGTTAATGCGGTGGTGGCTACTATTCCGCGGTCGCGGCCGTTTGAAGCGGTGATTGAAAAAGTTTTTTCCGCAATCGAACAGCAGTTAAATCAGCCAAAACAACCGCCGCAGCCGACACCGGATATTATGGTTAAGCAGCAGAAAAACCAGCAGGAATATGAAATTAAAAAAGAGCAGAATGCCATTAAAGCCCGTGAAATTGCCCTGAAAGAACAGGCTGAGCGAACAAAGCTTGAGTTAACAAACAAAGAGATGGATTTGCAGGCAGATTTGAAAGCGGCAGAAATTGCCGCCAAGCAGGATGTGAATGCAAATATTACGACAGGTTTTGTGAAAGGTTTTTAAAAAATGGCTAATTTTTCAAGAGAGTGGACTGAAGATGTTGTTTTGCCTGACGGCAGTACGGCATCTTCGGCCGCTGACATTGAGCGCTGGTTAAAACGCAATGGTCTTGCTTTAGCCAGCGATTATTCGGATGATTTCAGGCGAAATGTCCGATATAACCAAGAAAAAGCTCAGCGGGCAGAATGCTTTGCTGACTTCATTCGCAATTATAAAAGGTTGATTTGGAAATGAGCGAAACACGAGATTTTTTAGAACAACAGTTCCAGGCTGAACCGCAAACGGACAGACCCGAAACTGAAAATATTATTAATGAAGGCAACGGAGAACAGGTTGGCGGTACAGCGAATCCGGAAGTTGACCCATATCTGGAAGCTCCTAATACCTTCAAAAAAGAATATGCCGAGGCTTTTAAATCCCTCACACCCGAAATGCGTAAATATCTGCATGAGCGGGAGAGCGAAAATGTAAAAGGTTTTTCACGGCTGAACAATGAATTGCGAGAACGAAAATGGATGGATGATATTTTTAATTCCAGACAGGAACGGTTGAGCAAAATCGGAGTGAATAATGCCCGCGAATGGGTCGAATATCTGGCTAAAATCGATGATGCTTTTGCGACTGACCCGCAAAATACGCTCAATGCGCTGGCTCAGTCTTTTGGCATTGCCGGGCAGAATACAACTCCTGAAAACAATATATCTCCTGAATTTCAAGCCTTGCAACAGCGTCTTAACGGCGTTGAACAAATGTTGCAAAATCGGCAGATGCAGGAAGCGCAGACAATGCTTTCTAAATTTGTTGAGGCAAAAGATGAAAGCGGCGCGCCGGTGCATCCGCATTATGAGGCTGTCAAAGACACAATGTCGATGCTGATCAGAAATGGCATGGCTTTAGATTTGGAAAGTGCTTATGAGCAGGCCGTGTGGATGAACAAGGATGTTCGCGCCCAAATGGTTAAGGCTCAGGCCGAAGCTGAGTTGAAAGCCAAGGCCGAGGAGGCGGCAAAGGCTAAGCAGGCCGGGTTTAATCCGAAAGGAAAGCCTTCCGGCGTCACTGAGCCGGAGCTGTCAACGCGTGAATTTCTGGAAAAGCAGTTTGGAATTTTAGGGGAAAGTTAATTTTTTATTAAAAGGAATATAAAAGATGGCAAGTCCTAATTCAAATTATGATGACATTTTTACCACCACTTTGGAAAACCGTACCAAAAAGTTGGCCGATGATGTCAGTAAAAATAATGCTTTGCTCAAACGTCTGCGTGACAAGGGCAAAATCCGCAAGATTTCCGGCGGTTCCAAGATTTTGGAAGAATTGGAATACGGTGAAGGCGATATGTTTTGGTACAATGGTTATGACAGCATTACCTATACGCCGAAACAGCTTTTTACCGCAGCTGAATATGTGCTGAAACTTTGTGCCGTTCCGGTGGCGATTTCCGGCGAAGATCAGCTGAAGAACTCAGGACCGGAGCAAGTTATTGATTTGTTTTACCGCCGAATTGAAAATGCGGCCAAGACCATGAAAAACCAGCTTTCTGCTGCAATTTACGGCGATGGTACCGGATCTTCCGGTAAGGAAATCGGCGGTTTGAAGTTCTTGGTGGCAGATTCTCCGGCAACCGGAACGGTCGGCGGCATTAACCGTGCGACTTCTGGAAATGAATTCTGGCGCAATAAGTCAACGACTGCGACTGCTGCGTTTGATGCTGCTTCGCTTAATCTGGCAATGCGCCAAATGTACCAGTCGCTGGTTCGCGGGACAGATAAGCCTGATTTGATTGTGACCGGCGATGAGTTGTATACGATGTATGAAAGCTCACTGACGCAGCTACAGCGTTTTAACGATCCCAAACTGGCTGATGCCGGCTTCCAGACGCTCAAGTTTAAGGGAGCTGACGTTATTTGTGACGGCGGTCAGGGCGGAAACTGTCCGGATGACCATATATATTTTCTTAATACCGATTATTTATATCTGCGGCCACACAAAGACCGTGATATGAAGGTTATCGGTGGGGAACGTATGGCCGTTAATCAGGATGCGATTTATAAAATCATCGGCTGGGCCGGCAATATGACGATGTCTAATGCGGCGTTGCAGGGGGTTCTGATTAACAAATCAGGCAGTTAACGAGTAAAAAAGGGGAGTTTTCTCCCCTTTTTTCATTAATAATTTTAAAGGAAATATAATATGAGTGATTTTGAATTGTTTCAGAAAATGCTTAAAAGTCAGCAAGGCAACCAGAATTCCGATCTTGTTGCCAGGTTTTATGACCGGGCGGAAAAAACAGGGGAAGTGAATAAAGAGGGATTGCCGGTTTTCAAGGATGTCTGTTTTGTGGAAATCCGCATGAAAGACAATCCTGATGTTTATGACCAGCCGGCAACGGAAGAAAAGAAACAGCGTTTTGCGTTGGAATATCAGCGTTATTTGCTGGCAAAAAAACAAATAAAAGACGGTTCGCCGTTGAAACAGTTCGCTTTTTTGACTGCCGCAGAGATTGAAACGCTTAACAGCCACGGGATTTTTACGGTTGAGGCGCTGGCCGGTTTGACCGGGGAGCAGGCAAAGGATCTTGAACTTTCAAAAGAGCGTGAACTGGCGGTTAAGTTTTTGGACCAGGCAAGAGGAAATGCACCGCTGGCGGTCTTGCAGAAAAAAGAAGAGGAATTTGCAAGAGAATTGGACAAGAAAAATCAGGAAATTGAAAAATTAAAAGCAGAAATTCAGGATTTGAAAAAAAAGCTTGAAGCTGCAAACAAATAATTTTTTTGAAATGAGGCTTTTGTAATGTTAAATATTTTAGAAATATGTCAGGATGCGGCAAGCCTGGTGGCAACACAAAAGCCTCAGGATCTGTTTAATACCAATTCTCAGCAGGAAGCGATTTTTTTGAGTATCGCAAAATCCACATTGGACAGCCTGCGCCGATATGGCGATTGGCAGGAATTGACCAAGGAAGGTGAGCTGAAGCTTCATTCCAACAAGAAAGTTTATAATATCCGGGATTTTTGCCCGGATTTCTTTTCTCTG
>ENA-ORTS01000974-ORTS01000974.1-human-gut-metagenome-genome-assembly--contig:-NODE-974-length-21185-cov-6.011358_pt1 | contig 21185 bp, 23 predicted proteins | sample MGYA00241911_ERZ509186 | MGnify/ENA primary metagenome ERZ509186 (study PRJEB26280, sample SAMEA2338852) | human gut metagenome | biome: human gut; feature: human-associated habitat; material: faeces...
GGTATGATAGGGGTCTCCAAAACCTTTGGTGGGAGTTCGATTCTCTCATCCCCTGTATCTGAAAGCTCGCAAAGCCTTTAAAATGGAGGGTTGCGAGCACTTCTCTTTTTACCAATTTAAAAAGGTAATCAAGAAGGTAATCAACAATGTGTTGATTGCCTTTTTTAATACCTTAAAAGACACATATGACACCAAAAAAGTTATTTTTATATAATATGCATAAATAAATTTGTGAATTATAAACAAATAAAAAGAAGCACCGACCTTTCGAAAGAGAGATCAGTGCTTCTCGTTATTTTAAGATTTATTTTTGAATTTCACCACAGATCGAGCATACGTTTTGCTTGATAGTTTCGTCATAAGCTGCTTTGTCAATTACTTTAATTTTCTCATCATAAGCTTCTTTGTCAACGACGGTCTCTGTCCATGCTTCTTTGTCGACAACTTTGACCTTTTCAGTCCAAGCTTCTTTGTCAACTACTTTGACCTCTTCGTCCCATGCCTCTTTATCGATGATGGTTTCTGTCCAAGCTGCTTTGTCTACGACTTTCTCAGACCATGCTGCTTTGTCTACGACTTTAACCTGCTCAGTCCATGCCTCTTTGTCTACGACTTTGATCTCTTCGTCCCATGCTGGTACGTCTACAACAGTTTCTGTCCATGCTTCTTTGTCTACGACTTTAACCTGCTCAGACCATGCTGCTTTGTCTACAACTTTTACCTGCTCATCCCAGGCTTCCTGATCTACTACCCACTCATCCCAAGCTGCTTTGGTTTCTACCCAAACCTGCTCATCGTATGCTTCCTGGTCAACAATTTTTACAACTTTATCAATATACTGGATTGACTCTCCGCGATTTTCATGATATAATAAGTGAGCATTGATAGCCTCCTGATTATTATCAATGAGAGATCTCCTCGTGGTGCACCGTCTCGTAATACCCCTCCGCTTCGTGATGAACGGTATGACCTACCTCATCATGGTGTACTGTCTCCATGTGGGATTCTTCCGGATGATTTACTGTTTCGTAGTGGAATTCCTCTTCATGATTTACTGTGTGCGTTACAGCATCATGGTGTTTGATCTCGATGTGACTTTCTTCCGGATGGTTTACGGTCTCCATGTGGCTCTCCTCAGGATGATCTACCATATGGAACTCTTCCGGATGATTTACGGTATGAGTCTCAGCCTCATGATGTACAGTCTCCATATGGAACTCTTCCGGATGCACTACAGTTTCGACGTGAGTTGATTCTGGGTGAAAAACTTCATGTGTTACTGCATCGTGATGAACTGTTTCGTAATGAAACTCTTCATCATGGTGCAGGGTCTTCGTTTCAGCTACCCAATTATGTGTATGCTGATCTTTTTTTGCATCTTTTATCCATTTTCCCGATGCATCTACATAATATCCATCAATCCAAGTATCAGCAGCCATTTCACCATTCGCATTCATATAGTAACAATTACCATTAATCCAATGCCAGCCCTCACCATATCTTTCGCCGGTTATCTTATCCATGTAATACCAGATACCATTGATCTTCTTCCAGCCGGTTACCATCCAGCCTTCTTCATCGAATCTATAGTATTTTCCATTGATAAGTTCCCAATCATTCTTTGTATAGCTGCCGTCGGCATGGCGATACCATTTGCGGTTTCCGCTGGTGATCCATTTGTCCGTCGGTTTTTCTTTGTTCGGAATCCAGACACCGGACGCATCAACATAATAGTTGTCAATCCACGTATTGGTTGCCATCGTGCTGTCGCTCTGGAAATAATACCATTTTCCATCTGCTTTCAACCACTCATTCTGGTAAGCTGCGCTGTTATCATGCAGATAATATTTCTTTCCGCCGGAAGTATACCAGCAGTTCTTATAAGCACCGCCCCAGCTGCGGAAGAAATAGAGCTTTCCGCCGTCGGTAAAGGCTTCATTCGCTTTCATGCTACCGTCACTGTTCAGATAATAGAGGTTATTATCCCATGTCTGCCATCCGGTCGCAATCTGTCCGTCTTTTGCCAGTTTCCATGTACCATCCAGTGCAATCCACTGGGTATTTGTTACATCTGCGTTGCTGTTGAACGTGTAGGAACGTCCGTTAATCTTAGCGGATCGGTTCTTATAAGCACCGCCCCAGCCGCACAGATAGCGGATTTTTCCGCTGTCGTCCAGCCGCCACTCGTTGCTTCTCATGGTTCCGTCACTGTTCAGATAGTATTTACTTCCCTGCCATTCCTGCCAGCCAGTCGCAATCTTTCCATCTTTTGCCAGATACCAGTTGCCGCCTTTTACGATCCACTGGGAACCCTGCATTTTGCTGTCAGCGTCGAAGGTGTAGCTTCTTCCGTTGATGACAGCGTTACAGTTCTTGTAAGCACCGCCCCAGCTGCGGAAGTAGTAAATGCTTCCGTCGCTGTCAATCATCCATTCATTTGCTTTCATGGTTCCGTCGCTGTTTAGATAGTAGCGTTTTCCATCCCATTCCTGCCATCCGGTGGCTTTGACACCGTCTTTATAGAAGTACCATTTGCCGGATTCTTTCGCCCAGCCCGTCTTTACGGCAGCGTTTACCGTCTGCGCCGACATCATCGGAGCCGCGTTCATTGCGATCGGAGCCGCAAGCAGCACCGCGCCAGTCATCGTCACAGCAGTAATTTTCTTTGAGTTCTTTTTCATGTGATTTCCTCCTTAGTAACACGAAAAATAAAATAACATATGTAATTTTATAATTACAGTATAGTCAATTAAACGACAATAGTCAAGAAAGAAAGCAGTTAAGATAACGATGATAGTTAAATGAACGACTCTATTCTATGATAATTGCTAAGGAGGAAAATGCCATGATTGACTATACACCATTTTGGGAAACTTTAAAGAAATCGAAAGAGTCAACTTATACATTGGTAATGAAACATCATATGTCTAGTTCAACGATACATAAGCTTAGAAACAATAAGGCAGTAACAACGACAACGCTCAATGATCTTTGCAGAATTTTAAACTGTAGGCTGGAAGAAATTGCACAGTATATACCATCTGACGAAGACCAAGAACTTTAAAAAGATAAGGGAATGGATTATTTAAAGAAAATTAAAAAAAAGGAGAAAAGGAAAATGGCAAATGAAGAGAACAAAGGTTACAAAGAGTTTATGGAGTTTGTGGAATCCGCAACGAAGGAACAGATTATGGATGGTATTTACAGAGTCATTCCCCAGATGTGTACGGAGGACACGTGGGCAGAATTTAAAGAGCGGCTGGATAATTTGACAGACACATTGAACTATATGAGCCAGTGGAACCGCGTATGTGAACTTTTGCAGGAGTGTAAAGAAAAGTGGAATAAATACAGTAGTGAACTTTATACATATGAAGATTATTTGAAAATCAGAAAATTTAGAGAGCAGTATGATTCCGAAGGCGGAAAGAAGGGAACGGGTTTTTCATTTCCAGAGTATCTTCCGGGGGAAGCGAAAGGAATCTCAGATAAAATAATTAATTCGTCAAGAAAGAAAAGAGAAATGCCAATACCACCATCTGACTTTTATGAAACAATGGAAGAAGTATTAAAGGCAGCTGAGCCAGCGCGGCAGGGGTTAAAATGTGCAAGGGTGGAAGCACTGCGGGAACTCTTAACAATGTTAGTTTTTAATATCGAGTCGGACGGAACGAGCAAATACGGCGATTACAATCTCATGATTTATGATGTGGAAGCAAGAAAAGCCGATCATAAGAAAAACGGAAATAAAATTGCGTTCTATACCTTCCGGTATGGGATTGAGGAAGTAAGAGAGAAGAGCGAGGAACTGCTGGAAGAACTGCATGATATACAGAGCAGTGTGACCGAACGCAGAAAGAAAATCGAACAATAAAATAGAAGCGTATCATCGGAGCATCCAAGACGGATGCTCTTTTTTAATGCTTTTCTATACACAGATTATCTGGGGAAAAAGGAAGGAATTATTTTTAAAGAAATCTATTTTACAATAGACTCACCGGTAAAAAAATAACAGCAAAGGATAAATATATCAGCGCTGGTATACAGGTGAGTATACCATGAGAAGTAAAGGATTTAAATACACAGATGACGAAGTAAAGGCATTCGTTGACAACGTGTATGCTATTATGGGCAAAAATTCATTCGGTACACAAGAAGCTTTTGCAGCGAGAATAGGCGTTTCGGATGGCACATTACGAAAATACTTGAATGGTCGTATTGAAACTATACAGTATGCAACAGTACGGGAAATTTGTAAGGTAGGGCATATGAGTGAAAAGGAATTATTTGGAGAAACAAGAAGCTCCGAGGAGTTAGAAATAGTTGAAAAACTTGATTTTTGTTCGAAATTTTTGAAGAAAGGGGATAAAGAATTTATAAATAAACTGTTGGAGCTGGTCATAACGTATATGACCGAAAGCCGCAAAAAATAAGGGGAGAGGAAAGTACAGGGTGAATCTTTTGCGGAAAGATTGAGCTATAATACCCTTATCAGCTGATACAAGTAACACGTAAACAATAGGAATGCGAATCCTAACCATGACAGATAAAATATCAGCCCTGCGAGGGCAAAAGAGGGTTTACGAACTGCATTCCGTCATATAGAAAGGTGGGAAAGTATGACGATCTTAAACCGGAAAGCAATTCCGTTCGAAGTCATCTTCAAAGAGCCGATTTTTCTTCTGTTTGCAGTCGCGGAGGTCTACAAATACGTAGACGGCGAGAAAACAGATGAAGTCATCGGGTACGCTTATGAAGTTTGCGACACTACAAATTTCGACAAATTCCGCGTCCGTGTTCTGGATGCAAATAAACCGCACATCGAGAACGAGGAAGTACAGGCGATGCGGGAAGCAGGAGAGCGCGTCTTCGTAGAATTTGTGGGCGGTGTTGACACGCCATATCAGCGGACAGAATACAAGGACAACACAACCGTCCGATCGTTAGAAGATTCTTTTACCGCTGATGCGGTGAAGATCTCGGAACGCCAGACGTTATAACAGCGTAACTATGGGGATGCAAAAAAATATTGCGTCCCCTATAACAAAGCAAAAGGAGAGAAAATGATTACGAATGTCAGTGACATCATTAATAACATTTTTGAAAAGATATTTGAAAACCCGGAGATCAGCTTTTCGCATCCAAACAGGACGTTTCAGTACGCTGTTCGTCATGGAAAAATGAATGAAGATTACCTTGCACTGAACGAGGATACGTTGGAAAGAAAACTCAAAACCGGAATTGCGCAGGCGATCGTGAAAGAGTTTCCGGCGTGTGATCCAGATGTCCGGGTGACAGTTTTTTATGACGATCCGCACGAAAAAAGAGTGTATAACGTGAAGTGCAGCATTGCAATTTACTATTCTTTTGCAGAAAGAGCGGACAATATCGGCAGCACAGAGATTGTTCTTTCCGAGGAAGAAGGAAAGAAGCTGCTGAAAGAAACGCTCAAACGGATGGAAGATCAGCTTGGCACTGAGATCGAAGTGGCATGGGGCTATGAAACATACTGCGGCGCAGACTGGATGGATACGGGCATTGTAATCGCTGGCGAAGAGCTGGTATACGACCCGGAAAATCCAGATCTGGAAGAGCAGACCTTGGAAGGATACAAGAATCTGTTCGAACGCAGTATGCGCCAGTGTCTGAACGCTGCATTCCCGGAACAGGAGTGGGAAGTGGATGCAATGTTGAAGCGTGACAAGAGAGATGAAGATACCTTTACCGTCAATGCAGGAATCAAGAGGGTGGAAGTATGATAAGTAATGAATACGGTATGTCCTGCGATTTACAGAGCGCGATTGCCCTGTATGTTGCCGGAAAATTATTTGTGAAAGTAAAAGAATCTGATGATATAGAGAGCATAGACGATGGTTACACATCCGTGTCCTGCTGGGACTTAAAACCGGCATATAGAAGTTTAAGCAACAAGGCAGTCGAGTACATCGTAGAGGGTATGATTTCGCAGATACTCTATAAAAACTTCTTTGGATGCAGGTTTGCAGTCAATGCCCGTGTGGTCAGGCTGGGCAGGAGCGATGCGTACCCGGAAGAACCGGATTATTCGATCAATGTTTTAATTACATTAGGAGGAGAAAAGATATGGTGAATATAATATTCCTTTTATTAGTGATTTTGTTTTGGTACGGCGTGGCGGTATGTGTCGTACAGACGGTAAAACACTGCACAACCAGAGAAGCCGCATCATTCTGCATTCAGAAGATCAAAGAAGTGTTTGCATGGAGCTGGAAAGAAGCGTTTGCAAAGCCGCCTGTCCAGTATATGACGCATATCGGCTGGGATGGGGAAAGACAGTGCTTCAATCCCAAAGTTGCAGACGAGGAACTTGTGGAGCTTGGCAAACTGTTCCAGTTCTTTCGGTGCATCGACATCCGGTATAATGAGAACATTTATGCCTATCGAATTTCCATCGTTTACGCAGATGCCGGACAGAAAAATTCAGAGGAATTTAAAACACTGGTCACAAAGGTGCTGGGCGGCTGCCTTGCAGATCATATGATGAAATATGGAGTGTGGCGCGGTGAAAACAGTTCGTTGTTCATGGTGACTTTATACTCAGAATATATGGAGATTGCCATAGCGCGTAATGATGCGGGAAAAAGCTGGGTGGAATCCCTTAGAAAGAAACGGGAACAGGCAAAAATTGAAGACCAGAGAAAGACGCAGGGCATCTGCATACTGGAAGAGGTGTGGGGAGAAAACAAAGGGGATCGGATGACGTGGGGATACGATGCGAAAATAGCACATCAGTATCAGACGAAATCATCCATTCAGACGGGAATAGATACCCATTGTCATGCACTGATTACGGGAAGCTCCGGTTCTGGAAAATCGGTGGCGGTTTCGTACCTGCTGGGAAGGAGATTACAGGCAGACCCGGATACACGCGTATTTGTCTGCGACTATAAAAACTCCGAAGATTTCCGGTTCCTGCATGGCTATGCAAACTATTATACAGGCGAAAAGTGCTATGACGGCATCATGGCGTTTTACCAGAAGTTTAACGAAACCAGAGAGTCCGGCGGCGCAGAAAGAGAACGGTATCTTCTGATTTTCGACGAGTACCCGGCATTTTTGAACCGTTTGCAGATGCTGGACAAGCAGAACAAAGAGAAAAGGGCTGCGGATGTCATGAACGCGGTATCAGAAATTCTGATGCTGGGCAGGGGCTTGCATTATGGAATCTGGATTGTGACGCAGAGGGCAGATGCCGCCTTGTTTGCAAATGGCAGCCGGGACAACTTCATGTGCATCCTTGCGCTGGGAAGACTCAGCAAAGAGCAGAAAAATATGCTGTTCAGCGGCGAGGAGCTGCCGGAACGGAGTTATCAGCAGGGAGAGGGCGTGATCCTGCTGGACGGTCGGGAAGTAGAAGAAGTTAAGATTCCGTGGGTTACGGATGTTCCGGGATGGAGAAAACACATGCTGGATACCCTCGGGCAGAGCGCGGACGGTAACGTCCGGCGCGAAAGCTGAGAGGGGATGCAAGCGGGGGTATAGTATTACCCCCGCTTGCACAAAAAAGCCCACCATCCCTTAAAAAATCCAGTATCTATGCGGCTTTCCAGCCCTCAAAACCCTGTTCGCACCCCATAAACAAAAGAAACACAAAAGAAATAAAACACGAAAGGCAAAAATTTCCCATGAACCCATTAAGAGAAACCGAAATAAGAACCCGAAGACAATGGAACGCACAAAGGAGAAATAACAAATGGTCGAAGAAAAGACAGAGACAGAGAAGAAAAACGCCGCCACAGAGGAGATAAAGGAAGAACCAGAAGCCACGGAAGAGCCGGAAAAACCAAAAAAATCGAGGATGGACGGCATCCAGCGGCAGGCGTTTCTTTTAACCATCAACAACCCGCAGAAGTACGACATGGAGCATGAAAAAATAAAACAAAATCTGGTGATGAATTTTCCGACTTTAAAATTCTTCTGCATGGCGGATGAAATCGGGGAACAGGGAACCTACCACACACACGTTTACATCCATTTCAATTCCCGCGTACGGATTGGAAAAATCAAGAAATATTTTCCATCTGCCCACATCGACATAGCAAATGGAACCGCGAAAAATAACGTGGAATACGTCAAAAAGAGCGGCAAATGGAAGGACACAGAAAAGGCAGAAACCAGCGTCCCGAATACATATGAGGAATGGGGGACGATGCCGACACAAAAAGGCAGACGCTCCGATCTGGAAGACCTTATGCAGATGGTAGAAGCCGGATATACGGTAACAGAAATTTTACAGGAAAACAACGACATGATCCTTTACATGGATAAAATCGAGAAAATCCGACAAGCGTTTCTGAATGAAAAATTCAAGGGAAAACGTAGACTGGATCTGCACGTTACCTATATCTGGGGAGCGACGGGAAGGGGAAAAACGAGATCCATTATGGACGCATACGGAGACAGCAACGTTTATCGCGTGATCGAAAATGGAGGAGGGCATCCCTTTGACCAATACGACGGTCACGCAGTCATTGTATTCGAAGAGTTCCGCAGCTCCTTCAAAATATCGGACATGCTCAACTATCTGGATGTATACCCGGTGACGCTCCCGGCGAGATACTGCAATAAAGTCGTTTGCTATAACAGGGTATTCATAACAACGAATATCCCGCTGGAAGACCAGTATACAGAGGTACAGAAGGAAAGCCCGGAAACGTGGGCGGCATTCCTGCGCCGGATTCATGAAGTGCAGGTGTATCTGGAAGACGGAACCATTGTGAAATACGATTCGGTCGAAAAATATCTGAACCGGAACAAAGAGTTTCACAAACTGGAACCCGCGGACGAATGCCCTTTTAAATAGGAAGTGAGGGAAAGAGATGGACGAAAGAAACAAGGACGAAGAGCAGGGCGTGAAAAAGAAAAAATATATCGTCCCGGAAGAAATCGAACTCGAAGAGGGGGTAGAGTTCCGGCGGGTATATGACTGGCTGCCTTATACCTACTGGCGAATCTTGCGAGTGATGAAAGAGCTTGGCTGGGATATGATACAGATCTGGCAGGGATACAAGGCAAACCGCCGCCCGGGCTATTGTGAGATTTACCGCATCGTGGAGCATGAAACCGGAAGAGTGATAGGGGATGGGGTAACAATTTACCAGATACAAAAGGCATTCGCATATGCGGAAATCCCGTTGGAAGACAAGCAGACAGAAAAATATCAGCGGGAAAAGCTGTTAATCGCAGCCGGAGAAAAAGAAAAATGGAAACAGCACCCCGCCAATGAGAAGGTATGGAACCCGGCGGCAAAGGAGTTTTACATGAAATATGTGAAAGAAGATCCCCCCGACGGGGAGCCGGAGACAGAAGAAACCAAACCGGAATAAAAAAAGAATAAGAGAAAGCAAAAGAAAAAAAGAAAAAAACAAAATAAAAACGTAAGAGGGCTTATCCGGTCTATTCCAGATAAGCCTTTTGCAGAAAGGAAAAGCCAGATCAGCACGCCCATCGTAACGTATCGCAAAGTAAAAGTAAGGGAAGAAGGATGTTGATAAATGGCAGGGCAGGAACATGGCAGCGTAGCTTTATGGAAGTTTCAGATGCAGAATTATTGCATTTTGTAACCGAAAATGGTATTGTTAATGTAAGAGAAGTGCTCGCATCATATGAGATGAAAAAATATGAAGAATTATTAGCAATGCATCCATATGATGTATGGCAAGGAAAAAACGGAAGCTGGTATACATATCTACCAGATAAGAAAAAAGGAAGGATTCTAAAAAAACGAGCCACAGAAGAAAAAATAAAAGATTGTATAGTTGAATTTTACAATAACAATCCAACTATAGAAGAAGTATTCGAAGAGTGGATCGAAAGAAAACTGGAATACAAAGAAATTCAAAAGGGAAGTGCAGATCGTTACACAACAGACTTTGAACGATTTTTCATTAAAACAAAATTTGCGGAAAAAAAGATAAAAGAAATTAGTAGTGACGAATTGGAAGAATTTATTCGCAAACAAATAGCGGAACAAAATCTTACAATGAAAGCTTACTCTGGTTTAAGAGTTATCATCCGTGGAATATGGAAGTGGGCAAAGAAAAGAAAATGCACAGACATTTCGATTTCTAAGTTTTTCGGAGATTTGGATCTTTCGAGAAAAATATTTAAAAAAACAGTAATAGAAAAAGAAGATCAAGTATTTGCAGAAAACGAAATTCCAATCATTGTAGATTATCTGAAAAGGAATGTAACAATTTGGAATCTTGGAGTTTTACTGGTGTTGCAAACAGGTGTCAGAGTTGGAGAACTTTCAGCATTGAAACCCGGGGACTGGGATGGCGGCAATATTTTGAAAGGCCGTAGGACAGAGATCCGTTATAAAAATGAAGACGGAAAGAATGTTGTTGACGTACGTGAATTTGCCAAAACAGAAGCTGGTATGCGTGATATTATTTTATCAGACGGAGGAGTAGAAACGATGCGTATGATAAAAGAAATCAATCCGTCGGGTGAATACTTGTTTGAAAATGAAAAAGGAAAACGAATCCGGGGAAACACATTTAATAAAAGATTGGATCTTGTATTGAAGGCGGTGGGGCTGCATCACAGATCCATTCACAAAGGAAGAAAGACGTATGGAACAACATTGATTGATGCTGGATGTGAAGATTCTTTAGTCATGAATCAGTTGGGACATACGACGATAGAAACGAGTAGAAAATATTATTACTTTTCAAACCGAACAAGGGAACATCAAATAGAAGAGATAAAAAAGGCTGTAAATATATAGTTTTGGGGAAAAAGGTAATCATAAGGTAATCAAGAAAACTGAATATAGAGTCACTGTTGAATACATTAAAAAAGCTGATGGTTACGCGGTTTTTTAGTTATAGGGGCATTGAGAAGAATGAAAAAAAACCGGATTCGATTCTCTCATCCCCTGTATTAGGAAAGAGTGAAGATACAAAATCTTCACTCTTTTTTCGTATTGTTTAAAAGAAAAGTCTAACAGAACAGGATTTACAGAATTTTAAGATATTTTTGTAAAGCAGGACTGTTTTTTATGGTGTAAATAAGGTACAATAGAGCCACAGAACATATTCAAAAATAATGAAAAATGAAACATGAGAAGGGAGTGGGTGTAACGTGAGCAGAGAAAAGAATGGAAGCCGCGGCACGGTAAAAGCTGTCATTTATCTTCTGATCGTAGTAATCCTTGCTGGAATGGTTGTTTATCTGACGCAGTCGTTGCGGCGGGACCGGGAGCCGGAGATTACGGGGACGTTTATTGACAGCAAGCTGGAGGCGGCGGGGGAGCTGACGTCGGCGAAGATGATTTATAACGGGCTGATTCATTACTCGGACGGGTCGATTCCGTTTCTGACGCAGAAGGCGTTTAATATGACATACCGTGCAGAGGTACGTGCGGGCGTGGATCTCTCGAAGGCGAATACGGAGGTGACGGATTCAGAAGTAACAGTTACACTTCCGGCAGTGGAGATTTTTGATATTTCCATCGACAATGATTCCATCCAGTATTACGATGAGAAGGCAGCGCTTCTGAACTGGGAGCGGAAGGAAGATGCGATGGATGCAATCGCGAGTGCGAAGGAGGATGTAGAGCAGCAGACGAAAGAAATGGATGACCTGGAAACGATGGCACAGGAACAGGCGAAAACACTGATTACCGGAATGCTGTCCGAGACGGTCGGGGACAAGACATTGGTTGTAAAATTTGAAGAATAGTACATAGACGGGATGTCGGCACTTCTTTTTGGGGGATAAAAAAAGGAGGGCCGGTATTTCTTCTGGCAGAAACACCGGCATTATGAAAAAGAAAAATCTATATAAATTGGAAAGAATATTAGGTTGGGACAACGGTTGAAAGATAGAGGAAGATGATTTGTTGTCCCTTTGTTTTGATACGTTTAGTATAGTTGTCATATGTGAGGAAAGTGTGAATGGAGTTTGAAGAAACTTTGAAAAGATTTGTGAATGGCGCGGGTGAACATCGGAACATCCCAACGCCCGGATATCGCCGAATTTGCATAGAATTAACTTGAAAGTGAACACTGCTTCATGGTACAATCGTTTGGCATGTGTGAAATATGAGTTACATTTGAGAGGACAAAAACTATGGACTATAAACTGCTGCTGGACACCGCGGTCATGGCGGGAGAAATCCTGCTGGAAAGCGGGGCGGAGACGTGGCGGGTGGAGGATACCATGCTGCGGATGCTGCGCATGTCCGGCCTGAAAACTGCGGATGTACTGGCGCTGACGACCGGCTTTGTGGTAACGCTCGACGACCCGGCGATGGATTCCATGACTGTTATGCGCAGCGTAGAGAGCCGTGCAACGGATCTGAACCGGATCCATGCGGTCAATCAGCTTTCCCGCGATTTCTGCGAAGGAAATATCGACCTGGATGCGCTGTTCCACCGGGTGCGGGATATCTATCGTGCCAAGTCGGAAATTAAAAAAAATCTGCTCGCGATGATGGCGACGACCGCAGGCTTTGCAATCATGTTCGGAGCCGGGTTCTACGAAGTGCTGGCATCTGCACTTGCAGGTTTTATATCAGGAATCGGTGTTTACGGAGGAAAAAAAGCCGGGATGCAGTCGTTTCTTGTGAACTGTATCGGGTCATTTTTGCTGGCGGTCACATCTATTCTCTGTGTTCATTACCTGCCGGGGACCATGGATCTGAACGTCATTATCATTGCATCGATCATGCCCCTCGTACCGGGTGTGGCGATCACGAATGCGGTGTATGATACCCTGCACGGCGACTACATTTCCGGTGCGGCACGGATGCTTGAGGCGTTTGTAACCGCTGCTGCCATCGCAATCGGCGTGGGACTTGGCATGCTGCTGCTCCGTCCGCTGGTGCGGTAGAGAAAACCGATACAGAAAAAAGATGAGGTTAAAGCAAAAATATGAGAATAGCAGGTGAAATCATCCTGAAATCCCTTGGAGCCTGGGTTGCAATCTGGGGATTTTCAAGACTGTTGAACGCACCAAAAAAGCTGGAATGCTACACGGCCGGTGTCGGTATGATCGGCTGGGCGGTCTATCTGATCGTGGAAGTATTCAACGACGGCATTCTGATGAAGAACTTTCTTGCCGCCGTTGCCGTCGCCCTGGTTTCCCAGGCAATGGCGCGTCATTTCAAAGCGCCGGTGATCCTTTTCGTGATCCCGGGCATTCTCCCGATGGTGCCGGGAGCCGGTATGTACCGCATCGTCTACTCGATTGTTATGGGGCCGGAAAACATGGTTGGAACGTATCTTTTAGAGACAGCGACCGCGGCAGGCGCAATTGCCCTTGGAATTTTCCTTGGAGAAGCGCTGCAGAAGGTATTTTTTTACGAATTCCATAGGTGATTTACGAAAAAAGTGAGAAATTTGCCAAAACCAAATTTTTTGCTTTTTTTTGTCGGATTTTATGATATACTTAACAGTGTATATGCCCTTGGACGAAAGAAGAAATCTATAGGGGCATTTTTAAGGAAAAAAGAAGAGAAGTAAGTAAAGTGCAGACACAGAACTATGAGGAGCAAAAAATATGAAGTTTGAAGATGATGATTTAAAGGACGGTAAACTTTGGGCTGCCCTGCAAAAAGAGATTGACCGTGACCTGGCGGAAAAGGAGAGCGGTGAAACATTCCAGGAAGAACTGGCAGACATCGAAGACTCCATTGAATTTGAAAGCAAAGAAACAAAAAGCGAAGATCACATCCCGGATGAGACTGCAAATTTAAGTAATCTGCGAAGTGTCCTTGAGGCAACTGAGCGTGCAAAAGACGAAGAAGCGAAGCAGAAAATGAAGCAGACCAAAGTGGAGCCTGTGACGCAGGACATCGAGATTCCGGAATTTACAGAAGAGGAAGAAGAAATCGAAGAGACGCCGGCGGAGACAAAAACAGAATCGGAACCGGAAGAAGTGATGGTGGATGATGATCTGATCATCAACGATCCATTCGCAGATGAGGATGATCTGCTGGGAGAAGAGAAGACAGAGACCAAGGGTTCGGAGAAAGAAGTGCTTGGTGATCAGGTGGAAGCCGCAATGGAGCGCCTCGTCAGCGACACGGTAGGCCATATCCCAATGCCGGAAATAGACGATGAGGATGATGACTACGACGATTATGAGGATGACGACGAAGAGTACATTCCGCATGGCGCAAAACCGCAGAAGAAAAAGGGAAAAGGCGGTGCGGTTATCGCCGTTGCAGCCGTTGCTGTTATTGCTGTGGGAGGCTTTTTCTATGGAAGCAAAATGTTCCATTACCAGAATTATTTTTTCAACGGAACAACCATCAACGGAGTAGACTGCTCGGATATGACGGCCAAAGAGGCAGAAACGAAAATCAAAGAGCAGGCTGCAAACTATACCTTAAATGTAAAATTCAAAGACAATGATACGAAGAGTGTCAGCGGAAAAGACATCGACTACACCTACGCCGGAGACGGCAGCGTGGAGAGCGTGTTAAAGAAACAGAACAGTTTCCTCTGGTTCCTGGGAAATGGCGGAAAAGAGAAAGATTCCCAGGTCACCATGCAGTACAGTCAGGAAAAACTGGATGCGGTGATTGATGGATTTGACGAATTCCAGTCCGCAGACGGTGAGAATGCACCGGCCAGCGCCTACATCACCTTCCAGAACAATGAGTTTGAGATTGTGGATGCTGTTATGGGTGAGGGAATGGATCTTACCCTTGCAAAACAGTGCATCGAAAACGCGCTGATCAATGCGGATACCGAAGTGGATCTTGAAAAAGCAGGCGTTTACGACGGAACCTTGGTAACAGCAGATGACGAAACACTGAATGCACAGAAGGATCAGTTAAATGAACTGGTACGCGCAAGTATCACATACAGTATGCCGGATGGAACAACACAGGTTCTTGACGGAAATACCATGAAAGACTGGCTGGCGGTCGATGCGGATGGAAATTATTCCAAAGATGAAAACCAGTGGAATGAAAAAGTAAAAGAATATGTGGCAAATCTTGCGGCAGCGATTGATACCGATGGCAAGGATCACACCTTCCCGGCAACCGGTATCGAAGGCGGCGTGACCATCAGCCAGGAAGGCTACGGATGGAAAGTGGATCAGGAGCAGGAGATAGCAAAGATCGCAGAAGAAGTAGATGCTCACGCAGCAGACGCAAGAGAGCCGCAGTATGCGCAGAGAGAGTTTGCTGCTTCCACAGAGAACAACGGATTCGGCAAGACGTATGTTGAGGTTGATGCCAGCCGTCAGCATATCTGGCTCTACAAAGATGGAAATCTGGTTGTCGACGGTGACTGTGTAACCGGTCTGATGGAGCAGAGCAGCTACACGAAGCCGGGTATCTACACAACCGCAGCAAAAGAAAGCCAGAAAAAACTGCACGGAGAGCTTCAGGCAGACGGCAGCTATTCCTGGGAAAGAGATGTGGATTCCTGGATTCCGTTCAACGGAGAGATTGGTTTCTACGATGCTTCCTGGAGAAGTAGTTTCGGCGGAAACCTGTATCTGACTGCAGGATCGACGACAGGATCTGTTGCACTTCCGACTGCAGTGGCACAGGCATTATATGACAATGTCGATGACGGAACACCGGTTATCATTTATTATTCCGAAGCTTATGAGGTAAGTGAAGACACGCTTACTGTGACACAGGCACCGGAAGCAGATGACGAAAATGTCGATGATACGACGAATACCACGACAGTAACGCCGACGAGAACGCCATCCTACACGTACGATGATTACACGCCGTCAACTCCGTCAACCCCATCAACTCCATCAACCCCATCAACTCCATCGACCCCGTCTACGCCGGAACCGACCACAGCACCGACCGAGATCCCGTCTACGCCGGAGCCGACCGTAGCACCGACGGAGACCCCGTCCACACCGGAACCGACCCAGGAGCCGAGCGCACCGGATCAGGGAGACCATACGGGTGACGATGATTACCCAGGTAAGGGCGAGAGCTGAGAAAAGAAGAAATAGAACATAAAAAATACGCATTCCGTTATCAAAACAGGAATGCGTATTTTTTATGAGAAAGAAACTGTTAAAAATTAATTTTCCGGTACGAACAGTGTGACAAGATCCATCGGGGAAGTGATGGTGTAGTCCGGGTTTTCGGTCTGACCAAAACCGTATGCGGCATGGACAAACGGGATTCCGGCCTCGCGTGTCGCCTTGTAGTCGCCGTCGGTATCGCCGACATAGACCGCGTGCTGCAGATGGTTCTGTTCGATGATTGTACGGATGTTGTCTGCCTTTGCCTTTCCGGTATCGCCAGGACAGAGATGGCCTTTGAAATAGTGACCGAGGCCTGTGGCTTCCAGAAAAACTTCGATATAGCCCGCCTGGCAGTTGCTTACGATATAAAGCGGGTAATGTCTGGAAAGAATAGAAAGTGCATCGACAAGTCCCGGATAAACAGGAGCCGGTGTCGCAAGAAGTGCCTCATGCTCTTTGGCACAGCATGCCTCGATCAGTTCTAACTGGCGCTCCTTTGGATATTCGTGGAAAATGACGGCGGCGATATCCGGGAGCAGGCGGCCGAACAGGCCTTTTAACACGGTTCCGGTGAGGTTTGGTGTCATATCAGTTTCTTTTTCCATAATCTGATTCCATGCGTCGGCAACAACGTCTGTGGAGTCCCACAGGGTGCCGTCCACATCAAAAATAATACTGTCGATCAAGAGTTTTTCCTCCATATCTTAAGGGTTTTGGTTATTCTTTTAAAGTATTGGTGGTAGTATATAAATAGTACAAAGTAAAGATGACTTCTTCCAATAGATGATATAAAATTAATATATGGAGGAAGAACATTATGGCAAAAGGTACACAATATTCAAAACAATTCAAAGAGGATGCTGTCCGTTACAGAAAAGATCATCCTGAACTGACCGTTCAAAAAGCTGCTGAGAACCTTGGGATCAGCGAGTCTGCATTAAAAAACTGGATGAAGGCAGCCAGAGAAAATGAAGGTTCTGTCCCCACACGCGGAACAGGTAATTATTCCAGTGATGAAGCCAAAGAAATTGCCCGTCTTAAAAGAGAACTGCGAGATACTAAGGATGCCCTTGAAATATTAAAAAAAGCAATCGGTATCCTGGGAAAATAACAGAAGCTATTTATACTGCCACTTCAGAATACACCACAGAGGTGGCAGAACTGCCACAGAAACACCGGGTTTCTGTTAGCGGGGTACTGAAAATATTAGGTGTTTCACGCTCTGGATACCGTGCATGGAAGCAACGTGTCCCATCGGTTTCTGAAAAGCATCGTGATCATATCAAGGATGCTATCAAACAGATCTATGATGGATCGCATCAGAACTATGGTGCACCCAAGATCACAGAAATGCTGCACAGGCAGGGGGAATCTATTGCTGAAAAAACGGTAGGTAATTATATGCGCCAAATGGGGATCAAAGCGCAATGGGTAAAACCATATACAGTAACAACAATCGATTCTGATTTCAACAGTGAACTGCAAAATATCCTTGATGAGCAGTTTAATCCTTCAAGGCCGGACGCTGTATGGGTATCTGATATCACGTATATATGGACATACAATGGATTTGTGTATCTGACAAGCATAATGGATCTTTACTCAAGGAAAATCATAGCATGGGTACTCAGTCAGAGTCTTGAAGCAATCCATGTAGTAGAATGTGTAAACAAAGCGAAGCAGATGCGAAATGTCACCTCGCCGCTTGTGTTTCATAGTGACAGAGGTATACAATTCGTATCCCAGGCATTCCAGAAAGTAACAGAAGGAATGATAAACAGTTACTCAAAGAAAGCATACCCATGGGATAATGCATGCATAGAATCCTTTCATTCACTATTAAAACGAGAATGGCTGAACCGCTTTAAAATATTTGATTATAAACATGCATACCGCCTTGTTTTTGAGTACATAGAGACATTTTATAATACAGTAAGGATTCATAGTCATTGTGGATATCTTTCGCCTGATGAGTATGAAAAACAATACAGGAATAAACTATTAGAGCTGGAGCAAAAACTTGCCGGCTAAGTATGCTGGCAAGATGGAAAAAAGTCATTCTTAATTTGTACTTTTTCTTGACATAGGATCAGAACGTCGTGGCAATTTCACGAAATATGAATACGGATGCGGCATATAACTGCCTGATCGCTGCCGGGGCATCAGTTTACGGAGCTTGCGGAGTGATGGGAAATATCTTTGCAGAATCGGGGTTCAATCCCCGTAATCTGGAAGACCTGTGCGAGGAACGCCTGGGGTATAAGTACACAGACGATACCTATACCGAGGCGGTAGACAGCGGAGAGATCTCTCGGGAGTTGTTTCTGCATCCGATGGGAGACAGCCGCCAGTATGGCTATGGCCTGTGCCAGTGGACAAGTGCTGGCCGAAAAGCTGGATTGTATGATCTGGCGAAAAAGAAAGGGGTTTCGATCGGAGACCCGACAATGCAGATTGAGTACATGATTTCGGAACTGCAGAGCAAGTACCGAGGCGTTTTCTATGCACTCAAGAACGCGAAGACAGTGCAGGAAACGTCAGATATATTCTTGACGAAGTTTGAGCAACCCCTAGACACTGGATCCGGGGTAAAAAGCAAACGAGCCTTTTATGGCGAACAGTATTACATGCTCTATCAGGGCGAAAACGAGAAGGAGGAAAAACCTATGAGCTTAATTTCTAACAGCGGACACGATGAAAACGGCAGATATTCCGGCGGCAGAGCTGGAGATCAGACAGGAACCGAATGGGCACTGATTCCGTGGTATTCCCGTCCATGGAAGTGTGTGTTAAGATACCCGAACTCAGCAGTCCGCGCGAAAATCGCAGAACTTGCTGTGAAAGTCGCGAAAAACGATCTGGTTGGTTACGATCAGAGCCAGCGAGACACCTATTGGCAGCATCTCAAAGCCAGCAACTACGATCCATCACAGATCACGGTTGCTTGCGAAGCTGATTGCTCTGCAGGAGTCATCGCCAATGTCAGAGCGGTCGGTTACCTGCTTGATATTGATGCCCTGAAAAATCTGAAAGCCACCTATACCGGAGACATGCGGAAAGCATTCAAGGCAGCGGGATTCCTGGTTCTGACTGAGAGCAAATACCTGAATGGCCCGGACTACCTGTTAGAGGGAGATGTCCTGCTGAACGATGGAGCCCACACAGCCACCAACGTCGAAAATGGCAGATATTCCGGCGGAACATCCGGGATGAATACAAATACCGGATCCGGCAGCAACAATGCCAGAAACAACGTTTCTGATGGTCAGAAATGGCTCAACAGCAACTATGGGGACAAGATCCTGAAGTATTGTGGAGCCAAACTGCGCGTGGACGGAGACTACGGCGATAAGTCCAGATGGGCTGCCCTGGCGGTTTGGAAAGACTTGATGAACCGGAGATACGGCACGAAGCTGGATCCGACCAACAAGAACTTTTTCGAATCATGCAAAAAAGTTGCTTCGAAAGCCACCGTCAGCCATGGAACTCAGGGAACCTTTACCTTCCTGGTTCAGTTCATCCTCGCAGCGAAAGGCTTTTATTTCGGTAACATGGACGCTCTCTGCGGAGACGGACTGACTGCCGCGATCAAGTCCTACCAGAAATCCAAAGGCCTCGAAGCCGATGGATACTGCGGAGCCAACACCTGGTACGCACTGTTCAACTGATGAATCAACTGACCGGTTGTGATCCTGAAACGTGATCGGTCAGAAGTAACCAGTAAACCACGCAAAAAGACTTTCTTACCGGAGAAATCCGGTGCAATTCCATATATGCAATTTATACGCCACTTTGCCCTGGGTATCTTCGGATACCTGGGGCTTTTTTATTGCCATTTTTTAAGGTAAAATTAAAATAAATATATTACGTAAAATGTATTGACATATTGCGCAATATGTGATATATTATAACCATAGAAACGAAATAATAATTGATGAAAGAAATATTTACTCGGAAGATTGGAAGAGGTGATAATAAAATGGTAAAATTAAAAGTTGGTAGAAATATAATTGAACTTGATGAAAAAGATCTAATTTTAGATAACGGAGCTTGTTATCAAATTGTTACTAACAAAGTTGGAGGATTTGATTGGTATTATCCGATAATGAGTAAAAAATTGTTTCATGATTTAAAAAAACTTGAATTAATTTTCACAAGTGAAGAATTAAAACAAGATGCTATAAAGAAATATGGTACATCGGTAATAACTTATTGGAAATTTAACATTGAAAGAATGCAAAAACTTGGATATTAAATCGATGTAAAGGCGGTAATTATGAGAGAAACAAAAGAATTTAATCAAATTGAATATATCAACAATTATATAAAGAAGAAATACGATCGGATAAATTTGGTTGTACCGGCGGGAAGCAAACAAGTTATTAAAAGTAGGGCTGCACAAAAAGGAAAAAGCGTTAATCAGTATATAAATGAACTGATCGACAATGACTTAAAAAATAGTAAAGAGAAAAAAGGAGATAAGAAAATGAAAAAATTTGAAATCGTAAAAACAACAGCAGAAATCAGCTGGAAAGAAAGGGATGAAATCAAGGAAGGATGCACGATGTACGATGTGGATCCGGAAAAAATTGCTTCATTCGGAACCAAAGAGGAAGCCGAAAAGGAATTGAAAAAATACAAAACGGATGTGCAAACATCCGGAAGCCTCTTCACGGTAGAAGAGTTTTCGATCCAGGAAAACGAATACGACGAAGATGACGAATGGATCGGAGGCGGTGATATTTGGAAATTCACTCCAATGGAAATTTTTGTAGTCGACAAAGAAACGCGGAAAACGATAGCAAAAGTCGAAACTTACGAAGAGGCGGAGGAGGCCGCAGAAGAGTATGAGGGCGATGCGGGCGCCGATATCGTGTTTTACGAATAAAAAAAGAGTCGTGTCGAAATGGCACGGCTTTTTTTATTTGACACACTGGTCACTGTGTGTTAATATCAAATGTGTCATTTTCGTGTCATGGGATCGTTGGAAAATGGCGTATTTGCGGGCATTTTAGTAGGTAAGGAAACTTGACTTTTAATCAAGTTGTCCGGGGTTCGAATCCCCGATGCTTCACTAAATAACCCATAGAAAACGCCCATAGAGGTTTTCTATGGGGTTTTTCTTTTTTGAAAAAATAATATGCGGTTATGACGGAATTGGCAGACGTGCAGGATTTAGG
>ENA-ORTS01001001-ORTS01001001.1-human-gut-metagenome-genome-assembly--contig:-NODE-1001-length-20788-cov-3.292722_pt1 | contig 20788 bp, 15 predicted proteins | sample MGYA00241911_ERZ509186 | MGnify/ENA primary metagenome ERZ509186 (study PRJEB26280, sample SAMEA2338852) | human gut metagenome | biome: human gut; feature: human-associated habitat; material: faeces...
TAACTCTTTCCTGTCGTTATCCCTTACAACTTTATCATTGCGGCATCCCCATCCACCCCTGTCACTACCCTACTCCCTTACAACTTTGTCATTGCCGTCCTCCTATTCAACTTTGTCATTGCCGTGCTTGACACGGCAATCACCTCCCTGTATTATCACGGTCACAGTCAAGGAGAAGCCAATGGAACAAATCAGCATCCGGTATTTTAAAATTTTCTACACCAAACTGCCACATTACGTTGAAAGCGAAAACAACCTGAAATATTCGACGCCGGATGCGGCCTGCTTCGACATCTGCGCCTCCGTCGCCGAACCGTATACCATTCTGCCGCAGCAGCGTTTCATGTGTCCGACCGGTTTGAAATTTGCACCGGAAAACCCGTTTTGGCTGCGTGTCAACGGCCGCAGCGGTTTGGCTGCCAAACACGGCATTATTCCCATCGGCGGCATCATCGACACCGACTACCGCGGCGAACCGATGATAATCCTGCTCAACACCGGCACGGAACCTTATACGATACACGGCGGTGATAAAATCGCCCAGATTGAATGTCCCTTTCCTTATAAAGCCGTATTTGAAGAAGTCAGCCCAGAAAAATTTGCGGATTTGGCACAGACAATCCGCGGCAACGGCGGTTTCGGCTCCACCGGCCGCAGATAATCCGACCTAAAGCTCCAGCATCGGGCGAACGACAAAACCATATAAATCTTTGAACAATAAAAAACCTCCGGCAAATAACCGGAGGCTGTTTTTTTTATACATCTAATTCACGCGGACTTCTCACCGTGCTCTTCTTTTTTGTAGACATAAACCGGTTCCTTGTGTTCGTCGATAACGTCTTCATTGATAACGATTTCCGAAACGTCCTTCTTATCCGGAATGTCATACATCAGTTCCAGCAGATTGCCTTCCATGATAGCTCTCAGACCGCGGGCACCGGTTTTGCGCTCAATCGCCTGTTTGGCGATGGCAACCAGAGCGTCATCGGTAATCGTCAGTTTGACGTTTTCCATTTCAAACAAGGTAACATACTGCTTAACCAAAGCATTTTTCGGTTCGGTCAAAACCTTAACCAAAGCTTCTTCGTTAAGGTCGTTTAGCGTCGCAATAATCGGCAAACGGCCGACAAACTCCGGAATCAAACCGTATTTTAACAGGTCTTCCGGCTGAACATCTTTCATAATCTCGCCGATTGTGCGGTCTTCGGGAGCTTCGACTTTGGCGCCAAACCCGATAGAAGTTTCATTGCCGCGGCTGGCAATGATTTTTTCAATCCCGGCAAATGCACCGCCGCAGATAAACAGAATGTTGGTGGTGTCAACATGCAAAAATTCCTGCTGCGGATGCTTGCGCCCACCCTGAGGCGGAACATTGGCAATCGTGCCTTCAATGATTTTCAGCAGAGCCTGCTGAACGCCTTCGCCGGAAACGTCACGTGTAATGGACGGGCCGTCTGCTTTGCGGGTTATCTTGTCTATCTCGTCGATATAAACAATGCCGCGTTGCGCTTTTTCAATGTCATAATTGGCATTTTGCACCAGTTTCAGAATAATGTTTTCAACGTCTTCGCCGACATAACCCGCTTCGGTCAGCGTTGTCGCGTCGGCAATGGCAAACGGGACGTCAAGGATTTTGGCCAAAGTCTGAGCCAGCAGGGTTTTACCGCTTCCGGTCGACCCCATTAAAATGACGTTAGACTTTTGGATATCGACATCCTTGTTTGTCTTTTTGCTGTTTAAGCGTTTATAGTGGTTGTACACGGCAACGGACAGCACTTTTTTGGCATAGTCCTGACCGATAACGTACTGGTCTAAAAATTCTTTTATCTTAGACGGGGTAGGGAGGTTTTCGGCACTGTTTCCGCCTTCTCCCGGTGCCATTTCGCTTAATTCGTCGGCAACAATGTTGATGCAGACTTCAATGCATTCGTCGCAAATATAAACGCCTCTGCCGGCTACCAGCTTTTTCACTTCATCCTGACTTTTGCCGCAGAATGAACAGTATAAAGTCTCGCCTTTGTCTTTGTTATTGTCTGTTGTATCACTCATTCTTCAATACCTTATTTAGAAATTTCTGCGCGGTTGGCGACAATCTGGTCAATCAGCCCGAATTTCAGGGCTTCTTCGGGATTCATAAAATTATCTCTGTCCATGGCTTTTTCTATGACAGCCAGTTTTTGTCCGGTATGCTTGACATATAAACCGTTCAGCATTCTTTTCATCTTCAGGATTTCGTTTGCCTGAATTTCAATATCGGAAGCCATGCCTCTGGCACCGCCGCTGGGCTGGTGAATCATAATGCGGGCGTTCGGCAGGGAAAATCTTTTTCCGGCCGCGCCGCCTGTCAGCAGCAGGGAACCCATGGAGCAGGCCTGCCCGATACACAGCGTGCTGACATCGCAGCGGATATACTGCATTGTGTCATACATCGCCATACCGGAAGTAACCACGCCGCCGGGAGAGTTAATATACATATAAATATCTTTTTTAGGATTTTCAGCTTCCAGAAACAGTAGCTGCGCGCATACCAAAGATGAAACTTCATCATTAACCTCGCCGCTCAGAAAAATAATTCTTTCCTTAAGCAGGCGTGAAAAAATATCAAAAGAACGTTCCCCGCGGGAAGTCTGTTCAATCACCATCGGCACCAGCGTATTGTCATACACTTCCATAGCGCTTCTATATGTCATTTTAAATCCATCCTCTTATTTATCAAAAAAAAACGTAGCATTATACTAAAAGTAAATCCTTAACAAACCTTAAACTTAACCCAAGGTAGCATATTAATCTCGGCGATACAATAGTTTTTTCAGTAAGAATAAGGATTGCTGAGAGAAAATAAAACATTGCAACTATAATCTCTTCATGCTATGCTTAACCTTAAGCAGCGGAGTTTGCTGCTCAGGGCGTCGAAACCCTTTGTAAAGATAGTCGTTAAGCATATTTGCGACTTTAAATAAGGTTATGCTGATATCTGTCCGGATATGTGCTAGGGGACGGATGTCGGCGTTATAAGGCTTTGCACGAAAGCGCTGAGCCGTTTTAGACCTAAAATATCCCCTTACAGTCACATTCAGCACTAGCGAAAACCTTATAATGCGCTGTGATTTTATGCCGCCGCTACTTATTGCTAACGGCAAATAAAATTACAAGCAGGATGAGGTTTTCGCTGGTGTCCGGAGGATTTGCCTTTAAGAAGCCCTTACCGCACAAAACGCCTTGTCAATACAGCCGGTATTGACTGCGTTGTTTTGTTAGTAATCATCTTCTCAAAGAGCAAACTGAATGTGGTTGTAAGGGGATATTTTAGGTCTGAACTGTCAACATACAGTCGTCCATATTCAATATATTGGGGATACTCCACCTGGAGGTGGATATTTATTTCGAGGTGTTTTTGAGACACCGCAGACAGAACGCCTGTCTGCAAGGGGGAAGTGTAATGAAGATACCGGAAAATGTAAAGTGATTTTTTTGAATATGACTTTTTTGTTGCATTTTTGTTCTTTTGTACTATATTCTGCCATGGAGAAAAAATATGGCGAATGATTTTATTGAAATTAAAGGTGCGCGCGAGCATAACCTCAAAAATGTTGACATCAATATTCCCAAAAACAAACTGACGGTTATTACCGGCCTTTCCGGTTCGGGAAAATCATCTTTGGCTTTTGACACGATTTATGCCGAAGGGCAGCGCCGTTATGTGGAAAGCCTGTCAGCTTATGCCCGGCAGTTTTTGGAACTGATGAAAAAGCCCGATGTAGACTCGATTGAAGGCTTGTCTCCAGCCATTTCCATTGAACAGAAAACAACGTCGCACAATCCGCGGTCAACCGTCGGTACCGTGACGGAAATCTATGACTATATGCGCCTGCTGTGGGCCCGGGTCGGAACCCCCTACTCTCCCGTTACCGGACTGCCAATTGAATCTCAGACCGTCAGTCAGATGGTTGACCGTATCGCCGCCATGCCTTTAGGTACCAAGCTTCTGTTGCTAGCGCCGATTGCCCGCGGCAAAAAAGGCGAGTTCAAAAAAGAATTCGAATCACTGCAAAAGCAAGGATATCAGCGCATTAAAGTCGACGGCGAGGTTTATAACCTGGACGAAGTCCCGAATTTAAGCAAAACCATAAAGCATGACATTGAAGTGGTTGTTGACCGTGTCGCCGTCAAACCCGATATGCAGGAGCGATTGGCGCAATCCGTTGAAACGGCTCTCAAGCTCAGCGACGGTTTGCTTTATGTTGAAAACAACGATACAAAAGAGCGCACAGTTTTTTCTTCAAAATTTGCCTGTCCGGTTTCCGGCTTTACCATTGAAGAAATTGAGCCGCGCCTGTTTTCCTTTAACAACGTTTTCGGTGCCTGCCCGCACTGCGACGGTATCGGCGCAAAATTGTACATGGATCCGCTGTTGATTGTACCTAATGAGAATCTTTCGCTGCATCAGGGAGCGGTTGCGCCGTGGAATACCGGAAAATCGGCTTTTTATACCCAGACAATCAATTCCCTGGCCGATTTTTTAAGAATTGACATCAACACGCCGTGGAAAGAACTGCCGGAAGAAGCCAAAAAAGTTATTTTGTATGGTTCAGGCAATGTCTGCGTGCCGATGTATTATTCGCGTTTTGTTACCGATAAGCCGTTTGAGGGGGTTATTCCCAACATGGAGCGGCGTTTTCTGGAAACAGATTCATCATGGGTTCGTGAAGAATTTTCAAAATATCAATCTGCTGCGCCATGCGAATTTTGTAGAGGGAAACGCCTGAAGCCCGAAGCTTTGGCTGTGAAAATAGACGGCTTGGATATTATGGACGCCTGCGAGCTGTCCATCAACAAGGCTTATGACTGGTTCAGCGGCATAGAAGCCAAGCTGTCTCCCAAAAAAGCGGAAATCGCCCACAAGATTCTGAAAGAAATTATTGACCGGCTGAGCTTTTTAAATAATGTCGGTTTGAATTATCTCAATTTGTCCCGGCAGTCCGGTACGCTGTCCGGCGGCGAAGCTCAGCGCATCCGCCTGGCCTCGCAAATCGGTTCAGGTCTCACCGGCGTTCTTTATGTTTTGGATGAGCCCTCTATCGGCTTGCACCAGCGCGATAATGACCGCCTGCTGGAAACGCTGACGCATCTTCGTGATATCGGCAACAGCGTTATTGTCGTCGAACATGACGAGGACGCCATCCGTGCGGCAGACTATCTGGTGGATATGGGGCCCGGTGCAGGAGACAACGGCGGAAATGTCACGGCGGAAGGTACTGTTGAAGAAGTTCTGAAAAACAAAAACAGTCTGACGGCGCAATATCTGAACGGCGAGAAAAAAATTGAAGTACCGAAAACCCGCCGCAAGGGGAACGGCAAATTTATCGAGCTTAAAGGCGCCAAAACCAATAACCTGAAAAACGTCAACGTTAAAATCCCTCTCGGGACATTTACCTGTATTACCGGCGTTTCCGGCGGCGGTAAATCTTCGCTGATTTTAGAAACATTGTACAAAGCCCTGAATAAGGAATTAAACGGCAGCCGTGAACCAACCGGAATTTATTCGGAAATCAAGGGCGTTGAAAATATTGACAAGATTATTGATATTGACCAGTCGCCTATCGGACGCACGCCGCGTTCCAATCCGGCGACCTACACGGGGCTATTCACCAATATTCGCGACTGGTTTGCCGGCCTGCCGGAAGCCAAAGCCCGCGGATATGCTGCCGGACGTTTTTCATTTAATGTAGCCGGCGGACGCTGCGAGGCCTGCAAAGGGGACGGCGTCACCAAGATTGAAATGCATTTTCTGCCGGATGTTTATGTGGAATGCGACGAATGTCACGGCAAGCGCTTTAACCGCGAAACACTGGAAGTCAAATACAAAGACAAGTCTATTTCCGATGTTTTGGATATGACTGTTGCCGAGGCTTATAAATTTTTTGATGCCATTCCCTCGATTAAAAACAGATTGTCCCTTTTGCAACAGGTGGGGTTGGATTATATTCATCTTGGGCAGCAGGCTACAACGCTTTCCGGCGGCGAAGCCCAGCGTATCAAGCTGTCAAAAGAGCTGTCGAAAAGGGCAACCGGGCGGACGTTGTATATTCTGGACGAACCGACAACCGGCCTGCATTTTGAAGACATCAACCGCCTGCTCAAAGTCTTGCACACGCTGGTTGAACAGGGAAATACGGTTGTCGTTATCGAACATAATCTGGATGTTATCAAGACAGCGGATTATATCATTGATATCGGGCCGGAGGGCGGCGACGGCGGCGGGCGGATTGTCGCCAAAGGCACGCCGGAAGAAGTGGCTAAAGTTAAGGAAAGCTATACGGCCAAATATCTTAAGAAATTTTTGTAAAGCAAAGCCCCGGCTTAAAAACCGGGGCTTTTGTTATTTTCCTTTGAGAAAAGCTCTGACCTGCTTGAGGCGGGCTTTGAGCTCCTTGCGTTTCTGCTTATATTTTCTGCGCTTTTTGCCGAATGTGATTTTTGACAACAGACGGTAACGCCAATATCTGATTTTGTTTTTAGTGTAATTGCCGATATCTTTTATTATAGTTTCATTATCGCATATTGACGCTTTGTTTGGGGAAGATAAAATATTTCTTATACAATCATCAAAATAAGCCATATGTAAAATATTTTGATATCTTTTTTGTCCGTAAAAATATTTTTGATATTGTTTTAAAAGACCTTCAAAAGTGAATGCTTCTCCTCCTCCCAAAGTAATCCATTGTTTATGGTTTTCATACCATTCATCGTATGCTGTCCCTGAGTAATATTGCCACGGTTTCGTCCTGTCCAACAAATGAATAAGTTTGGCTTTTGATTTGTCTTCAAAGGGAAATGCATGATAAATAAGTTTGGGAAATTCTTCTACTTGTAATGAGAAATCCTCAATCATCAGCTGTAATATTCCCTGCTCGGCATATTTTATATACCCGGAATATAAATCCAGTTTTTCATATAAATATTTTCTAAGTTTCAGCGGTTCTTTAAGTTTATCTGAAAAAATGACAAGCCCGGAAGCATAAGCCTTGGCCATCATGTCATATCCCGGAACATTTTTTATGAAAAACATATGTACGCCGTGTCCTTCGGGATACGGATCCAAATCTATTGACATGGAAATTCCGGTATTCCCATATTGCAATAAGCCGGAAATATCATCAGTAATCAAAAAATCAGAATCAAACCAGAAAACTTTTTTGTAACTGTCTAAATATGTTAACATCTCAAAACGCACATAGGGCATATTAGAAAAATATTTCAATCTCTCTCTGTCTTTTAGATTTTTTATTTGAAAATCATATATTTTGAATGTTACGGGAAATATTTTTTGTATTGTTTCTTTGTCTTGTTCCGTTGCCGTTTCATCCGTATAAATGACAATATCGTCAAACATATTCGGAGAATGTTTTTTCAAGCCGATTAATACATTGCCGACAGAAAACAAATAATTCCCTGTTGCGGCCATAATTAACAATGCGTTCTTTTTGTTCATAACGATACTCCTTTGCATTTTCTATATTTTTGTTTGTATTTATTCCTTATTTTCCCGAAAGTTATTTTATAAAGAATTTTATATTTCAGAAGACGGAGGTTATTTAAAGGATCTGTATTGGCAATATAGGAAACAGGAATAAGCCTTACAGATGAGTATTTTTGAAGCAGTTCCTCAAAGAAAATTGTGGAAATAAACTCAGATGTCCATGCTATCTGCCGAAGATGCTCCGTATTCTGAGAGGTAAAATCTTTGAAATGCCGGTCCAACTGGAAACATACATCAAACAAGAAAGAACAATATTGAAAAAAGTATTTTTTTGGTAAAATAAACATATTAAAGGAAAACATTTTATTATCACGAGTAATATTCTCAGCAAGTTCTTTATACTGTTTTTTTTGAGATACTATTTTAACCATTTCCTCAAAAAAATCTGGGATTTTTGCGTAGTTACAAAAACTTTGTATGTTAGAAGTGATCGTCGGATATATTTTATTTACATATATAAAATCAGGAAGGATAATTTCCCCTTTAAAATATGAGGTAATATTTTTAAGTCCGGTTTCTTTTAAATATCTTTGCGTTATTGACGGATAGGTAGGTAATTGATTTAGATATCTTTTTTTGGGAAGTTTTGCTTTTTCATTAAGAATAAAATGCCTGCGGTAATGCATAAAACCGATATAATCGGGATTGCCGAGTTTATCGTAATTTTTCCAAGCCCAGTATAATGCCGTTAACTCACAGTATTTACGATTTTCTTTAGAGATATTATCTCCGGTATCATCGCCAATCATATTATCAAGCATCCATTGATAATCTCTTTGACTCATGGCACCGTCTTTAGAGGCTTCCGTGGCTAAAGCCCGACCGAGATGAATTGGGGTTAAAATATCATCTTTTAGCAAAACTGCCGGTTTATGATAACCAACAAGGATTTTTATACTTGGCGTTTTTTTCATTTTACATTCCGTTCAAATTAAAAGGTCTTTTTATTTTAACTGTTGCTAATGATAGTAATATTTTAAAAATAAGCAATAAACTTATATTTTTATTCACATTTTTAACCATAACCATCACAAAAAATATACATAAAAATATTAAAATAAAAAGACCTTTTAATTTGAACGCATAAACTGGAGGAGCATAATGCTTAAAGTGAAAAATCTTATTGTCGGTTGCGGGCTGAGCGGAATAATTTTGGCCGAACGTATTGCAACAGTATTAAAAGAAGAAGTTTTGATTATTGATAAACGCCATCATATTGGCGGCAACATTTATGATTATACCGATCAAGAAACGGGTATCACCGTTCACAAGTACGGTCCGCATGTCTTTCATACCAACATGAAGCATGTCTGGGATTATTTGAGCCAATTCACAAACTGGCATTATTTTCACTTGAAAACTCAGGCTGTCATTGACGGAATAAAGGCAACTCTGCCTTTTAATCTGGAAACGCTCCATGAGGTTCTGCCTCAATCACTTGCTAATAAACTTGAACTAAAATTAATTGAAGAATACGGCTATAATGTTAAGGTTCCTATTTTAAAGTTAAAAGAAAATAAAGACAAAGATTTGCAATTTCTGGCGCAATATATTTATGAAAAGGTTTTTTCCGGCTATACAGCCAAACAATGGGGCATGCAGCCGGAAGAAATTGATCCGGAAATTACGGCAAGAGTTCCGGTATACATCAGCAGAGACAGTGGTTACTTTCAAGACAAGTATCAGGGAATTCCCCGGTACGGCTATACGAAAATGTGTCAGAAAATGCTTGATAATCCATTAATTAAAGTTCAGCTTGATACTGATTTTAACAGTCTTCGTGAACAAATTTCCTATGACCGTCTCATTTTCAGCGGCGCTATTGATGAGTTCTTTAATTATAAATTCGGGGAATTGCCATATCGCAGCCTAAAATTTGACATCCGTACCGAAAATTTTGAATATTTTCAAAATACGGCGGTGACAAACTATCCTAATAATTATGATTTTACCAGGATTTGCGAACACAAACACTTTTTGAATGAACAATCTGACAAAACCGTTATTTCCGTAGAATATCCGCAAGAATTCAAACGCGGTGAAAATGAACGTTATTATCCCATTAACAATCCCCAGACACAGGAGCTTTACCGGCGTTATCTTCAGGAAGCTGAAAAGCTTTCCAATGTTTATTTTGTCGGTAGGCTCGGTGATTATAAATACTACAACATGGATCTCTGCGTCAATCGCGCATTAGACTTTTTTAAAGGAATAAAATAATGAAAAAGCAAATTATTTTAATAGGTGAAGGATGTTGGTTTATAGACAGTTTTTTATATTTCAGAGAACACGGCTTTGACATCAAAGTCATCAAAACAAAAAACAGTCTGATCTGGTTTAAAGACAATTATGATATTTTAAAAAACTTTGATGCTGAAATTGTCAAGTTCAGCGACGATAAAAAATTCTATGAAAAACTGTCTTTATCTCCCGACACTATCGTTATCGGCGGTGGAAATTTCGGTGGAGATATCCCCAGTGTCAGCGAATTTAAAGCAATCGGCCTGGAAGAACTTGATATTTTATATAAGGTATCAAAATATAATTCAGACAATAAATCCGGAGCTAAAATTATCAGAACATTCAACGGGGATACCGGTTTTGGTTCTAAAGAAATGGTTAATATATTTAACAAAAAAATCAAATATACGGATATTTTAATTTTTGATAACGATTTGCTAAAAGAATTTGTGTTGACTAATATTCCCGAAGCAAGAAAGAAAAAAACTCTGTTAGGATGGCTGGAAACGCCGTTAGAACGTTATGTTTACCATAATACTTCTTCAAAATATGATAAATCTTTTGTTTCCGTCGGAAGAATTCTCTGTTCCTTACCGTTGAAATACAAAAAAATGGATATAATCATATATCCAAATCCTCATATGTTGAGGAAAGGAAAACTACGCAGATTTTTTACAAAGCTTAAGCATTGTCTGGTAAACGGCAGAAAACTCAGTTACAGTCTGGCTGGAAGAGACAGTTATCAACACATCCTTGAAGACAGAAAAAATTTTTATAAAACACACAAACAAATATGTTTTGGCTTGTCACATTTTTATGACATTTTCAGAGGAAGTGTTGATGATTACCATAAGAATAAAAAATATTACTTCACCCTGAAAGGACAAGTCAAAACCCAAAACCCTTATACAATAAAAGAGGCCAATTATGCTTTTATCAATAATCCAAGCAAAGATATCGGTTATCTGATGAACGGTATTATTCCGTTGATTTCACATGCCGAGCATAACGTATACAAAGAAATGCTGAAAAATAAAATGGCAATTTTGATAAAGACACCGGAAGACATAAATAAAGTTTTAAATATGAGCAACGAAGAAATCCAAGAATATCGTGACAACATTTATAAAAATCGCGCTTTATTTACTTTTGATCATGTCGGAGAAATGATTCTCAATGAATTATATTAACACGAAAAAAACGGCTGAGATTTCTCAGCCGTTTTTTCTATTTTACCTTTTCAAAAAGCTCCAGAGCGCGAGCAACGGTTTGATCCATATTGTAATATTTATAATCACCCAGGCGCCCAAGGAAATAAATATTTTTCAGCTTGGCGGCTTCTTGGAGATAACGGTCATATAAGACCTGATTTTCCTTATCCGGAATCGGATAATAGCGCTCATTTCTGCCGCGTTCAAAAGCTTCCGGATACTCAAATGAAACTACTGTTTTCGCAGATTTTTCATCCAGATAATATTTATATTCGACACTGCGGGTAAAATCGTAGTTTTCCGGATAATTCATCTGCGGGCCGCTTTGATAAAACGCCGTATCAAATTCTTCAAAACGTAAATCAAGACTGCGGTACGGCAATTCGCCAAATTTATAATCAAAAAACTCGTCTATCGGACCGCTAAAGAACAAGCGTTCACAGGAGATATCGTTTTTTACCGCAGAAAATTCAGTATTTAACATAACCTCAATATTCGGATGGTCCAGGATATTTTCAACCATTTGGGTATAGCCGTCTGCCGGAATGGCCTGATATTTGTCCTGAAAATAGCGGTCATCACGGCTGACATAAACAGGAACACGCCCGCTGACCGAGGCATCCAAATCTTCCGGACGGACGCCCCATTGTTTGACGGTATAGCCCAGAAAAACCTTTTCATAAACATACTGTGCCAAAAATTCCAAATCCGCATCTTTGGATTTTTTCAATTCCAAAATCGGCACTTTGACATTAAAACCAAATTTTTCAATCAGTTTCGCTTCCAGTTTTTCCGCCATCTTGGCCGGGAAAACCTTATGCAGGCTGTCCAAATTGAAAGGAATATTCACTTCCCGGCCGTCGATAACCGCTTTAACGCGATACATGAAATAATGCCAATCGGTAAAACGGCTCAAATAATTCCAAACATTCCGGTCATTGGTATGAAAGACGTGTGGCCCGTATTTGTGAACGGTGATGCCGTTTTTGTCCTTATAATCGTAAATATTGCCGCCGACATGGGCGCGCTTGTCAATAATCAGCACTTTTTCATTACATACTGTTGCCAGACGCTCGGCCAGAACAATGCCTGACAAACCACAGCCGACAATGAGATTTTTTACTTTTTTCATATTAAAATTTCCTGTTCTGTTCCCAATTCCACGCCGTTGCGATAATTGACGCAATATCGGTATATTCCGGCTGCCAGCCGAGTATTTCTCCGGCTTTGCCATTAGCAGCAAACAGTCGCGCAGGGTCTCCCGGACGGCGGGCGGCATATTCGACCGGACACTTTTGGCCGCTGACTTTTTCGGCGGCGGCAATGATTTCTTTAACCGATGTGCCAATACCGGTTCCGAGGTTGATACAACCGCTGTATTCGTCCAGTTTTTCAAGAGCCAGGCGATGCGCCTGGGCCAAATCTTCAACATGAATATAATCACGAATACAGGTGCCGTCCGGCGTATCATAATCCGTCCCGAAGACTTTGATATTCTCCCGCTCGCCTTTTATGGCTTTTAACACCAATGGAATCAAATGTGTTTCCGGCGTATGGCTTTCTCCGATTTCACCGTCTTTGGAACAGCCGGCGGCGTTAAAATAGCGCAAAGCAATATGACGCAGACCGTAAGCCTTTTCATAATCGCGGAAAATCTGTTCAATCATCAATTTTGTACGACCGTAAGGATTAATCGGGTTTTGCGGATGATTTTCATCAATCGGCACATATTCCGGTTCGCCGTAAGTGGCGCAGGTGCTGGAAAATACGATTTTTTTGACATTGTGCGCCAGCATGACATCCAACAGGTTAAGCGTACCGACAACATTATTTTCGTAATACTTCTGTGGTTTTTCCACGCTTTCTCCGACATAGGCAAAAGCAGCAAAATGAATTACCGCCTCAACTTCATATTTGTCAAAAACTGTGTTCAATGATGCCTTGTCTAAAAGGTCTGCCTTTTCAAAATGCGGCGTCAGGACGGCTTCTTGATGGCCGTACACCAAATTGTCGGCAACGACACAGCCATATCCCTTCTGCATCAGATGCTTTACGGTATGGGAGCCGATATAGCCGGCTCCCCCCATAACCAGAACATTTTTCATATTTATCTCCCGATGCAGGTATATTCAAACCCGGCATTGTGCGCTTCCTGCGGGTCAAAGATGTCGCGCAGGTCGACAATACGCGCGTGGCGCATCATGCCTTTTAAGCGGCTTAAATCCAAACTGCGGAAATCCTCCCATTCGGTCAGAATTACCAGAACATCGGCGGCGCGTGCGGCTTCATACATATCCGCAGCATAGGAAATTTTGTCACCGACCAACAATGCGGCATTTTCCATGGCTTTGGGATCATAGGCTTTGATTTTGGCGTTTTTGTTAATCAATTCACCGATAATCTGCATCGCCGGGCTTTCGCGACAATCGTCCGTACCGCCTTTGAAAGCCAGACCAAGGACGGCAATTTCCGGATTTTCAATATCTTTTACGGCATCCAGAATCCTTTCCGCCATTTCAACTTTACGAGCATCATTGCCTTTGATTGCCGCTTCAATTAAGCTCAGGTCAACACCACTGCGGCGCCCCATATAGGCCATGGCATTAGTGTCTTTCGGGAAGCAACTGCCGCCGTATCCCGGCCCCGGGTTCAAAAACTTATTACCAATGCGGCTGTCAAGTCCCATGCCTTTAGCGACTTCGTAAATATCAGCACCGGCCTTTTCACAGAAGTTGGCCATTTCGTTAATATAATGAATTTTGATAGCCAGAAAAGCATTGGACGCATACTTAATCGTTTCCGAAGAGCGGCGTTTGACAAACAGCATATTGGTTTTGCCCTCAAAAGGCTTATACAGCTCTTTGATGACATTTGCCGCGCGTTCGGAATTGGCGCCGACGACAATGCGGTCAGGATGAAAGAAGTCATGGACGGCAAAACCTTCGCGCAGGAATTCCGGCAGAGAAACAACGTCAAAATCTGCCTGAGGGTTCTTCTTGCGGATTAAGGTTTCGACATCATCGCCGGTTCCGACCGGGACGGTCGATTTTGTGGCAACGACCGTATAGCCCCGGAGATATTCAGCCAGTTCCGTTGCGGCAGCATGAATATATTTCATGTCGGCTTCCTTGGTAACCGGATGCGGCGGCGTTCCGACGGCAATAATCACCAAATCGGCATTCTCAACGCCTTCTTTCATAGAGGTTGTAAATTTGATGCGGCCGGCTTTAACATTTTTTTCAAAAAGCTCTTCCAGCCCTTCTTCAAACAGCGTTATCTTACCGGCACGCAAACGGTCAATTTTGCTTTGTTCCCGGTCGATACAGGTTACTTCATTTCCAAGCTCAGCCAATCCGACTCCTGTCGGCAAGCCGACATAACCCGTTCCGATAATCCCAATTTTCATCTTAAGCTCCTATTTGTGTTTTGAAATATGCGATTGTTTTATCCAGCCCTTCATCAAGCTGCACTTTGGGTTCCCAGCCTAATTTGTTTTTTGCCAATGTGATATCCGGGCGGCGCTGCGTCGGATCGTCCTTCGGCAGGTCACGATACACGACTTTTGACTTTCCGCCGATTTTGGCGACAACTTTTTCAGCCAGTTCCTTAATGGTAAATTCTCCCGGATTTCCGGTATTGACCGGACCGGTAAAGTCTTTTGGAGAATTCATCATCCGCACCATCGCCTCAATTAAATCATCAACGTAACAGAATGAACGGGTTTGCGAACCATCGCCGTAAATTGTAATATCTTCGCCGCGCAGCGCCTGGCAAATAAAGTTGCTGACAACGCGGCCGTCCTGCGGATCCATATTCGGACCATAGGTATTAAATATGCGGATAACTTTGATATCAACGCCCTCTTCCCGCCAATAATCAAAGAACAAACTTTCGGCGCAGCGTTTTCCTTCGTCATAACAGGCGCGAATACCGTTCGGGTTAACATTGCCGCGATAAGTCTCGACCTGAGGATGAACCAAGGGCTCGCCGTAAACTTCAGAAGTAGACGTCTGCAGAATTGTCGCATTGTGCTTTTTGGCCAGTTCAAGCATATTAATCGCCCCAAAAACGCAGGTTTTGGTCGTCATAATGGCGGCTTTTCCCTGATAAGCCGGCGGCGATGCCGGACAGGCCATATTGTAAATCTGGTCAAGTTTTTCATCGACTGTCAACGGATTGATAATATTATGTTCAATAAACCTGAAATTCGGATTATCCGTCAAACCGGCAATGTTGGACATACGTCCGGTATAATTATTGTCAACACACAAAACCCGGTTGCCTTCGCTGATCAAACGGGCACACAAATTTGAACCTAAGAATCCCGTTCCTCCGGTTACCAATATTGTCTTCATGAACTAATTCTGCCTTCCATACATAAAAAACATAAGGCCGGGGATGGTGAGAAATACATGGATAACGTATCTCTTGTTTTTTAGAAATTTTCCTGAACATGGACAAGACACCCCGGCCCCGTTTCGCTAAAATGTCTAAAACAAAAGTTTTGCTATTTTAGACAATGACTGCATCTTAAACAAAATAAATAATTTTTCAACCCCTTATTATATTAGTTGTGAAGATTAATTCAGTATTTTATGTATAATTTTATTGTATATCTAATATTTACATTATTTGCAAAAAAAATAAAGGCTCCGAAAATAAAATTCGGAGCCTTGGGATAATTTGTCGTTAAAAGTTAAAAAGTATAATTCAAACCCAGCCCAAAGAGGTGAATATTGCCTTTATAACTGGCATAAACCGGTCCTCTGGTCGCATCGTTAGGATTGCTTCCGTCCAGAGCCACCTTGCTTTTGCGGGCGCGAATGTAAGTGTAACCGGCATTCAGGCTCAAATTGTCCGTTACCTGATATTCTGCGCCGGCAGAATACCAGACTCTGTCCGAATCGGGGATACGCGGCGTACGGGTGAAATCATTTACCGGCGTATTGTCATAAGCAAGACCCAAACGCAGTTTCAGTTTATCATTATATTTATAGGCCGTACCGACAGAATAGAACCAGACGTCTTTCCAGTTTTCATCCGTAATGCTCAGCACCGGACGATACTGTCCCTTAATCGTCAGATTGTCAAAAGATGACCAATAAGTTTTTTGCGCCTCGGCCATAACCGCCCATTTATCGTCAATATCATGATAGACACCGAAAGTCAGCATGGCCGGCGTGGTTAATTTTGCCGTGATGTCCTGACGATACAGCCCCATCGCCGCGGCAGCAATAACCGGCTGGGTAAAGGAAATTTTTCCGTTCAGCTTATGATGGACTTCGCTGCGATAACCAACGCCGAAACGCGTATGCGGCGTATATTCGTATAAAGCGCCGAGGACAAAACCGGCGGAGGTGTCGTCGCCCGACATTTTGGAACTGATTTTAACCGGCAGCGGCGCTATTCCCTGCGCAACGCCGTTTTTCAACGTTGCATCGACATACTGGACGACCAAACCGGCGCCAAACGTCAAATCACAGGTTGCACGGTATGCAACCATTGCTGTCAGGTCATAAGTTGTCAATTCCGACAATGTGCCATGGTTGGCTCCCGACCAGTAAGGCGCATAATCCGTGATCAGACCAAACGGCGCGCTCAGCGACAAGCCGACAGAGGTACGGGAATTGACTGCATGAGAAACATAAGCCGACGGCAAAACTTTCTTGTCAACGATATGTGCCATTGAGTCATTATACCCATTCGGGCCGATACCATCATAACCGCTGGCGTTGCCGACAATAGCCGTAGCATTCAAAGAAGCGGAAGTTCCCGGCTGGCGGATAATGGCCGCCGGATTATAAAAAGAATAGGAAGCGTCTTCCGCTCCGGCCGTTGCTCCGGCGAAAGCATTTCCCATTGCAGCAGCAGATTGTTCGCGCAAAAGGAAACCGGCGGCCTCTGCCTCAGCCGAAGCCAACAGAATTGTTCCCAGAGCGGTTAAGGTTAAAATCTTTTTCATAAATAGTCACTTTTTGCTGTTAAAAACAAAGATAACTCTTGCAACAATTATTAACAAAACGTTATCGATTAATTTGTTTACAAAATTTTTCATGTAAAATCAAGAAGATAATTATTCACTGTGAATAGGGTAAATATTTTGTTAAAATTCAAAGACATAATAATAGTTGTATTTTATCTATCCAATGGGTTGAAATTTATTTCTTTACAAATGGTTAATATCCGAGTTAAATAAAGGGTAATATTAACTTGGAGTTTACGGGGTTGCGAAATATTGTCAGATTTTTCCTGCGGGCTGTTTTAACTGTTTTTAAGGTCAGATGCAAAATTGAATTTGATGAAAGCAAGCTGCCGTCCAAAGGCGTTTACGTTTCCAACCATGTATCTTATCTGGATCCCATTCTGTTATTTGCCTTTCTGCCGGGAAATCCGGTTTTTGCTCTTAACGGCCACCTCTACCGCAAGCCGCTTATCCGCTTTTTGATGAAGACTGCTGACATTATGCCCTTTAATCCGATTGAGCCGGGTGACATCAAAGAGCTTATCGCCAAAGTCGATTCCTGCCGGTTGTGCGTCATCTTTGCCGAGGGACGGGTTACGGAAGACGGAGGGCTTATGAAAATCTATGAAGCGCCGGGATTGGTTGCCGACAAATCAAAAGCGCCGCTGATTCCGGTATGGATTAACGGCCCGCAATACGGCTATTTTTCCAAGACCAAAGGCAAGCTCCCGCACCGTCCGCTACCCAAGATGAAAATAACCGTCGGCAAACCGCGCAGTTTTAAACTCAAAGACACCCTGCGGCGACAAAGGGACCATATCAGCAACGAAGTTTATCTCATTCTGCGGGAAATGTGTTTTGAATCCAATTATAATCCCAATATTTCCCTTTTTGCTCAGTTGATGAAAGCCGCTAAGATTCATTCAAAATCAGGCTTTTTGAAACGCCCGAAGTTTATTGAGGACATTACCCGTATTCCCAACTCATACAAAGACATTATCATCAAGTCTTTTGTTCTCGGCAAATATTTTCAGAAACAGACAATGCCCGGCGAACCGGTTGCTCTGCTTTTGCCTAATTCCATTGCTGCTTTGTGCAGTTTTTTCGGCCTGACCGCCTATGAACGTGTTCCGGTTATGCTGAACTTTTCCGTCGGTGCCCAGAACATGGTTTCAATGTGCAAAACAGCTATGGTCAAAAAAGTTATCACTTCGCTGAAGTTTGTCAAAACTGCCAAGCTTGAAAGCGCTGTCGAAGTCATGAAAGCCAACGGCGTTGAGGTCGTTTATCTGGAAAGTCTGGCTAAAAAAATCAGCCTGCTAAACAAAATCGGCGCGTATGTCCGTTATAAACTCAAGCGTGTTCCGCACAAAGACGGCGGCAGCAAAAAAGCGGCCATTCTTTTTACTTCAGGTTCCGAGGGAGCTCCAAAGGCCGTTGTTTTGAGCCATGCCAACATTCTCTCAAACATCAAACAGATGTCATCCATTGAAACAATCAACATCACGGACACGGTTTTCAACGCCCTGCCGATGTTCCACAGCTTTGGGCTGACGGTGGGAACGCTGTTTCCGGTTTTGGAAGGTTCAAAACTGTTTTTGTATCCCTCTCCCCTGCACTATCGTGTTGTGGCTGAGATTGTTTATGAAATCGGCGCAACAATTATGTTCGGAACGGACACTTTCTTTCGCGGTTACGGAAAAATCGCCCATCCGTTTGATTTTCACAATGTCCGTTTTATGTTCGGCGGCGCTGAGGCCATCAAGCCGGATACGCGCAATATGTGGATGGAGCGGCTGGGAATTCGCGTTATGGAGGCTTACGGCTCAACGGAATGTTCCCCCGTCGTCTGCGCCAACAACCGCATATTTAACCGTTTCGGCTCCATCGGAAAGCTTCTGCCGGCTATTGAGCACCGCATTGTTCCGGTTGACGGCATTGAAAAAGGCGGCGAGTTGGTTGTTAAGGGTCCCAATGTTATGCTGGGCTACATTATGCCGGACAAACCCGGCGTTTTGGCGCCGCTGGAAGACGGCTGGTATCATACCGGCGATGTTGTTGAGATTGACGAGATTGGTTTTGTTTATATTAAGGACCGGATTAAGCGCTTTGCCAAAATCGGCGGGGAAATGGTTTCGTTAAATGCCGTTCAGGAAATGGTGTGTAAAGCCTATGAATGGATGGGCGCGGAATTTCAATATGGTGTTGTTGCCATCCCGCATGAAAGCAAAGGCGAGCAGATTGTTCTTGTGACCAACAACAAACAGGTCACGCAGGAAGTTATTCATGATTACATCAAAAATAACGGATTGTCAGAGTTATATCTGCCAAGACTCATTTTGTTTAAAGAGCAGCTTCCCGTCTTTGCAACAGGCAAAATGGACAATGTTTCCCTCAAGAAACTTGTGCTGGAAGACCTGAGCAACGCCGCCTGATTTTTTATATTTTCTAATTTCTTGACTTTTTTCCGGCAGAAGCCTATAAGGACTATGTCTTTTTATTATTTTACCAAAACAACATTATTATGGAAAAAGTTAAATTTTTACAAAGTGTTAAAACCATGCTGGACGCATCCGGTTTTAGTATTGAGGATTTAGCGGAACTTTATGGGGTTAAGATTGTTCTTCCCGAAATGAAGAGCGATGCTCCGGAAAGAGGCAGCCTTGTTTTTGACAGTGAGGGAAATTTCAGGTATGGCGTTGTTTATGAGGGCAATGTCGTTTCCTTTAAACCGCTGGAAGGGCAAAAAGTTCTGGGAATTTGTTTTGAAAACAAAGTTATCACGCTCAAAGACGCTCCTCAGAAAATGAGCTGGCCTGAAGCAAAAGCCTATTGCCAGCAGATGATGACCGAAGGGAAGAAAATGACGCCCGGAAGCTATAATTTCTGGCTTAATTTTAAGGAAAGAGCCAATGCCGAAGTCATTAACGCCATGTTAAAATATTTCGGCGGCGAGCCTATTCAGCTCAGTTCCTGGTACTGGACAGCTTCTGACAGGCCTTATACTTACGCCTGGCGCTGGTGCTTTCTGCATCGTGACTGGAAAAACGGTCAGCGCGAAGAAGTTTATTTGGTACGTCCGGTTTATAATTTGTAAAAAGCTAAAGGCTTTGGAAAACTCCAAAGCCTTTTTGTTAGATTTTATAAACTAAGCGGACGCGAAATGTATAAGACGTTTTTTTATCTTTGTCCCATTTTTTTTCCACCGGATTCCAGTCAGGAGCCGATTCATCATCCTCAGGCGCGTCAACCCAATACCATTTGTCACAACAAAGAATATTGTCGCCGCGCAATTTCTCGAGCATTTTTCCGACTTTCTTCCCTTTTGCCGTACTGCTTATTTTTTTCCAAAAAGATTTTGAACCAAGTAAACCTTTTCTTTCAAAAAAGCGCTGATTGCGCGCATATACAGCGGCACTCTCTTGCGTCATAAGTTCAGGCGCATCTCGCAGTGTTACAATAAAGCCGCGAAAGACAACACCGAAAACTGTCCGTTCTTCCCTGTCGCTTTTTAACTGACTAATCAGGCCATCCGTATAAGCAATTTCTGCCGGATAGCATTTCTTTGTCCATTTTTGAAACAAACGCGTCAATATCCCTGAGCGTTTTATTTCCCCATAATTACCAAAAGCAAAACTTTCATCCTTACATAAGCAAGGTGCATCTTTCTCTTGTTTCATAATAAAAAATATTTTAAAATTTCACAAAATTATATTTTAATACTATATTTTTATATTATTTTAGACAAAAAGTCAATATTTTTCTCCTAAATGCCGGGTCGTGCACCGACGCGGTGGAAGCTGGGGCACCCGGACGCCGGGTCGCGGAAAGTCT
>ENA-ORTS01001006-ORTS01001006.1-human-gut-metagenome-genome-assembly--contig:-NODE-1006-length-20750-cov-3.023774_pt1 | contig 20750 bp, 16 predicted proteins | sample MGYA00241911_ERZ509186 | MGnify/ENA primary metagenome ERZ509186 (study PRJEB26280, sample SAMEA2338852) | human gut metagenome | biome: human gut; feature: human-associated habitat; material: faeces...
TTCAGTATAATAATACTCTGGTACTCGTAAATCCCTTGGCTCTTTAAAGAAAAGCCTTCCTAAATTAATTTTTATATTAAATTTTTCTATTAGTTTATTAGTAAGAATATTTAGCACGTTTTTAGCCATATCAAGTTCTTCTAAGTTAAAATCTTCAAAAAACATAGCAGCCAGTCTTACTTTTTCAAAATAAACTTTTTTATAAGATGCAACACCTTTTTCTGTTATAAAGTTTTTTATAACAATTTGTCTTTTTCCTCTTATTGCGTTTTCTGTTCTTATATAGCCATCATCAAGTAATCTGCCTAGTAGTTTACATGCATATGAACGTTTCATTAATATCTTTTTGGCTATTTCAATTTGCAAAATTCCGGGGTTTGCTATAATAGTTTCTAAAATTAAAAATTCTTCATGTGATATATCTGCTCTCATCTCTGAATGCAGTTTTCTTGCAATCTCATGTGCAGCTTTTGCCAAACGCTCAGCCGCATAAATAGTTGTTTCAAAATACTGTTTATTATATTCTTTTTCCATATAAAAACCTACAAATTATAGCTTAACACAATACTAATATAAATGTATTTAAACGTCCAGTTTTATCAAAGCAGCTAGTTTGCTTATTTAGTGCAACTTGGTCAAAAAATCTTACAAAATTATCTATAAATTAATAATAAAATAAAGCATAATTTATAACTAAATTTTCATGCTACTGTAAAATAGCACATGGTTTGATTTCATGTTTCACATGGTTTGATTATTTTGGGAATGTTAGATTTTTACTGGATTCTACCCAACATGCCTACTTTATGAGAGAGTGTGACAGAGAGTGAATTATGCATGGTTTTCAGAATAAATATGGTGCGTTATTATTCTGCGCACCATATTTATTAGCACACTTTAAAAAAAGTATTGTACCTTTTAAGCTATAACTTCATAGATTTTTATACTCGGTTCTTTATTCCAAAGAGGGGAAAGGCCCAATGCAACATCATTTTTAAACATATCGCTTTCTAAATATGCTTTTGCACTATCTATACTATCAAAACCGTGCAAAACTTGTACATCTTCATCTCTTATCAATAGGTTTTTAGATACAGCACCTTTTATTTCTTTCAAAAACGGTTCTTTGTAATCAGTATAAACCTTTGCTGCTGCAGGTCTGTTGTTTTCGTTAATTACCATTGTAATTTCTAAATAAGCTTTTGCTGACATATTGTATCTCCTTTATTGATTTAACAAGATACAATATAACCGCTTGTATAATTAAAATAAATATATTAGTAAAATTATTAGTTACTAATAATTTTACAAGTATGCTATTTTAGCTGATTACAGGTTACACACGCAGGAAGTTTTGTATCAAGAGCATCAGGAGAATTTTGTTTTGACCAGTTACAAATGTTTTGCAAAATAGGCAAAACTGACTGCCCTTTATCGGTTAGATAATATTCAACGTGCGGCGGGATTTCATTATACTGTTCCCTGTTAACAAGCCCATCTGCAATAAGTTCTTTTAGCATTTCAGCCAAAACTGCATCTGAAATTGTTGTTAATTCTTTTCTAAGCTGGTTGTATCTAAGTTTGTTTTTTGAATACAGAACACAAATAATACGAGATTTCCATTTGCCGCCAAACTTTTCAAGTCCCCATTCTAAAGGACACATTATTTCTTTTTCAAGTTTCCTTTTATACCTCATAATTACATACTTAATAAAAAAGAGTAACTTTGTCAAATAAAGTTAAGCAGGCAGGATGCAATTTTTTGCACAAAATAATAACCTCAAACCAATAATTTTTTTAATCAATTATTAATTAACCTTCCGACCTTAAGAAAAAATTTACGCCCTCATTTTAAAATTTTTAAAAAATTTGCGGAACTGGACATTACCGAAATAATCATTTTATCCGTACACTTCAAAAACGGTGCGTAATTCAGCGATATTAAGAAAATCTCAATCTATCCATACAGTCCGAAAAATGTCCACTTGGGCAGTTTGATTTTTTGGGTAAACTAAATTTTTCGACCGCTAGAATGCCCTTATAATGCCTAGTTTACCAAAATAATCTATCTATCCGTACAAATCAAACCGGACAGAAAACTATAGCTACAATACATTCCGACTAAAAAAATCAAGATATATTTGAAACACACCCCTATTAGTTCAAAAAAATCAAATACCTGCAATGTCTGTCAAACCATACTCACCCTATCCGTATAAATTAAACTGGAAAAAACATAAATACATTAAAAAAGGGCTTGAACCTAATTCAACCCCTAATAATAGAAAAAACTCCCCAGGTTGGACTCGAACCAACAACCTACCGGTTAACAGCCGGTTGCTCCGCCATTGAGCTACTGAGGATTATTATTTTATTATTCTTACCCGTAAATTAAATCATCTGGGGCTTATGTGTTTATTATAAAATAAAAAATTTTTATTGTAAAGTCTTTTTTCTTATTTTATTGTTGATAATTTTATTAAATTTTCAAAATCCGCATGGCTGGAAGATAACTCCTCAAATGTACCAATATCAACAATTTCCCCTTCTTTGATATAAATTAGCTTATTGCATGATTTTAAAGTAGATAATCTGTGGGCAATTGCCACAATTGTTTTGTCATGCCCGAGTTCTGTCAGCATGTCTGTTATTTCATGCTCAGTTTTCACATCTAATGCTGAAGTCGCTTCATCAAATATTAATATTTCCGGTTCTTTATATAATGCTCTTGCTATTGCCAGCCGTTGTTTTTGTCCCAGTGATGCTCCTGTAGAACCTATAAAAGGAACTGCATCAATGTTGTTTTCAAATTGTTTTACAAAGTCATATAATTTTGCATCGTAAAGAGCCCTTGTAACTCTGTCTATATCAATTTCTTCCGGTTTAACTCCCCATGCTACATTTTCTTTAAATGATTTATTTAAAACCTTTATTTCCTGAGGTACATATCCGATAATCTGACGAAATTTCGCAAATTCTTCCGGATTTAATTTATTACCATCGACAAATATTTCCCCGGAAGAAGGCGGGAGCAATCCCATAAGAATATCTGCAATAGTAGACTTGCCGGCTCCTGAAAGTCCTATTATGCCTACAAAATCTCCTTTATTTATTTCAAATGAAATATTTTTAAGTACAGGTTTGCCTTCTTTATACTCAAAGTTTATATTTCTAAATTCAATTTTTTTAGTAAAGCCAAATTTGTTCTTGTCTTTTGTATAAACAGGTTTAAAGTCTTTAATATTGCATTTTTCGTATTCAAGAAGCAATGCTTTTACAAAGGTTCTTCCGTTTGAAATATTTATGATAGCAGTTTGTATTCTGTTCAATGCAGGCGCTATCCTGAAAATAGCAGCTGCAACTAGAGAGAATGATGCTATCATCACAGGCTGGTTGTTGATATTACCCAGAGAAAGGAATGCTCCCAGAATAATCATTGCTGCCACAATAAGAATTTCTATAATATAAGGCGGTATTGAGCTGTAATATTCAGCCATACATTGATAATAGTTAATTTTTTCAGACTGATCGCAGTATGTTTCGTAAAATTCCTGCTCTGCTGAAAGAATTTTAATTTCTTTAAGATTTTCTATATTTGTGTATTTTATATCATTAAAGATACGGTTTTCTTTGTTCATCTGCCTGTTAATTTTAAACATTTTTTTCTTAAAGAATTTATTTTGAATGAGCATGCTTAATATTATAAAGGTAATCGTTACCAATGCAGCTGCAGGAAATTTTATAAGAATTAGTGTAATTATCATGGAAACGATAATTGTATTTGTTATTAATGCAATTATTCTGAAGATAAAAATATTGAGTGCCTGTGGGCATAGTGTCGTTAATACATAAGATTTATCGGATTGCGAGCTTTTAATGCTGTCTTTGTAACTGGAGAAAATATAGTATTGCATAAATTTGTTAGAAATATCGCGCTTCCAGTTATTAATGAATTTACTTTGCAGAAAGTAAAAATAAATCATGTAAATATTTTTAAAAATAAATAAGCATAAAGCCAATGCGCCTAAAGCCAGAGCATTCATTGTTGTATTACTGCTGTGTGTCAAAAAAGTAAGGTGTTGGTACAGGGTTGTGTTTATAATTGCTTCAGGGCGGACAATCAATATTATAAACGGATAGATAAGAGCAATCCCGATAAACTCAAGAAAGCCTGCAATTAATGATAAAATAATAAATCCGCAAAATTTAAGTTTTCTCTTTTCCCCAAAATAATCAATAAATTTTCTGAAATTTTCTATAAACATCTATTCCTTTGCCCAATATGGTTAAATAATTAAAATTGTGATATAATAATTGTATTATATCATAGTTTTTTGATAAAGAAAGGAGTGTATATGTCAAACCCTATTTTGAATGATAAATTTTTAGAGTCTGAAGTTGTGTTAGAATCTCAGCCGATGACAGTTAATGGTGCAATAAATAAAACCCTTATTTTGTTTGCTCTGCTACTACTTCCTGCAGCTTACACATGGTCGCTGGTTTTTCAGGGATTTATGGATAAAGCAATGATGCTTTGTATAGGCGGTGCAATTGCAGGTTTTGTTGTAGCGTTAATACTTGCATTTGCAAGAAAGTTTGCAAATGTTTTGGCACCTGTTTATGCAATATGCGAAGGCTTTTTCGTAGGAGGTATTTCAGCATTTTTTGAAGCTTCTTATGCCGGAATTGTAATTCAGGCTATAGCTGCAACTTTTGGCGCTATGTTGTCCATGTTGCTGCTTTACAAGGCAAAAGTTATTGTATGTACAGATAAATTTCGGGCAGTAATTTTTACCGCAACTTTATCTATTGCTATAATTTATTTGATACAAATTGTTGCTTCATTGTTTGGACGAGGAATCCCTCAAATATTCACATCAAGTCCTATCGGAATTGGATTTAGTCTAATTGTTGTCGGCATTGCGGCGTTAAATTTAATTGTTGATTTTGACTTTATAGAACAGGGTGCACAGCGAATGCTGCCAAAAGAATATGAATGGTATGGCGCATTTGGTCTTATGGTTACTCTTGTTTGGCTTTATATTGAAATTTTGAGGCTGCTTGCAAAGTTGCGAGATAGATAGACAAACAAAAAGCTCCCGCAAAAGGGAGCTTTTTTAGTTCTAAATTTGTTAAATGATAAGCTCTCCGTAGAGTTTGCCGTTTTCATATTTTGTTATCTTAACATTCTGCAGCGTTGTACATAGTGTCAGGTCTTTTGAATTTGTTATTACAGTCAGATAATTTCTTGTAACCCCTTTTATGTATCCGTTTTTATCAGGATGTTTTTCTATTAAAATTTCTCGTGTTGTACCTATATTTTTATTTATAAATTCTGTTAATTTCTTTTTGGAAATTGCCTTTACAATATCTGCACGTTTTTCTTTGATTTTGTCGTCAACCTGGTTTTCTGCTGATGCACCTTTAGTTCCGGCTCTTTTTGAATACGGGAATGTATGAATTTGTGACAAGCCGGATGCCTCAAGATTATTGCGTGTTATTTCAAAGTCCTCGTCACTTTCTCCGGCAAATCCTGTTATAATATCGCTGCCGAGAAACGGAAGGTCAAACATGGAATTGATTTTATCAATTTGTGCAAGATAGTCTTCTGCTTTATAAAATCTGTTCATTGATTTTAATGTCTTATTGCAAGCAGATTGCAGCGAGAGGTGAAAATGCGGGCAAAATTTTTGTGAATGCTGCAAAAATTCCAATAAGTCATCTGTTATTTCAAGCGGGTTAAGCGACCCCAGTCTGTAGCGTTCAATAGATGTTCTTACTTCAACTTCTTTTAATAAATCCAAAAGCGTAAGCCCAAAGTCACGTCCCCACAAGCCAATATGAATACCTGTAAAAACGATTTCTTTAAATCCTTTTTTTTCAAATTCTTTTATCTGATTTATTATAAAATCAATATCGGCACTCCTGCTTTTCCCTCTGGCAAAAGGAATAATACAATATGAGCATCTGTTATCACAACCATCCTGTATCTTTAGGCTTGCCCTGGTTTTCGCTGTATCTATCAGTTCTGCTTTTGTAAAGTTTTGCAGTTCCATAATGTCGTCAGCGTGGCATCTTTCGTTACTTTCGAGAAAATCAAATATATGCAGTTTTTCATTATTGCCAATAACATAATCAATATATTCCTTTTTCAGGAGTTCTTCTTTTTCTATCTGAGCAAGACATCCTGTTAAAACTGTTAGAATTTCCGGCTTTTTGTGTTTTGCGTTTCTCAAAAGGTAAAGCGCTTCATTGTCGCTTTTATGAGTAACAGTGCAGGAATTAAGTATGTAAATATCTGCGTCATCTATATTTTCAGTCTTAATAATTCCGTTTTTTTCTAAATTTTCTATTATTACAGAGCTTTCAAACTGGTTTGATTTACAGCCCATTGTGTGAATATAAAATCTTCTCATTTCTGTATAATATATAAAATAAATTCTATTGTAAATATTTCTTAAAATCATATATACAATTAGCAAAAAAATTTACTTCCGGTTTTTAATATGGTATAATCAATTATGTGAAAGTGTAGGTGTGTATATGCAAGTTCAGTCTATAAGGTCTAATACAGGATTTACCTCAAAAAGAGATGATATGATTGCTCAGGATGACGATTATATCAGATCGGTTGCTTTACGTAAAACTTTGAAAAAAGTTGATCCGGAAAGAAACCGTAAAATAACAAATGCAATGTTTTATTCTCTTCCTGTTGTTGCAGGTTTATCTGCTGCAATTTTAACTAAAGGTAAAACAACTTTATTGACTAAAGAACTTTCCGGAAAAGCTGCTAAACTTGCTAACGGTTTAAAATCCGGTGCAGCATGGGCTGTTACTCTCGGCGTGGCTGATGCAGTTATCGGGGCTAAAAACTTGCTTTCACGTAAATCAGAAGCTGTTAATGAGTTCGACCGCAAAAACCCTGTTCTTTCATTCTTTGGAACTTTAGGCGTTGCTCTTGCGGCTTTATATTATGCACCTAAGGGTATCTCAAAATTGCTTTCTAAAATTAAACCTGAAAAAATGGCTAAAATAACCCAACGGATTGGTAAAGCGGGTGATAAGATTAATAAATCTAAATTTTTGGAATCAATTGCAAAACCGTTTAGAAGTTTAGCTAAAAAGACACCTTCAGCTCTTAAAGAAGCCGGTAAAGTCGCTGTTTCATGGGCTCCGGATGCAATGCTTCTTGGTACATTGATTCATGCTTTATCCAGCGGCTACCGTCAAAACAGCGAATATAGCAAAAACTATTCAAATCTTAAAGAAAAACAATTAAATATAGCTAAAATGCGTGTTAGAGAATTGCAAATGGAAAATGACTTTTTGAAGCAATTCCCTGAAAATGAAGCTAACCTTGAAATGGTAAAAGATGCTGCACAGGGCAGAACTGATGATGTACTTGCTGCTCTTGCTGAACAGTATCCGGTAGAAGAATAATAATTTATGATTAGTTCTCTTTTAATGACTTCTAATAATATTACAGGTCAGTTCCGACCTGCAGTTATACAAACTCCGGTTTCTTTTCAGGCTAACCCTGTAGGTAAGTATGTTAAACCTATAGAGGTAAAGCATATTGGTTTGCTTGATAAGCTGGGTGAATTTTTTGCTGGAGTTTCTGATATGCTCAAAAATCAGCAAAAATCTCTTGCTACTCAAAGCGGAGCTTTGAATGTTAAAAATATTGCAGACCCCATTCCTGAAGCAAATATCCAGTTTGATGATGTAAAATCTCTTACAATCAGACCTAAAAAATTCAGATTGGAAGGCAGTAAAGACCCCGTTAGTTTATGCCATTTTGAATACTCATCGCCTAAGACTTCAAAATTCGATATTGTCATGACGGATGGCGGTGTTCTTAAAAAGGGAGATATTTTCTCTTATGATTACCATAGAGCGGACAAGCATCCTATCAGAGATAATGAAGCCAAGAACATAAACAATATTTTTGAACGCTATGGTGAAGATATTTTAAATATTATTAGAAAATACCAGAAAAAATTATCATAAAGCCATTTTCGTATATTTGAACTTTTGTATGATATAAGTTCAAATCCCGATAATGAGGTTGGAATTCTAGAGCAGCCCGCAGCAGTATTGCTGTTTTGAGCCGGTTGAAAGCTGCGAGTCTGGAAATTTTTCTATTACTAAAACAATAAAAAAACGGAATACTCAGAAGAGTATTCCGTTTTTAGTTTATATCCGAAGTTAATTACTTCATCAATTCACCGACTGCTTTGTAAACAGACATGCGTTTTGCCGCATCTGTTTCAGCCTGTTCATAAAGTGCTTCAGCATGTTCAGGGTTTGTTTTCATCAGTGATTTGTAACGACCTTCGCTTCTGATGAAGTCCTGATAGCTTCCTTTAGGATCTTTAGCATCCCAAGAGAACGGTTGTTCAGGGTTTGCCGGATTGTATCTGTAAAGCGGGAAGTATCCTGCTTCAACAGCACGTTTTTGTTCGGTTTGAGTTTTACTCATATCGATACCGTGTGCAATACAAGGTGCATAAGCAAAGATGATAGATGGTCCGTCATATGCTTCAGCTTCCTGGAATGCTTTTAGAGTTTGTGCTCTGTCAGCACCAAGAGCAACTGATGCAACATATACATAACCATATGACATGCTCATCAAGCCCATGTTTTTCTTGTAAGTAGGTTTCCCGCCTGTAGCAAACTTCGCAACAGCACCTGTAGGTGTTGATTTAGAAGCCTGACCGCCAGTGTTAGAGTAAACTTCTGTATCAAGAACAAGGATATTAACGTTCTGGTTTTGTGCCAGTACGTGGTCGATACCGCCGTAGCCAATATCGTTAGCCCATCCGTCCCCACCGATAATCCATACAGATTTATCTGTGAAGTAATCCTGAAGTTCTCTTACTTTTGCTAAATCCGGACAGTCAACATCTGCGTATTTAGCAAGAACTTCTTTTGCTTTATTTTGAGCTGCTGCAGCTTCTTCTGTTTTTGAATTATCAAAGTGAGAAATTGCTGCTTCAAGAGCTTCTTTCAAATCAGCCGGAGTTTTTTCATTATTTACAACTTTTTCAACGTAAGTTTTCAAAGTGCTTCTGTTCTGATCTACAGCCAATCTCATACCAAAGCCGAATTCAGCATTGTCTTCAAATAATGAGTTAGCCCAAGCCGGACCTCTGCCTTCCTTATTAGTTGTGTAAGGTATAGTAGGGAATGTTCCGGAGTAGATTGAAGAACATCCTGTTGCGTTAGCAACAATCATGTTTTCTCCGAATAACTGTGAAACTAATTTAACGTAAGGTGTTTCACCGCAGCCTGCGCAAGCGCCTGAGAATTCAAATAGAGGTTTTCTAAGCATAGCCCCTTTAATTGTTTTTGTTGTATTTTTACCCATTACGTTATCCGGTAATTCATCAAAGAATTTTTCGTTAACAAGTTCGCAAGCTTCTTCTTCTTTTTCAATTGTTGACCATGTAAGAGCTTGTTTTTCAGGGTTTTTATTTGCAGGACACTGGTCTACGCAAACTCCGCAGCCTGTACAATCCATGCAGTAAACCTGAACTTTGAAACGTTCATCTGCAAGAGCCGGTCTTGCTGCGATTGTGTTGAATGATGCCGGTGCATCTTTCAAATCTTTAGTTTCAATTAATTTAGTTCTGATAGCTGCGTGAGGACAAGCGGAAGCACAGATGCCGCACTGGATACAGTTTTCAGAATTCCATTTTGGAACACGAGGTGCGATACCACGTTTTTCCAAACAAGCTGTTCCTGTAGGGATAACACCGTCAACTGACATAGCTGAAACAGGAATATCATCGCCTTTTTGTCTCATTGAAGGTTCAATGATTTTCTTAGCAAAGTCAGAAGCGTCATCTGAAATTAATTTAACATCATCAACACAGCCAACTCCATCAAGTGATGCCGGTACTGGTACTTCTTCGGTAGCGTTAACAGCAGCATCAATTAATGCAAGGTTCATGTTAACAACGTCATCGCCTTTTTTCTTGAAGGTTTTCTTAGTCATTTCTCTCATACCTTCAAGAGCTTGTTCAAACGGAATAATTCCAGAAACTTTGAAGTATGCAACCATCATAACTGTGTTTGCACCTTTACCTCTTAAGCCAGGCTGTTGTTCAATAAGTTTTTCAGCATCTACATTGTAGAATTTGATTTTCTTATCGATAATAGTTTTTTGCATATCTCTTGTTAAGTGAGCGAAAGCTTCATCTTTAGAGTATGGACTGTTGAGGAGGAATGTTCCGCCTTCTTTAATACCTTTTAACAGGTCATATCTGCCGATGTATGCGTGAGCTGAGCAGGATACAAAGTCAGGAGCTGTGATAAGGTATGTTGATTTAATCGGTTTGTCGCCAAATCTCAAGTGAGATACTGTAACACCGAATGACTTTTTAGAGTCATAAGCAAAGTATGCCTGAGCATCTTTGTTTGTATATTGACCGATAATTTTAATTGAGTTTTTGTTAGCACCAACAGTACCATCAGAACCCAAGCCCCAGAACATACAGTTTGTAGTACCTTCAGGCTCAGTAACGATGTGTTCTTCAACTTTAAGTGATTTATTAGTTACGTCATCTTCAATACCAACTGTAAATCCGTGGAAGCCGTTGTTTGCTAAGTGTTTGTATATAGCAAGAACCATTGATGGAGTAAATTCTTTTGAAGATAATCCATAACGACCGCCAATAATGTTAATACCTTTGTTTTCCAAAGCTGCAACAACATCAAGGAATAAAGGTTCGCCGATAGAACCAGGTTCTTTTGTTCTGTCAAGAACAGCGATACGTTTAACAGAAGCAGGCAATACAGACTTAAATCTTTCAACGTCAAACGGTCTGTACAATCTAACTTTAACTAAACCGTATTTAGTACCGCGTTTAGCGTTAAGGTATTCGATAGTTTCTTCGATAGTTTCGCAGCCTGAACCGATAGCAACTATAACATCGGTAGCATCAGGGGCACCTACATAATCAAATGGATGATACTGTCTGCCTGTTACAGCAGCAACTTTATCCATGTATTCCTGAACAATGTCAGGAACTGCATCATAGTATTTGTTAACTGTTTCACGACCCTGGAAGTAAACATCGGTATTTTGAGCGCCAACTTTACATACAGGAGCTTCAGGACGCAATGCGCGTTTTCTGAATTCTTCTATATATTTCGGTTCAACTAATTTAGCAATATCTTCATAAGAGATTTCTTCAATTTTGTGAATTTCGTGAGAAGTTCTGAAACCATCGAAGAATTGCAGGAACGGAACTTTAGCTTTGTAAGTTGCAAGGTGGGCAACTAAAGCCATATCCATTTCTTCCTGAACAGAGTTTGCAGCGAGCATTGCATAACCTGTGTTACGGCAGCCCATAACGTCTGTGTGGTCGCCGAAAATTGCTAATGATTGTGCAGCCAATGCTCTTGCTGAAACATGGATTACGTGAGGGAGCATTTCACCTGCAGCCTTGTGCATTACAGGAATCATCAAGAGCAAGCCTTGAGATGCTGTGTATGTAGAAGTTAAAGAACCGGCAGCCAAAGAACCATGAACTGCACCTGCAGCACCGGCTTCTGATTGCATTTCGGCAACTCTAACTGTTTTTCCCCAGATATTTTTTTTACCTTGGGAAGCCCATTCATCAATCCATTCACCCATTGTAGATGAAGGAGTGATAGGGTAAATTGCTGATACTTCGCTAAGTGCATAAGCAATATGCGCTGCAGCGTAGTTACCATCAACTGTTATAGTTTTTCCTGGCATAATTACCTAACCTCCTTGTTTATCTGCTATACTTAATTATAACCACCTCTACATTTTAATACAAACATATTATTTTGACAAAATTTTGGATTTGTAAATTTATGTTAAGAATATAGATTATTTACTGAATGAATAGTAAAATTTTTTATTCAGACGCTTTAAAAAGGTTAGAGCTATGAAAGGATTTAATATGAATATACTGCCGATTATCCCGAATTTAAAATTTAATAAAAATATCCAAAAAAACGAAAAGTTGAATAATAGCACTATTATTCAGCCAAAGTATTCACATACTTTGGCTGCAGATAGTATCTCCTTCTCAGGTAAAGTGTTAACGCAGAATACTACCAGTCTTATAACAAACGCAATAAAACAAGGATACCTGGATAATGAAACTAAATTTATGGCTGAAGTTAAGAAATTCCATGGTGCCCTGAAAAGAGTGTCTGAAAAGTTAAAAGACAGAGGTTTTTCTTTTGATGAGGAGTATAACGGTAAACATCCTGTTAAAAGTTTGGAGTCTTTTATGGATAAATGCCTGCGTCAAGGAGGGGCTTCTGATAAAATGAGAGCCACTGTATACTGGTTAAATCAGCAGGATGTTGCAAGTTTTAAACAGTTTTTGACCTTGATGGAAGAGGAAGGATATTCAATTGCAACTGTAAAGGTTATGAATCCAAAAACAAATAAATTTGAGCGTTTTCCTGATTTAGAAATACGTCAGTATAATGTTACTAAAGATGATTTAGGAATATTAGGAACCTTCTTAAGCAATGCCGAAATTTCCAGACCGCGCAGCAGTACATATGCGGATTATCAAATGAGGTTTATGCCTAAGGGTAAAGGCAAGAAGGATACTTTGCTTGAATTGATTATGCTTTACGGACCGCACTACGCAAAGGCAAAAGAACTTGAGTCAAAGTATGTATACAATATTGCGCGTGAATTTGACCGGCTGCATATAAATTTAGACCAGAAGTTTGAAGAGAACACTCCAGGCAGAAGAATTGCAAATAACGTCGACGTTATTAAAACACGATTACGGGAAGATATTTCTAAGCCCTTGTTTACAAATGCTTATAACACTGAGCATAAAATTAAAGAACCGAAACTCCCTGTTGTAATAAGTAAAATTCACTGTGATATGCTTGATGGATATGTATACGGTATAAGGCAAAAAATCCCGATGTACTATAGGGATTTGAACAAACGCTTAAAGGATGATGAATTTATTATAGAACAAATAAAAAGTTCTGCTTCATATCAACTCAGAGAAGATAAAACAATAACTTTGGAAGAAATTAAAGAAAAAAGAGAAGTTCTTAAAAAGCTTCTTATTCAATATGAAGCTGAAGATATAGGTGTTATTGCAACTATAAAAGAAATGCTTAAAGTTACAATTAAAAAATTCGGTGAAAAATAAAAATTTAAACTTTTATAATTGCAACATTTTCAATATGATAAGTGTGGCAGAACATATCAAAAGGCTGTATGCTTTCTACGCTGCAGCCTTTTTTACATAAATATTTTAAATCACGCGCAAGTGTAGCCGGATTGCAGCTTACATATATTATGGTCCCTTTTGAAAGCCGTAATGCTTCGTCAAGTGACTGTGTGCTGCAGCCTTTCCTTGGCGGATCCAGAATAATTACATCAAATTTGCGTTTAATTTTTTTACAGTATAAAGCAGTGTCCATATTGTGAAGTTCGACATTATGAATTTCATTTAATTGAAGAACTTCTCTTGCTTTTTCAACTGCTTCTTTATTTTCTTCTACAGAAATAACTTTTTCGGCAGCATCACATACGCTTATTCCAAAGGTTGCTACGCCAGCGTAGGCATCGAGTATTGTTGGGTTTTCGAAATTTTCTTTAATATATTTTTTTACATAAGCAAATATATTTTCGGCACTTTTAGGATTTACCTGAAAAAATGTATTTGCACCTATTCTAAATGTTTTATCCAAAATTCTTTCTTTTACAAAATCTTTCCCGCAAACGCATTCTGTTTCATCAGAAAGAATTACGTTTGTCTTTTTGGTATTAAAATTCACACAGACACCGGAAACAGATTTGAATTCCGCAAAAATCTCATTACAAAAATCTTTTAAGCGTGGAAAAACTTTTTTTGAATTAACGACAAGAGTAACCAATACCTTTCCGGTTGCAGCCGAAACTCTTAAAACAACATGTCTTAAATCTCCGGCATGTTTTTTTTCATTATAGCCGGAAATCCCGAAATCAAACGATTTTACTCGAATAAATTCTATAATTTCATCGCATAATTCAGGTTGTATCGGGCAATGTTTAATATTAACTATTTCATGCGTTTGCGGTTTGTAATACCCGGCAAGAAGTCTTTTTGAAACTTTTGTCTGCGATACAGGATATTGTATTTTATGACGGTAAGCTTTTATTTGCGGACTTGGCACCGGCAGCGGTATTTCTATACTTAACCCGCCTATAGAGCGCATTGTATCTTCCACAATTTGCCTTTTTAACTCAAGCTGGTAATCATAATCTATAAATTGAAGCTGGCATGCCCCACACACTTTCTGCATAACACAGAATGGTTCAACTCTGTGCGGAGATGGGTTTATAATTTCAATAATTTTTGCATTAGCATAATTTTTTGTAACCTTAGTAATTTTAATTTTAAGAACATCTTGCGGACAGGCATTTTCAACAAAAATTACCAATCCATCAATTCTTGCTATTCCGGTTCCAAGATTTGATAGACATTCTACTGATACTTCCAATTCGTCATTAATAATCATAGAACAATTATAACACGAATTATTTTGGTAAGTTTTTCCAATAGTCTTTATCTGTTAAAGCATAATACGTACAACCTATCCCATTCCAGACACTTGTTGAATCCTTAGAACAGTATTGGGACTTAGTTTTAAATGATGTACCTTCGGCACCGGCAGGCAAAAATTTCCCGTTTTTATTAATTTGAAAAGTAAACAAATCATGTCCCCAACGATTAGGTTTTTTATTATACCCATTAACATCTACGCTTACCAATAACATATTTGGAGGAGTTCCAGAGCATTCAACCATTATAAACATAGAATCAGTCAAAATAAATTGACCGTCATCAAGTGTGCTGTTGTTCATTTTGACTGCATTGTTATAGGTTCTATAATGATCAGAATAATTAAATGCTAAATCTCCATTCTCATCCGTACCATACTTCCCTTCGCAGTCTGAAAGTCCGCAATCTTTAGAAAGCTTTAAATATTTTTTTAGTTTTAATGCAAGTGAAGCACTTGAAGAATTAGCAGGAATAACAGTTTCTCCTTCCTCATAATTCATGCGGTTGATAGCATTCTGTAAAACCGAATAAGATTTCGTCAACTGGGCATCCAATTCTTTCTTTTCAGTATTGTTTACAAGCGTTGGCAATGTCATTGCAGCGACTACGCCAATAATCCCTAACGTAATCAAAACTTCCGCAAGCGTAAATGCTTTTTTCATCTTACCTCCTATGTTTTTTAAGATATAACTAATAAGCTATATCTATTTAAACATAAATCCTTAGAATTAACAACATGGCATACGTAAGAAAAACGAACATTATTAAAAAGCAAGAATTATTAAGTATTATAGGGCAATTAATTAAAGAAAAACGTATAGAAAAAGAAAAGGGAATTTTATTGCTTGGATATGAATATGATGTTTCAGGAAGTTCAATCATGCTTTTAGAACGAGGGCAGCGTGACGTACAGGTAACTACGTTATGGAAACTTGCAAATGCATTTGGAATGTCGTTTTCAGAATTTATTCAAGAGGTAGAAGCCCGTTTACCGGAAGGCTTTAAACTTATAGATGATTAAAAAATAAAAAAGGTGTTGACATCAAAAGTTTTTTTGATACGATAATAAATGTCGAAAGGCAAGGGCGTTTAGCTCAGTTGCCCAGCGAAGTCGGAGACGTAGCGAATTTTATATAAGCTCTACCGGCTGAGCAGAAAACAGAGTTGATAATTTAATATAATATGAGGGCGTTTAGCTCAGTTGGTAGAGCGTCTCCCTTACAAGGAGAGGGTCAGAAGTTCGAGTCTTCTAACGCCCACCATTAAATAGACCGCATCTGCGGTCTTTTTTAATAATTGAATAAATGTTAATCGTGGGGTTTTAGCAAGGACCCAGAAATTTGATTAAGTATCAAATTTGAAGGGGGGGGGCGCTCGACCCTAAACACAATCAAACAACTACATATATCTTCGCGTGGGGCGTTAGCGCAGCTGGTAGCGCACGACACTGGCAGTGTCGGGGTCACGAGTTCGAATCTCGTACGCTCCACCATTTTATAAAGACCTGAAATGGTCTTTTTTTGTTTCTGATTCGAACTGGTATATTATGTCTGACTGACATAATAATTTTTATCTCTATTCTTAACAAATCCCTCTTGACTGATAGTTACTATCAGGTTTTATAATATTTTTTATTGGAGGTCTTAATCATGAAAAATTTAATCGGAGAAAATAATAAATTTAGTTTTGTATTAAAAGATGGTAATGAAATTACAAAATTTACTACAAAAGAGGAGGAACTGATTGAAAATTTCTCTTTATTAGTGCATGGAAACAATAATATAGTAAGCATCAAAGTTGAAAATAGGGAAGATATTGAGAAATTTTTGAGTAAAAAAGGCTTTTCGTTGTACATGTATGGACATAATAACATAGTTAATATAGGGAAGCTTCTTTGTCCTGTTAATGAGCCTCTGGGGCTTACAGGGCTGGCAATAAATATAGGAAACCCTCCGGAAGATACTATTGAACCCGGTGTAAACAGATTTGCAAGCAATTGCCGTATAGATATAGGCGATAATGTGATTGTATGCGGTGCGAGGTTATTTTTACAGGATGATAATTCTTCAATAAAAATAGGGAGTGACTGTATGTTTTCATGGGGAATTGATGTCTGGTGTACGGATGTTCATACAATTACTGATCTGGACGGCAATCCTTTGAATTTTGGCAAAAGCATTGAGATTGGAAATCATGTATGGGTCGGTAGAGATGTAAAAATCGGCAAGAATACCAAAATTTCCGATGACAGTATTGTTGGCTGGGCAAGTGTTGTTACTAAAAAATTTGATGAAACTAATGTTATTGTTGCCGGCAACCCTGCAAAAATTGTAAAACGTGAAATTAACTGGGACTTTCATGACTTACAAAATTACCGCTTGAACAGGATGAAGAAATCTTGTTAGCATAAATTTAGCCGGCATATCCCAAATATAGCCTGGAAGTGCTGGAAATAGAATGCTTAATCAAACATATCGTAGAAATGGAAAAATTGCAGCGGATAAAGTCGGGTCAAATCTTCCAGAAACTTTGCATATTCTTTTTGCATTTTTAATACTGATGCTGATTTTGTTGAAGTCGTGATGAATTTTTTCAAATATACCCTGTATTTTTCGCCCTTGCGGATAGCGCATGCAAAATACACTGGGCTTTCCATTAACTGCGCAAATTTAAAGGTTCCAAGTGGAAATTTTACTTTATGTCCAAAAAGTTCAATGTCTGAATTGCTGCTGTTTTTGGAAGTCCGGTCGCCTGCCATAAACACTATTTGACCTTTAGAAAGCTTATCTTTTATTTCAATCGAAGTATCAATATTAATTTCTTCCACAGGGTATGTACTAACCGGCATATCGGCTTCAATCTGTTTTATAAAACTGTTAAAAATCCTGCACTGTTCGCCAGAAAGAAACACATTAACATGACGTTCGGGATATTTATTCAAAAATGCACGCATTACATCAATATTTCCAAGATGTGAGCAGATAAAGAATACTCCTTTTGGAAAATCCTCCATTAAAGCTTTTTTATCGTCTTCTCTGTCAAATATAATTTTGTTAAAATCATAGTTTCCTGAAAAAACTTCCATTCTGTCAACAAGTGAATAGGAATATTCCAGAAAATGTCTGAATTGATTTATTAATGCTGGTTTTAAGCCTATAATTTGAAGATATTTTTCGGAACATCTTCTTGCTTCTTTTGCTCCTATAAAGGCAAAAAAAGTTACAAAAAATGCTAAAATTTTTACAGCTTTTTTGCCAAAAAGCTTATAAATTTTCCATGTGATTAGAAGTCTTTTTTCTCCGGCAGCCTGTTCTTTTAGCTGATACCATTTCATTACTCATCCCCCTTGGCACTAGCTGCGGCTTCGGGATAGCTGAATAAAAGACTTGTAATATATGAAACCGTAAGCCCCGTAGACAGTATGAAGCCCAGCGAGCTTATGAGCTTGAAACTTGTAAATGCAAGAAGAAGAAATGAAAATACACTTGTTGCACAGGAGAGAAGAACTGCATCCGATGAATATTTTACTCCTCCTGCTCTGAAAACAGAATAATCCAGCCCGAAACCGATTATAAGAAAGATCGCAAGTATATGAAATAAATTAACAGGCTGCCCTGTAATGCTTAATAGTCCGATTGAGAATGCAGAAGCAAGTATTGATGGTGTTAAAATTTTCCCTGCCGTACGAGGGGTATATATGCTAGAAAGAAGCAGGAACAGGAGGATAAAAACAGGTGCAAGCATTTTAACGCAGGCAATACGGCAGTCCTTTATTTTTTCGGAAATATCCTTTTGTACATCAACATATCTTCCTCCGTTTTGTGTAATTATTTCAGGGTTGTCAAAGTTATAGAGAACCATTACAGAGGTGTTTTCTCCAATCAGAAAATCTGAAAATGGGGAATTTTTTTCAAATTTTAAAAATCCGGGCAAATCCTTTTCATTTAAAAGATTATTTATTTGCTTCGCTGTTAAAAATGCCGCATAAGTTTTAAGTGAATTTTTATATAGGGTTTTTCTGAGTTCAAAGTTCTTTTTTTGCTGTTTTTCTGAAGGAATAAATTTGCTTAGAGCCTGGAATTTTATATCAGACAAACAACGCGCAATCTGTTCTTCTTTTTCCAGCATCTCCTCAATATTGCGTCCCTGAATAACCGCAAAAGATACTTTTTTATTACTGCCTGTAACATCTGCGAAAAGTTTTTCGGCAGAAAGCAGAGTCTTTGACGGTACATACATGTTTCTTATGTCGTCATTAAACTTCAGGAAAAATATTCCAGCAAAAGATACAAAAATTACAATAAATGCAATAATCTTTTTAGTATTGGCTGAAAGAGAAAAGTTAAGCCTGCGGGGAGTATATTCAAATTTTAAAAGCGGATAGAAAAGTACGACTATCAGATAAACACTGAATAATCCGGTCATAGTAAAAATGGAAATTTGTTTTAAAAGTTCAACACCGGAAAAGAACAGAATTCCAAATGCGCTTACTGTGGTAATCATGCTTACAGTAAGGCTTTTTAATATTTTTGATAAATCTTTTTCGATAAAATAATGGAGTGAATAATCGACACAAATCCCTATCAACGTTGTGGAAAATACAAATGTAAGAACATGAATGGACTGGAATATTATTGAAGCGGCAATATAACCGGAAAGCATTCCCAAGCCAAGACTTATACCGATTGGAAGAAGCAGTTTAAGGCTTTTAAAGTAGAAATAACAGAGTAGGATTACAAAAAGCGATGACAGAATACAAATGATATTAATTTCCATCATTGATTTTGAGCTTGCGTAAAAGGAATGAACAGGAGCCCCTGTTAAATAAATTTTTGTACTGCTATCTGATATATTACTCTGGATTTCAGTAAGTTTTTTAACTTTTCCATTCATCAATTCAGGAGATAGCGCAGTATCATTTTTAACCTCAAGGGATATTATTTTGTAATACTTGTCATTGAATATAAATTCATCAGGATTGCCTTCTCCGAACGATTTTACGTAATCAGTAAAAAGCATGAAAGGATCTTCATCCAGCGGCATAAGCATAAACCCCATAGGATCATAGAGCCTTGCAAAAGCTTCACCGGTTACTTCATTATATTTGTGTTTTTCAAGTTTTAATGCTGTTTGTAAGGATAGGAGATTTTTGCTGTAAGTTTTATATTTTTCAAGAATTTGGGAAATATTAAAATCTGTTATTTCAAAAGAATTTTTATCAACAGCATTGTAAAATTCCAGAGCTTTTTCCGATGCAGTTTCCGGGTTATCTGCTTCAATGAGAACATTAATTTTAGAAGAATACCGGCCGCTCAGTTGTACTATGGTTTCATCTTCCATACTGTTAGAAAATACTGCTCTCAAAATATTGGTTTCTGTTTTTACCGGATGAGTGAATGCAAATACTCCGGCAATTACAAAAACAACAATATATAATATTCTCAAAAATTTTTTCATACTTCCCTAACCCTTTTGCTTCATGCGTCTAATATGCATAGCATTCTGTGAAGTTAATATTGGTGTTACCGCTGTTCAGTGTGTTAATATCTATCTGGTTAATGAATTGTCCGCCGGAGATGATTATCGAGTTCATAACCGAGCCGGCTTTAGATGAAGTCTTTGGCTTTAATGCCAGCTTCCATCCGGCATTGTTTTTTATGTAAAATAAGTCAAAATTTTTGTTTAAATATGAATAATCCTTTTTGGAAACTGCTGTAATTATATCACTTATACGTTTGTTCTGTCCGGCTGTGTAAGAAGTTGTTGTCTTTATCGGATACAGCGTTTCAAATATTACGCCGTTTTCACTTTTGAATTTAAAATTTCCGCCGGATTTTACATAAGCCTGTGAATTTGGAATTGTTTTTGTTTGTGTAAATTTGCAGGAAACATTTTTATATTGCGGAACAAATACTTTATCCGGAGTTGACGGATGTTGAAAAATTACATCCTGAGCCATTACACAACCGCCAATCAAAATTCCTGAAATTAATCCTAAAAGTTTTTTCATAATTAAAGATTACAACAAGCAAGCTTTTCTTTCAAACGTTCCGGCGCAGAATAGACGCTTTCTTTTGTATGCACATCAACGCAAATCTGCATTGTTTTTGCTTTAAAAAGCTTTTCGCCGGTTTCGGCATCATTAATCATATACTTGATAATCAGACATGGTTCGATTTC
>ENA-ORTS01001014-ORTS01001014.1-human-gut-metagenome-genome-assembly--contig:-NODE-1014-length-20627-cov-6.173051_pt1 | contig 20627 bp, 19 predicted proteins | sample MGYA00241911_ERZ509186 | MGnify/ENA primary metagenome ERZ509186 (study PRJEB26280, sample SAMEA2338852) | human gut metagenome | biome: human gut; feature: human-associated habitat; material: faeces...
TCTGGTCTACAACATGTTGTTTTTGCTGATGAGCGCGTCTTTTGCCAGTATGGCCGTCGTCCAGCGGGAAGCGCTGTTCTCGTGGTATGCGGGAGAGCGGCAAAACGAAGGAGAAGCCAAAGACGAATAAATGTCCGCCGTTATGTAAGCGGCATTGGCCGTTTCAAACTTCAGCCCCCGGTTTGAAGGGCTTCACGGGTTTTACGGCCGGGCCGGGCGGTTTGCGTCTGACTGTTTGGTGCAGACGAGCGATTTCCAAAAAATCCCCGGTATACCCGGGGATTTTTTTTGTGGCGCCGGCAAATGCGGCGTCAGCGTTTGTTTTTTGGTTTAAAGCAGGTTTTTGACCATCGGCATCAGATCCAGCCGGTAGTCGTCGGCAATTTCTTCCGTCTTCGGATATCTGTCGCCGGCGTCCAGCGCATAGATGTTGGCCTGCTGCTGTTTGAATTCCCGTCCGAGGATGATGGCCTGCGCGTTGGCGGCCAGTTTCTGCCCGAACAGGACGGCTTCTTTGATATTGTTTTTGATCAGTCCGTTTCTTTTGGCAAACAGGCTGCTGTAAACGAAAATGCTCCAGATCATGGCCAGAATGAACAAGGTGGAAACGGCGTGAACGTGCAGGCTCATCATTAAGGCGGAAAGGGCGATCATGACGACGGCAAAGATTTTGGCCGTAATGCCGATCCAGCGCCGTTTGAAGCTGATGCGCAGGATCCAGATGTAAAAAGCAGCCGTCAGCGTCGCCGACAGCAGAAAGCCCATGGTGGCGGCGGTGTTGACGTTGAGCCAGGCGATTGCCGCTTCCGACAGAAACAACATGGCGGCACTAAACAGAATGTAACCCGAATTGAGTTTGAGCGAAAGCAGTTTGATCCGTTTGCCGGTGTCTTTTTCAATCAGCTTGCAGGCGCGTTTCATTTTAAGCGCGTTGGCGCGGTTGAAGGCGACCGCCGTTTCCTTTGGCCCGATCAGCTGGCGGAAGGCCTTTTTTTCAAGCGGGTTCAGGCGGCTCAGATTGTCGGTCTTTTTGATCAGCAGCAGGGATTCGTGGTCGGCTTTCAGGTCGATGATGTTGCGGCGGAACAAATCGAGCAGGAACGAACAGAAGGAAACCTTGTCGAAAGTTCCTTTTGCCAGCATCCTGAGCATGGCCGGGGTTTTTTGCAGGTCGGCCCTGACCGGGTTGGCGTCGGAATTGATGAAGCGCCAGGAAACGAGATAGGCGGAAACGATTGCCAGCAGGCCGAGGAAAGAGAATATAATGTCGCCGTAATCTTCAATGAACCATTCAAATTTTTTGTTAAAATCGGGTTCAATGAAACCGGCTTTCGGGATCGAAATCAGAATATGCATGCCTTCGCCGGCAAACAGCGGCGTGGTGGCGGTGAAGCCGAGCGCGTTGGTGCGGCGGTCTTTGGTGATGGTGGAATAGCGGTCGGTCAGGTTTTTCGGCGGATAACCGATGAACATGGACTGGCCGAGCGGGTTGACGTCAACCGGCAGACGCACCGTTGCCACCGCCTGAGAGACCACCAGATTCCAGAAACTGCCGGTGACGTCCCAGTAAAATTCGTTGCGGTCTTTATAGTACCACAGTTTGCGGTCGAGCATATAGTCAAATTCGTAGGTATAAATGCCCGGCTGCAGTTCAAACTGTTTTTGGGGCGTAATCAGGTAGCGGTCGCCGGCGTCTTTCAGCCGGTAGGGAACTTCGGTACCGTTGATGCGCACGCCGTTAAGATAAGGAATGGTTGCGTTTTTGACCCCGTCGCGGGAAACGGAATATTTCGGCAGCGCTTTTGACAGGCCGTATTTCAGTTTTTGTCCGTTGGCCACCAGATTGACGGTTTCTATAATGCGGACAATGCCGTTGGGCATGATGTCGATTTTGCTGGTAAGGTAAGGAATGTGTTCTTTGGCCGGCACCAGAATGCTCTGTCCGGTCGGCAGGGTGACGCTGACAACGTCGATGCCGGTTTCCTTCTTCCATTGCCGTTGTGCCTGCTGCTGTTCCTGCTTTATTTGCTGCGGGATCAGGGCAGGGGTGTTGATCAGGTCGCGGGGCTGCTGTTTTTCCAGTAGGTTCAGGCGCTCCATGGCGCTGTCGTAAATTTTTTCAAAGGTGGATTTTTCCTGTTTTTGGCTGGCGATGAACGCGGCGTCGTCCATAACGTTCATGGTCGAGGCGGACTGGATGAGCGACATCGGCATTTTTTCCACTTTCTGTGCCCGTTCGCGGATAAAATCGCGGAACGCCTCAAAGCTGGTGGGAATGTTCCGGTTTTGCACCGCCGGTTTGATCTGCATGCTTTTGTCGGCGTTATACTGCTGGAGGGCAATTTCGTCGCGCATTTGTTTGATGGCGGCGTTTGAGGGGTTGATCAGCACGGCGGAAAAAACAATGAAACAAATTGCAAAAAAAAGTTTTTTCATAAAAAAACACCTTTGTTAACAAATAAAATATATTTGCTAATATAATATGCAGTTATTAAAAAAAGATTAGAAAGGGAAAAATATGACTAGCTCGAAAATTGCTGCCGTTGTGCTCGGTGCCGGCAAAGGCACCCGGATGAAGTCGGATCTGCCGAAGGTGCTGATGCCGATCTGCGGCAAGCCGATGATACGCAATATCCTTGATACGCTCGACGGCATGGACGCCGACAAGATTGTGGTCGTGACCGCGCCCGACGGCGAACTGGTAAGAAAAGAGGTGGCGCCGCACCGGAGCGTCATCCAGCAGCAGCAGCTCGGCACCGGCGATGCCGTGATGGCCGCGGCGCCGGTGCTGGAAGGCTTTGACGGCGACGTGCTGACGATTTTCGGCGATCACCCGATCATCACCAAAGAAACCTTTTTGAAAGCGGTGCGCTGGCTGGATTCCTGTGGTGGATTTCAGGGGGCATTCCGTCCCTTTCTGTACAAAATCGCAAAAAACATTTGCATCGATCTGAACCGTACTATGGAGCGGACGGAGGTATCGCTGGAGAGCTTGCCGGGCGAACCCGCCTATCAGGAAAGCGGCTTTGCTGCGGCAGAGGAGAAAGCAAACCTGCGAGCGCTGACGGCCCAGCTGGAGCCGGAACAGCGGGAACTGGTATTGCTGCGGTTCGCACAACAGCTTAAATTGCGGGAGATCGCGCAGATCACAGGTCTGCCCCTGCGCACAGTGCAGTCCCGCCTGCGTGCCGCATTGAAAACCTTGAAAATGCAATTGGAAAAGGAGGACTGGAGATGAATCGAGCCTTTGAAAAAGAACTGTCCAGAGCACTGGCGACAGAGCTTGACACAGCCGCACCGAAAACGCTGCTGCGCCGCTGCCGGGCGGAACATGTCGTAAAACAACGGAGTGATTGGCGTGATTTGCTGCACTGCCAGTTCAAATTGCTGGGCTGGAAGGTCTGGGCGCTGGAAGCAATGGCGGCACTGGCGTTGTACAGTGTGGGTCGGGAACTTGCCCTGTGGGAGAAGGCATGGACATTACGCAATGCACTGTTTGGTCTGAGCACACTTGCCATGCTGACAGCCCTGCTCGGTCTGCCGTTTTTATACCGGGCAAGTCAATATAAGATGCTTGAACTGGAACAAGCCACATATGCAGGAATCGGTCGTCCACTGGTGATGCGGTTTTTGCTGCTGCTGGCGGGGGAAACGATCCTGCTGGGAGTGCTGGTACTCAATGTGCGGGCAGCCGTGCCATGGAGCATCGGGCAACTGCTGGCGGTGCTGACCGTGCCATTCCTGACCGCAAACAATGAGCTGCTTCTGCTGCTGCGCTGGGTGCGCCCGGAATGGATGATGACCGGGGCTGTACCGCTGTTTGCAGGGCAGCTGTGTTTGCTGCGGTTCGTGCAATTATCGGAACTGCCGAAAGGTCTGCCACTGGCGGCGGGCGTGCTGGTGCTCTGTATGGTGTTGCAGTGCATCCGGCTTGCCGCCCGGTCAGAATATATTGCAGAAGGCTGAAAGGAGCAAGCCATGGAACTGAAAATTCAGAATATTACAAAGCGATACCGGGATAAAACGGCGGTGGATGATGTGTCCATCACTCTCACGCCGGGTGTGTGGGGACTGCTGGGGGCGAATGGTGCAGGCAAAACAACCTTAATGCGGATGCTGGCGGGCATTCTGCGGCCTAGCAGTGGCCGGATTTTGTGCGATGGGGTGGAGATTGGGACGCTTGGTGCGGCCTACCGGGAAAAGCTGGGGTATCTGCCGCAGGAATTCGGGTTTTACCCGGAATTCACGGTGCAGGACTATCTGGAATATATGGCGGCGCTCAAGGGTCTGCCGCGCACAGAGGCTGCCCGGCAGATCGACGCACTGCTGGAGCGGGTAAGCCTCACTGAGGTGCGCCGCAAAAAGATCATAAAGCTTTCCGGCGGTATGAAGCGCCGGGTAGGCATCGCACAGGCACTGCTCAACGACCCGGAAATTTTAATTCTAGATGAGCCCACGGCAGGGCTGGACCCCGGAGAACGGGTGCGCTTCCGCAATCTGCTGTCGGAGTTTGCGCAGGAACGGATCGTTCTCATTTCAACGCATATCGTTTCGGATGTGGAATACATTGCGGCCGAAAATGCCGTGATGAAGGCTGGCAAAATCATTGCACAGGACACCACCGAAGGGCTGGTAAAGCAGATCGAAGCCAAGGTCTGGCAGGGGAACATCCCGATGGAACAGCTTGCCCGGTGGGAACACCGACTGCGGGTGGTGAACCTGCGCAACGAGCCGGACGGAACGGTAACATTGCGGTATCTGGCGGATGCACCGCAGCTGCCGGACAGCGTCCCGGCACAGCCCCGGCTGGAAGATCTGTATCTGTGGCTGTTCCCGGAGGAAATGGAGGAAGCAAAATGAACCTGTATCGTTTGGAATTGAAACGTGTGTGCAAAACCCGTATGACAGCTATTCTGCTGGCCATTGCACTGGTGCTGGCCGTGGTTATGGCATATCTGCCGGTGACCTTTATCGGCTGGACGGAACTGGATGCCAGCGGAAACGAAGTGCGTTACACGGGTCTGAAAGCAATCCGGAAACGGCAGGAGCAGCAGGTATCCGGTACCATCACGCCGGATGTCATGCAGGAAGCACTGGAAGCCTATCAGCGGGTGTACCGGCAGTATGATGCAAGCTCCATCAACGATATCCCGGTCGAGGTATTTTATAAAGAACTTGCCCGGTATCAGCCTCTTGTGAACAACGCAAAGGAAGCCTTTGCCGACCCGAAAACCGGCATGGCACCGGGCGTGATGGGGCTGACCGCAGAGGATATGCAGAACTTTTACAGCCAGCTCCCCAAACGGCTGGAATCGGTGATCTGGCTGGAACAAAGCGGAAAGCCCGGCTATGAGCAGGCGCAGGCCATTGCACAGAAAAAGTTCGATGCTGTACAAAAACCGTTCACCTATTCATTTGGGGTCAGTTCAGACGCAATGGATTACCAGACCCTGTTGAGCTTGCTGCTCACCCTGCTGTGCGCGGTGATTGCGGCCCCGGTGTTTGCATCGGATGCACAGACCGGGGCGCAGGACATCCAACTGTGCACAAAAAACGGCGGTCTGCGGCTGGCAGCGGCAAAGCTAGCGGCGGCGTTTAGTATCACAGGGGCGGCGTATCTGCTCTGCGGCGTGGTGTGGATCCTGGTCACGAATGCTCTATTTGGCTGGGAAAGTACCCAAACTTCCGTGCAATGGCTGTTTTCTGTGACCAGCCTGCTGCCGTATACCGTTGGCCAGATGGAGTGGGTCATGCTGGTGGCAAACTTCCTGATCTTCTTTGCGGAGGTGGCCTTTGTGCTGATGGCATCCGTATGGGCCAAGAACAACCTGACCGCTTTGTCTGTGGCGCTGATCAGTGTGGTGGCACCGCTGATTGTTTATATGGTCGTGCCGGGCTCCTTCGGAGAATGGCTGTCCACCCTGCTTCCGGCAGGGGGCATTGGGCTTTCCAACGCATTGCTGTATAAAATGATCAGCTTTGATTTTCTCTATGCAGGCGGGCATGCCTTCTTTCAGGCAGATGTACTGCTGGCATCGGCACCGATCAAGATCGTTCTGCTCGTTGGATTGGCAGCATGGGGGTATCTGCGAAAGACCAAGGCGGCTTAAAAGAAAATGCTACTGAAAAAAGTTCATCGGATGAACTTTTTTGTAACATTCTTTCCACAACTTTCTCGTATTATCTTTCAATAATAAGCACAAAGGCAGGCACACCATGTTTCCATAGTGTACCTGCCTTTTTCGTCTTTACGGGTTCAGTGTACCTACTACACCAATCCGCCTATTCACTTGTTACACCACACCGCTTTGTAAGGCTCCTTTTCGGGAAAACGTCCCAAAATTGGTGTAGTTGTGGTGTAGTACCGCAGATGCCGCTTGAATTTTGTCCAAAATTTCATCGTATCTGCGTTTTAATTTTGCATTTTACTGCTCAATCGGCTTCATCGTGGGGACGTGGCAAGATTCAGCCCTGTTTTCGTCCAACAGGCTCCAACAACGTCCACGATTCCGGGGAATTTTTTGAAGAACCCTCCAATAAGCTCCAACAGCGTCCACGAAAGTTGTGTACAGTTTTGGTCACGGCCCTTTTTTGATGGAGCGTGACGGAAAACGTGACAACGGGTGTTGTTCGCTGTCAAACCGTGATAAACGAGATGTGCTTCTTTGTCCAGCAGAGAGGAACATTTCTGTTATTTTGAATCTATGCCTTACCGCACAAGCAATGCGCTTTGCAGAGAGGTCATGGATTCTTTCTTTTTCTCTTGGGTTGCTTCTGCGTATACATCCATTGTGGTGGAAATATCCGCATGACCCATGATTTCCTGAATGACCTTCAGGTTGGTTTCGTTCTCGCAGAAGCGAGTGCAGAATGTGTGCCGCAGGATATGGCAGCTAAACTTTGGCAGAAGAACCGGGTCACGATTTTCTTCCTTCGCCTTGGATTCTTCTTCCTTATTATAGTCTGCACAAATCGAGCGGATAGTGCGGTTGATGGCATTGGGGAGATAAACCTTTCCATCGCCAGTGCAGAAAACAAAGCCGGAGTACCCATCAATTTCATCGGTGCAGAAACCAATGACCTTTTGATACTGGTATTCTTCCAGAAAGGCATCGAACACTTCATCAATCATTGGAATAATGCGGATGCCAGCTTTCGTTTTGGGCGAGTTTACATGGTTGGTGCAAGTGCCATCTTCCTGCACACGATAAACAAGATTGTGGTTGATGCTGATCGTGCGGTTCTTGAAATCAACATCCTGCCACCGCAGACCTAACACCTCGCCAATGCGACAGCCAGTACCAAGCATTACGGTAAACAACGGGAACCATCCGCGATACTCTTCGCTATTGGCGATGTATAACCGTTTTTCAGCATGGCTTGCCCACATTCAAGCACGATCGTACCTTTCGGGTCAGTGACCACATAGGAGCTGTGGCATTGCAGGAGATTCGGTTTCAGCCAAAAGCGCGTCTTACCGCTGCCAGAGCCACCGACTACCAACACATTTTTGTTTCGGGCGTTCTTGGGGTCAGGTGGGCGATTGCTCATCATCAGACGTTCCGTTTTTGTCAGGATGATGTTATCGGCAAACTTGGGAGCCTGAAAAGGCTCAATATCCTTGGCGGTGCCCCATCGTGCAGAGCCGTACTCCATTCCATGACGGTACTTCTTTGCATTTTTGCTCCGCAAATATACGGCGAGCCGTAACCCTGCGCCGCAGGAAAAGCCAATAAGCAAATCCAGCGGATGCAGACTGGGCAGAGGGTTTGCAAAGGCTAGCGGAATAGTTCCCATCATCGCCATAATTTTATCGCCCAGTTCTTTGCCCTCGGCCAGCCGCCATGCTTCACCGAAGTTTGTTGCCACCAGTCCAAGCAGGATATAGGGAAGATACAGCGCAAGCAGCTTCGTCAGCTTTTTTGTTGTCACAGCCCACGCTCCTGTTCCTTACGGCGCACCTTGCCGGGAAGTTCTGCTGCGGCTTGCACCAGCTCATGCAGCTTTTCCAGTACAGAGGGTCGCTTGGTTTTACTCAGAAGGGATGCGGAATATTCTTTGAAAGCCGCATTAAATGCCTCCACATCTGGGGCTTTGAAAAAGACCAGATACCGGGGCGGCATTTCAGAGTTGTCCTTGCGAATAGCATAGTCAATGCCATATTTTTTTGCATACCGTTCAAACCCACGGATATTTGTTTTGTCGATTTCCACACTGGAAACACCCCGATTCTGCCGCAGGAGCATTCGGACGCTCTGTTTGCCGCCAGCCATCTTCGCTTGCTGCTGTTGAATGGCAGCTTTTCCGGCATTAAGAATTGTCCGGGCGGTCAACTTTGTAGTAGACACCACGATGTTGAATGTTTTCTGCTCGACTTCTTCCTGCATTTTACCACCTCCCGTGCAGAAGTTTAGATTTAACGGTCATGTTCCGCTGGGGGCTTGATCACGACTTTATTCTCGGCAGACTTCACAGCATCGTCCGGGACAGGAATCGCCAACAGGCGATTCCCCAATTTCAAAAAAGTTTCCGGCTGGTGAAATTGCTTCTCATACTTCTGTGCCAACTCCGGGGAAAGTGATGCAAAATCCTCCTCTCCCAACCCCACCACCAGAAAGGTTCCAGCAACAGCGTCGTACATCCGCCCATCCTCATCTCGCAAGGCACGGTTCAGGGGCAGTCCCGTCAGCTTTCCTTCATCGTTGTAAACGATGGCAACCGGATCATCGAAAGGGTAGCTTGCCGCAATGGTGCCACCGACAGCATCCTGAAAATCTTTCAGTTCCGTGCCGATGGTGGCTTTCTGCGGATACATACCGGGTTGAACCAGAAGAACTTCCATTTTTCTGCTTTCAGAAAGTTCCTGCTCACCCACAGTTTTGAAATCGACACCGACAAAATCTGCGGAGTCGAGAACATAGTCCTCATTATTCCACGCTTTCGTGACGATTTTCTCTGCTTCTTCCTGTGAAGCGGCTTCGACAGAAACCGTGCGCTGGAGCGTTTCTGTGATTTCTACATCAAACTTCTTCATGCACACCTCAGTCGATGCAGATGCAGGTCAGCTTGTCGCGGTCGATCATCAGAGTGACACTGCTGCTTTCCAGATATTTCTGGATGGCGTACATATCGCTCATCGTCAGGGATGCAAAATTCCCGTCATCATCGAAGCGATGGAAAATCACCGGGCCGACCAGATACCGCTTGCCCATCAGCTTAATGACCTGCTTGGGGTTGTAGCGGAAGCCCAGCGGTTCATCTTCGGAAATGCTGATGCCCTCATCTGCTTCATCGAAGCAGGACAGGATATGCGGCGCATCGTCAGGCCGGATCACGGTCAAATCCAGAACGGGAGAAGTTGCTGCAAAGTATGGCTCTGCATTGCCAAGTTCGTTCTGCATGACCATGTGCATGAAAGAGAAGAAGCTGGACACTGTATCGTCGATATGGTCGATTTTCTTGCTCATGGTGCCGATGGTCTTTGCGGTATTGAAATCAATCGTATTGTTCATGGGCATTACCTCCTAAATTTTTTGCAAAATAAAAGACCCAATCGGGTCTTATCGGTTCATGCGCTGTCAACGCTCATTGTCACGCTGACGCTTTTTCTGCCACGCATCCAGAAGCTGTATGATTTTTTCTTCCATTTGCCGGGGCGTATAACTGCGAGGAAAGTATTTGCGCAGAGTTTCGTTTTTGATGGTTACAGTGTCTTGCTCGCTTTTCTTTTCCTCGCCCATAATATCGACTACGGCTTCTGAAGTAAAATTGCCCTCCTGCGCCAGCTTCTTTATGCGCTTTGCCTGTGAGAATGAGGGCGCATTTTGCGTGTCGTCCATTGCGTTTATCACTTCTTGCTGCTGTTCGTGCGAGAGATAGGACAGTTCAACCGCAGGATTGAACGATACTTTTTTCTCGTCTACCATATCCAGAAGTTCGGGGATGAGGTTTGTCAGACGAATAAATCGCTGGACTTGTCTGCCGCTTTCACCACTTTCTTTACCGATAAGATCGGCTGTTTCAAAATTCCCGACAACTTGTCGGGGATTTTCTTTTGGTGGTCTACCAGCAGTTCTTTTCATGGCATCCATCTTCATTTTGTACGCAAAAGCCCTTTCACTGGGCGAGATGTGTTCTCGCTGCAAGTTGGAATCGACCATTAAAATCGTGGCGGCATCATCGTCCATGTCACGCACAATGACGGGCAGCGTTTCCAGTCCAGCCATCTTTGCAGCGAACTGGCGGCGGTGGCCAGAGATAATCTCATATCCGTCACCATCCGGACGCGGTCTTGCGATAAGCGGTGCTAGCACACCAAACTGGGCAATGCTTTCCACCGTCCGGGTCATGGCTTCATCGTCCACGACTTTGAAAGGATGGTTGGTGAACGGATGCAGCTCATCAATGGGAATCTGTTGCACCTGTTCGCGCTGCTCTTCCTGTCGCTTTTCCTCCGTAGAGAAAAGTTCATCTAGCCCTTTCAGAGCTAAGTTTCCGCTGTCTATCGGCATCGGCCAGCACCTCCTTCGTCAGAGATTTGTAGGCTTCTGCCACTTTTCCTTTTGGGTCATAGGCAAAAATGCTTTTTCCTGCCGCACTGATTTCAGCGGCACGGACAGACCGAGGAATCGTCTGCTCGAATACATTGATCTTCCGGCCATAGCCTTGCCGGATTAGACTGTCGATCTGCTTTCCATAGTTGGTGCGGCTGTCCGTCATGGTGAGCAAAATACCCTCGATTTTTAATTTTGGGTTTATCTGCCGCCGCACTTTTCCCGACACATGACCTGCCGACGCCCCCTCATTTCCGCTGCCGGCAACAATCGACGTCCGCCAGTAATTCGCCATATCATCAAGATAACTCTCTAACAGGGAGTTGCCGGAGTGGGAACCATAGTTATTCCCAAAGCTCAAATTTATAACGATGGGCATCCCGTATTCCTGGGCTTTTCTGATACAGTAATCTACTGCCTGCATCAGTTCCGTCGTTCTTGGAAAAGATCGTTCCCCCGGCGTTCCCAATTTTACGATCAGAAGCGGACTTTCATATGCCACTCCGCGGTATCTTCCCTGTGAGGCTCTGCCATTTCCGGCTGCGATCCCCGTCACATGGGTGCCATGCCCGGAGATGTCACGGCTGGGGCACAACGCAAACCGCTCTCTCTCCGTTGTCTGCTCTAAAGCGCGGTCTATCACCGCTCTCGTAAATTCAGTTCCAAGAAAGTACCCTGACGGTGCCCCTAAAAATGACGTTTCTCCATTCTCCGCAGGAAACGGATCTGCCACGCTGTCTGCTGGTATCGTCTGATCCCACAGATTTAAAATCCGGGTGGTTCCGTCTGCATTCCGAAAATCCGGGTGTGTATAATCGATGCCGGAATCGATCACTGCCACGATCACGCCGGTTCCACTTAAATTTCTGCCAGACGACAATGTTCCCTGCTCCGTCCCCACCGTCTGCAGCTGATTGATGCATGATACACGTCTGCCGTTATTCACTGCAAAAAACAAAAGTTTCGGTTTCTCCATGTATTCGATCTCTGTCAGTGCCGCCACCAGTTCCACAATATGCTCTGGCAAAAGCAGGATCGCATATTCATTCCGCAGATTTGTAATCCTGATCCGGTCATACTCCTCCGGAAATTTTTCTGCAAACAGTCCCCTCAACGCTTCTTCCGTGCCTCCGAATTTTACGATAACTTCCCAGGTCCGTTCCGCTCTGTCATACCCGGTATCGAGATCTAACGATTTTTCCCTCTCCCGCTCTGTCGCATCGAGTGCAAGATTTAACAGATTTCCATTTTCTCATTGGACATAAAAATCCCCCGCAAACGCACTCCTTACTTATTAGAAATGCAGCTTGGGGGGATTTTATGACTCTTTTGGGGTAAATTTAAAATTCTACCGACTTATTATTATTTTTTAATGCATGATACAGTTCTGCGCGTGTCAGATATATGTAAGGTTCTACATAAAAAACAAGAAGAATACCAAATGTGCAGACACCTAACAGCGTCCAGCCGATAAATGAAAGATCTAACACAAATGCATCCCATTTGTTTCCATCCATCATCTGTTTACTTTCTGCAAAGGCTTCCTGTCTGGTCATCTCCGGATGCTCTGCTAAAAGATATGGGATCATCATATACTCATAACTTTTCACGATACCCGGAATGATAAATAATAACATCCAGAGTCCTGTAAACAGCCCCCGCAGGAACATGATCATGCCGATGTGCGCATATCCGTTTTTAAATCCGTATGCAATATCGCCTAATTCCGCGTTACCATACTTACAGTTAATGAAAAATTTCTGACATCCCACTTCAAGCGGATTCCAGATAAAAATACTGAGCAGGATGCTGATCACCATGGCAACAAATACTGCTGCCAGTATAATCCCAATCACAGTAAATACCATTACCGGATCTATATCCGTCAATCCATCCGTTGATGACCTTGCCGAATTTTGGGCAGCTGTTGAGCCTGAACCTAAAATAAATGACAGAATCAGTCCCACCAGCACTGCTTTCCAGTAATTCGCCTTCAATGCCAGCTTTGCATTGCTTTTTAACTCACTTCTGTTCCACATGTTAAACTCCTCCTGATAAAAACATTTTACACTTTTGCAGTTTAACACATTAACGTTTTTTTGTCATCCCTCAAACAAAAATCCTCAGAAAATCTTAAGAATTAGACCTCAATTTTCCCTTCTTTTAACAATTCAATAAATGCCTCTGCCAGTTTTGGATCAAACTGTGTTCCCTTATTGTGTTCTAACTCACTGATTGCATAATCGATCGACATAGCTTCCTTGTAGGTACGCTTTGTTGTCATCGCATCAAACGAATCACATACCGCAAGAATACGCCCTAACAGTGGAATATCTTCTCCTTTCAGGCCTCTCGGATATCCCTTTCCGTCATATCTCTCATGATGCGATAATACAGCCGGTATCACATAGTTCATATTCGGCAGAAAATGAATCATCTCAATGGAATTCGTGACATGTGTTTTCATGATCTCATATTCCTCATCATTTAACCTGCCCTGTTTTTTTAAGATACTCTCAGGAATACCAATCTTTCCGATATCGTGAAGCAGTCCTGCCTCCTTTGCAATTTCAATGTCATTCGGCTCAAGACCTATTTTTTTTGCGAGAAGAACCGCATAATCCGATACATGGCAGGAATGTTCAAAGGTATAAGAATCCTTTGCATCGATTGCTGCAGTCAGTGCGTAAATCGTTGGTGCAATCTGTTCATAATGCTTTTGTACCTGCTGATCCTCAAGTTCATCTTCTGTATGTGCTCCATAAATTTTAATGCAGTTCTTTCCATCTCTTTTTGCATAAAAATTCGCACGCTCTGCCTGACTGAGCAGCTCATCCGCTCCTGAAGCCGTATCCGGGTAAAATGCAATTCCGACACTTGCAGTCACCGGTTGTAGAACATCCGGTTTTTCTTCATCCGCGAGTAGAAAATTCTTCTGTATCTTCGCCGCAATCTGTGCCACCTTTTTCTTTTCATCCGAATTTATCAGCACCACATATTCATTTGATCCAAACCGGAATGTTTCTCCCTTACTTCCTACAGTATTCTCTATGATATGCCCGCACCATTTTAATATGCGATCCCCACATTCTTCCCCGTACAGCTCATTAAAAAGCTTAAAATCATCCAGATCAAGATACATCAGAGCTATCTTCTGCTCTTCTTTCCAGTTCTCCGCCAGAAACTTTTTAAAATATCCCCTGTTATAAAGCCCTGTCAGTTCATCATGGATCGATATCTGATATACTTCCTGATAAGTGCTGATATTCTTAAGGCACACACCCGCATACACACCAATTCTCCAGTAATAATCTCTCTCTAAATAATTTAATCTGGTTCTTTTCTCCGATTTTATATAGATAAATCCCTGTATCTCATCATCATACTTCATCAATGAAATCTCAGAGCACTCACCTGCCCCCGATCTTTCCAGCATAGCCGTGATTTCATCCTGCTCTGCCTGATCCGGCATCTGTCCACCGGCTGTTTTTACAACTGTAAAATTTTCTCCATTTTTGATAAAAACAAAGATGTCCTTTACCGGAAACATCTCATTTACCACACCAACCAGCAGCTTAAACAGATCTTCCTGCCGCAATATAGACGCCGACTCATTCTGAAAACGACGTAATACCTCGATCTGCTTTCTGTTCTGCCTCTGCATGATTCCCTCTGCCATTTTTCTTGCCAGATAAAATACAAACAACGACCATCCTGTAAATCCAAGTACGAGCACTATAACTTTTTGCTGTATTTCCGGCAATACACTGCCAAGATACCACTCCGCATTGTGATTAAAATTGAACACAGGAAGAAGACTGACCGCCAGTGCAACCGAGTAGATACATCCGATCACGATACGGTTCGAGATATCAAACAGATACTTGTGCCACATGATATATAACAGGCACAATGCCATAAAAATACCGCCCAGCATATCATACGGGAAAAAATTACCCGGCAGTGCAACAAAAAGATTGCCTGTCAAAATTGCAACTGTTCCAAGCAGCAGTGGAAATAATTTCTTTCGTTTTTCAAATTTATTGCCGATTGCCCTGTGCGCCAAAACTGTCGTATAGACGATCACACCTGCCTCCGCAGCTGCAAATAAATAACTTCCCCAAGATAGATGATAGGCATATCCAATGCTTCCATCTGCATACCGGATAATATCCGGTTCCGGGATAAATACTTCTGTGACAACATTGATCCCCATTGCCACCACAGTAGCTATGCAATATCCGGTCAGGAAACCATTCTTTTTGATCTCCAACATATAAAATAAAAATGCATACATAAAAATCGGTACCGTCAAAAATCCGAATACCGACACATGAAACCAGAACCGCATCCCCGGCATGATCTGCATACGCATCATTACTACACCGCCAGTCCAGATCAGACAGGATAAAAGAATCTGTCTGAAATACCTGACCGGTTTTGCATCCCCGGCATTCAGGAATGAAAAAAATATAAATAAAAAACAGAAAAACGCTCCGATTGGAACTCCAATATATAAACTATCCAGCGTCAAAGCCGTTTCCTCCAAATTGAATGTAAAATCTTTCAAAATCAATCATTATATTCATGTGCAAAATCGGCACATGATCCAATTCACAATTCGTCAATCATACAAGCATGTTGACTCTCTCTCGTTCATTATAGCATATTTTAACCTGCAATTCCATTTTTTTCCATCATCCATCATCTTTTTGATGGGAATCCATCATCTTTTTGATGGATTTGCATACACTAACAGGGATTAAATCTGTTTTTTAATGGAGTGACCTTATGTGCGGAATTGCAGGATTTTGCAGCCTGAAACGCTGTTATACGGACAGACAGTCCTTTTGGGAAAATATACTGGTGTCCATGCACGAAAAACTCATTCACCGCGGCGGTGATGCTTCCGGCATTTATCTGACACCTCATGCCGGTCTGTCACATCAGAGACTTTCTATCCGTGATATCACGCACGGTGCACAGCCTATGATACGTCACCGGGACGGGGCAGATTATGCCATCGTCTACAATGGGGAGATCTATAATACCGATGAACTGATCCCGGAGCTTACTTCTGCCGGATATAATTTTCTCACAACATCCGACACGGAAGTGATCTTATATGCCTACATGCATTTCGGTGCTTCCTTTGTCTCCCGCTTAAATGGAATCTTTTCCTTTGCCATCTGGGACGGTGCCGCAAAACAGCTTTTTCTCTACCGCGACAGAGTAGGGACAAAGCCGCTTTTTTATCACGCAAAAGACGGTGAGCTTGTCTTTGCCTCAGAGCCAAAAGCACTGTTCTGCTTTCCGGATCTTTCACCCGCTATTACCGAAAACAGCCTGAGAGAACTGCTTGCAGTCGGGCCGGCGCGCACCCCCGGATGTGGGGTTTTTCAGGATATCTATGAAGTTCTACCCGGACATTACCTGTGTTTTGATGCCATGGGGCTCTCCGATACCACCTACTGGGATCTGAAATGTCTGCCCCACACGGACTCCTACGAGGACACCGTGGCACATGTATCTTTTCTCATGCGCGATACCGTAAAACGGCAGATGATTTCCGATGTGCCGGTCTGTACCTTTTTATCCGGGGGCATCGATTCAAGCATCGTCACGGTCCTTGCTGCCGCTTACCAGAGGGAACACGGTGAAGTCTTAAATACGTTTTCCTTTGACTTTACGGAAAATGATATTTATTTTCAATCCAATTCCTTTCAGCCGGAACGCGATCTTCCCTATGTAAACTGCATGTTAGAGCACTGTAAAACCAGTCATACTTACCTGGAATGCACCCAGGAGACGCTCGCCGACATGCTCTATGCTGCCGTGGACGCAAAGGATATGCCTGGCATGACAGACGTCGATGCCTCCTTACTTTACTTTTGTTCTCTGGTCAAAAAACAAAACAAGGTCACACTGACCGGGGAATGTGCCGATGAAATCTTCGGCGGATACCCGTGGTTTTACCGCCCGGAACTGATGAACCGGGATGGTTTTCCGTGGTCTGCGGATATCGATGCCCGTACTGCCTTTCTTGATGATGATGTTATGAAAAGCCTTGATCTTTCTTCTTACTCCCATGCAAGGTATGAAGAATCCCTGAAAAAAACACCGCATCTTCCGGATGAAACCGCCGAAGAATACAGACGCCGTGAGATCGCCTACCTGAATATCAAATGGTTTATGCAGACACTGCTCGACCGCATGGACCGCACCAGCATGTATTCCGGTCTTGAGGCGAGAGTCCCCTTTGCTGACCACCGTATCATCGACTATGTGTACAATGTTCCATGGAAAATGAAATACCAGAACGGTGTGGAAAAGGCTCTGCTTCGTGATGCCTTCCGCGATCTTCTGCCGCCGGAACTATTGCACCGCAAAAAAAGTCCTTACCCGAAAACCTACCATCCGGGTTATGAAAAGATCCTGATCGCGCGGATGACGGATATTTTAGCAGACAGCAATGCTTCTATCCTTCCGCTTATCGATAAAAAGAAAGCGAAAAAATTTATGGAAGCACCAAAAGAATACGGAAAGCCGTGGTTCGGGCAGCTTATGGCGGGTCCACAGCTTCTGGCCTATTTTATCCAGCTCAATTACTGGATGGAGAAATATCATCTTTCTGTGTGACAGAAAAAAACACTCCGGCACTTTTACTTTGTCCGGGGTGTTTTTTGTATATTATGATTCTAAAACTTTTCTGTGTTTTTTCTGATACACCCTGCATACCAGCACTGCGATCAGTGTCCCCGTGATCATTCCGGCAAGAACGTCCGTCGGATAATGCACTCCGACATAAAGTCTTGAAAACATGATCAGAAATGCCAGGATCAAAGCCGGCACCCCGATCTTCCCTGGGCATGTCAGAAAGATCACAACAGCCGCTGCAAAAGAACTGCCGGTATGCCCGGATGGAAATGAAAGATCCCTCTGCGCTTCTATGATACGCTGCAGTCCATCCACAGCCTCATAAGGCCTTGTTCTGGCGACCAGATTTTTTAAAATGAGATTATTAACGATCAGAGATCCCAACAGGGAACACGTCATGAGCACACCTGTTCTCCGCATCTTTTTTACAAGTAAAAATACGATTGCAAGAGCAATCCAGATCCATCCCGCATCGCCTAAATGCGTAATAAATGTCATGACCGGCGTCAGAACAGCATTCCTCACATGCTCCTGGATCCACAATAAAATATTCCCATCTAACTGCAATAAAACATCCATCTTATGTATTACCCCGTTTTTTTATGTTTTTACATACATTTTATGTTTCTACTGCTGCCCCGTCAATACTTTGTTGAGCAGATCGGCAAGCGGTACCATCGCATTTTTTGCCTCCGCCAGTGTATTTGTCTGCGCCCCCACCTCGATCAGAAGTGTCTTCGGGCAATAGTGCATATTGTAGCGGTATCCCTTCAGATAAATTCTTCTGGTAAATCCCGGGTAATATTCTGCCGCCTTTAACTGCATCTGGAACGATATCGCCAGATTATCTGCAATATAAGGATTATAAAGATATTCGATATCGCCTGTTTTCGTCGTGCGGCTCAATCCATTAAAAAACATGATCTGCGCCATCGGCACGCCGTTTTGTTCCGTAACCAGTCTCGTATTGTTTCCGACTCCGTCACGGTGCAGATCGATCACAACCTCAATGCTTTTATTTTCCGCTAAGATCTGTTCTAACGCAGGGCCTGCTTTTGCATAGGCATGATCGCGGTCTCCGACATCATACTGCCCGGTGTGATGGATCACGGAAAAGCCATATTTTTGTGTCAGAAGCTCCGTCAGATAATCACCGACACCGACGACCGACATGGATGCATCACCCGGAACGGAATCCGCATACCCTTCCTGTGAATGCGTATGATAGATCAGTATCTGCGGTGTGGACGCATCATGGCTCAAACGTACATCCTTTCCGAGCAGGGCATCCGCATTGAGCTGTGCGCTCCCGATCGTCGTCGTATTGTCCACCTGATAAAAATTCTGGATCAGATAATCAAAATCATTCAGCTTTTCCCTTGCAAATGTCACTGCTTTGATGTCTGCCACAGCGGAAGCTGCCTGACTGTCTGCTGCACCTGCCTCTGCAATCTGTGCCTGCTGATTTTCTGCTGCATCTGCCTCTGCCGGCTGCTCTCCGGTGTTCTCCGCCACACCTGGCTCTGCCGGCTGCCCTCCGGTGTTCTCTGCTGCACCTGCATCCGCCGTCTGTCCTCCTGCATCTTTTTCATCTGACAGGCTCGTACCATCTGCGCTTCCGACCGATGGTATCACTTCCCCCGTCTTTTCATCCACATAATTTTCATCTGCAGCCTCCCGCGCCAGAATTGCCTCATAAGAGAGATCACTCTCGATCTGCGTCTGGTATGATCCACTTTCAGGTTCATAGTTTTCCCCGTAAAAAAGCACATCGATCACTTTCTCCACAAAAGACCACTCCGTCTCATCTTTTACACTGTAAGACAAACCGGGCAGATAAAAATCAAGTACTTTTTCGCAGCAGCTTTTTGCCCCCTCTTCTCCAAGCTTTGCAAAGAAAGATCTGTTTGTCTGTAAAAGTATTCCAATGACAGCCAGCAGCAATCCCCCCAGCCAGACGGCACCATTTATTTTTTTCTTTTTTAAATGTCGATAACGATAAGCATACATACTACACTGTATGCACTTCTATTTTTCATTATACCATGAAGCTTTGCTTCTTGATCGTGATCTGCATGAGTTTCGCCCGGCAGTCTTATTTTACTATAATCCCGCCTGTCTATTATGCCGGCAGTCCTTCCCCCATAAATGCAATATTGATGCCTTCCGAGATCGTGTAGCTTAATCTTTTGACCGACTCATCAATATCTTTTGGCGTCACAAACATCGCATTTAAATTCGGTGAGAGAAGTTCCCGGATCAGTTCATATTTTTCTCCATCGTTTAACTCTTTTAACGAATCCCCAAGCATATCAAATGCCTTGCTCTGGCTCATCGCAGCGATCAGGTTAAACATTGTGTCATTGACGATCGTTGCAGCATCCACAACTGTCGGTATCCCGATTGATATCACGGGAATCCCAAGGCTTTTTTTATTCAGTCCGTGTCTATGGTTTCCAACCCCGCTGCCCGGATTGATCCCGGTATCCGTGACCTGAATCGTCCGGTTTAACCGCTTGGTGCTGCGCGCCGCCAACGCATCAATGACAATGACCAGATCAGGTTTTGTCTCATCGATGATTCCATGAATGATCTCAAGACTTTCCATTCCCGTCTGCGCCATAACTCCCGGGACAATACTGCTGATCCGGTTCACATTTTTTTCTCCGAAAGCATACTTTCCATACTCTTTTACAATGTGTCTTGTGATAAAAAGATTGTCCACCACACGCGGGCCTAGTGCATCCGGCGTAACTTCACGGTTTCCAAGTCCAACGACCAGCACCGACAACTCCTCATTTTTTTCCTGGATCAACTGACGGATGATCTTCGCAAGCTGTACGGATATCTCTCTGTGATAGTCTTCATCCTCCTCATCCATATTTCCCGCCTCGATCGTTATATAGGTTCCCTTGGGTTTTCCCATCGTCTTTGCACCGTTTTCCGTCTCAATGACCACTGTGCTGACTGTGATATTTTTGTCAACTTTCTCTTCTAAGAAACGGACTCCCTTCAGATCAACATGATCTTCCTGCATTTTTTCCTGCGTTTCAAGCGCTAAATCCGTTCGTATCTGATACATAAATTTTCCCCCATATTCCAATGCCCTGCTCCGGCATCTGTTATCTTTGCCTATATTATTTCTGGTCTGAAAAAAAATTATCCATAATTTCTCATTATTTTACTGTTTTACACTTGACAACCACAAAAACCTGCCCTATAATATACCAGTATGTTTACATTGAACTGTCCGTGTCCGGCTTTAATGTAACAATCATGAACAATAACGATTACAAATTGGAGGTGTACGGATTGGCTAACATTAAATCTGCAAAAAAAAGAATTTTAGTAACAGAGACAAGAGCTGCTAGAAACAAAGCGATCAGAAGCGAAGTGAAAACTTCTATTAAAAAAGTT
>ENA-ORTS01001031-ORTS01001031.1-human-gut-metagenome-genome-assembly--contig:-NODE-1031-length-20421-cov-3.088186_pt1 | contig 20421 bp, 18 predicted proteins | sample MGYA00241911_ERZ509186 | MGnify/ENA primary metagenome ERZ509186 (study PRJEB26280, sample SAMEA2338852) | human gut metagenome | biome: human gut; feature: human-associated habitat; material: faeces...
GTAAAGCGACCGTGGACACAGGATGCTGCCGACTGATCTTCGGGGAAGCAGACTGGCTGCCGGGGCTGGTAGTGGACAAGTTCTCCGACGTGCTGGTGGTGGAATCCCTGGCGCTTGGGATCGACCGTTTGAAGCCGACGATCCTTTCTCTTGTGAAAAAGGTGCTGGCAGAGGACGGTATCATGATCCGTGGTATCTATGAGCGCAGCGATGCAAAGGTACGCCTGCAGGAAGGCATGGAACGCTTCAAGGGCTTTATCGGTGACCCGTTCCCCACAAAGGTTGAAATCACAGAAAATGGTGTCCGTTACATCGTGGATGTGGAAGACGGACAAAAGACCGGATTTTTGTCGGAAAGACAAAGAGGTAAGAGGATACTATGGCATACGCAAAGGAAACGATCTGTATACAGTCTGGCTGGAAGCCGAAGAACGGAGAGCCGAGAGTGCTCCCGATTTATCAGAGTACGACGTTTAAATATGAATCCTCTGAGCAGATGGGCAGACTTTTTGATCTGGAGGAATCCGGATATTTTTACAGCCGTCTGGCAAATCCGACCAACGACTGCGTCGCACAGAAAATCTGTGAACTGGAGGGCGGCGCAGCAGCGATGCTGACCGGTTCCGGACAGGCGGCAAACTACTATGCCGTTTTCAATATCTGCGAGGCGGGCGACCATGTCGTATTATCGTCCACCGTATACGGCGGAACTTTCAATCTGCTGGCGGTTACCATGAAAAAAATGGGCGTATCCTGTACTGTCGTAGACCCGGATGCGGATTACGAGACGATCTGCAAGGCGTTCCAGCCCAATACCAAATGCGTCATGGCGGAATCTCTGGCAAATCCTGCGCTGGTTGTGCTGGATTTTGAAAAATTCGCCCGTGCAGCACATGCGCATCATGTGCCGTTAATCGTTGACAACACGTTCCCTACCCCGATCAACTGCAATCCGTTCAAATGGGGTGTCGATATCGTAACACATTCCACCACCAAATATATGGACGGTCATGCGATGGCACTGGGCGGTGCGATCGTGGATTCCGGCAATTTCGACTGGTCTGCATACCCGGATAAGTTTCCGGGACTCTGCGCACCGGATGAATCCTATCACGGTGTAGTTTATACCGAAAAATTCGGCAAGGCGGCATACATAACCAAGGCAACCTCCCAGCTGATGCGCGATCTCGGCGCGGTACAGTCTCCTCAGAACGCGTTTCTGCTGAATGTCGGTCTGGAGACGCTGCCGCTTCGGATGGAACGCCACTGCTACAATGCGCAGAAGGTTGCGGAATTTCTGGAAGCGAACGAGAAGGTTGCATGGGTCAACTACCCCGGCTTAAAGAGCAGCAAATATTATGAGCTGGCACAGAAATACATGCCGAACGGCACCTGCGGCGTCATTTCCTTTGGCTTAAAAGGCGGACGCAAGGCGGCGGAAGAAATGATGGATAAGTTAAAGCTTGCAGCTATTGTTACCCATGTGGCGGATTCCCGCACCAGCATTCTGCATCCTGCCAGCCATACGCACCGTCAGATGAACGATGAGCAGTTAAAAGAGGCCGGCGTAGCGCCCGATCTGATCCGTCTTTCCGTCGGTATTGAAAATGTAAACGATATCATCGCGGATCTGGAACAGGCACTCTAAAATCCTCGTATTGCGTTTTGATCCTATGGGAAAGAGTTTTTTTTGCACAGTGAGGGCGAAGCATGAGTTGGGGGAAAAAGAAGAAACACGCTTCACAGAATACCATACCGGCAGCTGAGTTCAGGCAGGAGGGGGAGTCTGCGCTTTTTGAGAAAGCGCCAAAGGAACCACCAAAGCCTGCGCCGGGAGAATATCTGGATAACCCGCTTCCCGTTCCCAAACGACATGTCCGCAAAGAGATGAATTACGCTTTTGAACCGTCGCCGGATCTTATGTTTTATGAAATTCCGGTTGCGGATAACGATGATTTTGATGTATAAAATAAATCACTCCTGCACATCCTTTTTGAAAAAGAAATGCGGGAGTGATTTTTTATGGGAAAAAAAGAAGAACAGGAAATGCACCGGGACGAGCGAATCGAGCAGACCGGTCAGTTAACGCTTACAGATAATAAGGAAGAAACCTCGATCCATCTGCTGACGATCATCGGGGAGATTGAGGGACATGACTGTCTTCCGGCAACCACAAAAACGACGAAATATGAGCATGTTCTTCCAAAACTGGCAGAGCTGGAAGATAACCCGGATACAGAAGGGCTGCTGCTGCTTTTAAATACGGTTGGAGGTGATGTGGAAAGCGGTCTTGCAATCGCCGAAATGATCGCATCGATCCGCAAACCAACGGTTTCATTAGTCCTTGGCGGCAGTCATTCCATCGGTGTGCCTTTAGCGGTATCGACCGATTATTCGTTTATTGTGCCATCCGGAACCATGGTGATCCATCCGGTGCGCATGAGTGGAACCGTGATTGGTGCAAAACCGACGTACGACTATTTTAAACAGATGCAGGACCGGATCGTTCACTTTATCAGCACACATTCGAAAGCAAGTGAAAAACGTCTGGAGGAGCTGATGATGAATACAGGAATCCTCACAAAAGATCTTGGTACAATCCTGGTCGGGAAAGAAGCGGTGGAGGAAGGACTGATCAATGAAGTCGGTGGTATTTCCGATGCATTTTCCCGACTGCATCAGATGATAGAAAAAAAATAACCAGTTAATGACAATCTGCCTCAAATATGGTAAGATAAAATATGTATGTAAAAAGTTACCGCAAAAGAACGATTTATTACGAAGATACAAAGAGGAGGCAGATATGTCATTATTACAGGCAATACTAATGGGGATCATACAGGGTTTAACAGAATTTTTGCCAGTGAGCAGTTCCGGACATCTGGCGATTTTTAAGATATTATTTGGTGTGGATACAGACACAGGACTTCTGTTTGATGTCCTTTTACATATCGGAACATTAGCAGCAATCTGCATTGTTTACTATAAAGATGTTTTAAAAATGATCGTGGAGGGAATCGGAATCATCAGAGACTGTTTTATTAACCTTATCCGGTTTATCGGAAATAAAACCGGTAAGACAGACGAACCTTACCTCCGGATCGTAAACAGCAGTTACCGTAAATTAGTCGTTTTGATCATTGTATCTACCATTCCAACCGGAATCATCGGTGTGGTTGGAAAAGATGTTGTCGAGATGGCATCGGAGATATTGCTGATACCGGGTATCTGCCTGATCCTTACCGCTGTCCTGCTTTTTATTGCAGATCATACCAGAGATGGAGAAAAATTGCCAAAGAGCGTTACATATACAAATGCATTTGGAGTCGGAATAGCACAGGGAATCGCAACACTTCCGGGATTGTCACGTTCCGGAACAACGATCACGGCATGTCTGCTCAGCGGCTTTAACCGCAATTTTGCCGTAAAATACTCATTTTTAATGTCAATACCGGCAATTCTTGGAGCACTGGTACTGGAATTAAAAGACTGCACGGCAGTTGCACTTTCCGGTGCAGAGATTGCATATTATGTAGTTGGTATGATCGTAGCCGCAGTGGTGGGATATGTCTGCATTAAGACAATGCTTATCGTTGTACGCAGAAAAAAATTTACAGGTTTTGCCATTTACTGTCTGATCGTGGGTGTGATCTCGATTGGCGGATATATCTATATGGCATAAATAAATGCAATATATCTGTGCATTTACAGAAATTGAGTTGGAGGTAATATTTTGGCAACAGGGAATAGGAAGCGTTCTGCTACCGGAAAAAAATCATCATCCGGCAGGAAAACAAATTCTGGACATAAGAGAAATACAAAAAAACAGCAGGAGCGTGAAGCTGAATTTACGCGTGAGGTGATTTTATGGATCGTGGTTGCTGTTTCACTTTTGCTGTTTATCAGTAACTTTGGATTTGGCGGTACGATCGGCGGTACAGTCAGCCGCTTCTTTTTTGGTTTATTTGGAATTATTTCATATATATTTCCAATCGTATTACTGGTGGGGACTTTTTTTGCCGTTTCGAACCAGGGAAACCGGGTGGCAGCCGTAAAATTAGTGGCGGTCATTTTGTTTGTGGCATTTTTATGTATGTTTTTTGAACTCATTTCCGATGGAACTGATGCAAAAAGTGCAATGGATGCTTATCGGTACAGTTTTGATGCGAAAAGTGGAGGCGGGCTGATCGGAGGCGGACTTTCCCATATGTTATGCTCCGGATTTGGAGTGATCGGGGCATATGTGATCGATGTGATCGTACTCATTATCTCGCTTGTACTCATCACGGAGCGATCTGCATTTCGTGGCATGCAAAAAGGTGGGCGCAGGGTGTATGAGTCTGCCAAAATCAGCAATGAACGTCACAGAGAACGTGTTGAAATGCGAAGAGAAGAGCGTGAGCAGCGGGAACAGCAGCGCAGAATGGACAGAAAGGTTGAGGGCGTTGCCATTGATACAAAGCTGATTCCGGATACACCGCAGAAACGTTCCCAGGATATCAGTGAGATTCTGCCGGAAGATATGATCGATTTGCCGGAGATCAAAGAGGAAAAACATGTCACACTGACTGCAGGAAGTACGATATCAAATACAACACCATCTGCATTTTCAGATGAGGCATTAGATGCAATGGGACAGGCGCTGACAGCAAAAACAGAGTTGTTTGCGGCAGAGGAGGAGCAGGTATCGTTCCCAATCCAGATGGAAGAACCGAAAGCTTCACGGACAGTTGCAGAGGAAGCACCGTTTGTTATACCTGGACGCCCTGATCCGGCGATGGCATTTGGAATGGAGCAGGGGGCAGAGGAGATTCCATATGAGGAAGAAACGGATACTATATCGTTATTTGGGGCAGATTTAGAATCTGAGCCGTTGCCGGAAGAAACTGCTGAAGATGTGCTGCCGGTGCAGCATGAAACAGTAGTACAGACGAAAGATATGGATAATATTCCGGAAGAGATGGATGTTGAAATCGTACCGCCGGAGAAAGAATATGTCTTCCCGCCGGTTACGCTGTTAAAACAGGCAGAAAACAAGCAGGGAGATACCAGAAAACAGTTGCAGGAAACTGCCATGAAACTGCAGCAGACATTAAAAAATTTTGGTGTCAATGTCACAATCACGAATATCAGCTGTGGACCGGCAGTAACCAGATATGAACTGCAGCCGGAAATGGGTGTAAAGGTAAGTAAAATCGTCAATTTGGCAGACGATATCAAGTTAAACCTCGCTGCAGCGGATATCCGTATCGAAGCTCCGATTCCTGGAAAAGCAGCAATCGGCATCGAAGTGCCGAACAAAGAAAATGTCATGGTATCGTTCCGTGAACTGGTGGAATCAGAGGAGTTTCAGAACCATCCTTCAAAGATCTCTTTTTGTGTCGGAAAAGATATCGGCGGTAAAGTATCTGTGGCTGATATCGAAAAGATGCCGCATCTTCTGATTGCCGGTGCGACGGGGTCCGGTAAATCCGTCTGCATCAATACGATTATTATGAGTATTTTGTATAAGGCAGACCCAAAGGATGTCAAACTGCTCATGGTTGACCCGAAAGTTGTGGAGTTAAGCGTTTATAATGGTATTCCACATCTTCTGATCCCGGTTGTCACAGATCCGAAAAAAGCGGCAGGTGCGCTGAACTGGGCTGTGGCAGAGATGACTGACCGTTATAATAAGTTTGCGGAGGCGCACGTCCGTAACTTAAAGGGATACAATGCCAAGATCGACAGCCTTCCGGATGTGGAAGGAGAACCAAAACCGGAAAAAATGCCGCAGATCGTCATTATCGTAGATGAGTTAGCGGATTTGATGATGGTTGCGTCGAATGATGTTGAAGGCGCAATATGCCGGCTGGCACAGCTCGCGCGTGCTGCAGGCATTCATCTGATCATTGCAACACAGCGTCCTTCCGTCAATGTCATCACCGGACTGATCAAGGCAAATATGCCGAGCCGTATTGCATTCGCGGTAACATCCGGTATTGATTCGCGAACGATTCTTGATATGAACGGTGCGGAAAAACTGCTTGGAAAGGGAGATATGCTTTTCTATCCGCAGGGAATTCCAAAACCGGTGCGTGTACAGGGTGCGTTTGTTTCAGATAAGGAAGTATCGGATGTTGTCAATTACATCAAAGAAGAAAATGGACAGGTTTCCTACAATGCGGCAGTGGAAGAACATATGAACAACGCAGAGTCAGAAAATATGACAGTAAGCATTGATTCAAATTCAGGAACCGGAGATGGAAGGGATGCATATTTTGCAGATGCCGCAAAGCTTTTGATCGAGAAAGAAAAAGGCTCGATCGGAATGCTGCAGCGTTATTTTAAAGTTGGTTTTAACCGGGCAGCAAGAATTATGGATCAGCTCGAGGAGGCCGGCATTGTCGGCCCGGAAGAAGGTACAAAACCGCGCCGCGTTTTAATGACGCAGGAGCAGTTTGAACAATATGAAGAAGAGTATTTATAAGACACGAGGAGGATCATTATGAAAACAGACATTGAGATCGCACAGGAAGCAAAAATGCTGCACATCCGTGAGGTTGCGGAAAAACTTGGCATTGCAGAGGATGAATTAGAGCTTTACGGTAAATATAAGGCAAAACTCTCAGATGAACTGATTGAGCGTGTAAAAGATGAGCCGGACGGAAAGTTAATCCTTGTAACGGCAATCAATCCGACTCCGGCAGGAGAGGGAAAGACCACGATCAGTGTCGGACTTGGTGAGGCATTTGGACAGCTTGGGAAAAAAGCAGTAATTGCACTTCGTGAGCCGTCCCTTGGACCGTGTTTTGGAATTAAAGGCGGCGCTGCAGGAGGCGGTTATGCACAGGTTGTTCCGATGGAGGATTTGAACCTTCATTTTACCGGAGATTTCCACGCAATTACTTCTGCAAACAATTTACTTGCCGCTTTACTTGATAATCACATCCAGCAGGGAAATGAACTTGGCATTGATCCAAGACAGGTTGTCTGGAAACGTTGTCTGGATATGAATGACCGTGTCCTCCGAAATATTGTGGTTGGACTTGGCAGAAAAATGGATGGAATGGTCAGGGAAGATCATTTTGTAATTACTGTTGCATCAGAGATCATGGCTGTTTTATGTCTTGCAGACGATATGCATGATTTAAAACGCAGACTTGGAAAGATCATTGTTGCATATACTTATGATGGAAAGCCTGTTACCGCTGATGATATCAAAGCAACCGGTGCGATGGCTGCATTGTTAAAAGATGCTTTGAAACCAAATCTCATTCAGACTTTAGAACATACACCGGCAATCGTTCACGGCGGACCATTTGCAAATATTGCACATGGCTGCAACAGTGTCCGTGCTACAAAGACAGCCTTAAAACTTGCTGATTATGTGATCACAGAGGCTGGTTTTGGCGCCGACTTAGGTGCTGAGAAGTTTTTCGATATCAAATCCCGTATGGCAGGACTTCACCCGGATGCCGTTGTTTTAGTTGCAACTGTCCGTGCATTAAAATATAATGGTGGTGTTGCAAAAGCCGATCTTGGAGAGGAAAATTTAGAGGCTTTAAAGAAAGGTATCGTAAACCTTGAAAAGCATATTGAAAACCTGCAGAAATATGGTGTTCCGGTTGTTGTAACATTAAATTCATTTGTAACCGATACCAAGGCAGAAACCGATTATATCGAACAGTTCTGCCGTGAGAGAGACTGTGAATTTGCACTTGCGAAAGTGTGGGAGAACGGTGGAAAAGGTGGAGTGGAACTTGCCGAAAAAGTATTAAAGACTTTAGAAACAAAAGAGAGTCACTTTAAGCCATTATATGCAGATGATCTGTCACTGGAGGAAAAAATCGAGACGATTGCAAAAGAAATCTATGGGGCTGACGGTGTGACATATGCATCTGCCGCAGCAAAGGAATTAAAACGTATCGCAGACATGGGAATGTCAGATTTCCCGGTATGTATGGCGAAAACACAGTATTCCCTGTCTGACGACCAGACAAAACTTGGCCGTCCGAGTGGATTTACCATTAATGTGAGAGAAGTTTATGTTTCAGCCGGAGCCGGATTTGTTGTTGCCATTACCGGTGCAATCATGACAATGCCGGGACTTCCGAAAAACCCTGCTGCATATGGAATTGATGTTGACGATAACGGTGTGATTACCGGATTATTCTAATAAGTCGAAAGCGAGGATATCCCATGAAATGTGCGAAGTGTGGGGCAGAGTTAAAAAAAGGCTGCCTTTACTGTTCTGTCTGTGGCCACGAAGCACAGATAGTTTCGGATTACAACGTACTTGAGGATGATTATCTGCGTTCACTTCTAAAAGACGGAGAAGGTGAAAAAAATCCGCAGGAGAAGGAACCGGAGCCAAAAAAAACAAAAAAGAAGAAAAAAAGTCATTTGGCACTTATTGTCTGCTGCTGTCTTATCATAACCGGTGCGGCTGTTGGCATTGCTGTAAAACTTTATATCGATAATAAGAATGCAAATTCCTATGATTATCAGATTGAAATGGCAGAAAAAGAGCTGGTGGATCGTAATTATGAAAATGCACTGCGATATTATAAGACGGCACTGGCATTGCAGCCGGATGATATCAAAGTTCGTGAGGCAATGGCAGAGATCTATACCAGCCAGAAAGAATATGATTCAGCACTCGTTTTATATATGGAAATCCTTCAACTTGACAAAACGAATAAAGAGGCTTATCAGCATCTGATCTCCATTTATGATGAAATGGGGGATTATGACAGCATTCTTTCTTTAAAAGAAGATGTTACGGATGAGAATATACTTGCATTATTCGATGATTATGAGGTTGGTGAACCGATCATATCTCCGCTTAGTGGGCAATATGATGATTATATTACAGTCGTGATCTACTCAATTGCCGGAAATGACATTTATTATACGACGGATGGCACTGTTCCGGATAAAGAAAATGGGATTCCATATCCACAGGGAGGTATTCCGTTAAATCATACTGGAAATTTTGAAATCAATGCTGTATGTTGTAATGAAAAAGGCATCTACAGTGATATCGTAACAGAAGAATACCAGATTCAGTTTAAAAAACCGGATCTGCCATCTGTCTCACCAGATGGAGGAGTTTTCTCTGAGGAGACCACTGTAACAATCACACAGCAGAAAGATTGCACGATTTATTATACATGGGATTCTACAGATCCAACAACAGAATCGGCTGTTTATACAGAACCGATTGTTGTTCCGGAAGGGGATTATGTATTATCTGTCATGGCAGTAAATAACAAGACAGGTTTAGTCAGTGATATCTATCGTGTAAATTTGGGATATCATCCGTAAGGAAACAGCTAAGAAAACATTGCATGAAAAAAGTCAGCCACAAACATGTGACTGACTTTTTTCATGCTTTTAATGTACACCAAAGGCATATATTTATTCTTCTTCAGGAATAAATTCGATCAGATCTTTTCCAAGTTTACTGATGCGGGCGAGAGAGTATACATCAATGCCCTGTTCCATTAATTTTCCGCGTCCCGGCTGGAATGATTTTTCAATCAGGATACCGACTCCGGCGATCGTTGCATGTGCTTTGCGCAGCAAGCGGATTGCTCCTGTTGCAGCTTCGCCGTTTGCAAGAAAATCATCCACGATCAATACATGGTCATTTTCATTGATAAACTGCTGGGATAATGTCAGCTCATAGCTTGTCCCTTTGGTAAAAGAAGTGATTACTGTCTGGTACAGATTATCATTTAACACCTTTGAAGGCTGTTTCTTTAAAATGATCATTGGAACATTCAGCGCTAACGCTGTCATAAGAGCAGGAGCGATACCGGAACTCTCGATCGTTACGACCTTCGTTACTCCACAATCTTTATAGTGTGCGGCAAATGCTTCACCGATCTGATGCATTAAAACAGGATCAACCTGATGGTTTACAAAACTGTCTACCTTTAAAATATCTTCATTGACTGCAATTCCTTCCGAAAGAATCTTCTCTTCAAGTATTTTCACAATAGCCACCTCATAAATTCAAATATTTTACCTATTATATCACATATATCTGACAGAAAAAAGTATTAAGCCAAAAATATTTTATCATAAATCGTTTCGATAATGTGATCTAAGAGGGAGGCATCTGTCTTCGGATATTTTTCAAGGAGCAGACTGCGCATGACCTCATAGCGCAGAAAATAATTCTGCTCGTCAGAATCGTCTGAAATGCCGGCATCAGCATTGATTGTTTCTGCTGTGTAGGTATCTAAAAACCAGTGGCAGATCTCTTCAAACTGCTTTTCTTCACGATCAGCTGCATTTGAAAGCGTTTTTAATTCCATAAAGGATTTTATGCCGACGAAAAAGAAGATGGCAAACATAACTCCCATGACGATAAGAATCAGTGTTTTCGTGTATGAAGCACTGTGAAAAGGAAGCAGATCCAGTCCAAACAAGATCAGAAGAATAAAACCGGCAACGCTTACGATTGTGAATGTGTAGGCGGTAGATGTGACGTCTTCTATTTTTGTTTTCTTCGATACATACGCGTGAGACGGTGCGAAATCGCTCTCGGCTGTACTGCTAAAATCAAATGGTTCCTGTGACATGGTTTTCCTCATTTCCAGATGTATGAACATCTATTGTTTTTCAAGTAATTTTAGTATAAATTATAATGTAGATGCATGCAAGCGGATTTGCTAGAATGACTATTAACAGTTCGCTGCATAATTCCGAAAACAATATAATTTTTATTTAAAATGTGAGGAACTATGAAAATTACAATTTTATGTGTCGGGAAGATCAAAGAAAAGTTTTACAGGGATGCGATCGCAGAGTACAGCAAACGTTTAAGCCGTTACTGTAAATTAGATATTATAGAGGTTGCCGACGAAAAGACGCCCGAAAATGCAAGTGATACCGTAGAAAATCAGATCAGGGAAAAAGAAACCGAGCGAATTCTGATGCGTCTGGATAAGGAGGCAAAAGAGGGCGCATATGTATTTGCCCTTGCAATCGACGGCAGGGAATTTGATTCGGTGGAGTTATCAAAAAAGATTGAAAATCTTGGGACTTCCGGAATCAGTCAGATCGTGTTTCTGATCGGCGGATCACTGGGAATGTCGGAAAACCTGTTAAAACGTGCTGACTGTAAACTCAGTTTTTCGAAAATGACATTTCCGCATCAGCTCATGCGTGTGATCCTGTTAGAACAGGTTTACCGCAGTTACCGGATTATGAATGGCGAACCGTATCATAAATAATGCAGTTCGGCAGACAGAAATTTGAATCAAACAGTCTGTTGAGGAATGCTGCAGAAGGAGAAGAGCGACATGAGAGTACAAAATCCAGTTGTCCGTGGTTTTTACCCGGATCCAAGTATCTGCAGTGCAAACGGCAAATATTATCTTGCCTGCAGTTCGTTTGAATATTTTCCGGGGGTTCCATTATTTGAAAGCGATGATCTGTTAAACTGGAAACCGATCGGCCATTGCCTTACCAGAAAAAGCCAGGTCAATTTATATCAGGTTCCCGGTTCCGGCGGGGTGTTCGCACCGACGATCCGCTTCCATAACGGACGGTTCTATATGGTTACCAACAACAATACCTATCAGAAAAATTTTTATGTCTATACAGACGATATCTACAGCGAATGGTCGGATCCCGTTTTTGTGGATCAGGGCGGTATTGATCCGTCTTTGTATTTTGAAGGAGACAAAGTTTATTTTATCAGCAATGGAACGGATGAATCAGATGGAAGAGGCTGTATTTTCCAGTGTGAGATCGATATCACAACCGGAAAACGTCTGACAGAAAGCAGACCGATCTGGAAGGGAAGCGGCGGCCGTTATATTGAATCACCGCATATGTATCATTTTGGGGACTGGTATTATCTCATGGTTGCAGAAGGTGGTACGGAATATGGCCATATGGTAACTTATGCAAGGTCAAAAGATCCTTATGGACCATTTGAAGCGTATGCCCAAAATCCGGTACTTACCAACCGGAATCTGGGTGGTAATGAAAATCATATACAGGGAATCGGTCATGGTGATCTTATCACCACACCTTATGGGGAAACCTTTATGGTATGTCTGGGATTCCGGATCCAGAGCGACTGGATGCCGTTCCATCATTTAGGACGTGAGGTATTTTTAGTTCCGGTTACCTGGGATAACGATGGATGGTTCACTGCAGGTGTAAATGGAACCGTGGAATCTGTAATGGATATGCCGTTAAATGCCACGGCACAGGAAATAAACGGACGTTATGATGTTTCTTTTGAGACATTAAAAAATGAGCCGCAGCGTTTTTGCCATCTGCGTGAGTACCACAAGGAATGTTATGCATTTGCCAAAAACAGTGTGACACTTTTGGGCAATCGTTTTACCTTAAATGATGCAGAAACACCAACATTTTTAGGCGTCCGCCAGTCGGAGTTTGACACAGAACTTACCGTCGGACTTTCCGGGAATTCGCCGGAAGCGGGTATCACATTTTATCTGTCCGAGGAACATCATTATGATCTGGCTGTTTTATGTGATGAGAAGAAGCGCACATTGATCTTACGTCTGCGCATAGGGGATGCGATTATGGTGGTAAAAGAAATAGAACTGCCGGATGATGCAGAGGTTACCTTAAAAGTGGTATCTGATCCGGCGCAGTATCATTTTTATGGCGTGATGGACGGAAAAGAAATTCTGCTTGGAAGCGCACGTACAAAATACTTATCTTCTGAAGTTGCAGGAGGTTTTACCGGTGTTGTGATGGGAATGTATGCGGTAAACCCGGAGAAAGATGAAGATTGTAAGGCCCTGTTTATGAATTTATGCTGGAAACAGGGGAAAAACAGAGGTTAAAGCGTAAACCTTAGTGTTTTATCATGAAAAAAACAGGGATTACATGTTACTATAGTATGTAATCCCCGTTTTTTAGATGTATTCGATCGAAATAAAATAAATCTTTTTTAAAATCTGTTATACACTCTCAAACTCATCAACGATCTCCTGTGAAGGTGGTGCAGTCAAAAGACTGACAACAACGATCGCAGCTGCAGAACATAAAAATGCCGGAAGCAGTTCATAAATTCCAAACAGGCCTCCAAGTGGGGCAATCAGATATTTCCATATAAATACCATAACGCCACCGACAATCATTCCGGCAAGTGCACCATTTCGATTGGTACGTTTCCAGAATAATGAAAACAGCATGACAGCACCGAAAGTCGCACCAAATCCTGCCCAGGCGAAAGATACGATGCGGAATACAGAACTGTTTGGGTTTCTGGCAAGGAAAACACCGATAATGGCGATCACAACAACTGTAAGTCTTGCCATAAGCATGGAAGATTTTTTGGAAAGCTTTAATCCCATGCAATCACAGAACAGGTTTTGTGAAACACATGAGGATGCAGCCAAAAGCTGTGAATCCGAAGTTGACATGGTACTTGCAAGGATTCCGGCAAGAATAAGTCCAGCCATGATAACGGATAAAACACCGTGATTACTTAAAAGGACAGCTGTTCTGACAATCAGTGTCTCAGACTGAGCCGAATTCTCAAATAACGCAAGGGCACCGGCTTTGGTCATTGCAGAACCGATAATACCGATAAAAATGGCAACAAACATGGAAATAACAACCCATACGGATGCAATCCTTCTGGAGGTTTTTAATTTGTTCTCATCCTCGATTCCCATAAAACGAAGCAGGATATGCGGCATGCCAAAATATCCGAGTCCCCATGCAAGTGTTGATGCAATGGTAAGACTTTTGTATGGAACGGATGCGCCGGCTGCAGGGTCATAGGAAGAAAAAAGACTTAAATATCCGTTCATGGATTTTGCGTTCGCAATAATGGCATCAAATCCTCCGGCAGTGTGGATACCGAAAATTACAACGATAAAGAGTGCAATTGTCATGATGATACTCTGAATCAGATCCGTCATGCTTGCGGCAAGGAATCCACCAAGAGTGGTGTACAAAACAATGACGATCGCGCTGATAATCATTGCCGGAAGATAGGAAACACCAAACAGTGTAGAAAACAATTTACCACATGCAGCAAAACCGGAAGCGGTATACGGCACAAAGAAAATCACGATCATAATTGCAGAAATTGCCATCAGTGCATGGCTTTTATCACGGTATCTGTTTTCGAAAAAAGCCGGCAGCGTGATGGAATTGTTTGCTTTGTGGGTATAACGGCGCAGGCGTTTTGCAACGATCAGCCAGTTGAGATAGGTACCGATTGCAAGCCCGATCGCAGTCCAGCCGGCCTCAGCACAACCGGAAAGATACGCAACACCGGGCAGTCCCATCAAAAGCCAGCTGCTCATGTCAGATGCTTCCGCACTCATTGCAGTTACAATCGGCCCGAGTTTACGGCCACCCAGATAAAAATCAGAAACATCATTGTTCTTTTTGGAATAGAGTACACCAATGCCAACCATCAGGATCAGATAAATGATCATGACGAGAAGCAGTCCTATTGTCTGTCCTGTCATAACAAAACTCTCCTTTGTCTGTTCATATAAATTTTTGCAAGTATATCATGAATGAAACATTACTGCAATACTGTATCACAATAAAGTTGTAATGTAAAATATTTTTTATTGACATAGCGCGAAAGATATGATATTTTACAGAAAAAAAGTATGAAACGGGAATGAGGTTCTCCCACGATTAATTCGAAACCGCTAAATTTAGCTGATGACTTCTGTGTAGACTGCACGGGGGTATCAGCTTTTTTTGTGATTTCGAAAAATAATCAGATAAAGAAAGGATGTTTGTGCAAAAAAATTGCACAGCGAAGGATTAAACGGATGGAAAACAAATCACAAACGATTGTTTTATCTCTGAAATATGTATTGCTTGCCATTTTAACCGGTGTACTGGTTGGAATCATTGATACAGTATTTGGCAGAGGACTACTGACAATTTCTGATTTTCGGACAGGCCATTATTTGTATCTGATACCGTTTCTGCCGTTTGCTGGTCTTTTGATCACATGGCTGTATTATCATTTCAGCGAGACAAGCTTAAAGGGGATGACATTAGTATTTGAGACGGGACAGAAAAAAAGAGAGGATATTCCGTTGTTGTTAATTCCTCTGGTCATGTCTGGAACCTGGATCACGCATTTATTCGGAGGAAGTGCCGGCCGCGAAGGCGTCGCCGTGCAGATCGGTGCAGCATTATCACATGTACTTGGGCGCAGATTTCATCTTCCAAAAGACAGCCGCGTTATGCTGATCACCGGTATGGCGGCGGGGTTCGGTGGTTTGTTTCAGACGCCGCTTACAGCCGTATTTTTTTCCATGGAAGTGATCGTTGCAGGAAAAATACAGTATGAAGCACTGCTGCCGGCACTGATTGCTTCATATATAGCTGCTTATACTTCCCATACACTGGGGCTGGAAAAATTTTATGTGCCGCTTAAGGATACACTTGAGATATCAGATGCTGGTATGGCTGCCCGGCTCATTGTGCTTGGAATCATTTTTGGACTGACCGGACGGCTGTTTTCGTTTCTGCTTGCAAAATCAAAAAAGTTTTTCGGAGAAAAAATCAAAAATCCATATTTCAGGATAGGTGTTATTTCCATCCCGTTAGCACTGATTTTGTTTCTGCTTTACAACGGAAGATACAGCGGACTTGGAACCAATCTGATCTCGGCAGCATTTTCTGGCAGAATGATTTATTCTTATGACTGGATCTTAAAACTGCTGCTGACAATTTTAACTCTTGCAATCGGATATCAGGGTGGGGAGGTTACACCGTTATTTTCCATTGGTGCATCGCTTGGAATTGTTTTAGGGGGAATTCTTTCCATTTCGCCGGTTTACTGTGCGGCACTCGGATACGCAGCTGTATTTGCAGGTGCAACGAACACACTGCTTGCGCCGGTGTTGATCGGACTTGAAGTATTTGGAGCAAATGATATGGTGCCGTTTCTGATCGTATGCATTTTTGCTTATCTGGTGAACGGGGATAAATCTATTTATGGAGCGCAGGAAGTGAGAAAGTAATTTTGACCAGTATTGCTTTCATTGTTTCAGGTAAGGTTTTATGATAGAATATCAGGTATCACAAGCTTGGTGCCTGCGCTAAAACTTGTGATACCTGAAAACAGACAAGAATAACGCTTAAAATAAATGTGTTTAAGGGAATATATTTTGTAATAAGACAATAAGGAAGTGAGGCTAACCATGAGAAAGAAAGAACTTGCCAAAGAAGTGATCGAGCGTCTGAAAAAAGAATACCCGGATGCCGGATGCAGTCTCGAATATGACCAGGCGTGGAAACTTCTGGTCAGTGTCCGCTTGGCGGCACAGTGTACCGATGCAAGGGTAAATATCGTTGTAGAAAAATTATATGAAAAATTTCCGGATGTGAAAGCACTTGCCGAAGCACCGGTGGAAGAAATTGAAGAAATTGTAAGACCGTGCGGACTTGGAAAAAGCAAGGCACGGGATATCAGTGCATGTATGAAGATTTTATGGGAGCAGTACGGTGGAAATGTGCCGGAAGATTTTGACGCCCTTTTAAAACTTCCGGGTGTGGGAAGAAAGAGTGCGAACCTGATCATGGGAGATGTCTTTGGAAAACCTGCAATCGTAACTGACACACACTGTATCCGCCTTGCAAACCGTATTGGTCTTGTCGATGGAATCAAAGAACCCAAAAAAGTAGAGATGGCACTCTGGAAGATCATTCCGCCGGAGGAAGGGAATGATCTGTGTCACCGTTTTGTGTATCATGGACGTGAAGTATGTACGGCGCGGACAAAACCGTATTGTGACCGCTGTTGTCTGAACGATGTCTGTAAAAAGATGGGAGTGGAGTAAAAAATACCGGAAATTCCAGATTTTACCGGTTGGATGGCAGTATAAATTATGATATTCTTCTGCTTGTAACAATTATGTAATATATTTGAAATGGATAAGAAATATTTAAACTGTTACATAATGCAAAATTACAAATGGAGGAATATCATGAAGAAACAGACAATACTAGCATTTACAACGGCACTTGGAATTGCGATGAGCATATCTGCACCGGTAGAGGCAGCGTCCGCTAACCGTGTGAACATCTCAGTTTATGAGAAGGACTGCACAACAAATCAGTGGAACTCTGTTGAGACAGGTTCTATCAATGATGTATTGAAAAAAATATGTGATCGTTTTCCGGCAATCGTTTTACCGGGAGACTGCATACCGGAAATTCCAGAAGACGACAAAGAAGAGCAGACACCGGATACATCAGAAAAACCTGATACGTCAGAGAAACCAGACACATCGGAAAAGCCGGGTACACCAGAAAAACCAGACACATCAGAAAAGCCGGAAGAAAGTCAGCCGGGCGGTACTGAATCAGGTGGGAACAGTACTACAGACAGTGAACAGCCGAAAGATGATGTAACGGAAAATTCCTATGCAAAACAGGTTTTAAAACTGGTCAACACAGAGCGGAAAAAGGCCGGCTTAACGGAACTTACATGGGATGATACAGTTGCGACTGCCGCAATGACACGTTCAAAAGAAATTGAAAAATCATTTTCCCATACCAGACCGGATGGAAGAAATTTTGGAACGGCGATCACAGATCTTGGTATCACTTATCGCGGAGCCGGGGAAAATATCGCATGGGGTCAGAAAACACCGGAAGCAGTTATGAATGCATGGATGAACAGTGAAGGGCACCGTGCGAATATCTTAAACCCGAACTTTAAGAAGCTTGGTGTCGGTTACCGTACAGATAGTCAGAGAACGCCGTACTGGACGCAGTTGTTTACTTATTAGAAAAGAATAAGAGTTATTTAGAGAATGGGCATATTGCAAATGAGAGTTTGCGTAATATGTCCATTTTTTTGCGGGAAACCACAGTTTTCCAGAAAAAGTCCTTGGTTTTCCGGGAAAAGTCCTTGGTTTTCCCTTATTCCCGTTTGACGGCAGTACTTCTGTACAGTATAATATAAATAGCACCCTTTTATGCGTACACACAGGAGGAATCAATGTTAACGATCAATGAATACCGCAAGGTAGAAAGTTTAGAAGAAGCGTATGAGCTGAATCAGAAAAAGAATAATAAGATCATCGCAGGCGGTGTCTGGATGAAGATCGGTGACCGGAGAATTGCGACGGCAATCGATCTGTCAGGGCTTGGGCTGGATCAGATCACCGAGACGGATACAGAGTTTGTCATCGGTGCCATGACAACACTGCGTGAGATAGAAAAACATGCGGGACTTGCCGCATATACAGACGGAGCCATCCGTGAAAGTGTCCGCCATATTGTCGGTGTACAGTTCCGCAACTGTGCAACCGTAGGTGGAAGTATTTTCGGACGTTTTGGTTTTTCCGATGTACTGACCGTATTTCTGGCAATGGATACCCAGGTAGAGCTTTATCATGCAGGTATGGTTTCCTTAAAAGAATTTATTGATATGCCATATGATAATGATATTTTAGTAGCTCTGCATGTGGCAAAAAAGCCGATCCGCATTGCCTATTTAAGCCAGCGCAATACGGCTACCGATTTTCCGGTGGTTGCCTGTGCAGTGTCTGAATATGATGGCAGTCTGCATGTGAGTATCGGAGCAAGACCGGTTCATGCCAGATTGGTAGAGCTGCCGCTCGGTTCCGGTGAACCGGATGGTTTTGGAAAGCAGCTTCCGGAAGGATTTGAAAAAGATGAGGCACTGGTAAAGGAACTTGCAACCTGGTGCGCAGATCAGTTTACTTATGGCAGCAACCGCAGAGCTGGAGCTGATTACAGAGAACATGTTGCCGGCGTGCTGATCCGCAGAGCAATCTGTTCTTTGGAAAAATAAAAGACAGGCATTGGTGTAAAAAGGTATGAAAGTCTTTGCTTATAAAAAGACAATATCAGAAATGGAGAACGAACAATAAGATGAAAATACATGTATGGCTGAATGAGCGTGAAATCACACGCGAGATAGCAGCAGATCTGCCGCTGTTAGAATTTGTCCGGTCAGAGGGCTGTTACAGTGTAAAAAGAGGATGTGAGACCTCAAACTGCGGTCTCTGTACCGTGTGGATTGACCACAAACCGGTGCTTTCCTGTTCCGTGTTAGCGGCAAGGGCAGACGGTACACATATCACAACCTTAGAGGGAGTGGAAGATCGTGCAAAAGAATTTGGCACTTATCTCGCAAAACAGGGCGGCGAGCAGTGCGGCTTCTGCAATCCGGGATTTATCATGAATGTACTTGCGATGGAGGATGAGTTGGAAAACCCGACGGAGGAGGATATGAAGGAATATCTTGCCGGAAATCTCTGCAGATGCAGCGGATATGAGAGCCAGCTTCGTGCAGTCAAAGAATACCTGAAGTTTAAAATGGAGGGAAAAGCATGAACAGCAGTACGAACTTAAGAAAACCGGGAAAATTTGTCAACGCTCCCGTAATGAAAAAAGATGCGATGGCGCTTGTGACCGGAAAACCGGTTTATATGGATGATGTGGCGCCAAAGGACTGTCTGGTCGTAAAAGTTCTGAGAAGTCCGCATGCGCATGCACTGATCAAGGAGATCCGCACAGACCTTGCAGAAAAAGTAGACGGTATTGTCTGTGTACTGACCTACAAAGATGTTCCAAAACGCCGCTTTACCATGGCAGGACAGACTTATCCGGAGCCGAGTCCGTATGACCGTTATATATTAGAAGATCGTGTCCGCTTTGTCGGCGATCCGGTTGCGATCGTTGCCGGAGAGACCGAAAAAGCAGTCGATATGGCATTAAAACGGATCAAAGTGACTTATGAGGTTTTAGATGCTGTATTAGATTTCCATACAGCAATGGATAATCCGGTTTTAGTACATCCGGAGGATGACTGGAAGTCACTCTGCCCGGTGGGTGCGGACAACAAAAGGAACCTCTGTGCGTCCGGTGTGGACGGAGAGGGTGATGTGGATGCCGTGATTGCGGACTGTGATATCGTATTAGACGAAACTTACCATGTCAAAGCCATGCAGCAGAGCATGATGGAAACTTTCCGTACCTGTACCTATCTGGATACCTATGGCCGTCTGATCGTGCTCAGTTCCACGCAGATCCCGTTCCATGTGCGGAGAATCGTTGCAAATGCACTCGATATTTCCAAGGCAAAAGTGCGTGTCATCAAACCGCGTATCGGTGGAGGTTTCGGTGCAAAACAGACGGTTGTCACGGAAGTATATCCGGCGATCGTAACATGGAAGACCGGAAAACCTGCAAAAATGATCTACACCAGGGAGGAATCCATGATCGCATCCTCACCGCGCCACGAGATGGAAGTCCGTGTACGTCTTGGCGCAATGTCGGATGGAACGATCCGTGCCATCGACCTGCACACACTTTCAAATACAGGGGCGTTTGGTGAACATGGTCCGACTACGGTGGGATTAAGCGGCCACAAATCCATCCCGATGTACCACACGGAGGCATTCCGTTTCCAGT
>ENA-ORTS01001042-ORTS01001042.1-human-gut-metagenome-genome-assembly--contig:-NODE-1042-length-20293-cov-3.470798_pt1 | contig 20293 bp, 20 predicted proteins | sample MGYA00241911_ERZ509186 | MGnify/ENA primary metagenome ERZ509186 (study PRJEB26280, sample SAMEA2338852) | human gut metagenome | biome: human gut; feature: human-associated habitat; material: faeces...
AGGATTTTTCTCACACCTAGAAACCACTCTATCTAACGCACTCTCCGAACTTTTACTAAAAGTTCGTATTTTGGGCTATTAGGACGTTGTCATTGGGTTGAAAGTTTCCTCACGTACTACTATGTACACTCCGCTTTTTCTGCCGTTAAAATCACTCTATCTAACGCACTCTCCAAACTTTTACAGCGGCTAAGGGGAAAGTTTTGAGTGTGTTATCGGTTTACTGTTGAAAGGTTCTGATGTTCAGAGGTTTGGCAGCGTTGTTCAAAAGCGGGTTAATTCTTAATCCTATGGTTTTGTCGGGGATTGCTTTTGGTATTTTTATGGCCGCAGCGGTGGATATGGCCAAGGTGTTTGCTTTGTATAAAGACTGGCATTTTTATCTGTTGGCGGCAGTGTGGGCGGTTTTATACAATTTCGGATTTCAGAAGCGTTATCATGACGGCGGCGAGGGGCTGGATTATTTGACTATGCTGCAAAATGCACTGGGCTCTGCCGCGATGTTTTTGATTTCAGTTTTTTGCGCTGCGTCTTTTGTTTTCTTTATCTTTTTTTGAAGCTGAAGTACCCGGCTGCCGGGGAAAGCTTCACAGGCACGGCTTGCTGCGCACCGACGCGGTGAGCGATCAGTTCGCCGCTGGTTGATAGTACATAAGGAAGTACTGCGTGCACCTCATGCCTGCCTTTTGTTCTATTAAGATTCACCCCCACCGTCTAGCTTTGTAAGCTCGTGCCTCGCTAACTCCGCGTCGGTCATCTGAAATGTAACGCTCGCTTTGCGTCGCTTTCGCTAGCTTGCGAGCTGAACATTTCAGCTCTGTCGTTGAAAAATGCTTCACCGGAGTATTTTTCTACCTCCAGCCTCCCCACCACGAGGAGGAATAATCTGATTTTTTATTTTTGAATTATCATCAAATAAGCACAATTTAGTCCCCCCCCCTAAGGTAGGGGAGGTTAGGTGGGGTGTGACGAGCAGAGCGAGAGGTTCTTTTGCTTGGTTGGACTACGTCTTTGTTGCTTGTTTTAGACCCTGAAACAAGTTCAGGGTGACAATTTGGATAGTTGGTTGGGTGGTTTGATGAACGAGCTTGTTGAGGACAAACAAGTTCAGGGTGACAATTGGATGGATGGTTGGGGATGACGTTCTTATAAAAAGATTGCAACTTCAATTTCAACATGTTAAAATTACAATCAGGCGGCGGAGTTTGCCGCCAAGGGCGTAGTAACCCTTTTAGTAGTAGTCGTTATGCATAGTTGCGACTTAAAACAAGTATATACTGATATCTGCCAGGATATGTGCTAAGAGGCGGATGTCGGCGTTATAAGGCTTTGCACGAAAGCGCTGAGCCATTGACTACTATATGGTTACTAACATCCGCCCGTCTTCTTTATGAAGCGGGTTTTGTTTTAACTTAAAGCAAGGATGTTTTTAACATGAATATTAATTTTAAATTTTTACTCTTAGGGGCAAGTCTGTCCTTAATTTCACAATATGCGGCGGCGCAATGTGCGGTTACTGATTGTCAGCAGTTGGGCTATACGTCGTTAAAATCCTGTGACGGTGGATTGAAATGTCCCTTTGGCGAATACTGGGCTTGTCCCAAAGTCGAAGAAAAAGGCGTTCTTGGACAATGTACCGGTTATGCCAAGAACTGTAAAATCGGACAGATTCTTAATAACGACGGCAGCTGTTCGAATAGCGTTGTCAGCGGCAAGACGCCGATAGGTGTTGTTGTCTATATCGGCGGTGATAATTGCGGTCAGGCTCTGGCACTGAAAGATTTTGGAAATATGGAATGGGGTGGTTACGGTACAGATATTCCGGATTTACCGAATTACACAAGCGTTTCAGCCGCAGAACAGGATTTTGACAGTTGCGGAAATACACAGAAAATTATCAAATTTGGTAACAGCAGCAGATATCCGGCAGCCTGGGCTGCGGTGAATTATGCGCCAAGTTCTGTTCCGGCAACAAAAGGTAAGTGGTGTTTGCCTGCAGCGGGAGTCGCTCGTTCAATGATGAACAACTATTCCGCAATAAATTCCGGGTTGTCAAAAGCCGGCGGCGAATCATTACCCGGCATGTCTGTTCATGACCATTGGAACTGGTCGTCGTCCGAGTACAATAGCGGCAGCGCGTGGGCTTGGTGCTACGCTTGTGACCGCCTGGATAGCTACGGTAAGCACTACTACGACTACTATGTTCGTCCGGTGCTAGCTTTTTAATTTTGGGAATTTAGAAAAGTATGTAAATAAAAAAGCGGGAGGTTGAGGCTTCCGCTTTTTATAATGAGATGTCGACGTTTTGTCCGAGGCTTGAGGAGGCCGGGACGGTACGTTCCGGATCCAGAAGAATCTCAAGAGCCTGCTGCTGCATTTCAACCTGATTTTTTATCAGGGACATCTGCATATTTTGCACGGCAAGCGCATAAGAACTGATTGCACCTAAATCAGACATATTTTTTTCTCCTTAATTACCAATTCAGTATAGCATAAAATCTTTAATTTATCACTAAATTTTTTTAGACGAAACAGTGGACATATTTATTGTCTTATGCTAAGCTTTGGTGTGTTTTTTGACGGAGAAATGTGAAAAAATGGAATGGACGGCGGAAAAACAGAAATTTGACGAGCAGATTGCCCGGGAGATTGTGCAGGAGAAAAGGTTTGACATCTTGCGCAAAAATTTTCCGACGGCTACGGAGATGACGCTTTATTCCAATGAGGTTTATCCTTATCCCTATCGCCGCAACAGCGTGTTGGCGCTTTTGGTGCAGGCAGAAGACGCCGCTTTGACGGAGCGTTTTTTTAAGACGTATTTTGATAATGAATTGGTGGCGGATGTGGAAAGAGATTTTCTGGAAGGGACAAATCAAATCGGTCAGGCGATGGATTATCATTATTTTCGCGATGACTTGCCGGATGAGGTTTTGCAGCAGGAGGCGGCTTTTCTGGGAAAGACGTTTGTTGCGAATGAGAAGCGGCGGCATTCGCCCGAACGGCGGAAGATTTATGCTTTTTTGAAAAGCGAGCGGGAAAAACTGGCGGCGCGGAAGCCTGTTTCCCTTTATTTTTCAACGCTGGAAACTGAAGTTGACAGAGGCAACGGGCGGCTGATGGAAAGTGAGTATGTTAATGAAGCTTCTGTCTGGTTACGGGAAAAATATCCGTTCAGGGATTTGGCTTTCTGCAATAATGCGGGGCATTATATTGAGCAGGCAGAGGTTACGGCCGTGTTGAAAAAAAGTTTTGCGATGCAGGTATTTAAGCAGCTGCGGCATCCTGATGCGTTTTTCTGGGCAGGGGATTTGTTGCGGAATTTTGAAAAACAGGCGCGCGGCGAGGTCGGGTTTGAATCGGGGCGTGAGTTGTATTTCGGTCTGAAGAACGGAATTGTCGTGTTTAACCAGACGGCGGATAATGCGCCATCAAATTCCAAAGAGAGTACAAGGGAGCTGGCTTATTTGCAATATGGTTATGACTATGGGTTGGTTATGGGATTGAACAACGCCTATTTGAATGAGAGGCATGATTATGAGAAAATTCTCAATCATGAGTTGGCGCACGGTGTGGATTTGCGGCAGGAACAGGCGGATGACAAAGCCTTTTCCGAGAGTGATTTTATGAAGCTTGCCGATATGGCGCTCTATGTCCAACGTCATCCGCTGGTGAATTTTGTTGCCCGGAATTATGTGCATGAGGCACGGCGGAGCGAGGTGTTGGCAAGAATCGCCGAGAAAGACGAACACGGTGTTCCGCTGCTGGATGCCGTCAATTTGATGTTTCGGCGTTATACGGTGCTGAAGCTTGATAAAGACAAAGACGGCATGGCGCAGATGGCGCGGGCGGTACAGGATAACGTTAAAAATTACAAAGCTTGGAAGGATATGTTTTATACCTTTGAGGCCTGGACGTCGGTTGATAATTATTATGATGATTTTCAAGGCTATGCGTTTGATTTTGACAGTACGGCAGCCAAGCTGGAAAAAAGTTTTTATCATAAGTTTTTGAGGTTGTACGGTATGAGAAAAGATGTTGAAAAGGCGCTTTCGGCGGAAGTTTGTCAGATTGCCGGCAAGGTTTTGAAGCCGAAGGAGGCTGTTGATGACAAGGTAAAAAAAGACGGGCGAGCTTTTTATTTGTGGTGCAAAAATTTAAAGGACAGATTATATTAAGCAGAGTTTTTACAGAATCGGGATAAGACATTGTTTGATATTAAGCAGGGATTGGAGATTTTAAAGAAGCATATTGAGATTGCGCCGGAAAAACCGGGCGTTTATCGGATGCTGGGCGCTGACGACAAGGTTTTGTATGTCGGCAAGGCCAAGAATATCAAAAAGCGAATCGTCAATTATTCCCATATCAACCGGCTGCCGCTCCGGCTGCAGCGTATGGTGTCCGAAATCAGGCGGATGGAGTTTATCATCGTCGAGAATGAGGCCAAGGCGCTGCTGATGGAAAATGAGCTGATTAAGCAGCTGGAACCGAAATATAATATTCTGCTGAAAGATGACAAGACTTTTCCGCATTTGGTGATAGATGTCGAATCCGAGTATCCGTCGCTGCGGAAATATCGCGGCAAACGCAATGACAAAAGCAAATATTTCGGCCCCTTTGCCAGTATCGGTGCGGTAAACAGCGTACTCGACATTATTCAGAAAGCTTTTTTGCTGCGTTCCTGCCGGGACAGCGTTTTTAACAATCGCGACCGTCCCTGTCTGCTTTATCAAATCAAACGGTGTTCGGCGCCGTGCGTCGGACGGATTTCAAAAGAAGATTACCGGGCTTTGGTGTGCGAGGCGGTTGATTTTCTGGAGGGCAAAAACACCAAAATTCAGGACGAGCTTTCCAAACTGATGAAAGAAGCCAGCGACAATATGGATTATGAGCTGGCAATGGTTTATCGCGACAGAATCCGCGCGTTGACAAATGTTCAGGCCGGAAACATGGTTGAGTATGCCGATATTAAATCAACGGATATTGTGGCGTTGGCGCGCAAAGGCGACATGGTCTGCATTCAGGTCTTTTTTATCCGCGGCGGGCAGAACTGCGGTAATGTGCCGTATTTTCCCAAACAGGCGGAAGGCGCGGAAGACGGAGAGATTTTAGAGGCTTTTCTCAGCAGCTTTTATAACAACCATATTCCGCCGCGGGAGATTGTGGTTTCCGAGCCGCTGCCCAATCGGGAGTTTTTGGAAGAAGCACTGCATTGCCGGATTAATACCTATCAGCGCGGTAACAAGCACAAACTGATGCTTAATGCTGTTGAGAACGCGCTGGCGTCGATTGAACGCAAGCTGGCGATGGATGCGTCGGTCAATGCCAATCTTGAAGAAATGGCGCGTATTTTCGGTTTGGAACGTCTGCCGCAGCGAATCGAAATTTATGACAACTCGCATATTCAGGGAAGTTATGCTATCGGCGCCATGGTGGTGGCAACGCCGGAGGGTTTTGACAAGAAACAGTACCGGACGTTTAACATCAAAAATCCGGCTATCACCAATGATGACTTTGCAATGATGAAAGAGGTTTTGACGCGGCGGTTTGACAAGATGACGGCAGAAAACCGCCCGGACGTGATTTTGCTGGACGGCGGTTTGGGGCAGCTGCATGCCGTGCATGAGGCTTTGAAAGGCTATGATTTGAGCGGTATTCATATTATCGCCATTTCCAAGGGGCCGGACCGTAACGCCGGTAAGGAATTTTATCATCAGTTGGGGCAGGAGAGTTTTTCGCTGCCGTTTCAGTCGCCGATTGCGTTTTATATGCAGAATCTGCGCGACGAATCGCACCGTTTTGCCATCGGGACACACCGCAAACGGCGGGGCAAATCCATTTATAAATCGCGCTTGGACGAGATTGAGGGAATTGGCGCCGGAAGGAAGCGCGATTTGTTGAATTTCTTCGGTTCGGTGGAGGAGATTTCTCAGGCAAGCGTCAAAGATATTGAAAAGGTGGCCGGTATCAGCAAAAAAACGGCGGAAAAAATTTATAATTACTTCCATACTTAGAAAATCTGCAATATAATGTCACCAAAAGTGACATTATTAAATGGAGCGTAACTCGTGTATAATCTTCCTAATATTTTGACGATTTCCAGAATCGTGGTGATTCCGGTCATCTTTTTATCTATTTATATCAACTCGATTACCTGGTCGGTTTTGACGGCCGTGCTGTTTATTATTGCCGCCATTACCGATTATCTTGACGGTTATCTGGCGCGCAGCCGCAACGAAACCTCCGCTTTTGGGCGTTTGCTGGACCCGATTGCCGACAAGCTGCTGGTGGTTGCCGCTTTGCTGATTATTGTCGCCAACGGCATGGTTCACAAAATCAGCTATATCCCGGTGGTGATTATTTTGTGCCGCGAGGTTTTGGTTTCCGGTTTGCGGGAATTTTTGGCGGAAGTTAACGTCGGGATGCCGGTGACGCGTTTGGCCAAGTGGAAAACCGCTTTTCAGATGACGGCTTTGTCTTTAATTTTGCTCGGACGCACCAGTGATGTTTTTGCCGTCGGCGGAGAAGTTTTGCTGTGGGTTGCCGGTGTATTGACATTTATTACCGGGTATCAGTATTTTGACCGCGGTTTGGCTTATGTTAAAGGCATTGAGGGCGAAAAAGCCATTAAGGCAGAGGTGAAGGCCGCGACCCGCAAGGTTATTGATGCCGCGGTTAAAGTCAAGGAAGCGGTTAAGGAAAAGACGAAAAAGGCGGCGAAAAAACACGCTTCTGCAAAAGCAGCCGCAAAGGCCGAAAAGTCGGCTTCCGCTCCCAAAGCTGCTAAAAAGGCCGTGAAAAAATAGTCGTGCCGAGGGTTTATGGAAAAAGAAAAATCTCATCTCCTGGTCGTTGACGACGATACCAGGCTGCGTTCTCTCCTGCAAAGATTTTTGCGGGAGAGTGGCTTTATGGTATCAGCGGCGAAAGATGCTGCGGAGGCGCGGCGGCGTTTGGAAGAATATGATTTTGATTTGCTGGTTGTCGATATTATGATGCCGAATGAGAGCGGGCTGGAATTTTTAAGCAAGCTGCGCGAAGAAAATGACGTACCGGTTATTCTCTTGACGGCAATGGGTGAAACCAGCGACCGGATTGCCGGGCTGGAAAGCGGTGCGGATGATTATCTGCCGAAACCGTTTGAGCCGAAAGAACTGGTTTTACGGATTAAAAGTATTTTGAAGCGGGCGCCGAAAGCGGCAACGCAAGCTGTGGAGATTCTTAATCTCGGGCTTTGCATTTATAATCTTTCGACCAAAGAACTGACAAGCAAACAAGGACAGGTTATTCATATTACGCCGGTCGAGCAATCGCTCCTCTCCGTTTTGGGGCAGAAATACGGCCAGGTCTTTTCCCGCGAGAAACTGGCGGAAATCCTCGGCGCCGGTCAAAGTCCGCGCTCCATAGACGTGCAAATAACCCGTCTGCGCAAGAAAATTGAAAAAGATTCCAAAAATCCCCGGTTTTTACAGACGGTCAGGGGGAAGGGGTATATGTTGTTGCCCGAATAAAACTTTCAAAAGTTCGGAGGGATGTGCAGAAGTTATGGTGCAGCACAGCCCTTTGTCCTACCCATTGCTAATTAGTTTGAAAAGGCTCGCGTTTGCGAGCCTTGTTTGTTATGGTGTTTGTTCTTTGGGGAGGGCGTCGATAGCGAGGTTGTATCCCATTTTATCAAGGTAAGTCCAGAGTTCGGAAACAGACCAGTTATAAAGCTCTTTTTTGCCGCTTTCGAGAAGCATGACTTTTAAGGGGGACTGGTCGGTAATGTTTGGCATATCCTCAAAGATAAAATTACGGTTGCGGCGGCAGTCGCGCAATTTTAGTCCCAGCCTTTTGAAGAAATCGGTTTTATTCTTTTTCATTTTTCTAAAGCTCCTTGTTTGAATGAAACAAAACCGCCAGAGGGAAATCCTTATGGCGGTGGAGCTCAAAACTGTCAACATACAGTCGTCCTTATTCAATATATTGGGGACACTCCACCCGAGGTGGATATTTTTATGTTGAGGTGTTTTGAGACACCACAGACAGAACGCCTGTCTGCATTTGTTACTGTAGCTGAGGCGCGAGGAAATGTAAAGGGATTTTTGGAGAAACGCAAAAGATGAAAATATTTTGTAATCTTTTGTTAGTTTATTTTACTGGAATTTATTTTGATTTGATTCTACTATCAAGGCAGTTAATTCAGAGGAGAAACGATAATGCATGTTAAATTTCCAAAAAAAGTGGACAGTACTTTAAGGTATTTGAAGCTGAAGCTTTTGCCGAAGACGTTGTTCTTTCGGACAATGCTGTTGATTTTTATACCGCTGATTGTGGTACAGGTTGTTTTGATTGTGGCTTTTTTTGACGGTAACTGGGCCAGAATGGGCAAAAAGCTTTCCGATAACCTGACGTCGGACATGGCCTTTATTATTCAGAGTACAAAAGATGATCCTGTCCGGGTGAAGGAACTGGAAAACCTTGCTTATAAAAACTGGGATTTAACGGTTAAATATTATTCCAATGACGAGAAAAACGTTGTTTTGAGCAAAGCGAACAAAAACAACAAAATGATTACCGGATTTTTGGAAGAATCTTTGCAGAAGACTTTTCCTGAGTATGCGACTAATGTTTATATGAGTCCCAAGCGCGATTTATTGTGGATTTTTGTGGATACGCCGGAAGGAATGTATCAGTTTACGACCGCCGGAAAGAATATTTTCAGCACGGCGATGTTCAGCTTTTTGGCCTGGATGGTCGGAACGTCAATTTTGCTGTTCCTGGTGGCGGTTTTGTTCCTGAGAATTCAGGTTCGTTCCATTGCCGATTTGGCGCGTTTTTCCGAGGATTTCGGAAAGGGTATCGACAACAAAGACTTTAAACCGTATGGGTCTTCCGAGGTACGCAAAGCCGGTTTGGCGTTTATTAAAATGAAAGAGAGAATCCAGCGCCAAATCAGCGAACGGACGCAGATGCTGGCAGGTGTTTCGCATGATTTGCGCACGCCGCTGACACGGATGAAACTGCAGGCGGAAATGATGCCGGCCGGAGAGGATAAAAACGACTTTATTCAGGATATTACCGAGATGGAGAAAATGCTTGACGGTTATCTTGATTTTGTCAGCGGTGAAGGCGGGGAAAAATCTATCTTCATTGATATGAATGAGTTGATTTTGAGTATTCTGAACAAATTCCGCAACAAAAACGCGCTTATCCGTTACTCGACCAATGACCAGGTGAGCGCCATTCAGGGGCGGGAACAGGCTTTGAAACGCGCTTTGACCAATGTTATTTCCAATGCGTTTGATTACGGCAAAACGGTGGCCGTGGCGCTGGAAAGCAACAATAACAATTTACAGGTGACAATCGACGATGACGGCCCGGGTATTCCGAAAGAAAAGCGTGAGGAAGTGTTTAAAGCGTTTTACCGTCTGGAAGGTTCCCGCAACAAGGAAACCGGCGGCGTCGGTCTGGGGTTATCTATTGCCAAGGATGTTATTACATCTCACGGCGGAAAAATCGAATTGCAGGACAGCGAGATGGGAGGCTTGAGGGTACTCATCAGTATTCCCTTATAGCACGGTTATACGCCGCTTTTCGTTATTTTGATAAAAATCCCGGTTTCTGCCCGAAGCCGGGATTTTGTTAAAAGCATATTAATAAAGTGTCCTTATAATTGTTTTAAGGTATTATCGTTTTGGAGTATTGCTCAATGGATGACTATCAGCAACAAGGGGGCTCGGCGCCTCAAAATGAACAGTCTGCGCAGCAGTATGCTGATATGATGGGAAAAGAAGAAGTTACCGCGGATTATGCACTTAATCCCGGAGAAGTTGAGTTGTCCGTTCCGCAGAAGATTGTTTATGACCCTCCTGTGATTGAGGAGAAAAAAACGGCGCCGGAAGCGGAAGTTTTTGTAAAGCCGGATTTGCCCGAGCTGGTGTTTGAGGAAGCACAGGCCGATGCGGACGGTGTTGCGTTGACTATTCCGCCGCAGGCTGTCGGGCATCGCAATGCCGAGCTGGAAATTAAGCCGCTGTATGTCAAGCCGCAAGGAGTCGGCGTAGATGTGTTGAATGAAAATTTCGGCGAGGATAACGGTAACGGCGAAATAGATGCGGCGGCCGTTGTGATTACGGATGTTGACAATATACCGGCGGCGGGACAAACGGAAGAAGCGCTTCCGGAAGAAGAAAATGCCGCGTCGGCGGTTGATGTTACGGCAGTAGTTGCCGAAGAAACGGCAGGACCGTATATGGCTGCCGTTGCGGAAGATGTTGAAACAGAAGAGGCTGCGCCGGAAGAGCCGATGCCAGAAACAGCCGCGGAAGCGGTGCGTGTGCCTTTGCCAGAACCGGCAGAAGAAAGCGTTGCGGAAAGTGTGACGTCGGAAGCTGCGGCAGAGGATGAGCCGGTTGCGGCTGAGGAAGAAACGCCCAGTTTTCTGCATGGCTGGTCTGATGATGATGACGAAACGCCGGAGGCTCTGTTGGGAAAAGTTTTGGATATGGAAGATACCGGCGAGGAGCTTGCGGTTGATGATGTGAGCCTGGATGTTGACGATGACGAATCGCCATTAGAACGTTTTGTCAGCGATGATTTTGTGCCGGAAACAGTGCCGGAGGAAGAGGCGGGCGATATGCCGGAAATGCGGGAAGAAACTGTGCCCCTTGTTGAGAGTGTTGTTGCGGCGGAAGAAACGGCGGAGGCGGAAGATATAACAGAACTGCCGACGGAAATAATTCCGGACGTTTCTGAAGAACCGCAGGCGGAGGAACTTTCCGGATTGTGGCAAGATGACGATTTGCTGGCGGAAGGCGAGGCAACTGTTGTCAGCGCCGACGGTGTGGCGGGAGAAGTTTTGCCGCCGGAGAGCAGTGAAGCACCGGAAGATGTATCTTCGATTGCGGAGCCGGTTGTTGAGCCGGAAGCGGAAACAGAACCTGAGCTTGAGCCTGAGCCTGAACCTGAAACGCAATGGCAGCCGGTGGCGGAAGAAGCTGTGGCAGTTTTGGCGGAAGAGCCGGAAGTGTCAGGTGTTCCGCAAGATGAGCCGGAAGCGGCGAGGGGTGTGCCCGATGTCACGGTACCGGCAGTTCCTTCGCAAGAGGAAACAACGACAGCTCCGGTTGTGCCGGAGGAAATGCCAGCACCTTCTGTTTCGCAGGCCGCAGCGCAGTCTGTTGCCGCGGCGGTTTCCGTTCCGGCGGAGGAAGCGTTGCAATCGCCGGGAGCCGGTGAGAAAATATATAATTTTAACCGGCAGAGCGGTATCCAAAAATTTGTGGCGGAAGAGCGTAACGGGGTTATTGTTCTTAATGATTTGGATTATGAGAAAAACGAGCTGAAAAACTGGAATTTGCTGTTTATTGAAAACACTTGGCAGGAAGTTCCCCGTGATACTAAGGAAATTACGGTTCCGATGAAGCAAGCGTCTTTCCGGGTGGCTGAGGTTATTCAGCAGGGGATGCTGCCGCTCAGGCTGTATGATCAGGAAAATTTCGGTTTTGAAACGCCCGGTAATGCGCTGAGCATGGCAGATGGCAAGATTATTTCCGGTTTGAACAGTGATAAAGCGCTTATGATAAATGATTTTACCGTGCAGCGTTTGCAGAATTTTGAAGGTCGGGAGTTGAACTTCAACCGGTCGCGCTCCGGTTTGCTGACGGGGCCGGACGGCGCGCTGCTGTATTTTGCCGGAGTGGTTAAAATTGTGATTCCGGCAGCGCAGAGCGTCAAAAAAAATCTGCAAGACAATCTGAAACGTATTGCCAAGAGATACAGCGGAAGCCTGGCTGACAATTACGGCCGATACAGTGCGGCAAGTTTGGGCGGCGAGTTTGAAGCAACGCCGGAACGTAACTCGATTTATTTGAAAATCGGTAAGTCCGCTTATGGCTGGAGCGTCAGATTTGACAACGGTTTAGTGATGAGCATGGCTGATATTCGCGAATATCAGCTGCGCAACGGTAAACTGCCCCAGCCGGACGGCATTATCGCCTATGGAAATAAGCAGTTGTTATTCCGCGGCTGTGCGCGTATTGTGATTTATCAGGAAGCGGAATATTTTAGTTATAAGTCTTGACAGTAACAATGCTCCAAATCATTTTGGAGCTTTGTTTTGAGGTTAAAAAGCAAGAAGAGTTAAGGAATGGGTGATGGAGCGGGGAGTGTTATCATCTCTCCGAGCTTCAGGTTTATGTTTTCGTCGTTCCATTGTCCCAATCCTGATGTGCGGGTGAAGGTCATTTCGCCAAATTTGATATCGCCGTTGTTGAGGCGGTACAGGTCAACACAGACAAAAGCAAATCCCCGGCAGAGCTGTGCGGCAATTTTTACCATGTCATCAAAGTTTTCCGGTTTGGGCAAATCCTTTGTATATAAGGGGTGGTCGTAACAGAAATTTTGTTTTTTCCAATCCAAATCATAAAATGCCATTTTCAGGTTAGCGGAATAGTCATCGCGGAACTGCATATATTTGACTTCGCCGTTAAAACACCAGAATTTGTAATCGTATAGAGCCTGATTGTCGTTGGTGACAAATTCTTCAATGATGATTTTGGGCGCGATGTTGTGATAATGCAATTCAAACCCGGCGACAAAGGCATAATCTGTTTTCAGCCAATTATCTATTTTTCTTTTGGCTTTGGCGAGATTGAGCTTGTTTTTGTCCCGGACAATGATATTCCAGCCGGAACCGTGGTTGCATTTGATGACAAATTGTTGAGGCAGTTTGCTAAAATCTATTTTATCAAAAGAGTCATAGACGCCCAAAAGCGGAATGAGATATTTTTCGCCGATTTTTTCCTTAATCCATTCTCTGACCTGGTATTTGTCGGCAAGACGGGTTTTGAGAGGCGTCGAATCGTATAGTTTCAGCCATTGGATTTTTTCGTTAAATGTTACCGGCGCGTTAAGATTTAAGTCTTTGCCGGACAGTTCTTTATACCAGGCGGCCAGGGCTTGGGGATATTCCTCCCGGCGGAGGCCGGCATAGTAATTATACAGGCGCTCTATTTCCTCCTTAGAGTACTTTTTTTTTGAGTTGGATGCTGTGTTTCCTTTTGAAAAAGCCTGCTTTACGGTATTTTTGAGCCTTTTCCATAATGAAGGCTTTTTATCAACAAGGGCGTTGCTGCCAGCATATTTGTTGTGAAAACTTTCGGTGCTTTTCAATAAAAGTCGGACGTTTTCCCATTCTTTTTTGGAGAAAAGCGTTTTATCAAGTTCTTTGTTTTTTTGGCCGAAAAGAAAATCTTCACGGAAGCGTTCCAGAAACATCGGCTTAAACTCATCGGCCACGCGGTAGTAGGTGAACATATAATTCAGATACATCAGGACATAGTAGATGCCGACGAATTCTTGCAAATTGTTTTGGTCAATGAAGCGGCGAATAAAAGCGTATTCGTCACACATACAGAAAACTTTGGCTTTTGACTTGACTGATGAATTGGGATTGTCGCGGCGCAGTTGGTAAAAGTCTTCATTAATGAAATACATTCTTTGGGCCAGGGCATAAGTCTGGAAGAAGAAGCCGTTGTCCTGATAAGAGGCGCCCGGCGTTTCGTTGAAACGGATATTGTTCTCTTTGAGAAAACGGGCATTGTACAATCCTGTCCAGATGACATTGTTGGTCTGCTTGAAAACGGTGACATCATCTGAGGCTTTTAAGACGCGGTTGTAGAAGTGCGGCGCGGCGACCGGCATATATTCAAAGGTTCGCTCGTTTCCGTCGCCGTAGAATTTGCGAAAGTCAGCCTTGAGGATATCTAAATTCAGTTTTTTTGCCAGTTTATATTGTTTTTCGTACATATCAGGGCGGATATAGTCGTCAGATTCCACAATGCCGATATATTCGCCGCTTGCCGTATCCAGCCCCATGTTCATTGAGTGTCCGTAGCCGGAATTGGCTTTGTTGATGACTTTAACGCGCTTGTCTTTTTTGGCGTATTCTTCACAGATTGCCGGAGAGTTGTCCGTCGAGCCGTCGTTTATCAGGATGATTTCAATGTCCTGCAATGTCTGGTTAAGAATACTGTCAATGCATTCATGCAGATATTTTTCAACATTGTAGATAGGGACGAGAATTGAGATTTTCGCTTGTTTGGACATGCTTATTTCCTTTTAGCTATTTCCTGATAAATTTTGAAAGTGTACCAGGGGAACAATAAATACGATTTAAGGAAATCCGCACAGCTCCGAATATTGTGCTTTATGCGCCTGCCGAAGGCGTGCGGATGATATTTGAACAGGTATTCCTTATATTCGTCCTGATTGTAAAAATATGATTTGGAATGTTTGTTTATGCCGAATTCAATGAAGTATTGGTGCTTCAGGTTATGCGCCAGCTGCTTTTTAACTTTTTTGTCGCGCATGCTGTTGACATGCCACAGGGAGAAATGGAGCGCAAGGTTGACGAAGCTTTGTTCTATCAAATTGTATATGCCGTCTTTTTGCGCTTCATCCCGGATGATTTTTAGAGATTCATAAAAGGCCGAACTTGATTTGTGGCGGTTGTTTGAAACCGATTGGGCATTTTTGACCCGGTAGTTGATGAGAATGTCGTCAATGTAGGTAATTCGTTCGGCTTTGATAATGGCCGAGAGCGTAAACGCCGTGTCTTCGGATGATTTAAACGGCGGAAAGCGCAGATTGTGTTGTTTGACGAATTTGTTTAAGAAGAGTTTGTCCTCGGCCCAGCCGACGCTTATCTGGAAAATGTGCTGCGGAACATTCCGGTAAGAGAAGATGCTTTTGCCGTTAAGCAGGTCAGAACGAATACTCAGAGGAATCGGAATTATCTGCCCGGTCTGGGTGTTGAACATCTGCATGCGGCAGATTGTGATATCCGCTTTGTTTTTTTCTGCCTGGTTGTACAGTTTTTCAAGGGCGTCCGGTTCAAATATGTCGTCGCTGTCCCAAAAGCAGATGTATTTTCCCGTGGCATTATCAATACCGGTGTTTCTGGCAACACCGGGACCGCCGTTTTTCTGACTGATTACTTTGAGGTTTTTGTGTTTTTTCTGATAATCTTTCAGGATGTTGAGGCTGTTGTCCGTTGAGCCGTCGTCAACGCAGATTAATTCAATATCCGGCATTGTCTGAGCAAAGATACTATCCAAGCATTCGGAAAGGTATTTTTCTGTATTGTAGACTGGGGTAACTATTGAAATAAGTGGTGCTTGTGCCATGTTTCCATACTTATGTTATTAATGATAAAAAATGAACTTTTTATAGAATAGGATAGTAGTAAAAAATATTGAAAATATCAAGAGTTTTACGCGCTATGTTCGTAAGTACCGCAGATAGTAAAAAAAAATCCCGGAAATATCCGGGATTTTAATCAGGAGAAAAAGGTTATTTCTTAAGCGGGAAGACGCTGACGTTGGTGTTGGGATAAACGTTGTTGGCAACGGGGTTTTCCTGTTCAAGAATGTCAAACGCTTTGCTCGGCGTTTTCGTCTTGCGCGGACTGCGGATATTCGGCGCCAGCGGATAGGCGTCTTTGGGCAGGCGCAACAGCATATAACCGGTGCCGCCGCCGTAAGACGGGCCGGAAAGGCCGATAGAATAATAGCCGCCGATATAGCCGTAGTCCAAATCAATATAATCAATGGAGAAAACTGTTTTTATTGATGTCTGGCCGATGGCGTTCATTTTGCACATATAGCCCGGGTCTTCCATGATGATGTTGGAGGTGCTTTTGGCAAAAAGAACGGTTTGCGCAGGCAGGCAGTCCGGCGTTTGGCCGTTGTAAGTGACGTTGTAATTGATAACCAGATTTATCTGGGTATTGTCTTTGGCAACGCTGACATCAGTCAATTTAAAGGAATCTATATAGAAATATCCCGGGACGATGCCGATGGTAATCGGCAACTGAATATAATTTTCCGTGCAGGTGTGGCTGCCAGGATCTGCTTCGCAGACCATGCCGGTTTGGCGGTTGTTGTTTTGCAGCAGATGAAGCAAGCTGTTATGGATATACTCGCGGCTCATGGACAGCTTAGCCGGGGCACATTGTTTTGTACGGCAGACGATGACGGAACTGGGGTGTCTCAGGTGTGCGTTTTCAACCTGGGTTTCCTGCAAAAAGGGGTCGCGCAGAAAATCCTGCAGGCTGCGGGTTCTCAGGCCGCAGCCGGAAAGCGCGACGACAGCTGCGCCGAACAGCAATTTTTTCATAAGACTGACAGACACTTTAACTTCCTTTTATCTGCTTAATGCGTTTATAAACTGTAGTTATCATAGGACAAACTTTTCAAAACGACAAAGTTTTTTTTCAGGTTATTAAGCACATTTTAAATGCCTGGGCGTAAAATCCGGTGCAGGGAGATTTATATATGCATAAAGTATGGGTTCTTGCCGCCGGGGTTTTGTTTCTTGCCGCGGGCGCCGCTTCGGCAGCGCAGAAGGTGAAAGTTATTGATGGGGACAGCATTGTGGTCGACGGCGTGGAAATGCGCCTGGAAGGGATTGACGCGCCCGAGTATCATCAGATTTGTTATGATGCGGACAAAAAAGGCTACCGCTGCGGCATCAAGGCGCGCGACTATCTGCTCCGGTTGACGGCCGGGAAAAAAGTCAGCTGCAAAAAGCTGAGCGTCGATCGTTATAAAAGACAGGTATCGGTTTGCTATGCCAGCGGCCAGGATATTAACCGCGAAATGGTATTGGCCGGCTGGGCCGTGGCTTATGATCGCTATTCTGATGACTATGTCGGCGCGGAAAAAGAAGCCAGAAAACAGCGGCGGGGAATCTGGCAGGGAAAATTTATGAAACCAGAATTATGGCGTCGCTTAAACGACTAAAAAAATACAAAAAATGCAAAATTAATGAATTTTTTATAGAGATTCTTGTTGACAGCGGTAATTTCTTATGTATATTGCAAACAAAGGATTTATGTTTAATCTAAAATAATTGGATGGATAAAAATGTACGCAGTAATTAAAACAGGCGGAAAACAATATAAAGTGACATCTGGTGATGTTGTTAAGATTGAAAAAATCGCCGGTGAAGAAGGTAAAGAAGTTATTTTTAACGAAGTTCTGGCTTTGGATGACGTTATCGGTACTCCGCTGGTTGGCGGCGCTTCCGTTAAGGCCACTGTTCTGAAACAGGCTAAAGATGCTAAAGTTATTGTCTTTAAGAAGAAGAGAAGACAGAACTATCGTCGTAAAAACGGCCACAGACAGCAGATTACGCTGGTAAAAATTACCGATATTTGTGGCAAGTAATCAGGTTTTGAGGAGAATTTAGTTATGGCACATAAGAAATCAGGCGGTAGCTCTAACAACGGACGCGACTCTATCGGACGCCGTTTAGGTTTGAAGAAATCCGGCGGTCAGGCTGTTATTCCGGGAAATATCATTATTCGTCAGCGCGGTACAAAGTACCACCCGGGTGAAAATGTCGGAATGGGCAAAGACCACACGATTTTTGCAACAGCCGAAGGCAAAGTCGAGTTCAGCAAAAAAGCCGGTGACAAGACTGTTGTTTCAGTTGTTTCTGAAAATTAGTTTTTCGTTATGAAATCGGAAGGAGGGGGCTGTTTTAAAACCCCCTTTTTCTGTTGTAAAAAGTGATTATATCAGAAGAGGCCGGATGAATATCCGCAATCTGCAAAAGTTAAGGTAAAAAGATGAAATTTCTGGATCAGGCGAAAATATTTATAAAGTCCGGTGACGGCGGCGCAGGCTGCGTTTCGTTTCGCCGGGAAAAGTATATTGAATTTGGCGGTCCGAACGGTGGTGACGGCGGCAAAGGCGGCAGCGTTTATTTTGAAGCCGTTGAGAATCTCAATACCTTAATCGACTTTCGCTATCAGCAGCATTTTAAAGCGCCGAAGGGGCAGAACGGCATGGGGTCGCAGATGACCGGCGCCAAGGGAGCGGATATTGTCATTAAGGTTCCGGTCGGAACGGAAATCGTGGCGGAAGACGGCGAAACGGTTATTGCCGACATGGTGGAACCGGGGCAGAAGTTTATGATTGCCAAAGGCGGCGACGGCGGCCGGGGAAATATGCAGTTTAAAAATGCGGTCAATCAGGCACCGCGTTATGCTGAACCGGGATGGCCGGGACAGGAAATGTGGGTCTGGCTGCGATTGAAGGTTATTGCCGATGTTGGCTTGGTTGGTTTGCCGAATGCGGGAAAGTCGACTTTTCTTTCCGTGGTTACCAAAGCGCGCCCGAAAATCGCTGATTATCCTTTTACGACCCTGCATCCGAATTTGGGTGTAGCGTGGGTTGACAATTATGAACTGGTTATTGCCGATATTCCGGGACTGATTGAAGGGGCGCATGAGGGTGTCGGTCTTGGCGACCGTTTTCTGAAGCATGTTGAGCGTTGCGCGGCTTTGCTGCATTTGATTGACGCCAATGCCGAGGATGTAGTTGCCGTTTATAAGTCAATTCGCCGGGAACTTGATTTGTACAGCGAAAAAATGGCGGAGAAGCCGGAAGTTGTGGTTTTGAACAAGATTGACACCCTGACTGCAGCAGAAACCGCAGATAAGGTTAAGGCTTTGGAAAAAGCTTCCGGGAAAAAAGTTTTTGCCATTTCGGCGGTTGCGCAAACCGGGTTGCTGCCGGCACTTCGCGAGGTGAGCAAATATGTTACCCGGGACAGAAAGAAACTTGAAGAAGAACAGCCTCAACAGGAAATTGAGGTTAAAAAAACGTGGTCACCTTTGGATTAAAGGAGTTGGTATTGTGGCAAAGGCAGCTGTTAAACAAGCAGAAATAATGAATGATGATGAAAAGATTTTGGATATCGTCAGTAAGACTTTAGATGACAATAAGGCCGAAGATATTGTGGTTATGGATTTGCGCGGCAAAACGTCCATTGCCAATTTTATGGTGATTGCCAGCGGTACGTCACAGCGTCATGTGGCTTCACTGGCGGACAAGATTTATGAAAATCTGAAAGCGGCCGGTTATAAGTCGACAATGGAAGGCGAAACGAAAGCCGACTGGGTTTTGATTGACGCTTTTGACGTGATTGTTCATATTTTTAAGCCGGAAGTGCGCGAGTTCTACAATATTGAAAAAATGTGGAGCACGGTTGCGCAAATCAGGTCAGCCGGCAACTAAACATTTAATAAAAAAGAACGGAATCTTTGCAGGGATTCCGTTCTTTTGATTTTTAAAACAGGAAGCGTTCGACAGCAAGGAACAAGACAGCCAGAATGAATAAAATCAGGGTGCCGATAATGATGTTTTTTACGGAACGCCGTTCGGCAACGATGTGCGGGCTGTTTTGATACAGAGGCGAATAAAAGCAGATGATGTTATTGCCTTTGCGGATTTTGAAAAATCCCTGTGTGCTTTGGTATTTGAAAAATGTTACGTAAAGAACCGGAGAAGGCTGATAATCAAAACTGAAGTTAGTCATGATTGGGATTGACTCGTCTACAATGTCTTTTGCTTTGACTTCACTTTGGGTGATTTCTGAAAGCGCTTGGATAACTTGTTCCGGGGTTACGAAACCGTCGGCTTCTTCAAGCGGATAGGTCAGTTCCAGTTTGGGAATGTCTTTTCCTTCGCGGCGGCGTTCTTCGCATTTTTGCAAATATTCCTGAATGAGTGCGTAATAATTTGTTTTCATAATATTAATTTTATAATTGTAAGTAATTATTGTGATTATGAGCGTATCAGGCGGCAGAGTCAATAGTCTTGACAAAATAACAGCTAAATTTTACATTCGGAGAGAAAGGGTAAAGTCATGAAAGCAACAATTCTGGCCATCGGCAAATGTAAGCGCGGTTCTCCCGAAGCGGAGATTATCGGAGAGTATGTCAAACGTTCTTCCTGGGATGTAATGATTAAGGAAAAAGACAATGCCAATCAGGAAGATGAGGCGCATTTTTTGCAGGATAATATTCCTCCGGCGGCAAAGGTGATTGTTTTGGATGAGCGCGGTGCTAATATGAGCAGTCTTGATTTGGCGGCAAAAATAGAGGGGTGGATGCTTAACGGTTGTTCCGAAGTCTGTTTTCTTATCGGCGGGGCGGACGGGCATTTGCCGTCAACCCGGGATAAGGCTGATTTGCTTCTTTCGTTCGGAAAGCTGACTTTGCCGCATATGCTCATGCGCGCTGTTTTGGCCGAGCAGATTTACCGGGTACAGACAATTATCAATCATCATCCCTACCATCGTGCATAATATTTTTCATTTCTAAGAGCCTCTGAAAAAACGGAGGTTTTTTATGTCGAATTTTCTCTCTTCTTATTAAAATTAATAATTGAACAATAAGGAAAGTTATGCTATAGTATCCTTGTGATGACAAGTGTGGAGGATACGATGAAGAATATTT
>ENA-ORTS01001044-ORTS01001044.1-human-gut-metagenome-genome-assembly--contig:-NODE-1044-length-20252-cov-4.652275_pt1 | contig 20252 bp, 13 predicted proteins | sample MGYA00241911_ERZ509186 | MGnify/ENA primary metagenome ERZ509186 (study PRJEB26280, sample SAMEA2338852) | human gut metagenome | biome: human gut; feature: human-associated habitat; material: faeces...
CTTCGAGCCATTCGGAGAAGCCGTTTCGTATCTCGTCAATCTTGGCGTTGGCGAGCTGTATGCCTTCGGCATCGCGCACCTTGATGTCGTTGCCGTTCTCGTCCTGGCCGATGCACTTCATCATGTCGGGACAGGTGTTGTGCAGGGCGTGCTTCAGCAAGCTCATGCCGTCGTAGTGGCGGTAGTAGCCCTTCACGCAGAACTCGTCCCATATCTTGATGTTCTTACGGTCGCATACGGCGGAGAACTCGTCCATGCCGGGGGCGTAGGCGATGCGGACATCGGTCTCGTAGAGGTGGCTCATGTAGGCGGAGTAGATGCCCGTGGGTATCCACCTCTCGCCGAAGTTGAAGTCGAGTTCCTCAAAGGTGATGCGCTGTGGGGCGGCATCCTGCAATGCTTGCAACGCCTCTTTCGCCTCTGCCAGATGCTCATGCTCCCTGTTGTCGGCAATCCATGCCTCGATACGCTCCGCCTTGTCTATGACATTCCCGGCTATGAAGCGGTCGCTGATTTCGTAGCCGTCCGCCAAGGGATTGAAATAGACCCTGCCGTGGAGGGCTGCAAGCAGTTCTTCCACGGTGGTGTCGGTGAGCGAGCGCATATAGTCGAGATGGACCGTGCCGTACTTGTTGAGTGAGGCGGACAGGGCTTCCTCCGGCGAGTCGGTTTGCACAATCTCGTCCATGGAGAATGACACGGGACGCTCGAAGATGTCGGCCTTGACAAACTGCCCGTTCTCCTCACGCTCCAAGGAAAGGATGTCGCGCCCTGCGGCGTCCATCAGCAGCAACTTCACGTTCTGCTTGGCGTTGAGGTGGCCATAGCGCAGGACAAACTCGTCGTAGTAGGTGTTGAGGTAGCCTCGCTGCGGCTTGTTCTCCTCGTGGTGCTCCGCCTCATAGCTGTACAGACGCTCGTAGGCATCGCGCAGGGAGATATAGAGCATCAGTTTCTCTTTCTGGAATCCGCTGAGGTCGGCAGGATGGAACATCGATCCGTAGGGCGTGAGGTCTTTCAGATAGCCCACGTTTCTTGACGCATCGAGCACGATGGAGCCTTTACGGTGATGGGGCTCCAGCGTGCGGTCGTAGGGATGCGGAGTGAGGTCAAGCGGTGGCTGCTTTACCTCTGCAGGCTTCGTCTCAGCTTCGGACAACGGCTTTATCTCTCCCATGGGAGGGATGAAGGCGGGATTAAGCGTATCAGCCACGCCCAGTCTCTTCAACTGTTCCTGACGATGGCGTTCCGCCTCCTGGCGCAATGCCACACGCTTCTCCGGTGTCAACGTCATCATGGTCTCATAGAAACCATTGATAGGCGGGTTGTCCTCCCAGTTGATGTCCGCATAGATGTCGCCCGGCAGGGTCTTCTTTTCTTCTTTGTGGGCATCGTCTGCATTTTTCTGTGAAGGCTGCAATGATTCACCATCCTGCTTCTTCGGCTTCTCCGCACGGGCAGGTGTGGGATGATTCCCCTTTTGTGCCTGTTTGGCGACAGCAGACTTCTTTTTGTTCTTCGGGACAGGCTTCTCTTGCGGAACGGTGTACTCCCATAGGTCGAAAAGGGTAAGCTGTACCGCCTTCCCCTCAGCAGAATGATCTATTGAGGGTTGTTCTTTCGGAGACTCTGTAATTGTAGGGACTTCTTCCGCTATCTTGGTTTCCTTGGTCGCAGACGGAATGGCTTGGGTTGGTATCTCCTCCGCCATACCCTTATAGCGTGCCACGTCCAACCGTGCAGCCAAATCGGCATCAATCCGCTTACGCAAATCCTCGGCGATTCCCGTCACACCGCCCTCATATAGATAGAGCATCGCAGGTTTCCCGTATGGGTCGGTGTCCAGTTTGGCACTGGTGTGTATGACCAACTCGGGATGTGCCAGCAGATAACGGTTGGTCGTCACGTGGGTATGATTGTCCTTCACCGTCTGTGTCAACAGTTGGTCGTCCTCCGTCAGTTCTTCCTTGCGGCTGTTCTTCTGAAGGATGATCAGGTCGCAGCCCACCTCGGTGTTGGCGTTCTCCGTGAAGAGGTTGTTGGGCATTCGCACCACCGACAACAGGTCGGCATTCCTCATCATCAGAAAGCGGGTGCCGTTGTTGCTCTCGCTGTCCAGCACGCCCTGCGAGGTGAGGAAGGCGACGATGCCGCCGTCACGTACGGCATCGAGTCCTTTCAGGAAGAAATAGTTATGTATCTTCTTCGCCGCTGCCCGGTGCATGAGGGAACGCTTCTCATACTCCGCATCGAATACGGCGATGTCACCGAAGGGGATGTTGGACAGGGCAAGGTCGAAATGGCCGTTGAAGGGTTTTTCTATTTTCTCAAAACCTTCTACACGCACTTTCCGGTCGGGATGAAGATGGCGGAGCATCCTGCCCGTCAGCAGGTCCTTCTCGAAAGCCATCACATCGGCTTGGGGTGCGTAGCGCAGCATGGAGTCCACGAAAGCTCCCATGCCTGCCGATGGTTCCAGCAACCGTACGGGCATGATGCCGTGCCCCGCAAGCACGCCTGCGAGGGTATCTGTGATTTCCTTCGGGGTATAGAAGGCCGTGAGCACGGAGCCTTTCAGCGAATCAACATAACGCTTGTACTCCATCTCGTTACGGCTATTCTCACGGATAAGGCGGTGGAGTTCCGCCGTGGGTGCAAAGAGTTCGAGGTCGGATTTCGCCCAGTGGACGGCATCCGTCAGTTCCTTGGCGGGATTAAGAATGCACTTCAAGCCTCCGAAGCCGCAGTACCTACGCAGTATGTCGCGCTCGGCCTCGGTGGGGGTGCGCCCTTCCCGGTCAAGGAGGAATGCCGTCCGTATCGCCTCGATATTGTCCCTCAGTCGCTGCTTGCGGTTAAACGCCATACTCGGCCAGATAGAGTACGACAGCTCCCGTCAGTTCGCTGTACAGCAGGTCATAGTCCAACGACTGGGCGAAATGGTCGTCAGACAGGTCGTAGATGGAGAATACGTTGTCCACTAAAGGCAGCAGTTTCGTGGTAAGGGCTTCCTGCCGCGTTTCGGGGATCTCGTAGGCAAACTCGTTCGTGATGACCTCACGCAGGATGGCGTATCTGGAGTGGTGCAGCCCTTTCAGCAGGGTCTGCATCGCCAGTTCCTGCGCTCCCTCGATGGGATAGCCCTCACGGCGTGCCTGTTCGTAGGCGGTTGCGGCCAGGTCGGCACGGGTCTCGATGAAGGAGGCATCATCGGCCTGCTCAAAACGGTTCTCTTGAAGGTGTTTTTGCAGATAGAGGTGGTAGTACGACAGCTCTTTCCGCTTTTTTTCGTTCTTGTTCATGTCTATTCTTGGATTATAGTGGTGAATACTAAATGTCGGGATAGAAATCGGGTAGGTCGGAAAACGGAGTAAGTTTTCTGACCTACTTTCGTTTTCCTTCCTCCCACACCACCGTACGTGCCGTTCGGCATACGGCGGTTTCGGGCTTATCTTGTCCCTTTTGGACTCCGCATATTGGACATCGTCACTTCTTCTCTATTGTCGGGATACGCCCTATCGTCTTGAAAAGAGAGTTCCTCTTCGGTCATCTGACTACTACAGTTTCCAAATACACAGATTGTCTTGTGAGACAATGCACGATTCGGCCCTTCGCCTTGACCGTCACGCGGTCGGCTACTTCGGCCTCTGCTGACTCCTCGACATTCGTTGTTACTATCCTTGCGGACTGCCGAGGCCTCGCGGGGTAAGCCATACATCTTTCCTCGTTTACCTGCATGGTTTACGCAACAAGGTTACGGTTGCCTTTAGGAGCTTCACTGTCTTTAGCCAGCTTGTCCGCTTGATGCGCCTTAGTACCATGTTTCTGTTCGTCAGGCCACGATTTCGCTATTGCTTCTTCTCTCCCGAGCGTCACCACTCGAAACTTGCAAGTCGCTATGGGGTTCGTTGGCAACTACGCCCCGCGTGGACTTTCACCACAGATGTATGACATGCCCGTCATACGAAAAAAGCACTCCGGGTATCCCTCCCGAAGTGCCACCACTAAATCCAAAGTAAATCAGTCCGGTCTTAGAAGAACAAGAACGATTCGACTTTGATTCAGTGGCGAAGGTACTCATTTATTTCCTCTTCGGGGAATATTTTCCCTTGTTTTTCACTTCGGGGAAGACAAATACCGTGTTGAAGTCGGCATCAAAGGCGATAATGGCATCGAAACTCTTGCCTTGCTTGCTCTTGAAGCCTTTCAGCAGGGAGGTCTTCCCGGCGGTGAGCAGTTCTTTGACTTCCTCGTCCTTCAAGTCACGGTTGGCTTTCTGACGGAACACGGGCAGACCGCATTCTGGATTGTCGCAACGCACCACCTTGCCGTAGAACTGCATCTGCCCTTTGCCGCACTTGGGACAGGTGCAGCCGGAGGGCTTGTGCCCGAAGATTTTGTCGCAGGAGAGCAGTTCGGCGGTGATTTCCGTGGTGTATCGCTCTATATCCTCATGGAAGGCGAAAGCTTCCTTCTCCCCACGCTCGATGCGTGCCAGTTCACGTTCCCACTCTCCCGTTAGGGCGGCATCGGCGATGCGCATTCCTTTCACTACGGAGTAGAGGGCCAGCCCCTTCTCGGTGGGTACGAGCGATTTCTTGCAACGCTGCACATAGCCGCGGGCAAAGAGGGTCTCGATGATGGCGGCACGGGTGGCGGGAGTGCCGATGCCACATTCCTTCATGGCCTGGCGCACCTCCTCATTCTCCACGTCCTTGCCTGCCGTTTGCGTTCCGCCAAATCCGGCTGCACTCGGCATATCCAAACAAGTTTGGTTCTGCTCTCGTTGGCACGGATTTTCCATCGCTGAGAGCAGGGTGGCTTCGGTATGCAGGGGTTTTGGCTTGGTCTTACCCTCGGTGAGACTGATGCCGCATACGGCAAGGGTGTCGCCGCTCTTCCAAGGCGGAAGTACCTGCTCCTCGCTCTCTTCGCCCAGCACGGCACGCCATCCCGCCTGACGGATGACGCAGCCCTTGGCGGCAAACTCCGCCTCGCCACTGAGGGCGGTGACGGTGGTGAGTTCCTTGACGCACTTGTCGGAAAAGGCTTCCACCATGCGCCCGGCTATCATCTGATAGACGGTGTTGTCCTCCTTGGAGAGAAAGAGGGGCTTCTCGCCCGTGACGAGCAGGGCGTGGTGGTCGGTCACCTTGCTGCTGTCCACGCTGCGGCGGGTCAGCCTGTCTCTGTGGGGCTCCTTGCCAATCCATTCGGGATAGCCGCCCAGGAAGGCGAGCAGCTTGGGGATTTCGGCAAAGACATCTTCAGGGATGTAGCGGCTGCCGGTGCGCGGATAGGTGATGAGCTTCTTCTCGTAGAGCTTCTGCGCTATCTCCAGTGTCTTCTCCGCCGTGAGTCCGTGCTTGGCATTGGCTTCCTTCTGCAGGGTGGTGAGGTCGTAGAGCAGCGGCGTGTCCTCCACCTTCTCCTTGCACTCCACCTTGGTGACAAGCAGGGAGGACTGCGCCTTTACCTTATTATATATATGCTCCGCAGGGGACTTCTCCTTCCATTTCTCCACGGAAGAGAACTTCACCGTCTGTTCCCCTGTGCCATCCGTAGATAGATGCACCTGCCAGAAGGCTTCGGGCGTGAAGCGTTTGTGCTCCCAGTAGCGGGCGCACACCATAGCCAGCGTGGGTGTCTGCACACGTCCGAGGGAGTAGGTGCCCCTGCCTGCGGCGATGGTCATGGCCTGCGTAGCGTTGATGCCCACTAACCAGTCGGCCTCGCTGCGTGCCTTGGCGGCATGATAAAGGCGGTCGTAGCGGTTGCCCTCTTCGAGGTGGCGCAGCCCCTCACGGATGGCTTTGTCGGTGAGTGAACTGATCCAGAGGCGTACAAAGGGCGTGCGGCAGTCCAGGTAGCTGTAGAGGTAACGGAAGATGAGCTCACCCTCGCGCCCGGCATCGGTGGCCACTACAATCTGCTCACTCTCTTCGAAGAGTTTGCCCACTATACGTATCTGCGTGACGACGCTGGGTTCGGGCTTGTAACCCTTCTCCGTCTTGGTATGACGGGGTTGCAGGGTAAAGGTGTCGGGCAGTATGGGCAGGTGCTCACGGGCGAAGCCGTGGATGCCGTAGCCTTCGGGCATGGTGAGCTGCACCAAGTGCCCATAGGCCCATGTGACGGCATAGCCGTTGCCGGAAAAATAACCTTCTTCTCTCTTGGTCGCGCCCACGATGCGGGCTATCTCACGTGCCACGGAGGGCTTCTCTGCGATAATCGTCTTCATACTGATTTACTGTTTTGATGTTGTCATGATGAATATTCGGGATAATAGTGGATTCAGTGGTGGCACTCCGGTTCATACCTTCATGCCTTTGCTCTTGCGTTTTTCCTGCTTCTGCTGGACATCATCCTTCGGGGCGGTCTGCCCCTTCTGCAGCGGCTCGTTTACATTTTTGGTCGCCTCGTTGGTCTTGCCCTGACTGTTGACGGCTACCTGCGTGCGGCTCTCGTTTGCTGGAGCTACCTTCTGGGCATTATCAGGATTGGTGTCGTAGCGATAGGGACGGCCTTTCTCGGGATTGAAGCGGAGGTACATGGTGGAGGGTATGCCCTTGTCGTCGGGTACGTTCTCCAGCTTGACGGTCTTGCCCGCCACGTAGTCGGCTTTCTGCTCCTCGGTGAAGGGCACACCCTTCCACTTGGTGATAGGGCGGATGCTGCCATCCTCGTTGGTCCATGTATTGCGACGTTGCTTGCCGGGTTCCTGTTGCGGTGCTGACTGTTCCACCTTTTGGGATTCCTTGTTGCTCTGCTCCTCCACGGTACGGGGCGACTTACCCGTGCCGGGCACGAACTCCACGCCTCGCTGCTCCACGTTCACCTGCAGGGTGGTGACGAACTTGCGGCCGTCGTTGCGCTCGATGAGCTTGTCCTTGACGGGCAGTCCGGCACGGAGCATCTCACGCTCCCTAGGGGTGATCTCCGTCTTGCCGATACGTTCAGGAATGCGGATGCGGGCGGCGGGCATGTCGGTAATCTCGTTGGTCTTGCGGTCGATGCTGATGAAAGAAGGGGTTATCTCGCCCGTGGCCTTGTCCACCAAGTCCACGATTCTTCCGAGGTTGCCTGTCTCCTTCAGGGCTTTCTTCTCTTCCGGGGTGAACTTGTGACCCTTGTACTCATCGAGCTTCTGCTCCTTGCGGATGAAGTGGGGAACGAGACGCACGTTGCCGTCGTCGTCCTTGCGGAAGGAGAGGCGGGCATCGAGGCTGAACGACTCTCCTCCGAAGTTGGGCGTGACACGCACGAGGTCGGACTTGCCGTAGTTAAGCATCTTCTGCAGGTCACCGGACTGCTCCAGCTCCTCACGCTTCACGCCCCAGTTCTTTTCCAAAGCCTGCCAGTCGATGCGGCTTTCGTCGATGGGCTGGTAGCCTTGCTTTTGCTTGTTCTCTTGTTTGTTCTCTGGTTTGTTCTCTGGTGCGTTCTGCTGCACGTTTTCCTGTTGTTTCTGTTCCATGTTTTCTTGTTTTTGGGGTTCTACATTGTTTGTCTGATTCTGTTTTTTCTTCTGCTCTTCCTGTGCCTTCTGTTCCTGCGCCACCTGTTTTTCGTAGGCAGAGGTATCCACTTTGTGGGGTGCGAGCAGGTCGGCATTGGCCACGGGGTCTTTCAGCAGTTCCTTCATCACGCCGAGCAGGTTCTCCGCCTGGTCTGCCGCAATACGGTAGAAACCGAATCGGCTAGGTTCCTTGCACTGCCGAAAGAAGTTGCGGAAGAAATTGTCGAGCACGTCGCCGTTCTTGTCAAACTGCAGAAAATCCTGTGCGTTCTCCATCTTTGGCGGTGTGCGTCTGGGGGTGCCGTCCGCCTGTAATCCGGCCACCACGCTGATTTCGCCCGTCTTTTCATCACGGACTATCAGCACGTCTTTTTCGTTTTTTTTCTTTGCCATCTTGATTGACTTTTAATTGTGATACATTGATTGTTATCGGATGCGGGCCTTGTAGTCCGCCATCTTCTCTTTCTGGAAACAGTCAATATGCTCCGAGAGGAACTTCTCCACGTCCGACTCCTTGTAGTAGGTCTTCTGCCGGAGCATGAGGTAGGGCAGGATGCCTAACGTGCGGTAGCGTTGCAGCGACCGCTTGCTCACCTGTAGCATCAGGCAGAGGTCCTGGTTGTCGTAGAGGCGTTCGCCGTTGTACAGCTTGCACTCCGTACCTTCCTCCGTACCTGCCGACTGCCGCTGGCTGCGGTATAGCAGGTCGTCGAGTATCTTCTCGTGTCTGTCAAGCCGCTCCATGAGGAGGTGGAACAGCCGCTCTATCTTGTAGGTATCCATTTTCTTGCCCTTTTATGTTTTCTTGCCTGTCCTTACCATATACTGCCTGTGCAGCTCACCGATGCGCTCTGCGTTGCCGCTCATGGAACACTCCTTCATCATGCGCTCCACATCCGTGAGTCGGTAGCGGCAGGTACGCCCCATCAGCGAGAAGGGGATACGCCCCTCGTCACGATAGCGTTGCAGGGTGCGCAGGCTGATGCCGAGCAGAGCGGTCACCTCCTTGCTGTTCAACCACCGTTCCTGTGGCTGCACGGGCTGTCTGTCCTCATACTTGCGGATGTGCTCCGCTATCTTCTCGATGTGTCCGACCAGTTCCTGAAAGGCGGCACTTTCTATCATTATTACGTTCATAATCAATACTGTTTTTTCTTGTTTCTGCTGCAAAATTACAGGGTATGGAAAGGGTGAACTTATGACTCATAGATGACTCATAGAAGATTTTCTTGCAACTGGCTTTGGATGGCTCAACCATCGGTTCCACATGCTGCCACCTGCGCTGGAAATGAGTGGTTTTAGGAGGTCGCAGCGTAACTTTGCACCGATAATCACAGCAACACTCAGAATCATGGAAGTAGTAATCATTGAAAGAAAGGCGTTCGAGGCACTGATGGCGGATGTCTCGTCGCTGACGGAGAAGGTGAACCGTCTGTGCGGTCGTGAAAGCGACAGGCGCATGGCGAAGTGGATGGACAACGAGGAGGTATGTCGGTTGCTGCGCCTTAGTCCGAGAACCTTGCAGACGATGCGGGACAAGAGATTGATTGCCTGCTCGCAGATAGGCAAGAAGTTTTATTACCGCAGGGAGGACGTGGCCAGCCTCGTCATTGACAGTAAGGAGGCCAGCCTATGAAGCAGGAGATTCTCACGCTGGAGCAGGGACGTGTGGCGGACATGCTCCTCTCGCTTAAAAACAGCCATCGCAGGATAAACCGCTTTCTGCAGGAATATACTCCTCCGCTGAACGGTGACCGTTACCTGACGGACAAGGAGGTGGCGGAAGCATTGAAGGTGAGCCGCCGCACCTTGCAGAACCTGCGCAACAACCGTGTGCTGCCATTCATCCTGTTTGGCGGCAAGGCACTCTATCGGGAGTATGACATACAACGTCTGCTGGAGGCAAACTACCGCAAGGCGGATGTATAGGAACGAAAAAGACGGACGGGCAACCCTGATGATAGGATTGTCCGTCCGTCTTTTTCGTTTGTGATGTCTGTCTTTCAGTTATTCCCAGAAGTCCACAGGGGAATGATGATGGCTTGGTGTTTTTCTCTTCCCCTTTCTTTTGTCGCTGTCTCTTTCAACCACTTGCGGAAGGCGTGGGCATAGAAGGTGTTAGCCCGATAGGCCAAGGCGACAATGATGTCCCAGTGGTAGATGTCCACGGAACAGCCCTCCGCCATGCTGATATACTTGCACACCTCATAGTCCACCAACACACCCGTCTTGCGGATGCCCTTTATCTCCCTGCCTACGGTGGCGGCAGGGAGGTTGAACAGGTCGGCTATCTCGGCGAGGGTCATCCATACTTCTTCCTGCGGGTTGCCCTCCATGCGCACGTGGCCGTGCTCGTCTATTCTGATAGTTCTTCTCATGGCGTTCCGTGTTAGATGGTCTGACAAATGAACTGCTCCATGGACTCTATCTGCTTGGACAGGCGTTCCATGTCGTTGCTTACCTTCTCGGCGGTAATCTTCGCATAAATCTGCGTGCTGCGGATGCTGGTGTGACCCATCATCTTCGACAGGGTTTCAATCGGCACGCCGTTGGAGAGGCAGATGGTGGTGGCATACGAGTGGCGGCTCTGGTGCCAGGTGATGTTCTTGTTGATGCCGCAAAGTTTGGCTATCGCCTTGATGCCGTTCTTGCAGTTCCCATAACATGGGACGGGCAACAGCCGTCCGTCTTCTGCCATGCCGCTGTACTTCTCGATGATGTGCTTGGGCACGTCGAGCAGGCGGATGTTCGACTCCACGCCAGTCTTCTGGCGGTTGGTCTTTATCCACAGGTGGCCGTCGAAGGAGGTCTGCAGGTTCTCTTCCGTCAGGTTGTACATGTCCCGCCAGCTCAGTCCCGTGAAGCAGCAGAAGATGAAGAGGTCCCGGATAAGTTCATAGCTTTTCTTCTTGAACGTGCCGTTGATGAGTGCCGTAATCTCCTCCTTGGACAGGAAGCCACGCTTGGTCTCTTCCTTCGTGATGTGGTAGGCATAGAAGAGGTCACGCGCCAGCCAACCGTTGTTGATGGCGGTGAAGATGATGCTGCGGAAAGGCATCATGTACGACCACACGGTGTTGGTGCAGTGGTTCTTCTCCGTGCGGAGGAACAGCTCGAAGTCGGTGATGAAGGCGGGTGTCAGCTCACGCAGGGCGATGTCGCTCATCTTGTAGCGCTGCTTGATGAACTCCGACAGGTGGTTATATACCACGCAGTATTTCCAGTAGCTGCGCTCGCTCTTCATCTTGCCTACCTGCTTTGCATAGTCCTCGTTGTGCTGCTTGAACACGGCCAGCAGGGTCTTGTGGTTCTGACCCAGCCCCAGATAGGCGTTGCGCACCTTCTCCGCCGTGACATACCCGTCGGTGTCGCACACTTCCTGATACGCCTTGTTGATGCCAAGCCGTATCTTGTCCAGCATACGGTTGCCCTCCTGTGCCACGAGGCTGCGGCCTGTCAGCTTGCCCAGTTCCACGTTCCACATCTTTTCCTCCACGTCCAGCTTGCTGCTGAACTGTGATACCTTTCCGTTCACCGTGATGCGGCACATCACGGGAATCATTCCGTTCTTTTTCGGCGCGTTGCGCTTGAGGTAGAACAACACCCTGAAAGTGCTTCTGCTCATACTCTACGTTTTTTAATTGCAAAATTAGTTTCTGTAGAGCTGAAAGGCTGTAAGCAAACCGCAGCACATCGGCGCAATCGCATCCGCTTCATGTCTTTTTCGTCCTTTTCCCGCAGGCAACATCAGATATTACCCTAACTTTACCTCCCGAAACGCTGTATTCCGATAGTTTACAGCCATTTCCTCACGGTCTTTTCAGACCTCTTCGACAGCGAAAAGAGTAACGGGATAGTAACGAAACTCTTGCTTCAACTGACTTTTTGTGGCATCTGTTGTCTTCACAGAAAATCCAACTAAATCAATTAATCCGCTCATTCTCATAGATTTTTCATCATTCTGCCCTCATTCTCAGTTTTTTGTTATATCTTTGCATAAGATACGACTTTTTATCGTGCTGAGCATACTGCGAGGGTTTTTCTCTAACTTCCTTTAACGAGTTTAACTTCCATTGTAACTGCTCAGTCACCCCTGAAGCTATGAGTAGTTGTCTTTAATCAACTTTCTCAAGTAAGCCTTGCAAGCCTGCAAGAGCCCCAAAAGTACAAAAAGTGACCCTTGCAAGCCTGCAAGAGCTCCAAAAGCATCAGAAAGTAGAAATATTTTCTAATCAATGTCCACTTGGAAAAGTCAATTTTATGAAAACCTGCTGTTGATTACCAATAAGTTACAAAGATTAAAAATATGATTTGATACTTTTTCAAGTGGACCTGGTAACTGAAGTGACATTCCGTAAGTAAAAGTATGGAAAAATGGGATGGCTGTAAGTTGCAGCCGTAATTAAGTGCAAAATGATGTATTTTTACTGTCTTTTTATACAAAACTGTCAGAAATGCTTGCGTATATCAATTAATTTATTTACTTTTGCACCCGAGAGAAAAAGTTAGTGTCGTACAGACACTCATGAGGGCGTATCAACACTTATCAGATTGTTTCGACACTTATTTACGGATAGCATTATAATATACTATTATTTGTTTTATATTTATTTTTTACAACATTTTCAAGATGACAAGAAGATTACTTTTGTTAGTATGTGCGATGCTGTGTTTAGGTAGTAGCGTACGTATTCAGGCGCAGTCTGTATCTTCTTCTACAGCAACCTCTGCGGATGGTAATTACGTAGAGGGTGTCGTTCGTGTCAAACTCCAGCGCGAGATAGCCGACCGTTTGGTAGCTGCCAAACTTCCGCTGTCGGTAAAAGGTACGAGCAAGAAGTATGTTCAGACTGGCGTGACCCCGCTCGACAGGGTCAGTCAGAAAGTAAAGGCAGTCTCTATGACCCGTGTTTTCCCTTATGCCGGTAAGGATGAGGCTAAGCACAAGGCAGCAGGACTGGATCTTTGGTACGATGTCCATTACGAGGCATCAGGTATGAAATTGGCACAAGCCCGTAACTTGCTCCGTTCTACAGAGGGCGTGGCTTATGCCCAGCGCATACCGGTTTACAAACCCATAGGCGGTGAGCGTTTCCTTGAGGTTTCGCCAGCAGCAGTGGCAAAGGCAGCCAAGGCTGCTTCTACCATGCCTTTCAACGACCCATTGCTCAATGACCAGTGGCATTACAACAACGATGGTCATATCGCAGGTACCAAGGTGGGTGCCGATGCCAATGTGTTCAAGGCTTGGGAAACTGGTGTTACCGGTTCTAAGGATGTTGTGGTTGCCATCATTGATGGTGGCTTCCAGGTAGATCACCCCGACCTGAAGGACAATGTGTGGATCAACGAAGCCGAGTTGAATGGTAAGCCTGGTGTTGATGATGATGGCGATGGCTTTGTAGATGATTTCTACGGCTATAACTTCGTTATCAATTCAAGCGATATCAACGCTCACTCTCATGGTACTCACGTAGCAGGTACCGTAGGTGCCACCAATAATAATGGTATCGGTGTCTGCGGTGTTGCCGGTGGTAGCGACGGTAAGGGCGGTGTCAAGATGATGGTCTGCCAGGTATTCGACAGCCGTGCCAGCAGTTCAGCAGTAGCTGATTTCGGTGCTGCCATTGTTTATGCAGCCGACCGCGGTGCCAGCATCGCCCAGTGTTCTTGGGGTGCCAGTGTTGCAGACGATGAGGATAAGTCGGTTACCGAGGCTGTTGATTACTTCACCAAGAATGGTGGTGGCGACAAGATGAACGGAGGTCTCTGTATCTTTGCTGCCGGTAACAATGGCGAGGAAGGCAATTATTATCCAGGTTGTCTTGACAAGGTTGTGGCTGTTGGTTCCATGGCTCCAGACGGAAGCGTGGCTTATTATTCCAACCGTGGCAAGTGGGTTGATGTGACAGCCCCTGGTGGTTTGGAGGACAATGGTCAGCAGTATGGCGTATTGAGTACCTTGCCTAACAGCACCTATGGTTACAACGAGGGAACCTCCATGGCGTGTCCTCATGTATCGGGTATTGCAGCCTTGATTCTTTCCAAGTATGGTAACAAGCAGTTCTCCAATGAGACTCTCCGCACCTTGCTTACCACTTCAGTAAACGACCTTTATACTCAGAATCCTGAGTACGAGGGCTTGATGGGTTCCGGTTATATCGATGCCTACAAGGCCCTGCAGGGCAAGGAGGGCAGCGTGCCTGCGGCTGTTGCCGACTTCACTGTTACTGCATCTCATGACAATGCTCTCATCGAATGGACGATTCCTGAGACCGAAGAGAAGAGCATCGACCATCATGTGATTTATTATAGCACAGAGGCTTTCTCTGCTACCGATGACTTGAACAAGCTGAGCTCAGTGTCAGTAGATACCAAGTTCAAGTATTCTGGCGACAAGATGTCTTACGAGTTGGACGGTCTGAAGGCTTCCACCAAGTACTACTTCGCCATTGTGGCTTACAACCGTTGGGGTAAGGCTTCTGCCGTATCTCCCATCAAGGAGGCTACCACCAATGCAGGTCCTAAGGTAGAGGTAGACAAGAAGAGCCTTTCTATGACAGTAGATGCCACCAAGGCTTCCACAGCTGAGGCTTCTTTCAATGTTAAGAATGCCGGTGAGGGCGTGTTGAAGTATCAGCTCACTACAGCAACCACCAAGGCTACCATGTCTCTCAGTGGTCGCATCAAGAATCCGAACCCTGGTCAGGTTCTTCCTTTCAGCGGTACAGTCAGCCCAACACTTGTGAAGCGCAATGCTGTGGCCACTTCCGACTATCAGGCAAAGGACTGGCCAGACACTTTGACCTATTCCAACCTGTTGTACAGCTATATCGGTGAGACTGACACCAAGCTGCCTAATGCCTTGGCTCAGTATTTCTATGTAGATAAGGCAACTTATCCTAATGGTTTCAACCTGACCGATCTTCGCTTCCAGGGACAGAACGGACAGGATCCTGTGATTGAGATTTACGACGGATCGCGTTCTATCTCTACTGCAAGTTTGATTCAGAAGGTTAACTATTCCTTCTGGGCATACAACTATAATATCCCACTGAAAGAGCAGATTCACTTTGCTCCAGGTACCAGCTTCTGGGTAGTGGCTAAGTTCCCTGCCGGCGCCAAGAACCCATTGGCTACAGGCAAGACTAACAGAACCGATGTTGCCCAGTACAGCTTCTATAGCTCTGACAATGGTACTACCTGGACTCAGCTGAGTCAGGTGCTCAAGGGCACCAGCTTCGAGGCAGTAGCTAATCAGCTCACATGGGCTGTACAGGCCATCAGCAAGAACCCAGACTGGAGTCAGGTTCTCAACCCAGAGCCTGTCAGCGGCGAGGTTCGTCCTAACGAAAGCCAGAAGGTGACTCTGAAGAACGATGGTCAGAAACTGGTGAACGGTACTTACAACTTCAATATCCATGTCAAGAGCAATGAGGCTGTTGATTCCAAGCAGCAGGTTGCTTTGTCTATGACCGTGAAGGGCTATAAGCCTGAATTGCACAGCCAGCAGCTGGTTGACTTCGGAGACTTGCTGGTGGGTCAGACCAAGACCATCGACGTAGAGTTGACCAATAGCGGTTATGGTGTATTTGGTGGTAATTATGGTAGGCTCCAGGCTCCAAAGAACGTGAAGTCTTCATCCGATCAGTTCAACGTGTCAAAGGGTGCCAATAATATTGCTGCCCGTTCTACCGGTACGTTGCCTGTGACGTTTGTTCCTACCAAGGAGGGCAACTTCAGCAGCACCATCACCCTGACCGATAAGAATGGTCAGCAGTATTCATTCCTGGTTCGCGGTGTCGCTTCAGTTCCTGCCAAGCAGAGTGTAACTCCTGATGTTTACGAAGCAGGCGACCTGAAGGTAGGCGGTGAGGATAAGACAGCTACCATCACTATCAAGAACACGGGTAACTATCCTTTGCAGTATGTCTTCCCTAAGTTCTCTTCCGAGAAGATAGTAGGTTCTACTGCCAAGGTTCATAAGTTTGGCTATACTACCATCTCTAATGTTGACGGCGACGAATCATTCGCGTACGAGCCTGCTCCAGAGTTGGCTGACGAGAAGGACATCACCTCTCAGTTCACCAACGACAACTGGCAGTCGGGTCCTATCAAGGTGGGCTTCAAGTTCCCATTCTATGGTAAGGACTACGAGCAGATTTACGTATCTTCTTATGGTGGCGTCTCTATGCAGCAGATGGATGGCCGTATCTCTTGTATGGTTCCTACTGGCGACTGTGTAGATGGTTTGGGCTATATCTCAGCCTACACCAACTCTGGCTGGATGGACATGGGTGCCAACAGTAAGATTACCTATGGTCATAAGAACGGTAAACTCTATATCAAGTTCAAGGATGTGGTAACTCCTGCCACCAACGGTGCCGGCGAGACAACAACCATCAGCTTCCACATGGCTCTCTGCCCAGACGGAAGTGTAGAGGTCTTCTACGATGATTATAATCCAGCTGGCGTATTCGGCTCTGGTGGTCACAACTTCGTTGGTGTCAGCGATATTGCTGCTTCCGATCCTTGTATATTTGTTGATGCCAACAAGGTACAAGAGGATAACGATGGTCTGGATGGTCCTTATTATGATATCGTTACTGGCAGCGCCATCAAGATTGTGGCTCCTGCCAAGTCTATGATCAAGAGCCTGTCAAGCACTGACGGCTATGTGGGCAATGGTGAAAGCAAGGAAATCAAGGTGACATTGGCTGCCAACGACGATTTGGTGGCAGGACCTCTGACCAACTATCTCACCGTTATTACCAACGACCCTATCACCCCAAGCTCAACTGTCAAGCTGACTGCCAACATCGTTGGCGACAACCTGAAGGCTGAGGCTGTTCTCGATTCTACCAGCGTAGATTTCGGTAAGGTATTCCGTACTTCTGCCCAGCAGCGCACCGTATTGTTGAGCAACAATGGTAAGGATGCGCTCCAGGTAGCTGGCGTATCTGTCAAGAACGGCAAGTTCACTCTCGCAGACGAGATGGCTTCTGCCTTCTCTGTTCCTGCAGGTCAGGGCAAGGATATCGTTGTAACATTGCCTACTGCCGAGAAGGGTACTGTAGAAGATGTTCTCGTTATCACCTATAAGGATGGTACAACCACGGAAATACCATTGAAGGCTGAGGTGATTGGTAATCCTACCTGGAAGAGTGATACAGAGAGCATAGAGGCTGAAACTCCTTATGGTACCAACGTAGAAAAGACAATCCAGGTAACCAACGCGGGCGATGAGAACCTTACGTTCTCTGCTGAGCCTGCTTCTTGGTTCAGCGCTTCCGACCTGGAGGCTACAGGAAAGTCTACTGTAGACTATGTGTTCAAGTCTAAGCTCGATGGCTTCGATGTACCTTACAATTGGGTAGACATCACCAACGACTATACCGAGCACATGCCTTATGCATACTATATTGATAAGACAGACTTCAAGAAGGTGGAACTTCCATTCGAGTTCCCATTCTATGGCAAGAAGTATAAGAGCATGTATATCTACAATACTGGTTTCGTATCTTTCGATGCACCGGTAGAGGATTACAAGCAGTTCCCTGAGCCACCAGCCAGTCTGCCAACAACAGAAACCTTCTATACCAACATCATCTGCCCATTCTGGGGTAATCACTCTATGAATACTCCATCTTCTGATGGTGTATATTACAAGGCAAAGGATGACGAGGTGATCGTAAGCTATAAGAACTATGGCAATACGATGATGCAGGGTATGAACTTCGAGGTGATTCTCCGCAAGGACGGTTCCTTCAAGTTCCAGTACAATGTGGATCCTGATGGATTCCAGGTGGGCGTATTCGGACTCTGTGGTATCATGGATCATACCGGTACCCGCGGTATTACTCCTTCCGATATGTATATCACCGACGGCAATACCGTTGAGTTTACACCTTATAAGAACTATGTAGTGGCTCCAGGTGAACAGGTTGAAATACCGGTTGAGTTGAAGGCTAACCAGTTGGCTGATACTTACAACTATGAGTTGAACGTTACCACCAACGATCCTTCTAAGCCAAGCGTCAAGATTCCTGTTACGCTGAATATCACTGGTGAGGCTCAGCCTGTGTTCCCAGATGTAATCAATGTTGAGCAGCCTGTAGATGAAAACGCAATGGATCCTTCATACTATGAATTCTATGTAGTCAACAAGGGAACCAAGGCATTCACTATCACAGACGTGGCTTCTGAGATGTTTACAGGTTCTGTGTCTGAAGATCCTGATGATCCTGATGCTGAGTCTTCTGAACCAGAAGGTAAGCTTGAGGTCTATGCTGCACAAAGCAACTATGGCGGTGATGACGGCATCGACCCAGGTCCAATGGCACTTGCTGATGATGCCACTGCCAAGGCATGGATTCCATACCAGAGCGGTATGATGGCACCTATCGTAGTAGGTACCGACACCGTGAAGTTCAGAATCGCACCTTATAATGTAGCTGAGGTACATAAGAAGGATTTCCCTCTCGTATTTACAGTAGAGGGCTTGAATGAGGAGACACACACCTCTACCATCAAGCTGAATATCACTGAAGCTCCTGTCATGGCCTTCGACCCAGAGGAGTTGCACATTGAGAACGTGGCTTCCGACTATAAGGGCACTTCTACCGTCAATCTGAAGAACGATGGCGAGTATAAGCTTACTTACTCATTGAGTCTCGACCCATCTGGTCGTGATGCAGGCAATGAGTATGAGGACGGCAACGATCCTGCTCCTGCCTATAACGTCATCTCTTATCCTTCTGAGGATGCAGCCAAGAATTTCGTGGCTACCTGTGTAGAAAAGATTTCCGGCAAGAAGGGCATGGTGAAGGCTCTTGGCTTGAAGAAGGTGAAGGACGATCAGAAGTTCATCTACGACTTGCCTACAGGCTATGAGGGCAATGCGCTCTATTATCCAGTACTCAACCCTGTAGAAAACGCTCAGGCTGCTCTGATGGGTACGGGTGCTACAGCTCTGGATGAGAACTTCTATGCAGCAACTCGCTATGAGGCTCCTGCAGAAGGTTTCAATCTTACTCATCTCTACTTCGTCGGTACTGTAGGCGACTTGGAGAATGTGGACATCGAGGCTTCTGTTATTCTGGGCAATGATGTTACTGCTACCGAGAAGACCATCGGCCATGGCAAGATTCATATTGCCAAGGAAGAACCTCGTGATGATGGCAGCTACCAGGGTGCTGCACGTATGTTGGAGTTTGACAACCCTATCTACATCAATCCTGCCGATACCTTCTATGTCGTATTGAAGTATCCTGCCGGCTACAAGTCATCAGCCTTGATGGCTACCAAGGATGGCGACATGGAGACCAATCGCTATATGGCACACCTGAAGTCTTTGGGTGGCTGGGTTGACATTGAGACACTCTACGACAATGCTTACAGCTATGGTGCCTTCGGTTACTTCATGACTTGTATCGAGAAGGAGAAGGGTGAGCCATGGATCAAGTTGCTCAACGAGAATAAGGAAGGTGAGATTGCTCCAGGCGAGTCGCTTCCTGTACAGTTCAAGGTGAATGCCAAGAGCGCTTACTTCTCTAAGAACAACAAGGCTACTCTCGTAGTGAAGAGCAATGATCCTATGAACAAGCTCTACAACTATCACATCTATCTCGACAAGAATGCTGCTCCTGTCATCACCGCTCCAGAGGGTGAGACTACCGTTCCTGAGGCAAGCAAGGCAGCTGTTGATGTAACTGTTGCTGATGCCGAGGGTGAGCCTTTCACTGTAAGTCTGGAAGATGCAGACGGCATCGCTGCTGTTGAGAGCTATGAGAATGAGGACGGTACCCAGGAAGGTATTTCTGAAAGCAATGGTACTTATAATGTTGAGGCTGGCGGCAGCTTGAAACTCCGTGTCGTTCTTGCTCCTGATTATGGTACTGCTGGCAAGCATACCTTCAAGGTAACTGCAACGGATGAGGCTAATAACGTAAGTTCGGCAACTGTCAACTACAATGTAGAGCATACCAACCGTGCTCCTGAGTACGTAGGTGCCACAGAGTTGGCTATGAAGGTTGGCGAGACCTCTGGTCAGTACAACTTCGCAGAACTCTTCAAGGATGTGGATGGCGACAAGATGACCTACACAGCTTCTGTCGAGGATGCCTCTGTAGCAACAGTCTTCAAGTCGGAAGATGGATTCATCGTGGCTGGCAAGGCAGCAGGTAAGACCAACATCAACGTAGTGGCTACCGATGCCAACGGTGCTTCTTCTACTGGTGTCATCTCTCTGACCGTATCTGAGACCACAGGCATCGACGGTGTTGAGGCCGATGGCAGCAACAAGGGTGATGTAACGGTCGACGAGAATGGTGAGGTTACTCTCCATGTCAATGCCGACAAGGCAGTGCTCCGTGTTTACAGCAATGCCGGTCAGCTGATGGCTCAGCAGATTGCCGCTCCTGTACATGCAGGCGATAAGGTTAGCCTTAACCTGTCTGGCTCTATTGCTGGTGTTTATCACCTCGTAGCCGACATCGATGGTAAGGTTTCTGCCATTAAGTTCGCACTCAAGTAAATTCTTTCTTCTATCCATCAGAGAGCCTTCTTGGGGTTCTCTGTAGGATAGGATAATCCACCCAAAAGTCCCGTGTCATGTTTATGATGCGGGACTTTTTTTGTCTGAACTCCTCAAACTCCCTTAACTCCTTAATGATTTTGGAACGGGCTGAAAGTCTAAAAGTTTCTATAAGCAGCACGCCCTGAAAGGGCAGAA
>ENA-ORTS01001056-ORTS01001056.1-human-gut-metagenome-genome-assembly--contig:-NODE-1056-length-20126-cov-3.341936_pt1 | contig 20126 bp, 18 predicted proteins | sample MGYA00241911_ERZ509186 | MGnify/ENA primary metagenome ERZ509186 (study PRJEB26280, sample SAMEA2338852) | human gut metagenome | biome: human gut; feature: human-associated habitat; material: faeces...
TGGCTGTCATAGTATTGGCGGGAGGCAATACGCAGCAAAATACGGCTCGCGTAGCGGCTTCTCAGGCAGGCAGCCATTGCCAGCGACAGAGGTCCCTCAAAAAGCACACCGCCGGCATTTTCTTTAATTTGTTGGGCTCCCAGCGCTTTAAGTTCGTTGGCCAAAATAGGTTCAAGCGTGCGGGGACAAACCGCAAAAAAGTGGTAGGCAGGCATGACGATTATTTCCTATGGGTGGCGTGTGCGAGAAAAACACATAAAGTTTTCAGTTCAGACCAGACATCATCGCGGTTCTGTACAGTGAGGCCCTTTGCCAATCGATCAAGGTCGGCACAACGCGCGAGCATATTGGCAATTTTTGCAGGAGTTGAACGTTTGGCAAGCTGTGAGGTAAGTGCCCGAGTGGAGGGCATGACAGGAGCCATTCGGTCAATGGTTAATGCAAGCGTGTCACGCAAAAAACTTGTCAGGCGCATCAGAATCAAGGGCATCGGTTCGTCTTCTGACTGCATACCGCTCACGGTTCGGGCAGTGCGGGCAACGTCAGCCTGAGCAATGGCTTCCAAAAGGTCTTCTACGCTATAACGCGAGACATTCATAACACAGTCTTCGACTTCTTTCACAGTGAGCTCTTTGCCGGGATAAAGAAGCTCGAGCTTCATCAGTTCCTGCTTGGCAGCCATCAGATTGCCTTCAGTTTGTTCGGCAAAAAATGAAAGTGCCTGATCCTGCATGCTTTGTCCCTGTCTTTGCAGACGCTGCTTAATCCAGGCCGGGTATTGCGCTCTGGCAATAGGTTGGCAGGAGATCACATGACCGCAGGCAGCCAGTGCTTTAAACCAAGAAGCTTTTTGGGTGGAATAGTCCGTTTGAGTTAAATGAATCACGGTCACCGTTGAGTCAATTTGAGGAACGAGCTGCGCAAATTGAGCCAGAACTTTCGCTCCTTTTACACCGGGACCTGATGACAAAAATCTTAATTCAATAATTTTTCTGTCATCAAAAAGAGATACAGAACTCGCAGCATCAATCAAAGGCGACCAGTCGCTCGTAGAGCTCAACGCCAGGACAACCCGCTCGCTATAACCTAAGTCTTTGGCTGTTTTTCTCAGTAAATCACCGGCTTCCAGAGCAAGAAGAGGTTCATCACCCAAAATGATCCATAGCGGTGACAAACTGCCCTGGGTGCGTTCGCGTTCAATGACTTTAACGAGATCTTCGCTTCTAATATTCATCCGTGATGGCTTCAACGGTGGTTAAACGACTGAGCAGCTGCGAGATCAAGTCCTGCTGCATTTCGTTATAGAGCACATTTTCCTCTGCGGCTCGGGATAAGTACTCGTCGTCGTTGTAGTACATATTGCGCGAGGCAGAGAAGGTTGTGGGCGGGAAGAATTCGTTTCCGTCAGGATCAACGAGGCGGAAAGTCATATTGAGCGTCAGTTCGTACTCTCTGGCTTCGCCTTCCATGTTAAGAGATACTACTTCACGATGTCGTCCCGAAGAAAGCAATTCCAAAATGGCTTGAGCGCCCTCAGCCTCGGGCAATACTTTGACATTGGTAGAGGCGGCAATCATTCGTCTGATATCGGCTGCCACTTTGTTGTTGACCGGCATATTGACGTAAAGAGTGTCAAAAGGCAGCGTCACATGTCCGCGTAAATGCCAGCCGCAGCCGCTTGCCATTAAGGTTGAAAAGGCAAGGGCAGAAAAAAGAAATGAGCGTCGGGCCAAAGCCATGATTGAATTTCCAAATAATGTATGTTGTCAGAACAATAGGCTCATTATAGGGCAAAAAAGTCCCAAAGCTCGGGACAGCTTCGGGACTTTCAATAGCGGCACCGGACCGAATTAAGCAGCCACAATGTTCACAAGTTTCTTCGGCACAATGATGATCTTTCTGATCGTCTTGCCGTCAGTGAATTTCTTCACATTTTCATTGCTCAAAGCAGCCTGCTCAATTTCTTCTTTTGCCGCTTTTATGATCACCTGGTCACGCAGTCCGACTTTCTCATATTCTTTCAGGAAGCCCTCTACCCGCTTCGAACGCTGCTTCTGCCTTGCCGTAAGCGGCGGTGCTATATATGCAACTTTCCTGTGTCCCAGTTCCAGCAGATGTTTCGCCATGACTCTTCCAAGCTTGGAATTGTCAAGTTCCACCGCATCTACATTCATCTTTTCATTCTGGTTATTGACGATCGCAACCGGTATCTGTTCTGCAATTTCTCCCACAAGTTCCATAAAGCAATGGCTCGGATTACAGGTATAGATAATTCCAAGCGGTCTTAACTGCCACATCATTTTCAGATAGCGCTCTTCCATCCTGAGGTCTCTCTGCGTATTGCATACAAAAAGGCCGAAACCTTTTTCTTTCGCATGTGCCTCAATCCCCTGAAGCAGCATAACATAATACGGATTCGTCAGGTTTGGGCAGAATACAACAAGAAGCTTCTCCCGTTTTGTTCCTTTTCTCGTTTTCCGCTTCGGCGGGACATATCCCAGTTCTTTTGCCGCATTTTCCACTCTTTCCACAGTATCTTTTGCAAATGATACATCGTACTTTTTGTTCAGGATCATGGAAACTGTGGACTGTGATACCCCGGCAGCATGTGCAATATCCGTTGATGTAACCTTTTTCTTCATTTATCTCACCTCCAATGCCGACCGTCAAAACTCTGCTGAACCTGACAGCTCATTACGATTGCTTTGGCAACTGGCAGCTTTTTCAAACGCATGATAAGTAAAAAAGGGGACAGGGCTACAGCTCTGTCCTTCCTTCAAGTGCCCGTAGAAGTGTCACTTCATCGATATACTCCAGATCTCCTCCAACCGGAACACCACTTGCAATCCTGCTCACCTTAATTCCCGTCGGTTTGATCAGCTTACTGATATACATTGCTGTCGTCTCACCTTCCAGGCTTGAGTTCGTGGCAATAATCACTTCTTTCACATCTCCCTGCAGACGTTCGATCAGTTCCTTCAGTTTGATATCTTCCGGACCGATACCAAGCATCGGAGAGATTGCTCCGTGAAGCACGTGGTATACACCGTTATATTTTCCGGTCTTTTCGTATGCCGCAAGGTCTCTCGTATTCTCCACTACCATGATCGTCTGGTGATCACGATTACTGTTGCTGCAGATCGGACACAGTTCCTGATCCGTCAGTGTATAACATTCTTTGCAATATTTTATGTTCTCTCTGGCTTCCACCATTGTAGAAGCCAGTCTCTTTACATCATCAACCGGCATATGGATCAGATGAAATGCAAGTCTTGCCGCAGATTTTGCTCCGATTCCCGGAAGACATGACAGTTCCTCGATCAGTTTGCTCATCTGATTACTGTAATAATCCATAGTCTCTCACTCTATCTAGAATGGGAATCCTCCACCCATTCCTCCTAATCCACCAGTGACTTTTCCCATCTTCTCCTGAGAATCTTCTTCCATCTTACGAAGTGCTTCATTTGTAGCAGCTACGATCAGATCTTCTAACATTTCAACGTCATCTGGATCTACAACTTCTTCTTCTAAATGTACAGAAACTACTTCTTTTTTACCAGATACAACAACTTTTACGACTCCACCGCCTGCTGTTGCTTCATATGTGGATTCTTCTAACGCTTTTGTTGTTTCCTCCATCTGTTTCTGCATCTTCTGTGCCTGTTTCATCAGCTGATTCATATTTCCACCCATACCTGGAAATCCACCACTTCTTTTTGCCATTGTTCATTCCTCCTGAAAATTCATTTTTATAAGTTTCGTTTTAATCTTCTATTTTTACATCCATATGAATGCAGTCTAAATTGATCATATCACTGTCATCATTATCTGTATTCATCACACTAACTTCCAGTTCGACATCTCTGCCAGACTGTCTTGATAATTCCTGCTTAAGCTGTTCAATACGCTCTGGTTCCTCTAAGAAATATCCACTTTCCACGTTCATTTCTTTTGGGAACAGTACTCTTAACGCAGTTCCTTCTTCGTTGACCGAAAGTGTTGCTCTCTGTAAACAATACTTCATCTGTGGTGACAGATTGCGTTTGACATCTCTCCAGTGATTCACAAGTTCTATAAGTTCCTCAACTTTTGCTGGCGGAAACTTCTCATTTAACTGTTTGACAGGATCTTGTTCTGATTTTACTTCCTGTTGCAGTGCTATTTGATTTTGTCCTGCTTGTGCCGCCTGCTGTACTGGAATTCCTGACTGTAGCAACTGTTCTAACTGCTGTTCTAACTGTCTCACCCTGTCGGCCAGACTGTTTGTGTCTGTTTCCATCTGTGGCCTGCACATCTTCATCATCTCAACTTCCACAAGGACTCTCTTGGATGTCGCATAACGTATACGCTCTAACAATTCGGATAAGATTCTGATATAACGGATCAGTGTGTTTTCTTCCACCTGCTGTGCTTTCTCCTGCAGCAATTTCAACTGATCTGTTGATACTTCCAATGCCTCCTCTGCAGCATTTCCTTGACCGACTAAGAGCAGATTCCTTAAATACCATAGGAAATCTGTAATAAATTGTGACCATTCTCTTCCCTGTCTCGCCACATCTTCCAGAAGATCCATCACGCCATTGATATCCTGCGAAAGAATCATGTCCAACAGATCACTATACACTTGAATATCAACAGTTCCCAGCACTTCCAAAACATTATCATATGTTAATTTCTCACCCAGATAAAATGCAATACACTGGTCTAGCAAACTCAACGCATCACGCATGGAACCGTCCGCTACTTTCGCAATGTAGCGCAGAGCTCTGTCCTCCACCTGTACCTGCTCCGTGTCCATCAGTTCCTTCATGCGATCCGTGATGGTATCAATGGAGATTCGTTTAAAATCATATCTCTGGCAGCGGGACAGGATCGTAATGGGGATCTTGTGCACCTCTGTGGTCGCCAGAATAAAAATAACATAAGATGGCGGCTCTTCCAGCGTTTTTAACAATGCGTTGAAAGCTCCGGGGGAGAGCATATGCACCTCGTCGATGATGTAGACCTTGTATTTTCCCTCCGCAGGGGAATAGGATACCTCGTCGATGATCTCACGGATATTGTCCACACCGTTGTTGGAAGCCGCATCGATCTCGATGACATTCATGCTGGCTCCCGCCGCAATCGCCTTACAAATACGGCATTCCCCACAGGGGCCGTCCTCTGTGGGGTGTTCGCAGTTCACTGTTTTCGCAAAAATCTTTGCCACCGTAGTCTTACCGGTACCTCTCGTTCCGGTGAAAAGATACGCATGACCGATCCGGTTCGCCCGCAGCTGATTCTTCAGTGTGGTCACGATATGATCCTGACCTTTGACGTCGGAAAAAGCATCCGGACGAAACTTCCGGTATAGTGCTGTATATGACATGTATTCTCTCTCTTCCTTGTAACTATTCAGAGCCATCAAATATTAGCAGATGCTTGGCGAAAATAGTTACTCATTAATTTTCTGTCTTAATCGCCGAAGCAGATGCCCAGCAGCTTCGCTTCCTGTACGATGGTAGCATCGGGATCCACGGTCTTTAACTTGCCCGCTACATCCTCTAACGGAACCCTTACGATCTCACGGTTCTTGTAACCTACCATGAATCCATACTGATTATCCAGGATCAGCTTGCCTGCCTCGGAGCCCAGACGGCTGGCGAATACTCTGTCATAAGGGCAGGGGCTTCCGCCTCTCTGCATATGGCCGGGTACGGTGACACGTACTTCTCTGCCGGTCTTCTCCTGGATCTGTGCAGCCACTTCGTAAGATACGGAAGGGAACGGATATTTTTCCATCTTTTTCTTGTAGTCTTTTTTGGTCAGGGCAGCATCTTCCCTGGAAATCGCACCCTCAGCCACGGCGATAATGGTAAAACGGCAGCCCTTTTTGTCCCTGTCTTCGATCTTCTCGATCACCTTATCGATATCATAAGGGATCTCCGGGAGCAGGATGATGTCCGCACCGCCTGCCATTCCGGCATTCAGGGTCAGCCACCCTACTTTATGTCCCATAACTTCCACGATAAATACTCTGCCGTGGGAAGCTGCTGTGGTATGGATGCAGTCGATGGCATCCGTTGCAATATCCACCGCACTCTGGAAACCGAAGGTCATATCGGTGCCCCACAGGTCATTGTCGATGGTCTTGGGCAGGGTCACGATATTCAGTCCTTCCTTGCGCAACAGGTTCGCAGTCTTGTGGGTGCCATTACCACCGAGAATTACCAGGCAGTCCAACTGCAGCTTATAATAATTCTGCTTCATGGCTTCGACTTTATTCAGTCCGTTGGGATCCGGATCCTGGATCGTCTTGAAGGGGGTACGGGAGGTTCCCAGGATCGTGCCGCCCTTGGTAAGGATGCCGGAGAAATCCTTGTCTGTCAGCATGCGGAAATTACCGTAAATCAGTCCTCTGTAGCCATCGAGGAAGCCATAGATCTCGACCTCTTCCTTACTGTTCGCCAGGGTCTTCACCACACCTCTCATGGCAGCATTTAATGCCTGGCAGTCACCACCGCTCGTCAACATTCCGATTCTCTTCATCGTAGGATCCTCCGTTTTCTATATTTCATTATTTTCTCTTGCGTTTGCTGTAACTATGCAAAACTGTCTTCGTTCTGCCAATACTTATTTCTATTTTAATACATTTATTTTCATCTGAAAATAGTTTGTTGTAATTTCCGGCAGATTTCTCCCCTATGGCAAAACAAACCTCAGAAGCACCGGGCCTCTGAGGTTCGCTTATCATCTTATCATACGTTATTTGAATTTAAACTTTCCTTTGATCATGGTCACGTAGACAGCTGCGCCGCCACCGCCGACCACTACGGTTCCGGCTGCTGCCGCTGCCGCCACACGGCCTGCGTTCGTTCCCTTACCGGAGGTCTCCGTTATCTGCTCTGTGCCGGATTCCTGAGAGCCGGAAGTCTGGGCGGTCATGGAATCTATCCGCTCCTCCTGCGGTGCTTCTCCACTCGATTCCTGCGTGTCCTGTGCCTCCCCGGAGGGCTTTGCCGCATCTTCCTTACGGTTTTCGTCCGCAGCGGGTGTTGTCGGGGGCACGGGAATTACAGAAGGCTTTACCACACCGGGTGCGGCAGGCGTTGCCGTGGCTACGGGAGGTGTTGCCGCGTCCGTGGTCTTCTGGTCCGTATTGGACGCCTGACTGCTGTCATCGTCGTCATCATCGTCATCATCGTTACTGGCAGCAGGCTTCTTCGGTGCGATCTCATAACCGCAGATCGTACAGATTTCCGCCCGTTCTGTGGTGGCCGCGCCACCGGATGCATGCTTTTCCGTATTGCTGGTGATTCCACAGACACCACACTTATGCCAGTGTCCGGTCATATCGGACAGATATCCTTCTGCCCAGCTATGATCCGTCTTCGGCAGCACGATTTCTGCCGCTGTTATGCTCTTACTTCCATCTGCGGATGCAAAATACAGGCCGCAGACGTCGCAGGTCCAATACTCGATGCTGCCCTCTGCCTGACAGGTGGGTTCCACCCGGTCGTGGTGGGTCAGCGGGCCGTGACCGGAGTTCCGTGTCTTCGATACGGCGGGGCTTGCGTTATAATCATCGGTTTCCGCATAGCGGATCTGTGCAATCACCTTCTCGTTGTGACCGACTCCGGTGGATTTGGTCTGCCCCCAGTCCGTTCCATCAAAGCTGAACTCCACGTCAGTGCGGTCTGTGGTGATCTGCGCCGCCAGATCGTTGCCGCTGACGGTAAAGGTCATGTCAAAGGCATCCGGATCCGGGGTATCCTCGCGGTCTGCTCTTTCGGTTCGATGTATGGTTATATTCACACAGATGTCTTTATAATTTTGCGACCTCAATACAATTTGAATAGCCGCAGAATGCTTGATATCCTCCATGGTGTTTTCTCCCAATGTGAATATCAGCTTACCTTCCGAATATCTGATAGCCTGGTCTGTTGCCAAAACGTTAGCATCATCTGACTTTACCATATTGATTAATTCTGTCGTTCCCCTGTCTTCCGGCAGTCCCGGTATCTGTACTTCCTTCTCTCCTTTGGCTGCCCAACTGTAATATAAATTCTGCATTGGAATTGCCGAAACTTCCGCCTTTTCAATTGCCAGCTTCACCGGTGCAGTCAACGGCTTATAGTATTCCGGATGCTGTACCGGGGTAAATGTTGCCGTGTAGGTTCCATCGTCTCCGACACAAGGAACCTCGTCTCCGATGATCTGCCAGGTTCCGTCGATGATCTCGGTTCCCAGTTTTGCCGTCAGTCCTGTCACTGTGAGTTCACTCAGCTTATTGCCATAGGTTCCACAGGCAATGCCCTCCCCTTCTACAGTAAGTGGAGCCGGGGCGATGTCAACGATCAGATTCTTCGTCTTCTCAGAGAAGAAAGAATTGTCATTTCCTTTGTAGACGAGGGTAAACGTGGTCGCACCTGCAGTCCGCGCATTGTAGGTTGCGGTGCCGTCCCGGAATTCTGCCGCATTTACCACCGGGGTATCCTCGATCCGGATCTCAAAGCTGCCCTCCGTATCTTCCGCAGAGATGTTCTTTCCGTTTGTCACAAAGTTTACCAGTGCCTTTACATTAAAAGTAATATCTTGTCCATAGGTGGGAATAGCGTTATCTGTTCTCTCGAACAGCAGACCCGTGGTGTACTTTACACCAACTGCGTTATTCTCCCCAAGAGAAGGGTAGTAGGCGATTCCCTTCTCTTTGTCGTTGGCTTTCTTTGTCCAGAGTTCGGTGTTAAAGTCGTATGTTTTGAGTTCTTCGAAAAAGCTGGAAGAGGTCAGTTGCAGGGTCGTACGCCCCAAATTGCGTTTATCATCTGCTTTACATATATCGTTATTGAAATAGCAATTCGTTGTACCGTAATCTCCACTGTTCACTATTCCTGCACAATCTTTATCACTTGTAACAGCAGCTATACTAATGCAATGATCAATAACTTTAAATGGACTATAACCGCAGATTCCTGCCGCATAATACTCTCCCTGCACGTCTCCTGCAAAAAAGCACTGGGAAATTATAGTGTTTTGTCCGGCATTGCTGCAGATTCCACCTGCTGTATACCCTTTTACCGTTCCGGTAAAGGAGCAGCCATAAATTTCGCCCACAGACAAGTTTCCGCAAATTCCTCCTGTCTCGGTATTCGAAGTCGAAACAATCACTCCGTTGGCAGCCAAAAGCATTACTTTACCGCTTTCTGCGATCTGACCATTTATGTTACCTATCCCGCCAAACAAGCCCAGACAATTACCTGTCATATTGACATGGCCTATCGTATGTCCGTCTCCACTGAATTTTCCTGTGTACGGAGTTCCTGGATCTCCAATGGAACTGAGTTGTACTCCGCTCACATCTATATCGTTCTCCAAGACGTAGTTTCCGCTCCATTTTGTATCATCCTGTCCGATGGCTGCGAATTCCTCCGCCGTGGTGATCAGGGTATAGGTATCCCAGTCGTTACCATTCGTTGTAACATAGTTGTATACCGGTACGGGAGCAGTCTTCGTCTCTTTGATATCTGCCACCTTTGTCAGATTGATGTAAGTCCCTGTGGCTGTACCGAATCTGCCCTGTGTAGCCTTTGCAGTGCTGGTATCGACACTGCCCTCATTCCAGATTGTAGAATTCAAGCCCTCCGGAAGTGCACCGCAAAGCTGGCTGGTAGTCAGGGGAATCACCTTATCGCTTGCTCCTTCTCCCACCCCGGCATTATTCAAATCACTGTTGTAATAGCAGTTGCCGATAAAGTTCATATCATTCGAATCCGTGCTTCCAGCTATGCCACCAACATTTTTGCCATTCCCTGTAATCTTACCACAATTCAGGCAATTACTGATGTCATACCTATTCGCTGATGCACCGGTAATACCACCTACATAGCTATCCTGTTGAGAAACTGTTACAGCACCTATATTATAACAGTATTGAACTACGCCGTTTCCAACGTTTCCTTCATAACTGGCAGTGCCCATGATTCCGCCTGCTGTAGAAATTCCACTTACTGAACTGCTATTGTAGCAGCCGGAAATATTTCCTATCAGACTTCCGCATACACCGCCTACCTGCCGCCTCGCACAAATCGTGTTTTCGATACTATAGCAGTCAGAAATATTTGCTCCTACTCCAGCAATTGCGCCCACAAAGCTTTTACCAGAAATATTAGCCCCCTTTACTGTGACACTTTTTATATAGCTGGAAGCAGTGGTAAAGTTGTGGCACTCTCCAAACAGACCCACATAGGAGGCTTCCTTTCCTGTAATTGTCATTCCGGTTATTGTATGTCCGCCGCCGTCAAAGCCTCCCCAGAAAGGGTTGCCATCTGTACCTATCGGCGTCCACTCCTTACCGCCAAGGTCAAGGTCAGAAACCAGCAAAAAATGCTCCCTTTCATAATCCGTGCCATTATTCACCTGCTGCGCCAGATACGCAAGCTGCTCTGCATTTTCAATCAGCCAGGGTTCTTCTTTTGTGCCTCTACCTTGGGTAAAAGCTACCGCTGTACCATCCCAGGTATCTACTGTTTCTCCTTCCGCTCTCGCACTCACCGGCACAGCGATCCACACCAGTGCCGCCAGTGCCAGCAGGGCCAGCCTCATCTTCATGCTCCATGCTTTTGTACTTTTCTTCATAACCCTCATGCCTTTCTATATCCTGCAAAATTTCACATATTTCCCAACCCTTTGCAGATGTAAAATCCAATTTTGTTTTTATACTATCCGTATCATTTATTATACCAAAAAAGCAAAGGCACCGTCAATATTTTCCATACGATTCGTCTCATATTTTTATAAAATTTTGTCAAACAAGTGCGCCCACCGCAAAATCGAGCAGGCTGGCTCATCGTAAACACAAAAAAGGAGCCACCAGATCTCTCCGGTCACCCCTCGTTGCCTTCTCTGAAAAATATATCCAGTTTTCCCAGACATTTGATCAATGTCTTCATTTCTTCCTCGTCCAGATCCCGTATGATGGTGTGGATCATTTTCCTGTGGAAATCTCTGTGATGGAAAAAAGCTTTCCTCCCCTTCTCTGTCAGGGTCACCAGCACTACACGTTTATCTCTGGTGCTGCGGTTGCGGGTGAGATATCCTTTTCTCTCCAGACTGTTCATATTCGTGGTCAGGGTTCCCACGGTGACATGCAGTTCCCCGGCAATCCTGGACATGCTCTTGGGTTCCTCGATACCGATAGCCTCCAGAATGTGTATGTCATTATTTGTAATATCCTTGAATTCGTCTGTTATGACCGCCTTTGCCTCTGCGTCCATCACGTTATGGAACAGATTCACCAGCAATTCGTTCAGCATCCGGTTGTTGCTTTTTCCCATAGTTACCTCTACGATATCTGGAATTTTTCTTTCGTATGTCCGCAATCCTCCGAAGCCGCCTTCTCTGACGCATATCCGCAGTCTTCCTGCGCTCCGGATCATTTTCAGTATACCGTCTACCAGGTCATCACGCAAGCCCCAATCGTAAGCCCGGCTCCGAATCCCGCCAGAACGATACGATCGCCGCGGTGCAGCTTTCCCTGCCTGTGCAGTTCGTCCAGAAGCACCGGAATGGAGGCAGAGGACAGATTGCCTACCCTCTCCAGATTTGTAGGAAATTTTTCACGATCCGCATGAAGGCGTTTCGCCACTGCATCAATAATACGTGCGTTGGCCTGATGCAATACGAACATATCAATATCCGGCACAGCAAGTCCGGCATCTGACAGTGCTTCCTCGATGCACTGCGGCACCCGTCTGGTGGCGAACCGGTACACTTCCTGTCCATCCATCTGAATATAATGTTCTCTGTCATCCGTCTGCTGTTTTTGATCCGTTTTTGCCGCTGAAGTCCTTGCATATGGGGTTGTCAGTTCTCTCGCTCCGCATTGCAGGACTCCGCCACCGGTGCCGTCGGAGTGCAGTGCCCGGCCCAGAATGCCTGCTGCCGGTATCCGTTTCTCCTCCGCCGTCTCCTGCATCCCTTTCTCTGTCTCCGGCAAAGCGTTACTGTATTCCACCGCCCGGGACTCCGTCCTGCATCTCTCCATAACCACGGCCCCGGCTCCGTCTCCGAACAGAATACAGCTGCCCCGGTCCTTCCAATCCACCAGTTTAGACAGTACCTCACTGCCGATGACCAGCGCATTTTTCGCAAGTCCCGTCCGCAGATAGGCATCCGCGGTATTCAGTGCAAACAAAAATCCGGAACAGGCCGCATTCACATCAAAAGCCAGTGCATTCACTGCGCCGATGTCCGCCTGCACCTGACAGGCGCAACAGGGCAGATACTGCTCCGGAGAGCAGGTTGCCACCAGAATCAGGTCGATCTCTTCCGCTCTTTTTCCTGCCTGTTCGAGTGCTTTACGGGCAGCTTCTGACGCAAGTGTCACAACCGTTTCGCCAACTGACACATGTCGTTCCGCAATACCGGTTCTCTCCCGGATCCATTCATCCGAGGTTTCCACCAGCTGTTCCAATTCTTTATTTGTAACGATCCTTCCCGGAAGTGCACTTCCGGTTCCGGTGATTCTTATGGTTCTCACGCCATTTCCTCCATGATATCCACTGTTCTTTCTATTTTCTGCGCCCGCCAGGCATTGCTGCCACAGAACAGCAGTCCGTTATCCACATCTCCCGTTGCCGCATTGATCAACGCTCTGGTGATGCAATAAGGTGCCGTCTTCGGGTCGCAGGTCTTAATACAATGTCTGCATCCGGTCATAAAACGTTCTCCGGCTGCCACTTTTTCCAGGAAAGCATTCTGTATGGCTCTGCCCGGCATTCCCACAGGGCTTTTCACAATGACAATGTCTTCTTTCCGTGCGCTGAGATATGCCTGCTTGTATGCATCTGCCGCATCACATTCCTCTGTGGTCACGAAACGGGTTCCCATCTGTACCCCCGCAGCCCCGAGGTACAGGCAATGCTCCAGATCCCTCCGGTCATAAATACCGCCTGCAGCGATCAGTGGAATTTCCAGTTCTGCTACCTGCCGGAGCATTGCCGTCAGTTCTCTCTCATAGTTCTCCGGTGTGTAAGTATCCAACTCTTCCCGCTTAAAGCCCAGATGTCCTCCTGCCAACGGTCCCTCTGCCACGAGAAAGTCCGGCTTTCTGTCGTATTTTTTCATCCAGTATTTTGTGACAACCGACAGGGCACGGGTACTCGACACGATCGGCGCTAACATCGTCCGATGGCTGTGCCCGGCCATCCTATCCTCCGTCTCTGCCACGATTCCGGGCAGATCTAACGGCAGTCCGGCACCGGAGATAATGCAGTCGGTACCTGCCAGCACTGCTGCCCTGACATAATCCTCATAGCGCTGTGTTGCCACCATGATGTTGACACCGATGATACCGCCTTTTGCGATCTGCCTTGCTTTTTCTATTTCTTTTCCGATAGTGCGCAGATTACAGGCTATGGGATCTCTGTCAAAATCCGGCTCCCGGAAACCGATCTGGGCAGTAGAAATGATGCCGATCCCACCGGCAGCTGCCACTGCTCCGGCCAGGCCGGACAGACTGATTCCCACACCCATGCCTCCCTGGATCACGGGAATATCTGCATGTAATTCCCCCAGGATCATTTTTCCGTGCTTCATCCCACATCACCTCTCGTTACCGCTTTAATACTTGCGGAACCTTTCATAACGTTCCTCTGCGATTTGTTCACCGGTCATGCCGGTATATTTTTGCAGAAATTCCTTGATATGTTCCTTGAGATACCCGCCGATGGCTTCCACGGTACTTTGGTCTGCCCCGCCGTATTCCGGTACGATCCGCTCGATCACACCGAGGCGTTTCAGATCCTCGGATGTAATATTCATGACCTCACTGGCTTCTCTGGCACGGTCAGCATCCTTCCATAATATAGAAGCAAAGCCTTCGGGAGACAGGATCGAGTATGTGGCATTTTCCATCATCCATACCTCATTGCCTACCGCTGTAGCCAGTGCCCCGCCGCTGCCTCCTTCTCCGATAAGGATGCACAATACCGGTACTTTTAAGGCTGACATCTCCAGCAGATTCCGGGCAATGGCCTCGCCCTGGCCTCTCTCCTCCGCCTCCACGCCGCAGAAAGCTCCCGGCGTATTTACAAAGCTGATAATGGGTCGGTTGAATTTCTCCGCCTGCTTCATCAGACGCAGTGCCTTACGATACCCCTCCGGCATGGGCATACCGTAATTGCGTCTGGCACACTCCGCAAAATCCTTGCCCTTCACATCTGCCAGCACTGTCACCGGCTGCCCGTCCAGGAATGCCACCGCACCTACCAGTGCTTTATCATCCCCATAATAACGGTCTCCGTGAGCCTCCACTACATAATCGAAAATGTAGGGAATATAGTCGGTCGCTGCCGGTCTGTCCACTCTCCGGACGGTCTTGACCTTTTCCCATGCCGTTCTGGGGAGTGTCAGTATTGACCGTTCCTTCACGATCTCCGTAGGTTCAAAATGGAAGTCAAAATTTTTCTTAAAATCCGCATAATTCCCCTCACTGCACCGATGCGTCGTGATCAGGAAATATAAGGTCTTCTTCAGATTCTCCCGGCGGACGATACCGTCCACAAAACCATGCTCCTGCAAAAATTCCGCTGTCTGGAAGCCATCAGGGAGGCGCTGTCCCAGAGTCTGCTTAATAACTCTCGGTCCTGCGAAGCCGATCAAGGCTCCCGGTTCCGCCATGATCACATCTCCCAGCATGGCAAAACTGGCCGTTACACCACCTGTAGTGGGATCTGTCAAAATAGTCGCATAGAGAAGTCCTGCTTCTCCATGCCGTTTGATCGCTGCGGAGGTTTTTGCCATCTGCATCAGTGACACGATTCCCTCCTGCATTCTCGCACCGCCGGAACAGCAGAACAAAAATACAGGCAGCCGCAATTCTGTCGCCTTTTCAATTGCCTGGGTGACTTTCTCGCCGACCACATGACCCATACTGCCCATCATAAATTTGGATTCGCAGATGCCGATCACAGCCTTTTCCCCGTAGATCTCGCATTCACCTACAGTCACAGCTTCTTTTACGCCGGATTTTTCCCTGGCCTCCGACAGCTTTTCTTCATAGCCCTCATATTTCAATGGATTGCTCTCTTCTATCTCCTCGAACCAGGGCCGAAAGCTTTTCCGGTCTGCCACCATGCGGATCCGGTTGTGGGTCTTCACCCGGAAATAATAACCACACTCATAGCAGACATATTTATTTTTCGCTGCCCGGTCTCTGTTTATCATTTTCTTACATTTCGGGCATTTGATCTCTGTTTCTGTATCTACACTTCCCATACCTGCACCTCTTATTCTGCGTCACTTTTATCTCTCTGTCCCGCTCATAAAAAATCACTTCCGCAGATTATTCTTATTTTAACGCAAAGGTAAGCTCTGCTTTCGCCGCCAGTTTTCCGTTTACCTTGGCGATCGCTTCCCCGACACCCACCGGTCCCTTACTGCGGATAATGGTGGTCTCCAGCTCCAGGGTGTCTCCGGGGCGCACCATCTGTTTGAATTTTGCCTTGTCGATTCCTGCAAAATAAGCGGTCTTACCACGATGCTCCGGCAGAGACAGAATTGCTACAGCCCCTGTCTGTGCCAGTGCTTCCATGATCAACACGCCCGGCATCACCGGGTTCCCCGGAAAATGCCCGGCAAAATACGGTTCGTTAAAGGTCACATTTTTTCGTCCCACTGCCCGCACACCGGGCTCCAGCTCCTCGATCGTATCGATCAGCAGAAATGGATGTCTGTGGGGCAGAATCTCCATGATTTCCTGTGTATTATAAACTGACATTGTTCCTCCGTTCCGCGAATGCTGTCGTATCAACTACTTCCTCGCATTGTGCAATCGTCCTCGTTGATGCTCTGCCTTCTATCCTGTGTCCTGAACATCTGCTGCGGTTATTCTGTGTACTTCTTCAACAACAGACTCGCATTATGTCCGCCGAAGCCCAACGAATTGGTCAATGCATAGGGCACCTCTTCTTTGTAGCTGTCCCGGCAGTAATTCAGATCAAGTTCCTCCTCCGTCTCACGCAGTCCCACGGTGCGGTGGATATAGCCTTCCTGAATTTCTTTTACGCAGGTGACAAACTCCACTGCACCTGCTGCTCCTAAAAGATGTCCCACCATGGATTTGGTGGAATTGATCTTCATGTCATATGCATGTTCTCCAAATGCCAGCTTGATCGCTCTGGTCTCGAACAGGTCATTATGATGGGTGCTGGTTCCATGGGCATTGATATAGGTAAGCTCTTCCGGTTCCACAACACCGTCTTTTAAGGCATTCAGCATGGCGGTGGCTGCTCCGCTGCCATCCTCCGCAGGGGATGTAATATGATAAGCATCCGAAGAACAGCCGTAGCCGGTCAGTTCCGCATAGATCTTCGCCCCGCGCCTCTTTGCATGCTCTAGCTCTTCCAGTACCACGATAGCGGAACCCTCTCCCATGACGAAGCCGTTTCTCTCCTTGTCAAAAGGAATGGATGCCCGTTCCGGATCCTCACTAAATGACAGCGCTGTCAGTGCCGAAAATCCGGCAATTCCAATGGGGGTAATGGAGCTTTCCGTTCCTCCCGCTATCATTACATCCGCATCACCGTACTGGATCGTACGGTATGCTTCTCCGATGGAATGTGTACCGGTTGCACAGGCAGTGACCACGTTCAGGCTCTTGCCCTTCAGCCCATAGGCAATGCTGACATTGCCTGCTGCCATATTGGAGATCATCAGAGGCACCAGCATGGGGCCTACCCTGCCGGGGCCTTTTTCCTTCAGGCGGTCATATTCCCGCTCCATGGCCTGTAAGCTTCCGATGCCGCTTCCTACACTGCAGCCCACCATATAAGGATCTTCCTGTTCCATAGTAAGACCCGCATCCGTGATCGCCTGTCCGGCAGCCGCTACAGCGAACTGGCAGAACTGCTCCATTCTGCGGGCGGATTTTTTGTCCATATATTGTGCGGGATCAAAATCCTTCACTTCCGCCGCCAGCTTACAACGGTAATCCGCAGTATCAAAATAGGTGATAGGACCGAATCCGGTCTTGCCCTCTTTGATACCATTCCAGAATTCCTCTACGCTGTTTCCAATCGGAGTGATAGCTCCCATGCCTGTTACTACAACTCTTCTATTTTTACCCATACGTGATATACTCCCTCGCATCCTGACTTATTTTCTATCCTGCTGTACTGTTAGCGGACATATTTTCTATTCTGCTTTCCTGTTGCCGGAGGTATTTTTTACATTGCCATACCGCCGTCCACGCACAGCACCTGGCCGGTAATATAGTCCGAGGCATCTCCTGCCAGGAACAGAACCGCCTGTGCAACATCCTCCGGTCTTCCCATTTTCTTAAGCGGGATCTGTCCAACCGCATTATCCTGTACCGCCTCCGGAAGCTTATCTGTCATATCTGTCCGGATAAATCCGGGTGCCACGGCATTCACACAGACATTCCTGGATGCCAGTTCTCTCGCTACACTTTTCGTCAGACCGATCAGTCCCGCCTTGGAGGCGGAATAATTAGCCTGCCCTGCATTCCCGACGATGCCACTGACAGAAGAGATATTGATGATTTTCCCATATCTCTGCTTCATAAAGGTCTTCGTCAGATGCCGGATCATGTGAAATGCGCCTTTCAGGTTCGTATCCAGGACTGCATTGAATTCTTCTTCCGTCATCCGCACGATCAGATTGTCCCGTGTGATCCCGGCGTTATTGACAAGGATGTCAACTCTGCCGTATTTCTCTGTTACTGCCTTTACAAAGGCTTCACTCTCTGCAAAATCCGCAACATTGCATTTCACAGCCTCCGCCATGCCGCCTTGGCTTCGGATGTCCGCCGCCACCGCTTCCGCTGCTTCTGCAGAACCGTTATAATTAATGATCACCGTGGCTCCTTCTGCTGCCAGTGCCAGTGCCACTGCTTTTCCGATGCCCCGTGATGCCCCTGTGACAATAGCAACTTGTCCTGTCAGACTTTTTCCTGTCAACATGCCAGTTCCTCCATCACCCGGTCCAGATCCTCCGGTTTCTCGATATTGTATACTTTGACATTTCTGTCAATTTTCCGTACGAAGCTGCCGAGTGTCTTCCCCGGGCCGATCTCTATGAAAGTGTCCACGCCATCTGCGATCATCCGCTCTACGCTCTGGGTGAAATGAACGGGACTGGATACCTGTTGTTTCAGCAGTTCCGCAACCTGTGACGCATCTGTCACATAATCCGCTGTTACGTTGGACACGTAAGGAATCCAAGGGGTTGACAGCTTGACGCTTTTCAATTCTTCTGCCAGCTGTTCTCCCGCAGTTTTCAGCAAAGCTGAATGGAATGGTCCGCTGACCTTTAAGGGTACACAGCGTTTTGCACCTGCTTCTTTCAGCGCTTCCGATGCTGCTGCTACTGCATCTGCCTCTCCGGTGATCACGATCTGCCCCGGGCAGTTATAATTTGCCACCGAGACGACTTTGCCGGTTTCTTTTGCTGTCTGTCCGCAGATTTTTGCCACGGTATCTCCGTCCAGCCCTAATATTGCTGCCATGGCTCCGCCTTCCGGATAGGCCTCCTGCATATAGATACCACGCATCCGGATGATCCGGAACAGATCCGGCAGCTCCATCACACCAGCGGCAGCCAGCGCCCCATATTCTCCCAGGCTTAAGCCTGCTGCCATCTCCGCTTTCAGTCCTTTTGCCTCCAATACTTTCAGAATAGCCACTTCCATGGTCAGCATGGCGATCTGTGTGTATTCCGTAATGTTGATATAAGGATTTTCTTCAAAGGTCAGCTGTTCCATGGAGTACGGATGTCCGCTTTCCGCCTGTACTTCCCGCTTATCCTGCCAATACAGATTCTGGAGCACCTTGTCTGCCAGCTTCCATACCGCCTGTGCTTCCGGGTAAGTATCATAGAACTCCTTGCCCATTCCTATGTACTGGGAGCCCTGTCCCGGGAATAAATATGCGATCCTGCTCATTTTGTCCTCTCCTAATTACTATGTGATGCTATTGTTCTCCTCGGTTACAGCACATTTTTTATAATGCGCCGTTTTCCATATAACTACGCCGCCTGTCGCTGTTCGAAATCTGTTGTCAGCGGTTACCTGTCGCTATATTTTATTTATGCTGTCCTTGTGCCGCTATGCACTCCTGCGCCTGCTGCACTGTTTCTTCAATAATCTCACGGCAGGTCTGTTCTCTGCGGATCAAGCCTGCAATCTGTCCCGCCATCAGTGTTCCGTTTACGGTATCTCCGTCCTGCACTGCCTTCCTGAGAGATCCCAGCGTCAGCTTTTCCAGTTCCATGAAATCGGCGTTCTCTTTTTCCAGCTTCAGATACTCCCTGGTCATCTGATTACGTAAAGAACGCACCGGATGTCCGGTAGACATTCCCGTCACTACAGAATCAATATCCTTTGCCTTGATGATCTGATTCTTATAATTTTCATGGACGATGGATTCCTTTGATGCGACGAACCGGGTGCCCATCTGGATACCTTCCGCTCCCAGCATAAAAGCCGCCGCCATTCCTCTGCCATCGGCGATACCTCCGGCTGCGATCACCGGGATAGATACCGCATCCACTACCTGCGGAACCAGCGCCATGGTCGTGGTGGAACCGATATGTCCACCGCTTTCCATGCCTTCCGCCACCACAGCGTCCGCTCCGGCGCGCTCCATCATCTTCGCCATAGCCACACTGGCTACCACCGGAATGACTTTCACTCCGGCATTCTTCCACAGTTCCATGAATTTTCCCGGGTTTCCAGCACCAGTCGTTACCGCTTTTACTCCTTCTTCCACGACAATCTTCGCTACATCCTCCGCATTGGGATTGAGCAGCATGATATTCACGCCGAAGGGTTTGTCAGTCAGTTCTTTGCATTTACGGATTTCCTCCCGGACAACCTCAGGCGGAGCGGAAGCGGCACCGATGATACCTAAGCCTCCGGCATTTGATACCGCTGCCGCCAGCTTATGTTCTGCCACCCAGGCCATACCGCCCTGGAAAACGGGATATTCTATTTGTAGAAGTTCCGTGATCTTTGTTTTCATTGTCTTTCTGATCCTTCTCGTCATTCTGCGTTATATTACATATTCTGATGATACCAGGGTCAAAAGGTCTAAGCCCACATGAGCTTGCTCATAAGTGGGTGAAAGACC
>ENA-ORTS01001058-ORTS01001058.1-human-gut-metagenome-genome-assembly--contig:-NODE-1058-length-20100-cov-23.397206_pt1 | contig 20100 bp, 27 predicted proteins | sample MGYA00241911_ERZ509186 | MGnify/ENA primary metagenome ERZ509186 (study PRJEB26280, sample SAMEA2338852) | human gut metagenome | biome: human gut; feature: human-associated habitat; material: faeces...
GGAGTGATATAGATGTTTTTATTGCAGGTATTAGGAAATGTATTTTCTGCGTTTGCTATCGTTATGCTGATTGTTGGCGTTCTTATCGTGATATCAGTAATTGCTATTGCAGTTTTCGTTATTGTGTCGGTCGTTGTGAATGGCATAGAAGAAGATAAGGAGAATAATAACTTATGACAAGAAAAGACAAGGAGGAACACTATTAATGCTTAATCGTGCTTTATTAGTCGGAAGACTTACAAGAGACCCTGAACTAAGAAGAACAGGGAGTGGGAAGGCAGTCACAAGCTTCAATCTAGCAGTAGAAAGAAACTTCAAGAGTGATGATCAAGAAGCTGATTTCATTAACTGCGTATGCTGGGGGAAGATTGCGGAAAACACAGAGCGATATTGTTCTAAAGGTTCGATGGTTTCAGTTGATGGTCGCATTCAGACAAGAAACTATGAGAACAATCAAGGTCAGAAGGTATATGTTACTGAGGTGATTGCTGACTCTGTACAGTTCATTAACACTAGAAAAGAAAATCAGACAGCATCACAAGCACCAGTAAATAGCCAAGCACCTGTTAATAACTATGCGAATAATGGACTGATTCATCAGTTCGAGGATGAAGGATTGGTTATGGAAGAGGATGACATTCAATTCTAATGAGTAAGTACAACTCAAGAAAGACTACAGTTGACGGCTTCACATTCGATTCTAAGAAGGAAGCAAAACGCTATCTAGAACTTAAACAGATGGAAAAAGACGGATTAATTCATAATCTACAATTGCAGGTACCTTTTGAGTTAATCCCTCCTTTTGAAATTGAGATTGATGGCAAAAAGAGAAAGAGAAGAAGGATGGAGTATATTGCTGACTTCGTCTATTACATCAATAACGTTAAAGTTGTGGAAGATGTCAAAGGCAGAAAAACAGAAGTATATAAGATTAAGAAAAAGATTTTTGAATATAAATTCAAAACAACGATAAAGGAGACGTAGAAAAAATGAAAGTAGCAAGAAAAAACACATACTATGTTTACAACGCTGAAAACGGCGAGTTCCTTGGTTGTGGGAGCCGTTGCGACATAAGAAAATATTTTAATGTAGGATTAGAACGCATAGAATCATGTGCAAAAAGCAGAGAGCCGTTAGTTTCAACAAAAAATGACATAATACTAAATATTAGCAAAGTAGAAGGAATAGTTGAAAATATACCTTTTACAGTCGGGCTTACAAGAACAGAATGTAACTTTGTAGAAGTTTTCAAAATATTCAGATGCCCAAGAAACGAAGAAGAAAAGGAATATATGAGAACGCACTTTTCAATTATCAACCTTGATAAAGTAAGGTTCGAACTTGATACGAGGTCATTTAATGACGGATTCCCATTCAGAATTAATTTCACAGGAAAAGGAAGACTGCGCTCAATTATTTTTAGCGAAAAGTTCTATAGTAGAAAATTAGCAGAAGAAAGGCTCAGATATTTACAGGACTTTCAAGCGAAACAACGTAGCGGTGATTTCTGGTATTTTAAAGATAAATACGACGCTTCAAGAGTTGTATGTGTTGACAGGACTAGAAGCGGAAAGAATAAGATTATGTCACCTTCTCGTGACACAACAAAAAAAACAAATTATAAAGAGTATTTAGATCTAGTTCAATTTCTACAGTCTGAATTCATCAGATAATCAAACAGGGCATTGAGTTCTTTATTAGATTTTATATACTATCAAGAAAATTTATTAGGACCCCTCATACTTAATAGATTCTTTTCTAAAAGCAAGATCCTCTCATGAACTTGATGCCCTAACATATTTTTCTATTCTAAAACCAACAAACAACAGCAGTGTCATGGCTTTGCTTCAATCTCATTCACCTTCTTTTGCAAAGAATAAGAGTATGAAGCGCTAATTTTGCTATTCAACTATAAAGTTATGATGTTGCTGGGAGAAGAGAAGACACAAATTGAAAACCAATAGGAAGAGTAAAGGACTGTTTTCTTCTTCTCCAGAAAGGAGGTTAAATGGGAAACTTTGTTTTATATCGTAACGGAAAAAGAACCGATATAACTGGATCAATAGAAAAGATAAGTCAGTATGTTGATGCTACTCAATTAGCTCTAAAACATAGATGGCAACGTATATATAAGCATGAAAGTGTATTTTCAAATGAAATACCTATTAAAATAGGGAGTGCATACGATAATGAGGAATATATGGCAAATGTATATGCTCATAGAAAAGTACACAATAAAGAAAAGAAAAGAGCAAGCTATGAAGATAGGCAGTTCTATGTTGTCTATGACATGAATGACAATGTAATTGTTGCAGGCACTGCTGAAGAATGTGCTAATAGGCTATCCATTGGATTAGCTAGTTTCTACTGCAAGGCAAGCAATCAGCACAGCGATAAATACAATGCAAGGCATCCTAGCACTGCCCTAAGAAAATATTATGTATATACTTTAAAAGATAAGGAGGAGTGAAATTAAATTGTTTTTTATTCTATTTGTATTGGTGATAGTGATTTATTTATTTTTCATTTTTGAATAAGGAGGTAATCAGATGACGCCAGAAGAGACAAGAAACTATCTTAAAAGCTATAGGAATATGCGCAATCGAGTGGAGTACATCAATAACAAGATGATTAATGTTAAATCAATCAGATATGATGATAGTCCGAGCGGTTCGTATTCAGAACCTAAGACTCAGAACGATTACATCATGATGAAGGATAAGTATATTGCTCAGATGTCTCTTATTCGTGAGGATATTGAGAAACTAGACAACATGAATCATCGTGATGCACTGTTTTATAAGTATGTCGAACTAATGAGTGATTATGATATAGCCGACTTGATGCAGTATTCAGTAGGAACAGTAAGACACTTCCTTTGTTCTGGTATCATCGAATTATCTGAAGTTATAAATGATAAAAATATAACAAAAAGTATAGAAAAGTCATGAAATCAAAACGCATTAGTAATATAAAGGTGCTAACATATAACATGTGGAAATAGTTTGATAGGGAACTATGATTTCAAGGCGCTTGTATAAGTGCCTTTTTATTTTGCCGGGAAGGAGAATAACAGATGAATGACATCAAGATAACGCAGAAGCCTATTGCTGATCTAATCCCTTATAGTCGCAATCCTAGAAGGAATGATGAAGCCGTTCCAATGGTGATGAACAGCATCAAGGAGTTTGGTTTTAAAGTTCCTATAGTGATTGATAAGAATAATATCATCGTATGCGGTCATACAAGGTTTAAAGCAGCGCTAAAGCTAGGACTTGAGACAGTTCCATGCATAGTAGCCGATGACCTCTCAGACGAGCAGATTAAGGCATTTAGACTAGCAGATAACAAGGTATCAGAGAAATCTGAATGGGATTTTGAAATCCTAAGCGGTGAACTTGATGACATTATCAATATAGACATGGATTCGTTTGGGTTTGAGGATGATGATTTTGAAGATTATGAAGATTATGAACACGAAGAAAACCAACAAGAGACACAAAGAAGAGTTGAAAACATAGTTAATCTAGAGTATGGGCAGTTTGATGGCGAAGGAAAGTATGACATTCCTAAGCTAGAGCCTGTTACAGAACTGCCACCAATTTCCGAATGGATAGGATTCAATTATGTATTATCTGACAATGATCCAACAGGTAAGGCAGTTCACTTCTTCATTGATGACTATCAATTTGAAAGAATTTGGAATAATCCACAGCAGTATGTTGAAAAGTTAAGACAGTATGTCTGTGTCGCAACTCCTGACTTCTCGCCTTATGGAGATATGCCACTTGCTACACAGATTTTTAATATATACAGAAAAGCGTGGGTTGGTGCATTCTTGCAGTCTCAAGGTATCACAGTTATTCCGACAGTTCGAGCAAGTACAGACCCAAGAAGCATGGAGTTCTATCTGGACGGCATTCCTAAAAATAGTATTGTACTGATCAGTAACATGTGGACAAAAGAAAAAGATGCTAGAAAGTACTTTATCGAACATGAATATAAAAACATGATTGATAAGCTGCATCCTAGTAAGGTACTTGTTTATGGTAAATATATGGACGAATTAAAAGATGATGATGTGGAATACATAGAAACGTTTTCACAAGGAAGGTGGGGAAAATAAGATGGCAAAAGGTTCAAGAGGCGGAAAAAGAGCAAAAAGAGCTTCTAACGCTAAATACAATGGCTTTAGCATTACTGATGAAAAAGGGAACACAAATCATTATATAGTTATTGGCGGAAAAATCTCGTTCGCAACACCAAAAAATGAGCATGGGACTTTGGTACGCTATTTTGATAGTAACCATCCTTTTCAAAAAGCTTACGATAAGTATGGGAATGTTGATGCGATTATCAAACGTGTTAATAAGGTCGGAAAGGGCAAGGCTTCAATTTTATCTGATAAAGCAGTAGAAAAAATGAACGCTGATTATGCTAAAGAGTCAGCAAATAGAAAACCAGATTATACTGTCAGAAGTTCAAAAAAAGGCGTTAATAGACACAGATTATACTGGTCAGCAATGTAACGTTTAATGAAAGGGGTGATAGCAATGGCAAAAAGTGAGTTCACAAACATGACACCAGAAGAAAGAAGAGAGAACGGCCGAAAAGGCGGACTTGCATCTGTCAAGGCAAGAAGAGAAAAGAAGGCAATGAAAGACAATCTTGCATCGCTTCTTTCCATGTCTCTCAAATCAGGTAAGATAGCCGATGTAGACACAATTAAGAACTTTGCTGCATTGAATGGCAAGAATGTGACTGTACAGGATGCAATACTCATTAAACAGGTTCAAAAGGCAATGAAGGGCGACACTAAGGCAGCAGAATTCATTAGAGACTTGAGCGGCAATAAGCCAGGCAGTAGTCTTGACATCAAGTCAAATGGACAGATAGTAATTATAGATGACATCGAATAAAGCAAAGCTTTCTGACATTATAGGCCCAGCGTTCTATGATCTTCATAAATATGTTAAGACCAACGCATATACACATTACTGGCTCAAAGGTGGCCGTGGATCATTGAAGTCTTCATTCATTGGTACAGAAATTCCTTTAGGGATTATGAGAGATGCGAAACGTGGTGTAATGAGTAATGCCGTTGTTATCAGACGTGTAAAGGACACTTTAAGGGGTTCAGTCTATGAACAAATCAAATGGGGCATATTCATGCTGAAGGCTGAAGAAGATTGGGATATACCTGAATCTAAGCTGCAGATGACATACAGACCGACAGGACAACAGATAATATTCAAAGGTGCTGACAATCCTAAGAAGTTGAAATCTATCAAGGTGTTTGTCGGTTATGTTAAATATGTATGGTACGAAGAATGTGATGAATTCGAAACATACGATAAGATAACCAACATCAATCAGTCTCTTTTACGTGGTGGGCATGAGTATTGTGTCTTTTATTCCTTCAACCCTCCTGAATCACAACGTAATTGGTGCAACAGGCAAGTTCTAGTTAAGAGGGATGATACTTATGTCTCTCATACAACTTACTTACAGGCGCCACCTCAGTGGCTGGGGGAGCAGTTTCTAATAGAAGCCGACCACATGAAGGAGACAAAGCCTGATAAGTATAAGCATGACTATTTGGGAGAGGTAACTGGAACAGGTAGCGAGGTTTTTACAAACCTTGATATACGTGAGATAACCGACGAGGAAATACAGGTATTCGATAGATTAAAAAACGGATTGGACTTTGGTTATGCTGGTGACCCATTGGCATATGTCAAAGCGAATTATGACAAGACGCGCAGGCGTCTTTTTATTTTTGGTGAAGTATATGGAACTAGACTATCAAATGCCAAGGCCGTAAAACTCATAAAAGAGATTAACCCGCTCAACAAGCTAGTCACTGCTGATTCAGCTGAACCAAGAACTATTAATGAATTCAAGTTATTAGGTCTCAATATCATCGGTGCAAAGAAAGGCGCTGACAGTGTAGACAATGGAATAAAGTTCCTTCAGGACTTGGACAAGATAATTATAGACCCTGTTAGATGTCCCAATGCTGCACGTGAATTCAATGACTATGAAATTGAAATGGATAGAGACGGCAACCTTAGAGGGGATTTCCCCGACAGAAACAACCACACTATAGATGCGGTTAGATATGCTATAGAAAATGAAATCCTTATGAAGAAGGCAAGAGCAGGAAAGAGGAGATTTTAAAAGATGTATTATACTTTCACGATTCCACGAGAAAATTTTGACGAGACAAACATAGACAGGAGCATGATTCTTCGTCTCATTAGCAAGCATTATAGTATTCGTGCTCCTGAGATATTGAAGAATGTCGGTTACTACTTTGGCAAGCACGCCATCATGAACAGGGAAAAGAAGTTCAAGAACCAGCCGAACAATAAGATCATGGTAAACCATGCTAAAGATATATCAGATACAGCAACGGGCTATTTTCTTTCAAACCCTATCACATTCAAGAAGAATACAGAAGACGGCAATATTGATAAGCTGACAGGTGCATTTGTTGATGCTGAAACAGATGACACAGATTCATGTAATGCTATCAATATGTCACGTGCTGGTGTCGCTTATGAGTATGTTTACTTATGTGAGCATGAAAGCAAGCTTATGACCAAGACACTTGACCCACTGTCAACGTTCAAGGTTTTCGATGCTTCAATTGAACAGCATGAACTATTCAGCGTTTATTATTCGATTGAAAAAGATGATTCTACTGACAGGTTCAATATCATCGCGACAGTAACAACTGAGAACTATGTCACAAGAATCGGAATCACTTGCAATGAGGAATTCGAAAAAGGCGAGTTTTCAGAACTAGGTGAGCCTTACCCACATTTCTTAGGTGAGGACCCTATCATTGAGTATAGAAACAACATGGACTGCATTGGAGACTATGAACAGCAGATTTCTCTTATTGATGCATACAATACATTATGCTCTGACAGAATCAACGATAAGGAGCAGTTCATTGACGCAGTGCTTGTTGTCTATGGTGCTCTTTTAGGTGATGACGATGAAGAAGCAACAAAAGCGCTCCAGGCTATCCGTAAGAATGGTGTTATGGAACTTCCTAGTGATGCACGCTCTGAATATCTGACTAGAACATTTGACGAGAACGCAGTGGAAACACTCAAGCGCTCAATAAAGGAAGATATCTATTCACTTTCTCATGTTCCTAATCTGACAGATGAAAACTTTGCTGGCAACAGTTCAGGCATTGCTATTCAATATAAGCTTCTAGCACTTGAGACCCTCACCAAGACAAAAGAGAGATATTACAAGAAAGGGCTTAAGAAGCGTATAAGAATGTTCTGTACTTACCTCAATCTAAAGGCGATTGCTGCTGATCAGTCAATGATTGAGCCTGTATTTACAAGAGGACTCCCACAAAACCGTCTTGAATTATCACAGATTATTTCGAACCTTAAAGGTGTTGTATCAACTAAGACACTTCTTGCACTCCTTGACTTTGTTTCAAACGTTGATGATGAAATGAAAGAAGTCAAAAAAGAACAACAGGAAGCACTTGAAACACAGAAGCAGTTATTTGATACCGAAAATCAGAATACTCCTCCAGAAGATGAAGAAGAAACAGATGATCACAAGGAAGATGGTAATAATGATGATGATGATGATGACAAAGACAAGGAATGATAGTGCTCTGTTATGACTAACATCAAAAACATAAAGTACTGGGAGATGCGAGAAGCAAGGAACATGTACAAGGATATGCAGTTAGCTGAGGACTGTGCCAAGGAGTTGAGCGTAATCTATAGCAAGGCTGCAATCTACACTGCCAAACAGATTGAGGGAATATTCAATAGATTCGCTTCAAAACATCATCTAACAAGAGACGAGGCTATTAATCTTCTTTCAGAGGCTGACAGTAAAGATTTCGAAAAACTGCTTGAAGCATACAAGAATAAGACGGGTGCCCAAAAAAGAGAGGTACTGGCAGAATTGGAAGCCCCAGCATACAAGAACCGTATGAAGAGGCTTGACGATATTAACAAGTCAATTAATAAGCTGATTAATGCCATTGAATCCAAGGAAAGAGATGCCATAGGGAAGACAATGCGACAGGTCTATGAAAGCAGTTATCACCATGCAGTATATGAAGCTGCAAGAATGAGCGGTCTAGATCTTCAGACAAGCCCTATTGATGAAGGCGCTCTTGAAACCATTCTGAAAAAGAAATGGTCAGGACAGAACTATTCAGAAAGAGTATGGAACAATACTCAGAAGGTCGCTGATGCGCTAAAAGAGGAGTTCATGATAGGAGCCCTCACAGGCAAGACAGAGAAGGAAATGACCGACTCAATCAACGAACAGTTCCTTTCAGGTAGAAACAATGCTAGAAGACTTGTCAGAACCGAATCATCATACATTCACAATGAGGCGCACTTCCAGGCTTACAAGGATTACGGCATAGAGGAGTATAGATTTGTTGCAACACTAGACCTTAGAACGTCTCAAATTTGCCGTGAGAGAGACGGAAGTGTATACAGGGTGAATGATAAGAAGATAGGCGTAAACGCTCCTCCAATGCACCCATGGTGCCGTTCTACAACTATTATGAATCTTGATGATGAAACTATGCATAATCTAGAAAGATTTGCAAGGGACCCTGTTACAGGTGAAAGAATGAAAGTTCCAGCGGACGAGACATATAAAGAGTGGTATCAGAGGATGGTTGAAAAACATGGTGCTGAAGCGATTAATACGGCTGAGAAATCAATCAAGAATTATTCTAGTGATAAGAAGTAGTATAAAGAATATGCCAATTTATTAGGAAATGAAAATATGCCTTTATCACTATCAAAATTCCAAAATTTGAAGTATAATGATGGTGATAAATTTAATGATTTAAAGTTAAATTATAAAGACCTCAAATTACAAAAAGAAATTGTTGAATCTTATAATTTGACGTTGCGTGAAGGGCAACAAGGGAAACATATTTTAGGACATAACAATTATAGAGAAGGTAAAAGCTATATTGCTGATGCTTCAATGGAAGAAATACAAAAATGTATTTTGAAACATGCGGGAAAAGGTACTATAAATCGTGATAAAAATGGTAATTGGGATAAAACGGAATCTATTACTGATGATACAATTACTGGATATGTGTTTAGCATCGATAAAACTTGGATAGCAACAAATAAGTTTAAAATACATTATAGCAAAGAAAAAGGAACTCACATGGTTCCTACATTAAAGGGAGTGAAGAAAAAATGACCGAAAGAGAGTTATATAATAGTTTAGGTCAAGAGGTTAAAGTATTCTGTAAGGATGGACAAATTTTAGAGGGTATTGTGGAAGGATTTGATAATTCCATTGATAACGCTCCTAGAGAAGCATCAATTGATCTAAAAATGAAAAATCGATTTCATTGCATTGTGATTTATGCTGATGAAATAGAAAAAATAGAGTTAACCGACAAATGGTCGGTTTTTTCTTTTATACAGTCTCAAGGAAGGAGAACAGCATGGCAAGGGATGATTATCATGTAATTGTTTATCAGATTCTATCCTACCTGTATATGCAGCTAAAGCAAGGCAAGGATATTGATGCATCACTCATAAGACATGACAGTAAATATCTGCAGATCAACAGAAAGTACTGGACTTATGTCATTGTGAATCTATTAAATGAGGGATATATCAGTGGGATAGTAATTGACCAGGATATAGACGAAAACATAGATATATACAATCTTGATAAGTGTGAGATTACACCAAAAGGCATAGAATACCTTACTGATAATTCAACTATTGAAAAAGCCAAGAGATTCATGAAGGACCTGAAAGACATAATACCGTTTGTATAAGCCGACTGTTTAGTCGGTTTTTATTTTACTCAATTTCAAGAAAGGAGAATCATATGGCTGAAGGATTGAAACCACATCATCACCAGTACTTTGAGTATGACTGTAAAAGTCATTTTGACAGCCGTAGGCACGTGATTGTCAAGAAGGTGACATATATGTGCATGATATGCGGAAAACTCTCACACGAGACATATGAAGAGTACTGTCCGCCTCCCAAGGAAAGAAAACCTAAAGCATTGATGAAATACAGAAGCAGACAGAAGAGCGGTTGATGTTCTTCTTTTTTTCTGTTTGTCCATAACGTGCATATGACATTAAAAGGTGCATGGATATAACAGTCATACGGACTATAAACGGAGGAATTAAGTTATGGAATACATTAAGAATATGATGCCTTTGAACCTTCAGCTTTTTGCGGAAGAAGGGGAAGAGGGGGAAGAAGATACAGGCGATGAAGGGAATCCCGATAATGCGCAGTCAGGTGAACCTGAAGATGGTAAAGCCAAAGTAACAACCCTCACAGAAGACGATGTGGACAGAATCGTCCAGAAGAGACTTGCCCGTGCAAGAAAGAAGTGGGATAAGGATCATACGGAAGCCGAAAGGCTTCAAAAGATGACAGATGATGAAAAGAAGCAGTATGAGGAAGACAAGAGAAAAGAAGATCTTGACAATAGAGAAGCAGCAATTACTCGTAGAGAACTGACTGCAGTTGCCAAGGAACAGCTTAATGCTGCAGGAGTTCCAGCAGACATGGCTGACTTCATTGACTACACTGATGCTGATTCCGTAAACGAATCTGTCAAGAGACTCTCTAAAGCATTCAAGGGAGCGGTTCAGCAGTCTGTTGATGACCGATTAAAAGGGAAAGCACCTTTAGACAAGGCAAAAAACAATGTATTGACTGCTGAAGAAGAGAATGCAAGAAAAGCATTCGCGAATGCACTTAAATTTTAGAAAAGAGGTATAGAACATGGCAATTAACACATTACAGTATTCAACTATTTTTCAGACTGAACTAGATAAACAGATGGAGCATCTCACTCTTACATCATGGATGGATGCCAATGCCGGACAGATTAAGTATGACGGTGGTGCAGAGGTAAAAATTCCTAAGATGTCATTAGTGGGCTTAGGAGACTATAACAGAGATGAAGGATATAAACAGGGTGCTGTTACTCTTGAATATGAAACATTCAAAATGACACAGGACCGTGGAAGAAAGTTCCTTCTTGATGCAATGGATGTAAATGAAACTAACTTTGTGGCATCTGCTGGCACTGTCATGGGAGAATTCCAGCGTTTACATGTTGCCCCTGAAGTAGATGCTTACCGTATTTCTAAGGTTGTTTCTGATGTTACAACGAAGAAATCAGCCAACATCCTAACAACTGCATTGACTGAACAGAATATTCTTTCTGAATTAGAAAAGGCAGCGGATACTATCCGTGATAAAGGATATCAGGGCGATATCATCTGTCATATTACATATGACACTTTAAGATTATTAAAGGAAAAGATGGTAAACAGCAACCTTACATCAGGTAAATTAACTATTGGAAATATCACATTAGACATCTATAAGCTTGATGAAATCACATTCATTCCTACACCAAAGAACAGAATGTATTCAGCTATCAAGGTTGATGCTGGAGCAACAAAAGACGCAGGTGGATATACAAAGGGTGAAACTGCTAAGAATGTAAACTTCTTAATGGCGCCAATCAATAGTGTTATCGGTGTTACTAAACAGGATAAGACAAGAGTATTTGACCCTGATACTAACCAGGATGCAAATGCTTGGCAGATTGACTATAGAAGATATCATGACTGCTGGGAAAAGGACAACATGCTTGATCTAATCATTGCTAACGTCTCAGCTGATGCATAATGATCATTGTAAAAAGAATCAACGTTGAAAGGGCCATCCATGAGGATGACCTTCAGCGTTATACAGAACAGGGATATCATGTCATTGAAGACAAGAAGAACGATGAAGATACTCCTGTAGAAAACAATGAAGTGATGGACCTCAACGATATGACTGTTGACCAGTTAAAGACTATTGCAAAAGAAAAGGGCGTTAGCGGATATTCTAGTCTTGTTAAAAAGGAATTGGTCGCAGTTCTCACTAAGATGCAGGAGGAGTAATCTATGGATCTAGTTGAGATTGTTGCTGAAAGAACAGGAACGAGTCAGGGGCGTGCAAAAATCTATGTTGAAATGGCAAAACAGCGTGCTCTTGCACATACAAACCGCACTGTATACATCACTGCAATGGATTTCTGTGTGGCTGATCTAGCATGTGCCATGTACTTCAGAGAGGGCATGGTCGGAGAATCATCACATTCAGAAGGTGGCATCACATCTACTTTTCAGTCTTCCACTTATGAAGATATTCTCTCAACTCTCAACAACTTGAGACTGATTCGTGCAGGAGGAATCGTTCACGAAAAGAAGCCGGAGGGGAACCAATGAGACTTTCAGCGCTTAAGAACTATCCTGTATATGAGCCTGTCATCGAAAAAGATAGTGAGGGTGTCACCACTGAAAAGTGGATCAAGAGAAAATCAATGCTTCTTGAGATATGGCCTGCATCCGGTAAGTTACAGGCTGAAATGTACGGGGAGAGACTGAACTACATTCTTAATATGATTCTTCCTAAGAATAAGGATGATGATTTCAGACCCACTGAAAAGTGGGGAGTGAATGTCTATAATCAGTCAACCGATGAACCGGATTACAGAATCATCAGCATGAAGGAGTATAACAGACACTACCTCTTTGAATTGGAGAAGATCATTAAATGAGTCTCAATGGTGCTAATGAACTGTTTAGAAAGCTTCGTGCTATAGATGCAGTTCTTGAGAATCCTGAACAGGTTCTCGGAAAGGCTGCGGAAACAATCAGAAGTGGTTGCGTTCTTGAGTGTCCTGTTAATGATGGTGAATTAAGAAACAAAGGCATAAAGACAAGAGTTGAAGGTGATAAAGGGTATGTCTATACCACATTGCCATATGCTCAATATGTCGAATTCGGAACAGGTCGAAAAGGTGCTGCAGACCATGCTGGTATATCTCCATATGTACATCCCTCTTATACCATGGAGCCTTGGTGGATTCCGGAAGATAAGCTATCAGAAAGTGCGATAAAGCATTATCATTGGGTAGTTATTGAGGTTGATGGAAAGAGATATTACAGGTCGGATGGACAGCCTGCACAGCCATTTATGTACCAGGGAGCAAAGAAGACTGAAAAGAAAGCAGTAAAAGATGCTGGTATTGTAATCAGCCAGTTAATTGAAAAGGATTAAAAGCATATGATCAACATTAAAGATAAAGTATATAAGGCTCTGACAGATGAAGGCCTTGAAGTCACTGATATCTATCCTAAGGACTGGGCTAAGCTTCCAGCCGTTCAGTATGTTGAGGAAGATAACAGCGTGGCAGAATGGACGGATGACAAGGAGCAGACATCACATGTCCTTTACAGAATCGAAATCTGGGATACTAAGAGTACATCGGGTACAGCCTTAAAAGTTGATAAGGCATTATCAGCAATGGGGCTAAAGAGAGTATCATGCAGAGATATTGATGATGCATCAGGACTTAGACACAAGAAAATGAGTTATGAAGCATATTATGATAGTGATTACATCTATCACGGTATGTAACTGATAAGGAGGAATTATATAATGCTAGCAAATGGCGCTAAATTATCTTATGACAAGACAAACGAGGGAACTTCTTTTACTAACCTTCCAGGGTTGAAGAAGATTCCTGACATGGGTATTGAAAAAGAAAAAGTCGAAAACTCTTCACTTGATGATGCAGTTAAGGTCTATGAGTTTGGTATCGGAGACCCTGGAGACCTTGAATATACATTCAAGTATGACAACAGCAAAGAAACTTCTTCATACAGATTAATGAGGGAGCTAGAAAAAACAGGAGCTACCGCAATGTTCAAGGAAACATTGAAGGACGGCACTACAACTACATTCTCGGGACAGGTCACTGTTAAAAGAGCGGGCGGTGGTGTCAATGATGCTATTGAATTCACTGTTGCAATCGCATTACAGTCTGAACTCACTATTGCTGACCCAGGAGAAGCAGTAGCGCATTCTGAGGAAACTGCATCTGAAGCAGTAGCAGCATAGAAAGGAAGATATAGATAAATGGCAGAAAAAGCAAAAAGAAAACCGTTCATTATTTGGAAAATCGGTGAAGAAGAATACAAATTAAAACTGACAACAGGAGAAATCTCTAGACTAGAACAGATGTATGGGGGAAGTCTTATCAACCTTCTTAATACAGAAACAGGCATGACACCATTATGCACTATGCTGGACATCACACACGGTGGTCTTCAGAAATTCAACAGCAACATCGACAGAAGCGATGTGAATGATATGTTTGATAGATATATCGATGAAGGTGGCTCACAGACAGAGTTCCTTAGTGATGTTCTTATTCCATTGTTCCAGGTATCGGGTTTTTTCTCTGGGGCTCTCGAAACGAAAATGGAAAAGGAAATGGCGGAAGCCAAGAAGAATCTCTAGAAGATATCCTGATTACAGATTACATATACAAGGCGGTCTACGATCCAGCGCTTGATGCTGGAGTAGACCCCTTTTCATTTTGGAATTATTCGTTAGATGAGCTATACGATATTATTTCAGCATATGAAAGAAAGAAAAAAGAAATGGTGCGACAGGAAGCGATATCTCTTCAGATACAGGCCCTTCAGATAAGGGATTGTATTTCTGCTGTCCTTAACGGCAAGGATGATTCATTCACTCCTGCACAATTGTGGGACTTCTATCCTTCACTTTTTGAAGAGGATAGGAAAGAGTTTGAAAAAGAGAAGGAAAGAAAAGAGATTGCAAGCGCTAGATCTTCTCGTATTGCCTTCAGTAGAAGACATAATGAAGCACTAAGAAAAAGAAAGGCGGTGATGCAGAATGACGGTAGAGGAACTGCAGATAGTAATATCTGCTCAGACGAAATCAGCGAAATCAGAACTGAACAGCGTGAAGAATGAAGTCACCGGCCTAAAGAATCATGTTGATAAGGTCACAGGATCAATTGGCAATTCATTCAAGAGTATCCGCAATATTGTGGCGGGTCTTGGTATTGCTTCTCTGATTAAATCAACGATATTAGGTAATGTTGATGCTGCAATCAAGAGAGTTGATACTCTTAGCAACTATAGCCGTGTGATGTCTAATCTAGGCGTTGGCAGTGTTCAAGCGAATGCATCTGTACAGAAACTAAGCAATAAGCTTATTGGACTTCCAACAACCCTAGACGATGCATCAGGCGCAGTACAGAGATTCACATCAGTGAACAGTAACATCTCTAGATCAACAGATATGTTCCTTGCACTAAATAATGCTATTCTAGCAGGTGGTGCAAGTTCTGAGATACAGAAATCAGCACTTGAACAGTTGTCACAGTCATATGCCAAGGGTAAACCGGATATGTTCGAATGGCGTTCAGCGATGACTGCAATGCCTGCACAGATGAAACAGGTTGCTGAGGCCATGGGCTTTGTCAATGCTTCCGCACTAGGTGAGGCTTTAAGAAACGGAACGGTATCAATGGACCAGTTCATGGATACAATTATGAAGTTAAATACACAGGGCATTAACGGCTATCAGTCATTTGAGGAACAGGCAAGAAATGCAACAGGTGGAATTGCTACATCAATCGCTAATATGAGAACAGCTATTGTTAGATGTATGTCAGATGTAATGAACACAATTGGACAGTCTAATATTGCTGGATTCTTTACCAATATTGCAAAGGCAATTAATTCCTGCGTCCCATATGTTGTTGCATTCACTAAAGTTGTTATGGTTGCCGTTGGGTATCTGACGGCACTGTTTGGCGGCAAGTCAAAGAAGTTGAGTTCTTCTTTTGGTGGAGTGTCAAACAATGCTAAGAAGGCAGCAGGAAACACAGGGGCTCTTGCAAAGAATATGAACGATGCTTCCAATAGTTCGCAGAAGCTTTCTAAAGGCGCAGGTGGAACAGGAAGCGGATTAAAAAAGGCAGCAGGTAATGCTTCTAAACTCAAGAAGGAATTGAAAGGAGCTCTTGCTGGATTCGATGCAATCAATAACATCAATTCAAGCAATAGTTCAAGTGATCCGTCTTCAGGTGGCTCAGATGGCTCAGGCGGTGCTGGTGGTTCCGGTGGTGATATCGGCGGATTCAGCATGGATGACAGTGGTGCAAAAGAACAGAAAGGCCTTCTTGAAGAAGTAGACAAGCAGTTAGAAGAAATCAAGAAGAAGGTTGCGGAATTCTTCCAGCCATTAAAGCAGTCATGGGATAAGTTTGGTGCGCCGATGATTGCAGCTGCAGTATATGCATTTAATGGTGTCAAGAATCTTCTTATGGAAATCGGCAAGTCAATGTATACAGTGTGGGAAAATGGCACAGGTGCAAAGACTGTCGAACTGATCTTGAAGATATTCACTAACATCTTCAAGATAATTGGCAATATCTCTCAAGGACTGGCCGATGCATGGAACACTGCAGGCCTAGGTGATTCAATCATCCAGCATTTATGGAATATATTTAACTCTATATTGAAGATCATCAATGAGATTCTGAAAATTGTGAGAGATGTTACTAAAGCGATTGACTGGACTGCTGTATTAGGTGCAGTGGATGTGGTTCTTATTATCATTGATGGGTTATTCTCTTTCATAGCAGATAATGTAGGTCGTATTCTTGGCATACTTTCAGTTATTGCGGGATTATCATTATTTTCTACTCTTGCTGGAATTCTTGGCACTGTTATCACACAGATACAGCTTGCAGTGGGAGTATTTTCAGGTTGGGCATCACTTGCGACTGCATTAAGCGGAGCATTTGGAATTCTTCCACAGATTTTTGCATCTATTGTAATGGCTGTGAATCCTGTAAATGTCATCATTGGGGCAGTCATTGCTACAGTGGTAGACTTATGGCAGAAGAGTAAGAGCTTCAGAGATGACATAGTAAGCATTCTAGGAAATATCGCTACTATTGTTCAGAAGGTATTTCTAAATATTGTGGCACCTATCATTGATACAGTTGGTGAAATTATCATGGATTTTGTGGGCGATGTTCTCAAACCGTTGTGGAACGCATGGGAGAATGTATTCCAGAGCATAATGGGATTATTAAGTGATTTTCTAAAGTTCGCCACACCTATATTCAGCACAATTCTTGATATTCTAGGACCTGTATTCGAATTGGCCTTAACACTATTGAGAGGTGTATTTGATATGGTATTTGCTGCAATCAGAGGAATTATTGAACGTGCAGACAAAACAATCTGCGAAAGAGTCAACAATATCAGAGAATTCTTCCGTAATCTAGGTGAATGGATGGAAGGAACTTTCGGTTTCAAATGGAAGAATGTGTTTGAAACGGTTAAGAATGCCGTCAAGGCGTTCAGAGACTACGTGGGTCCTATCATTAATTCATTGGAAGTTGTTTTCTTGGGTCTTACTAGCTTTATCAGTGGTGTATTCTCAGGCAACTGGAGAAGAGCATGGTTTGGTGTCAGACAGATATTTGAAAGTATTGTTTCTGGATTAAGCCACATCTTCAAGGCTCCATTGAATTTCATGATTGATGGAATCAACAAATTCTTAAGTGGTATCGGCAAGATAAAGATTCCTGACTGGGTTCCTGGTGTCGGTGGAAAAGGATTCTCAATTCCTAGGATTCCTAGACTCGCAAAAGGTGGTATCGTAAGTGCATCCACTATCGCCAATATTGGTGAAGCAGGAACAGAAGCAGTAATACCATTACAGAGAAACACACAGGGACTTGATATGATTGCTGAAAAGATTTCAGAAAGATTATCACTTTCTCAGAATGACGGCACAGGTGCTACCTACGTCATTAAATTAGTGCTTGATGACGGCAGAGTAATCACTAAGATGGTGATTGACAATATCAAGGACTATGAAGCACGCACAGGCAAGCCTGTATTTGACTATTAGGAGGTGGAATAAATGGCAGATGAAGCGAAAATCAAGATAAACGGAACACTTATTCCGACTCCTTCAGAGATTAGCGTAGAAATCAATGATTTAGATTCGGATAGTGTCAGACCTGTATCAACAGGCATCTTAAGAAGAAATAGAATACGTTCTAACATGCTTAAGATCACATGCACATATAAGCTTAATACATTCACAGATGTAATGAATATTCTGAAGGTACTCACTCCGGCAGAGTTCACAGCAGAACTCTACATTCCTGATCATGGTATCAGGGGAACTAAGAAGATGTATGCTTCAAATAAGAAGTACAATTATAAGAGAGTGCAGTCAGGTCTAAAGGCAGATTCATTCTCTTTCTCTCTGATTGAGGTGTGATCATATGCTTATAAAATATGGAGAGACAAATGTAACGGACAGACTTCTTGATTATAAGATGTCTGTCTCTTTTGCTGACTGCCGTATGATAGGCAACGCGCCATCAATTGAACTGACAATGAAGTTCGATAACTATGACGGCATTCTTGACAATATCGACATCAGCAAGTACTGGGAAGTCAAGGAGAATGATGCATCTGATACAAGATACTTCAAGGTGTATGATCAGCCGGAGAAGTACACCAAGGAACTCACTCTTAAGATGTACGACAACAATTATTCTCTTGACAAGGCATACGATACTAAACTGTCTTATCCTGCCACTATAAAAGACCAGCTAGACGAGATTGAAAGTCTGACTGGTCTTTCTATTATTCGTGAAGGAATACCGCGGTACGTTCTCGATAAGAGCGTATCATGGTATGATAACACGATTGTGATAAGAAACTATCTCGGATGGATTGCTGAACTGTTTGCAGCAAATGTCTATGCAGAGGGAATTGATTCTATTAGATTTGTTCCAATTGAAAAGACTGCCTTTGCTGCTACACAGGATTTAACAGATTATGAGAAGAATGAGGTGTATACACTCACAAGAGTATATGCTGAAAATGGTCTCAATCCTCTTTCTAAGGGTGATGAGACAGGCAATACGCTGTTTATTGATTCAGCAAATCTATATGCAGATGAACAGAGCATTATAGACAGCATCTATGACAGACTTAGAGGGTTGACTTTCAACCAGGTGAAGAATGTCACGATGATATCGATTGATAACCTTCTTCCTGGTGCTCTAGTCAATTATAACAGTAATGAATTCACTTTCTTTGTATCGGATCTAACTGTCAATTACAAGGGTGGACAGTTCTCTATGTCTACAGTTGATGGCAGTGTTACAACAAAGAACGAAGAAAAGACAGTGAAACGTGTATCTAATACAACACGAATCAGAAAGCTGCAGGTCCAGCAGGACCAGGAATCATTGAAACTAGATATTATTGCCAAGGAACAGGAAGGCATCAATGACAAGGTGGCACAATTAAGTCTGTCTAATGAGAAGATATCACTAAGGGTTTCAGAAGTTGAAGAAAAGGCTGGAGAAGCAATCAAACAGGCACAGGGCTCTGTTAAGAAATTTGTATGCGAATATGCTAGTTCAACAGATGGAGCTACACCACCAGAAACAGGGTGGTCAGAGACTGCACCGACATGGCGTCCAGGATTCTATATATGGCAGAGAACCGCTACAACGATCAACAATACTGTCACATACAGTACACCAGTATGTATAACAGGTGCAAAAGGTGAGGATTCTATATTGTTGTGTATAGAGTCATCAAACGGCACGACATTCAAGAACAGCGATGTGGCAACTATATTCACAGTGAACATCTATGTGGGTGGAGTTGTGATTGATAACTCTTCAAAGCTGAGAGAAACATTTGGAGATAATGCATATCTGCAGTGGTTCATTAAAAGGCATGGAGAGACAGAATTCAGCAAGATTCCGTTAGATGATACAAGACTCAACGATAACGGGTTCATGTTCACTATTTCAGCAAAAGACATTAAATTCAAGGCAGTATTCAACTGCGAATTAAACATTTAGGAGGAAAATTATGGCAATTAAAGCGGTCAATCAGATTGACGTTATCGACTTAACCGATGGTTATTCGGTTGTATTAACTAATGACAACTATACATTCTTAGGTACTACTACTTCTGTAAATGGTACACAGACAACTACTACACAGGTAATGGCATTATGTGGTAGCGAACAGGTTCCATGCACAGTAGGAACTATCACATGTCCTACAGGAATTTCAGCAGTTTCTGACGGCAAGTCACCAATGCCAACAATCACAGTTACTGCAACATCTGCATTAACTAAGAG
>ENA-ORTS01001060-ORTS01001060.1-human-gut-metagenome-genome-assembly--contig:-NODE-1060-length-20095-cov-3.002595_pt1 | contig 20095 bp, 19 predicted proteins | sample MGYA00241911_ERZ509186 | MGnify/ENA primary metagenome ERZ509186 (study PRJEB26280, sample SAMEA2338852) | human gut metagenome | biome: human gut; feature: human-associated habitat; material: faeces...
GGTGTGAAAGTACCTGTTCAGAAAAACTTTGCATATAAATGTAAAAATAAAACTATCAGATTTGAAGAAGTTCAGCAAATTCTTGATTATTTAGGTTATGAATTAGTCATTAAAGAAAAATAAAATTTTTAGTTTTTTGTTTCTCTGCTTTTGCCAGACAGCTGTGCTGGCGATTAAACACTTGAAATTTATAAAAGATAGTTTATAATATAAAAAGGGAGTGCGGACGGCAATCCGCACATTCAAGCCCTTTATTTGGATTTGAGCGCTAATATTATCAGTAAGAATAGTATTAGCGCTTTTTCAGTAATACTGAAATCCATATTTGCATCACCCCCTTTCATGTCCTTATCTGATGTCCGAAAAATTTCCGCGATAAGGAACGTGAGCGGGATTTTTGAGTCACAGCGCAGCTGCGCGCGGCCCGCGTAGGCGGGGCGTAAGCAGCGGAGATCTGCTTTTGAATTTTTAGTCCGCGGCACAAAAGTAAGTTAATGCTAAGGGCTCGCCCTTTCTCTATTATTCTATATTAATAATTTAAAAATAAATCCTGTGTTTAACGGAAATAATATTAATGTTTTTGCCAAACGTTTCTTTCAGCTATGAAAAAATTTTTTTGTGTTAGAATTAAATTGAACACATATCTGCCCTGTTAAGTTTGTATCTGCGGCGGTAAAATGAGGGATGATTTTAATGAAATTACACAATTCTTATTCTAACACTATCGAAGAATTTAAACCTATTGAAGATAATAAAGTTAAAATGTATGTCTGCGGTCCTACCGTTTATGACTTTGCTCATTTGGGACACGCCAGATGCTATATTACCTGGGATGTTTTATACAGATATTTAAAATTCAAAGGATATGATGTTACTTACTGCCGAAATGTTACAGATGTTGACGACAAGATACTTAAAAAGGCAGAAAAAGAAAACAAAACACCCGAAGAAGTTTCACAATACTGGTATAAACAGTTTGAAAATTCAATGAAAGCTTTGAATACTTTGAAGCCTGATGTTGAACCTTTTGCCACTAAAACTCTCGGCGAAATGATTTCTATTGTTAAAGATTTAATTAAAAACGGCTATGCTTATGAAGCTGATGGAGATGTGTATTTCAGAGTTAAAAAATTCCCGCGCTACGGCTGGCTTTCCAAGCAGCCTATAGACCAGCTTGAAAGCGGTGCAAGAATTGAAGTCGGGGAACACAAAGAAGATCCGCTTGATTTTGCATTGTGGAAAAAGGATGAAAAGTTTGGTTACAGAAGCCCATGGGGTGTCGGACGCCCGGGGTGGCATATTGAATGTTCTGCCATGAGCCGTAAATATCTTGGCAAAACTATTGATATTCACGCAGGCGGTGCTGATTTAATATTCCCGCACCACGAAAACGAAATTGCACAATCTGAATGTGCTAACGGATGCAAATTTGTGAATTACTGGCTTCACAATGGTTTTGTTACTATTAACAAAGAAAAAATGTCAAAATCTCTCGGTAACTTTTTGACAATTGATGATTTGCTCAAAAAATACGATGCAAACACAATCCGCTTCTTTATCCTGACAAATCATTACAGAATGCCTGTTGAGTTTTCTGATGAAGCTCTTGCATCAGCTCAGGCCGGTGTAAAAAGAATGCTTAATGCTAAACGAACTAAAATTAACGAAGATTTAGATATTACAAAAACAGATGACTATGCAAAGTTTGTTGAAGCAATGGATGATGATTTAAATACATCAAAAGCCCTTGCAATTCTCTTTGACCTTGCAAACAGAGCTAATAAAGACGAAAAAGATGCGTTTACTATTCTCTATAAACTTGCAGGAGTGCTGGGCTTTAGTTTTGAAAAGCCAACACTGTCAGAAGAAGAACTCTCTGATGCAGTAAAACATGTATCAGAAAAACTTGGCAAAGATTTTTCTTCAATGGACGAGTTAATTGCGTTCAGAAAAGAAGCCCGCGATGCAAAAAATTGGGACGTGGCAGACAAAATCAGGGTTGCCCTGGATGAAGTGAATATAGTTTTGAAAGACGGTAAAGAAGGCACTGTCTGGGAAATCAAATAGATTAAAATTTTATAGGATAGTCATCAGGAATTTTCCAGCCGTTTCGTAATATCAATTCTGAGCAGGAAGTTCCAAGTCCATTTCCCTCGGCTAAATTATAATCTCTAATACACATATTGATTAAAGTGTTATAGTCTTCTTTTGAAGCTGGGTGAGTTTCTATGGCACATTTCCGCTTTGGCCAAAGGTAGAAACTGAAATAGTCCCGACCGGCTTTTTCTTTAATGATTTGATGCTGGTTATTTTTGAATGTTGTTAGTTTCGCTTCAGGGTATAAGATGAACCAGGCATAGGTGCCGGGTATCGCTTCTATCCTTAATGCGGAGCCGTCTTTAAAAAATACTTTATAGCCGCCATTTCCGCTTATGGATGAACTTTGGGTTGAATCTCTTTTTGTAAAGATAACATAGGGCATATAGTCGTTCATATATTTTTTCCACCATTGCTCCATAAATACGGAATCTCTATGGTTATTTATATCTCCCCATTCCCAATATGTGCAATCTCCGTTTTTTATTTCAGAAATTTTTATTGCTTGATTTATTGATGAATACAGTTTTGCAAGTCGAGTCTCTACGACATTTTTTCTATAGCCTGCTATTATATTAGGAATGGTCATAGCCGCAATTATTCCGATTATTCCGAGAGTTATCAAGACTTCAGCAAGAGTAAAAGCTTTATTGTTCATACTTGCATCATATTTTGTTTTATTTTTAGATGCTTTCGCGTTCGCGATAGGCAATATTGTGTCTTACATCCAAAATTAAAATTATGCAAGAGGCAAAGAAAAAAATTATTTTTAATGCAATCGCAAAAACAGTCAAAAGGTTACGCGGGAAAAAAAGCCAGTTTATGCTGGGGGCGGAGTTTGATATTCCATCTTCAGTTTTAAGCGATTTGGAACGTTCTGTGAAAGACCCTCAGCTTACCACACTGTTTAAACTTGCAGGAGCATTTGATCTTTCTATTTCTCAATTTATGGAAGAACTTGAAAAGGAATTGCCTGAAAATTTTTCTGTTTGTGAAGAATAGTTTTTGTCATATAATATTTTTATGAAAAATTTGGTGATTATTATATTTTTATTTATGTTATCGGCATCTGTGCCTGTAAATGCTTTTTCCCCTAATATTCCTCCTGCTACGTTACAGGTAGCAAGAGAAGCTAAAATCAAAGAGGCTGTCCATGCTCCTAAATCTCAGGTTGTGAGAGTTGGAATTGGCAGTTCCGGTTTTGGAACTTATGTATACAACAATATTGGGATTTATGGTACTGATGAAATTATGATTTGCGACGGGGACAATCTTGTCGAAACTCTGCCGGCTAATACAAATTTAATAATCAAATTTAAAGACGGAATGTTTGAGCTTTCACAGGATGACAGCACTATAATTACATCTATGCAGGGACCGGTAAGGATTATTTGCCCTAAAGGGCTTCTGGGTGTGAAAGGCTTGAAACGCGCAGGTAAAACTGCACTTTATCATGGTGCTTTTGAAATTGTAAAAGCAAATGCTAATTATTTTAACCTTGTAAATATGATTGAGGTTGAAGATTATCTGAAAGGCGTTGTCCCAAATGAAATGCCTGTGAGCTTCGGGCTTGAGGCTTTGAAAGCGCAGACTGTTGCAGCAAGAAATTACGTTCTTTCGCCAAGGGTTAAGTCTTCACCTAATTACGATGTTGTGGATTCTGTTGCAAGCCAGGTATATTTCGGAGCAAATACTGAAAGAGAGCTGTCTAACCAGGCAGTTGCAGAAACTGAAGGTATTGTTGCGCTTTACGGATGGGATTTAATCCTTGCACAATACTCATCAACGGCAGGCGGATATACTGAAAGCTATTCTAATGCTTTTTCCGATCCAAATACTAAAGACTTTCCGTCACAGGAAAAACCATATTTAAAAGCCAAACCTGATATTTTATCGCAGACTCCGTTGAATACAGAAGAGGCTGCTGCGGCTTATTATAAATCTAAACCTGATGCCTATGATATTCGGTCCTCATACTTCCGCTGGACTAGAGAATGGCAGCCTGATGAACTTAAAAAACTTCTTGAACAAACTCTTATTGCGCAGTCTGCTACAGGATTTGTAAAACCTGCATTTAACAAAGGGGATAAACTGGATGACCTTACTGAACTCAGGGTTCTCAGACGGGGCGACAGCGGAAAGATAATTGAGATGGAAGTCGTTACTGCCGGACAGAAGTATAAAATTTTTAAAGAACTTGTTGTCAGAAGGCTTTTGACAAAAGACGGCAAGGCGCTTCCAAGTGCTAATGTTGTGTTTGAAAATATTAAAGATGAAAACGGAAAGCTTATTTCAATCAAGGCTTACGGCGGAGGCTTCGGACATGGTGTAGGAATGAGCCAGTACGGTGCGGGATTTATGGGTTCTGAACTTCATATCCCTTACGAAAAAATCCTTAAACACTACTATACAGGTATTACGCTTGGTACAAAGCCTGTTATCATATCTGCGGATAGTTCGCAGAATGTAGTTCTGCAAAACTTTTATACTGATAAAAAATTTGCAAATATAGTTGTTGACAACAAATTTCAGGTTTCAAAACTTGTTGCAAGCATAAACGGAAAAGAACATACTTTTGAACTGCCGACAAGTATCTGGGGAGGTTCAAGGGTTACCAATATAGATATATCAAATTTTATTAAAAAAGGGAAAAATACAATTGTATTTTATTACCCGATGGAACAAGGGGATAAAAAAGCTCTAAGGCTTTTTGTGGAATTGGTGAAAAAAGATGACAGCAGCGACATATGGTGATGATGATAAGACGCCGAGTTTGTTAAAGGCGGCGTGGTTAATAGCAGTAGTAACTATTTTTAGTAAGCTTATAGGGTTCATAAGAGATGTGGTAATTGCAAATTACTACGGTGCATCTATGGTTTCGGATGCTTATTTCTATGCCTATCAAATTCCTGCTCTCTCGATAATTTTACTTGGCGGTGTCGGCGGACCTTTTCACAGTGCTACAGTTGCTGTTTTTTCAAAGCTTATTCCGTCATTAAAGGACAAACCTTCTGAAGAATTAAACAAGCTTTACAGCACATTTATGACAACAACAATATTGTTTTTTACAATACTTGCTGTTTTGTGTTTCTTTTTTGCACCGCAGATTATGGGCGTAATAGCCTCCGGAGGCGACCCGCAATTAATTGAGCTTGCGGCAGGACATTTAAAAATTATGTCGCCGGTATTAATTATAGGCGGAATTGTCGGTATTTATTACGGTATCCTTGTAACCTACAGGTACTTTATGCTTCCTAACCTGTCGCCGATTATAATGTCGCTTGTTATTATTGCGATGGTAATGTGCGCACGAAACGATAATACAGGCGCAATTCTTGCCTGGGCAACCACAATAGGTGCTGTGTGCCAGTGGGTTATGCAATATCCGAAAATCAGGCAGCTGGGTTTTAAGTTGAAGCCTAATCTTGATGTATTTAATAATATTGAATATAAAAATATATGTGAACTTCTTTTTCCGGCAGTTTTAAGTTCAACCGTCGGGCAGGTTCATATTTATGTTGATATGTTTTTTGCCTCTGCACTTAGAGAAGGTGCCTGGACTGCAATAGGTTATGCTAACAGAGTATTTCAGTTTCCTGTAGGTATTCTTGTTACAGCATTCCTTGTTCCTTTGTTCCCGATTTTTGCAAGGCTTGTGGCGGACAAGGATTATGACGGTATCAGAAAATATTTTAATAAAGGTGTCGGCGTTCTTTTCTTTGGTGCAATACCTATTATTATTGGTATTCTTGTTGTCGGGCTAGACGGGGTGCGTGTTGTGTTCGAGCGCGGTGAATTTGATGCGCATGCAACATTTATGGTTACTGAGGCGTTGTGGTTTTTATCTTTTTCTATAATACCGTATGTCTTCAGAGATTCTATTACAAGGGTTTATTATTCGTTTAATGATTCAGCTACTCCGTTTATTGTTGCATTTTCTTCTATAGTTTTAAAAGTATTTTTCAATATCCTTTTGATAAATAAACTGCACATGGGAATAGGCGGAATTACCCTGTCCACATCATTTGTAACCTTATTCAATGCCGTGGTGCTCGGTTTATTTATTTCCAGAAAAATCAAAATGGATTATAAGTCATTATTTATTAATTTATTGAAGATGTGCGCTGCAGGTTTTGTTACACTTGTTGTCTGCGGACTTTTATCAGTAGGATATGACAAGTTTGTTGAACTGCCAAAATACGTGTTTGAGCTTGTAAAAATTTGTGTGGTTGGAATAGTCTGTCTTGCAGTTTATGTTGAGTTAAACCTGCTGATGAAAATGGAATACGCAGAAGAACTTTTTGAACGGCTTGCTGCAAGATTTAAGAAGTAAAAGTGAACTTTGAAAACTAAATATTAAGGGCAGCCCTGAAAAACCTCCTAAGTGCTTACAAACTATGTAGCGGCAACTGGGCAGAAAGGAGGTTAAATGAATAGAATGCTATTAAAAAAATCTCTAGCCGTACTAGAGATTTTTATTAAAATATTTTATCTATTTTTATAAGGGGCGACAAGTTGGTTGAGCTTTCACGGAGCTTAGCCAACTCCCTTATATTTATATTATAACGTATTTTTTTAGGATTGCAAGTCCTTACAAGGAGAAAATAAACTATGCTTAAGAACAAAGAAGAGATTAGAAAAATATTGGAAGAAGGCGGAGTTATAGCCTATGTAACAGATACTGTCTGGGGGCTCGGCTGCCTTCCGTCGTCTGAAAAAGGTGTGAAAAAAATCTATGACATTAAAAAGCGTGAAGCTCAAAAACCTTTAATTCTTATGTCAAATGATATTTACCATCTGCTCCAGTATGTAAAAGTTATTCCAAAAAACGGTCAGAAGCTTGTGAAAAAATATTTCCCAGGAGCGCTGACTCTTGTTGTAAAGAAAAATCCTGAAATGACCCCTGATTATATAACGTCAAATATGGACACAGTGGGTATAAGGGTGCCGGATAATGAAGTTTTTAAAGAAATTTGCAATGTTGCACCGGGTCATGTTCTTGCAACAACCAGCGCAAACCTGTCACACCAGCCTTCAGCGAAAAGCTATGAGCAGGCTAAAGCAAATATGGAAGGTCTTGCGGATTTAGTGATAGAAGATTACGGCTATTTCTGCAAAGGTTTGGAATCTACGGTTGCAGGTGTTTTTAATGATGATGAAATAAAAATTTTCAGGCAGGGTGCAATACAAATTGATATATAATAAAAAAGCCTCTTTTTTAAAGAGGCTTTTTTATTTCTTATTGGTTTAATTTATTCATCGGGATTGTTAATTTTTGACCAATTGAAAGCTTGTTAGGATTTTTCATATTATTGGCGTTCATAACAGACCAAGCTCTTTCCTGTGTATATCCGCCGTAAAATCTGGTAAGAATGCTTTCCATAGTATCTCCGCTTTGTACGGTATAAACTTCATCTGCCGCAACTTCAGCCGGAGCTTCATTAGCCGGTAAGAAGTTGAGCTTTTCATTTTTTACGGCAGGTGCAGGAAGAGCTATTTTCATATTAAAATTAACTCCATGCATAGACATAAAGATTAACCCGGCAACAATCGCTGTTGTTATAACTCCGCCGATAAATCCTGTTGCAAGATATACATTTGGAGATTTATCAAGCTTCTGGTTAACTTTGAAATTCTGCCATAACAAATCCAATTCTTTTTCTCTGTTTGGTCTGACATAAACATTCGGAGTAATATCATGAGATTCCTGTTTATATTTAGAAAGCGCTTCTAAAACTGCCATTTTCTCCTTAGATAAATTTGACCTTCTGATAGTTGAACTCTTCATACTGACCTCACACCCTAATTATTGTAAATTGTTTATGCCAGTATCCTATCACGAGCGCTTTTTTAAAGCAAGTTTTGTAACTTATTGTTGTCAAGTCTTTTTACATCTTGTAATATTTCTACTATAATTGTCTTATGAAAATTTTAGGTATTGATCCCGGCATGGCAATTGTCGGCTACAGTATTGTTGAATTTGACGGGAATGCTTGCACGCTCTTACATTCCGGCTCAATCCAGACTTCAAAAAATGCTAAAGAAAGTGCAAGGCTTCTTGAAATTTTCAATGATATGAAAACTATTGTTGAAATGTATAAACCTGATATTGCATCTATTGAAAAACTGTTTTTCTTTCGTAATCAGACTACTGTAATGCCTGTTGCTCATGCAAGAGGGGTTATTCTTACAGTGCTGGAAATGAACGGAATTCCTGTTTTTGAATATACACCTATGGAAGTAAAACAAGTTTTGACAGGTTACGGCAGGGCGGATAAAAAAGAAGTTGAACAAATGGTTAAGATTTCTTTAGGAGTTGAAAAACTCCCTAAATTGGACGACACGGTTGATTCTATTGCAATTGCTATCTGCCACACACGTTCTGTAAGATAATTTTATGTTATGATGAAGGCGGAGAGTAATAATGGATATATCTTTATTAAAACTGATTTTATTTATAAGTATTTTTATAGGAGTTCTTGCCGGAATACTAACTGCGGTGCCGTATATTGGAGAACTTGCTTTTTGGGTTTTGCTCTGTCTTTCTTCTGTTATTGAGATGATTTTTCTTGCCAGAGCTGGTTTGCTTGAGCTTGAATCCGTAAAAGAAAGCGTTACAATAGGTGGTATAATTGGTTTTGTGTCATTTATGGCATTTGCTGTTGTTTATGTTCCTATTGTTGTAGTGCTTTTAAAACTATTTAAATATTATACAAATTACGGTGTTGCTGTTATGCTCGGTACTGCCAATGTATGGATAATACTTTTACTTGCTGTATTTATGGCAATATTGAGCGCTACAATTAATGCTTTTACCGGATTTTTAACTTATTATGTCAGTGAGTTTATAAAAACTCTTGAAAAGAATGAACAGAGAAGACACAATCAATTTAAGTAAAGGAAAAATTTTTATGACAGAATTTAATTCAAAAATAAAAACTATTGAATGGGTTGATAACTATTCAAAAATGGTGGATCAGACGCTTGTTCCGTATGAATTTAAGTATGTAAACATAACAACCGGAGATGAGATGTTTGATGCGATTAAAACAATGATAGTAAGGGGTGCGCCTGCTATTGGTGTTGCCGGTGCGCATGGCGTTGTTTTATATGCACAGGAGCTGGCAAAAGAAAACTTGTCAAGAGATGAATTTGTTTCAAAGCTTCTTGAAAAATCTGATTACATGGCAAGCGCAAGACCTACTGCCGTAAATCTTATGTGGGCAGTTAAAAAACAAAAAGAAATTATCGAAAATTCAACTTCAGACATAGCCGGTATTGTTGAAGAACTAAAACAAAACGGGATTAAATTAGAAAAAGAAGATGTGGAAATTAATAAAAAGATAGGTGATTACGGTGCTGAAGTTGTGCCTGAGGGGGCAACTATTCTTACGCATTGTAATGCAGGTGCTCTGGCTACTGTAGGTTATGGAACAGCTTTAGGGGTAGTACGCTCTGCATTTGCAAAAGATCCTACAATTCAGGTTTTTGCAGATGAAACAAGACCCCGCCAGCAAGGTGCAAGGATTACAACTCTTGAGCTTACTATGGACGGTATTCCTACTACGTTAATTACTGACGGTATGTGTTCATATTTTATGAAAAAAGGTATGATTGATATGGTAGTTGTCGGAGCTGACAGGATTGCTGCAAACGGTGACACTGCAAATAAAATAGGTACATATACCGTAGCAATTGCCGCTAAATATCATAATGTTCCTTTTTACATTGCAGCTCCGCTTTCAACTATTGATAGAAGCATTAAATCAGGTGATGAAATTGTTATTGAGGAACGCTCAAGAGAAGAAGTTACACATATTAACGGCAAAATAATATGCGCACCAGAGGTAAATGTAATTAATCCCGGGTTTGATGTTACTCCGCATGAGCTTATCGCCGGAATAATTACTGAAAAGGGTATTTTAAGACCTGATTATAATAAATCAATTGCAGAAGCTTTTGAAAAAGAAAGAGTTCCTTTATAAAGGAACTCTTTTTTACTTATTGGTTTCGCTGGAAAAATCCTGCAATTTCCTTATGCGGGAAAAATTTAACAATTGGACGCCCATGCGGGCAGGTATAAGGCATTTTTGTAGTACGCCACCTTTTTACAATTTCCTGCATCTGCCAGGTTGAGAGCTTTTGACCGGCTTTTACCGAAGCTTTACAGGATGTGGTAATTAGAATTTTTTCTTCAAGTCCGTCAATGTCACTTTCAATATTTTCTAAAATATCTGACAGTATTTCTTTCGGATTTACTTTTGCAATCATCTGAGGAACTTTGCGGAAAATTAATTCAGTATCTGATGTAAATTCAATACCAAATCCGAAGCGTTCAAATTTATCAAGATTTTCTTTTATTAACTCAGCTTCACTTGGTGTAACAGTTAAGACATCAGACACAAACAAAAGTTGTGATACGACATTCTTTTCTGATTTTAATTTTTCGTAAATATATCTTTCTTCTGCTATGTGCTGGTCAATTATTTCCATACCATCTTCTTTTTCGACAATAATATAAGTATTTTTATATTGACCTACAATGTTTTCTTCAGTTTCAGGGGCTTTTTCAACAGGTTTAAAAATTTGTTTCTGTTCTGTTTCATAAACAACCTGAGGGGTTTTATCCTGAATCATATCAAAGGTTTTTTCTTCAACAACCATCTCATCATCGGTTTTATTATAAACAATATCAAACGTATTTTGCTGCGGCTTAAGTTCAATAATATTTGTTTTTTCGGCAGCTTTCTGCTGAATATTGTATGATGGCTCCGGTTCTGTATAATTAGCCAGACCGCCATGAATACCGGTCATTATAAAGTTAAAAATCTGGTTTGTATTTTTGTATCGCACCTCTTTTTTGGTAGGATGAACATTCACATCAACATCAGAAGGCGGCAATTCAAGATTAAGAACAACAAACGGATATTTGCCGTTTGAAATCAGATTTTTATATGCTGTGTCAATTGCTTTCATAAATATCGGACACTTCACTGTTCTTGAATTTATGTAGATATGGTAATCCTTTTTACTCGAACGGGTAAAATCAGGCGTGCTTACATAGCCGGAAATTTTCAATCCTGAAAGCTGATCTGTTTTGAGAACCTCTTTCAAGTTATCTGTTACATTGTTGGAAAATAACTCCTTAAGTGCATGTTTAAGCTCATTGTTACCTGAGGTTTTTAAAACAGTCTTCCCGTTTTTCTTTAGTTCAAAAGCTGTCTGAGGATGTGAAATTGCTATAGACTGTACAAGCTCCTGAATATATGAAAATTCAGTATTCGGGTTTTTAAGGAATTTTAGTCTGGCAGGAATATTGTAAAATAAATCCTTAATTTCCATTATAGTTCCTATAGCGCAGCCGGTTTCAACTTTTTTTACTTCGGAATTTTCACACTTTACTTTTGTACCGGTTTCAAAATCTTTAGTTCTTGTGGTACAGGTTAATTTTGCTATAGAAATAATGCTTGATAATGCCTCCCCTCGAAAACCGAGAGTATCAATTGCAAATAAATCTTCATCAGTAGAAATCTTGCTTGTTGCGTGTTTTGAAAACGCAAGCATAATATCATCCGGATGAATTCCTGACCCGTTATCAGCTACTCTTATATCTCTGCATTCATTTGAAATTTCAATGCTTATTTTTGAAGCTCCGGCATCAACAGAGTTTTCAACAAGCTCTTTTACAACAGAAGCAGGTCGTTCAATAACTTCACCGGCGGCAATCTGGTTAATCAAATGTTTTGATAATTGTTTAATTCTTGCCATACAATAACCTCCCACTAGTGCGGTATAAAATGTGACATAAAATATTGTACAATCACGTCATACTGGGTTAGTAACACTACTACTATTATAGAAACAAAAAGTCCGATTGTCACTTTTGACAGGTCTTTCAAAATATGTTTGTACATTTTTTTAGGAGATTCAAATCTTAATCTCTGGTACAACGCAATTTCTCTTCCTGCCAGCAAGCCTATAAATACCCATGTTGTTGACATCGGAACATTGTTTAAATTTATAAAATACAAAAGTAAGAACGCGTAAATAATATCGATAATAGTTGCAGAACGGGGGTCTTGAACATTGGTTTTCATCTTTACAATATTTTGAATATCCCCGCCGCGCTGGTAGGTTAAAACTCCAAGGAAAATAGTGAAACACAGAAGAACAAATATCAGTTCCGGTACAGAAGCTTTTCTTGGCAGGTAAACAAATAGTTTTGCCGAATCCTGTGCAAGCCATTGCGACCATATAAATGCGGTTGAACACCATTTTGCAGCCATCCACCATTTAGAAATTTTTGTATCGCCTGAACGCTTCTGGGTATAATAAAAATATCTTTCCAGAGGTCTGGCAATAATGTTATAAATAATTATTGCCGCAACAAATGCAATAACATAACCCAGAACGGATTTGGTCAGCATCATCCAGATTACACTTGCATCGCTTACCGAAAAAACACTTAAAACAAGAAATGTTGTTGCTACAGGTATACCCCACCTTGTTAAAAGTATTAATATAATCGGCGGAAGCAAATAAATAAATGTGTAATGTTCGGTTACAGGAATTCTTGTTAAAAGTCCGAATGACATATCTCCGTCATTAACAACCCATCCGGTAACAATGGTTATAACAAGAACTATTACTGAAAATGCCCACAGATAATAAAAAGGAGTTTTTTTGTTTGCGCTTAAAAATGTTCCCAGTGTCTGTATAATATCATTTGACACACAAGCATACATGGAAAGTAAAAATCCAAGTATCATATAAAAATTACTTAATGTAAATTGTCCCGAGAACATTAATCCTCCACTTCCAGCAGTATGAGAAATCTCATACCATTTTTAATTTACATCAAAAACAAATTCATCTAAACGTTTGATTACAAATTTGAAACATTTTAATAATATTGAGTTGTTAAATAGACTTGGAGGGGATATAAATTGGTCAGACTTAAATCAAATACAAAACTGAAACCGGTCAAAAAGGCAGATTTGCAGGTTGTAAAACCTGTTAAAACTACTAAATACAGCGATATTGATTTGAATAACTGGAAAGCTTATGACCACGTTAAAACCGATACTTTATGGGAATTTCCTTCAAGACTAAAAGAAGGCGGTCATTCCAATGAATATCATGGCAACTATATTCCGCAGATTGCGCAGCAGCTCTATGAAAGATTTACTAAAAAGAATGATGTTGTTCTTGATTTATTTTTTGGTTCTGGAACCTCAGGTATAGAAGCTATTAATATGAACAGACGCTGTATTGGTGTTGAATTGAAAGATGAACTTGCTGAAAAAGTTTCAGAAAAATTCACCCCGAAACAGCTTGTCACTGATGTTAATATAATCTGTGCCGACAGCGCTTCTGAAATTGCAAAAGAAAAAATTAAAGCAAGACTTGATATTATGGGCGAAGAAAAAGCCCAGTTCCTTATCTTGCATCCGCCTTATGATGATATTATCAAGTTTTCTGATAAAAAAGAAGATTTATCAAATTGCGACACAACTGAGGAATTTTATGATTTGTTTGAAAAGGTAGCACAAAACGGCTATGATTTACTTGAAAAAGATCGTTTTGCTGCACTGATTATAGGTGACAGCTACAAAAACTCAGAAGTTCAGCCTCTCGGGTTTGAATGTATGGCAAGAATGATGAAGCTTGGTTTCCGTTTGAAAGGTATTATTGTTAAAGATATTCAAGGCAATGAAAGAGCAAAAGGCAGAACCGCAAATCTTTGGCGTTATCGTGCTCTTGCCGGAGGATTTTATATCTTTAAACACGAATACGTTATGATTTTCCAAAAAGTTAAATAGAAACAGCTCTAAGTAAGTTTTTAAAAAATAATGTAAAGAAATATTAAAAATAAGAATAATTCCTACTTTACAAATAAACTCTTTTAGATTATTATAATTAAGTAAATGATAAACAAATTTTTATTTTAAGAAAGGTGGAAAAATTATGGCAAAGTTTGTATGCACAGTTTGCGGTTGGTCAACAGAAGCTGATAAAGCTCCGGAAAGATGTCCGTTATGCGGAGCAACTACTTTTAAAGAAGTAGGCGGGGGAGAAAAAGTTTACGCATGTGAACATAAAGTTGGTGACGGCAAAGTTGAAGATAAAGAAATTATGGAAGGCTTGAGAGCACACTTCAGCGGTGAATGTACAGAAGTTGGTATGTACCTTGCAATGTCAAGAGTTGCTGAAAGAGAAGGTTACCCTGAAGTTGCAGAAGCTTATAAGAGATATGCTTTTGAAGAAGCAGAACACGCAGCTAAATTTGCAGAACTTCTTGGCGAAGTTGTAACAGATTCAACTAAGAAAAACCTTGAATTGCGCGCAGAAGCTGAACATGGCGCTTGCGAAGGAAAACTTGCAATTGCTGCACGTGCAAAACAGTTAGGATATGATGCAATCCATGATACAGTTCATGAAATGGCAAAAGATGAAGCCCGTCATGGTAAAGGATTTGACGGTCTGTTGAAAAGATATTTTTCATAAACATTCTGAAACTCCATTGTTAAAGCTCCCGATATATTTGGTCGGGGGCTTTTTTTATAGAAAAAATATGTTATAATAAAAAGTAAAGGAAAACATGTTAAAATAGCTATATAGCTATTTTAACAAAACCAATTATACAACTAATAAAAAGGAGGATGAATTATGGAAAACGCACTAATGACAAGGGTTTTCGGGGGGGGGGCAAGGTAATTTAAGCTCCTTAACCGGTATTGGTACAGGCTTAGAGCCATTTAGCGCCGCCGGAAGAAGAACTATTAAATCAGGTTTTACGTTAGCCGAGGTATTGATAACCTTAGGTATAATAGGTGTTGTGGCTGCTATGACTTTGCCGTCACTTGTTAATAAGTATAAAGAAAAAGAACTTTGTGTAAAAACACGAAAGATGTATTCAACCCTTAGCAATGCAGTAATTTTAGCTCAAAAAGATTTTGGGGTTGTAGGTGATAATACTTTCCTTTTTGATGTAACAAAAAGTTCTGCAGAAGTTGCCAAGACTTTCGCAAAATACTTTAATGGGGCAAAAGTCTGCGAAAATTCTTCACAGAAAGGATGTTCAAAATATTATTATAACCAGAAGTATGCTACCAGATATTCCGGCTCTTCAGGCACAACACAGGGTATAAAACATACATTTCCTAAAATTATTCTTAATGACGGTTCAGTAATTACTGTTCAGCAAACGAATTCCTGTAACAGGGTAACAAGTAGCTGCAAACAGGATTCAACAGGCAGCTGTATTTTGGATGAGAATGGAAACACGATACCTGTAACAAGCCGCAGCTATGCTTGTGCATATTTGTATATCGATGTTAATGGTCCTAAAAATCCTAATCAATTTGGAGCAGATTCTTTCCAATTCGGGGTATTAGCTACAAAAGTTCTGAAGGCTTCCTGGGGACCATGGGGTGCTGTCAGCTTAGAAAATATTCTTTCAGGAAAGGACAAATTAGAGTATACAAATTATACAGTAGGAGAAAAAAGGTAAAATAGAATAAGCTTGCGGCGTTATTGCAGCAGGAAGCCTAAATCTGAAAATTCTGTTCCAAACACATTAACTTTTGTCTGTCCGAAAAAATTCCGCGATAAGGAACGTGAGCGGGATTTTTGAGTGGCGTATTAGACAGCGCAGCTGCACGCGGCCCGCGTAGGCGGGGCGTAAGCAGCGGAGATCTGCTTTTGAACCGCAAGTTGTATTACCTCGGGATGATTTTTTGATGCTGTTAAATGACTGTAAGTATTATCGTATAAATTTATTTAAACATATTTACAAGTTTAAACTTTGCACCCATTTCGGTTAATTTGTTTAAAATATTAGTTTCCTGAGATTTTAATGCTGTTGAAATCTCAATTCTGTCAGTTGTAAACATACCGCCGGTTTGTTCTTTTTTAACAATATCACTCATTTGATTAAATAAGAGTTTAACTTTTGGCTGGTTAGCAGGAATAATAAATTTACTGTTTGTAAACGGGGAAGGGGTAGTTTTAATCATTTAATTTCTCCTTTTTTGTTATAAAGCTAGTGTATCACAAAAAAGACAGGATAAAATAATACCTGTCTTTTTGTAAAGTTATTTATTAATTATGATATTATGTTGATAGAGAAGTTCTTTTCGCTGGTGTTTGTATTCATCATTTTTGTCTGTTTCTATTTTTCTTAATTCTGTATAACAAACACCTTTGTCTGTTTCATCGGAGATTGTATTACAGTATTTGAGATATTTGTTAAAACTTTCACGTCTGCCAGCCCAGTAATTTTTCTTTGCCCGTTCACTTTTGACAAAGCTGAAAATATCAAATATATCCTTTCTCTGAGTTTCATTTACATTTTCATATCCGGTTTCGCAGAATTCTTCCCACTTAGGTGCAATTGCCGGGGATTCAATAATTTTTGCTTCCGGGGTTTCTTCTGCCGGCTCAAGTATTATTTCTTCATCTGAAAACGCCTGCACAGATGCGATTGTCAACATTGCCAGTGTTGCTAAAAATGCGGCTGTAAAAAATTTTTTTATCATTTCGGCTCCTTAAATTTTTACTAACTCTTTTACTTCTTTGCGTTTAACTTTTCTTGTAGCTGTTCTTGGAAGCGGATTTTTGGATATTATTATATTTACAGGGCGTTTGTATGCGGTAAGACGTCCTGAAAGGGTTTTAACCTCTGACCGTATAAGCTTGTCCAGAGTTTCATCGTCATATTTAGATATAAGTTCGTCCGCAGGAACAATAACTGCTGCAATTTCTTCGGTTCCGTCTTTTGCTCCGAATGTTCTTGAAATTCCAAGAACGCATACTTCGGCAAAATATGAACTTTTTTCAAGAACGGCTTCTACCTCTTCCGGGAATACTTTTTTACCTCCGGAAAGTACTATCATATTTTTAATTCGTCCGGTTATAAATAGATGTCCGTCTTTATCAATTTTGGCAATATCTCCTGTATGTAACCAGCCGTCGCTGTCAATTACGGAAGCGGTCATCTCAGGCTGGTTGTGGTACCCCTTCATAACAGCAGGACCTTTGAGTATAAGTTCGCCTGTTTCACTGTCAACTTTTGCTGTGAATGTTTTGAGCGGCTTTCCTACAGAGGCAAGTTCTCTTCTTTTATCTGTATTGATTGATACAACCGGGCTTGCTTCTGATAAACCATAGCCCTGATATACTTTAATGCCAATTCTTTCAAAAAACTTTCCAACCTCAATGTCCAGAGGTGCACCGCCTGATATACAGCCTATAAAATGACCTCCGAATTTGTCATGAATTTTTTTAAACATTAATTTTTTTATACTGTAAAACGGAATAAACTTTGCTGCCGCATACATAGCTTTGAACATGCTCCGGCTTGATTTCGATGAATTGTTTAATTCCGCTTCAATACTTGTTTTCAGCAGTTTCAAAAAGGCCGGAACAACTATCATAAAGTCTACCTGTTTTTCTTTCATAATAGTTAAAATATCTTTTGGTTTGAGACTTTGTGTATAATATACGGAAAAGCCGAAATTAAGGAATGTTGAAAATCCGACAGTCATTTCAAAAAGATGATTCATAGGAAGAATTGAAAGTATCGTACAGTGTCTGTCAGGAAGGATTGCCTCAAGTGCATCTCCAAGATCATCCAGCTGCGACATCATGTTCCCAAAAGTAATTTCAACCCCTTTTGGTGAGCCGGTTGTGCCTGATGTGTATATTATAAAAACAGTAGATTTAGCACTTCTATGACGCCATTTGGAGTCGTAATTATTTGGCAGTTCATATATGCTTGTAAGTCCGAGGTTATAAGAAGGCTCATCCATTACCAGAATATATTTCAAACCTGGAAGTTCTTTCTGCAAGTCCAGAGCTGTTTGAATATGAGATTGCGATACGAGCATTACAACCGGTTCACAGTCGCTTAGTATTGATTTTAATTCATATTTTGTAAGTTTTACATCCAAAGGAACAGTTGTCATACCGGCAAGTATTGAGGCAAATACACATGCTCCGTACTCAGGTTTTGATTCGGATAATATTGCAAGTCTGTCCCCCTTTTTTACCTGTAGTTCGTTAATCAGATGCCAGGCAAGTTTTCTGGATAAAAGTCCAAGACCTTTGTATGTAAATTCTTTCCAGCCCATCGCTGTTTTCATTCCAAGTGCAACCCTGTCGTTAAAGGCATTTGTTTTATCTTCTAATAATGAAAGAACATTTTTTTGTTTTAAAACCATATTTCTTCTTAACCCCGTAAAATCTAAGAAAACACTATTAATAAAACGATATAATTTATAAGGCTAAAAGTCAAGTCTGTTAATTTTTATTGTATAATTTTTTATAGAGAATATGTCTGATAAAAGGGAAAAGATATGAAAAAAGTTTATATAGAAACAATGGGCTGCCAGATGAATAAGTCAGATACCGAAAGAATGCTTGGTATGCTTTCATCTTTTAATTATGAGGAAACAAGCGAGGCAGAAAAAGCTGATTTGCTTATGGTAAATACCTGCTCTATCAGGCAGCTTAGCGAAGATAAAGCCTTCAGCTTAATTGGAACTTGGGGAAAGTGGAAACAGTCCAGACCTGATTTAAAAATAGGTTTTTGCGGCTGTGTTGCACAGCAGAAAGCAGAAGGAATTTTTAAACGCGCACCTTATGTAGATTTTATTCTGGGTACGCATAAGATTTATTCACTTCCTGAAATCATAAAGCAGGTTGAATGCGGAGATAAGGTTTGTGAATGTACTGAAACTAACGCTACAGAAGATGACAAAGCAAAAGACTTTAATATTAAACGTGTTAAATCAATGAATGCCTGGATAAATATTACAGAAGGCTGCAATAATTTTTGTACATATTGTATAGTTCCTTACACACGTGGAAGAGAACGTTCAAGACAGCCGGAAATTATTTTGAAAGAAGCTCAGGATGCTTTGAATGCAGGATTTAAAGAAATTACTCTTCTTGGGCAAAATGTTGACAGTTACGGTAAAGATTTCAAAGATAAAAATTACAGACTTTCCAATCTTCTGCGTGATTTAAATAAAATGGAAGGAAAATTCAGAATCCGTTTTGTAACATCTTATCCGACAGATATTACTGATGAACTAATAGAAACTGCAAAAGAATTGGATAAGGTGTGTGAATACTTCCATATTCCTATGCAGTCAGGAAACAGTGAAGTCCTGAAGAAAATGAATAGAAGATATGACAGGGAAACTTATGCTAAAATTGTCAAAAAAGTTCGCGATATGATACCTGATGTAACCATTACAAGTGACTTTATTGCAGGTTTTCCGGGTGAAACTGAGGAGCAGTTTGAGGATACTTTGACCGCTATTGATGAATTTGAACTTGACTATTCAAATGTTGCGGCATACTCCCCAAGAGAAAAAACCGTTGCCGCAAAATGGGTTGATAAGTATATTCCTGATGATGTTAAGGATGAACGTTTTCAGCGTCTTAACAAAAAAGTTCAGGAAAACTGCCTGAAATCCAATCTTAAATATGTCGGCCGCAATATGGAAGTTCTTGTTGAAAGCTTCTATAATCATAAGGGCAAAAATATAAACACAGGTAAAACACGAAATAATAAAACCGTTCATATTCCTTGTGATAGAGATTTGACCGGTGAATTTGTAGATGTCAGAATTTCAGGAGCAAAAACCTGGTATCTGAAAGGGGAGTTGCAGAAAACCTAAAAATATCATATAATAAATAAGGAGCCGCATAAGCCTTTAAAGTGAGAAATATATGTTTTTGAACCGAAAGCTTAAACGGAGCGGAAGCGAGCTTGAGCAAAAATAAACAGATAACGTAAAGCAGGAACACCTTTTGATTAAATTAAATATAAAACTTTTTTCGGACACGCTCTCGCCCTGCTTCCGCTATCGCCTCAAAAAGTTTTATAGTTACTTAAAAAACACAAATAGATGAATAAGAAAAAATATATGTTTTCGAAACGATAGCGTGAACGGAGTGAGAGCGTGTTTGAGAAAATAAATATTTT
>ENA-ORTS01001065-ORTS01001065.1-human-gut-metagenome-genome-assembly--contig:-NODE-1065-length-20026-cov-3.292624_pt1 | contig 20026 bp, 16 predicted proteins | sample MGYA00241911_ERZ509186 | MGnify/ENA primary metagenome ERZ509186 (study PRJEB26280, sample SAMEA2338852) | human gut metagenome | biome: human gut; feature: human-associated habitat; material: faeces...
TTCGGCGCGGCGTACGTCTGTAACTCTGTCAGGTGTGAACAGCAGCAGCCATAGCAAGCCTGCATATCAGATACAGTACAAAAAGATGCACCGGGTAAAAGGCGTAAAAGACATATTTTAGTGAAATGCCTCTTTTTCCATTGTAATAGCGAAGCGGTATAAGCATAAAAAGTGCAAAAAACTCTATGGTACCTGAGAAAAGTCCAAGCAGTATGACTGCCACGGCAAATGCAACATCCCGGTTTGAAGAAAGCAGGTACATCATGACAATGCACCCTACACCCGCCGCACCATAATCACAGCAAAGCACAAACTCTGCAATAATCATCATAACAAGCACCACTGATACCATTACTATACACCTGATCAGTGTGACAAAAAACCACTTGACTGCAGAGGATGCCTTTTCTATTTTATCGACCGACTTAAGCCAATCAAGCACTGTGATGGCAAGCAAGCCTAAAAGCAGTGTAAAAAACACATTGTTGCTCTTAAATTCCAGCACTGTATTGTTTATTGCAAGGTCAAACGGTATCTCAGAGATAAGCGCGAATATAAACATCCTCGCAGCATATTTTTCCCTGCTGTGTGTATATTTGAACCCCTCCACAAGCAGGAAGCAGAAAACAGGAAAGGCCATGCGCCCTATAGAACGCATGACCCAGTAGATATCAATAAGCGTTTGTCCACCTATCCCGTTATTTATCATCTGAAGAATAACCGTTGCCGCAGTATGGTCTATGAGCATGGTAAAAATGGCTATAAGCTTAAGCGTGCTTCCACTGATACCAGACTTTGCGATAACTTTTTCCAAAATCCTATACTCCTGCCATATTTACGGTAATCCTGTCAAGATGCCAGATATCGTCCACATATTCCTGGATTGTTCTGTCTGAAGAAAACTTTCCTACATGTGCGATATTGAGCAGTGCACTCTTTCTCCATGCGCTCTTGTTCTTGTAATAATCATTAATCTTCTGCTGCGCATTTGCATATGAGCGGAAGTCTGCGAGGATAAAGTAGCGGTCAGCCACCTGTCCCTGCTGTGGATTGAGCAGTGAGTTGTAAAGCTCCCTGAAAAGCTCATGGTCATTTGGTGAGTATGTGCCGTCTACGAGCTGGTTTACTACCTTTCTTAGCTCGGCATCGTTATTATATATATCAACAGGATTGTAGTCATGTCTGTTCTCGTGTGAGATGACCTCATCAGAGCTCATTCCAAAGATAAACATGTTGTCAGCCCCTACCTCATCGAACATCTCGACATTGGCACCATCCATAGTTCCGATAGTGAGCGCTCCATTGAGCATAAACTTCATGTTTCCTGTTCCGCTGGCCTCCTTGGAAGCAAGAGAGATCTGCTCGGAGATATCGCAGGCAGGGATCAGCTTCTCGGCATAGCTTACGTTATAGTTCTCTACCATAACAAGCTTCATGTAAGGGCTGACTTCAGGATCGTTATTGATAATGTCGGACATTACCAGCAGGAGATGGATGATATCCTGAGCAATCACATACGCAGGCGCAGCCTTTGCACCGAAGATAAAGGTCAGTGGAGTAGAAGGTTTCCTGCCGCCCTTGATCTCCAGATATTTGTGAATGATATACAGTGCATTCATCTGCTGACGCTTATACTCATGCAGACGCTTTACCTGAATATCGAAGATGGAATCGGGATTCAGCTCCACGCCCTCCTTCTCCTTGATATAGGATACCAGTTCTGCCTTCTTGGTCTTCTTGATGTCGTAGATGGCATCCAGTACGGCCTGATCGTCCTTATGCTCTAACAGCTTCTGTAATTCATCCGCATCCTTCTTGTAGCCGTCGCCAATGGTCTGGGTCAGGAAAGCAGCCAGCTCATGGTTGCAGGACAGCAACCATCTGCGGAAGGTAATACCGTTGGTCTTGTTGTTGAACTTCTCGGGATAGATCTTGTAAAAATGATTGAGTTCGCTCTGCTTCAGGATCTCGGTATGGATCGCTGCCACGCCGTTGACACTATAGCCATAGTGGATGTCGATATGTGCCATGTGCACTCTCTTGTCCTTGTCAATGATCTGAACTTTTTCGTCCTTATATTTCTTTGCCACACGGTCACTCAGCTCCTTGATGATGGGCACCAGCTGAGGCACTACTTCCTCGATATAAGCCAGAGGCCATTTCTCCAGAGCTTCTGCCAGAATGGTGTGGTTCGTATAAGCACAAGTGTGGCTTACTACGTCGATAGCTTCATCCATAGTGAAACCTTCCTCTGTGGTGAGAATGCGGATCAGCTCGGGGATAACCATGGTAGGATGGGTATCGTTGATCTGGATCGCTACATGCTCAGGCAGAGTATGCAGATCATAACCCTTTTCCTTTACTTCCTTCAGGATCAGCTGGGCACCGTTGCATACCATGAAGTATTCCTGATAGATACGCAGCAGATTACCTGCCTCATCGGAATCATCGGGATACAAGAACAGGGTCAGGTTCTTCTCAATGGCTTCCTTATCAAAAGTGATGCCCTTCTTTACCAGGCTCTCATCTACGGTCTCTACATCAAATAAATGCAGCTTGTTCAGTCCATTCTCATAACCTACGACATCAATATCATAAAGTACGGAAGTCACCTTGCGGTCACCGAAAGATACTTCGAATTTTGTGCCGGTATTGTTCAGCCAGGAATCCTTCTGGATCCAGTCATTCTTCTCGGCATTCTGCAGGTGATCCTTGAATACCTGCTTGAACAATCCGAAGTGGTAATTCAGACCGATACCGTCCCCGGGAAGTCCCAGGGTAGCAATGGAATCCAGGAAGCAGGCTGCCAGTCTGCCTAAGCCCCCGTTACCCAGAGAAGGTTCAGGTTCTGCCTCTTCGATGTCTGCGATGGTTTTGCCGTTTTTCTTCAGGATATCGCTCAGCTCCTCATAGATGCCTAAATTGATCAGATTGTTGGATAACAGCTTACCGATCAGGAACTCCATGGAAATATAATATACCTTCTTGTCTCCTGTAATGGCGGGAGTCTCTGCCATCTTCTCTTTGGTCAGCTGCAATACTCCGGTGTACAGCTGTGCATCGGTGCAGGCACCGATATTCTTGCCATATAATTTGCCGGTGATCTCATTTAAAGTCTGCTCTAAATTCATTTCAAACTCCATTCTGCACGATAGTTTTATTTTTGCCAAAATGAATGTACCGTGCCACACTCATTTTTTCATATTCTTTTTCTTTGTCTGGGTACTATACTTATTTTTGGTATCCCATCCCCTTGTCTCAGCTGCGCCTTGGGTATTTCCTATCCTTTTCGGCCTCCATACCCTTTTTCCCGCTGCGCCCCGGGTATTTCCTGCACTTTTCGGCCTCTATACCCTTTTTCCCGCTGCGCCTTGGGTATTTCCTATCCTTTTTGGCCTCCATACCTTTTCTGCTGCTGCGCCTTGGGTATTTCCTGCACTTTCCGACTTTTCATACCCTCGCAATACTGAGATTTTGTGTATGTTGTTCTCTTACAATACACAGGATAGCATAGGAAAACGTTTTCCGCAACCTTTTCTTTAATTTTCCTGATTTTTTGTGCAAAATAGCTTAACAGATAATGTCCTTATAGTACATTTTCACGATACTGTGGGGCATGATTACCTGATGCCCTTCCCCGCCGTTCATCAGCTGGTGTACCTCTTCCACGGCTCTGCTGGAGATGCTGTAGAAGTCCTGCCTTATGGTATTCATCTGCTTGCCGACATATCCCATCAGGGTGATACCATCGAAGCCGCACACCGGACGGAAAATATCCATATCGATCAATGCATTCATGGCACCTATGGCCATCAGATCGGAAGCGCAGACCACCACATCCTTATTCTTCGCATATTTCAATGCCACGTTTCTTGCCGTCAGCTCACTGAAGTCTCCCTGTCTGACCATCATGGTCAGATCCAGATCCTTCACCAGACGCTTCATCCCCTTCAATCTCTGATCCGTGACATAACCGTCTCTTCTGCCCGCAATGTAAAGCACTCGTTTACAGTTGTCATCCAGCACGGTCTTCTTCGCCACATCATACTGGGCCTGTTCCTGATCAATGCTGATGGATGTAGTCCTGGAATTGACAATCGGCGCATCCACTACCACACAGGCAAACTGTTTCTCCCGGATCAGCTTCTGCAGCACCTTGTCCTCCTTAGACATGCCATAGATCACCACGCCGGAAATACTCTGGGACAGAAAAGATCTTGTGATCTCTTCCGCCGTCATCCCCGCGATCATGGACGGAAAGATTGTCACAACTTCCACGTTCAGTTCCTTGGCCTTATCCAGTGCCCCTACCAGATACTGCATGAAGATCTGGTCAATGGCCTGGGTCTGTCTATTGGGATCCAGCACCAGCGCGATTCTTCCAAACTGCTTGGAGGAAAGCGCCGCAGCAATGGAATTCGGAATATAATTCAACTCCTTGATGGCGTCCTGTACCTTTTTCTTCGTCTCTTCACTGACATTAGGATAGCCATTTAAGACCTTGGATACTGTGGAAATAGCCACTCCGGCATGTTTTGCAACTTCTTTGATCGATACCATAAATCCCCCGTTCCGTCCGCAGCTCCCTGCGGTCGTCATTCTCGGTTACCATACAATTACGGTTTGTTTCATTTGACGTTTACCTATATATTCTCTATACTATAATTTAACGACAAATTCGTCAATGTACAGCATTTACGAAATATAGTGTGATTTTTTGGAAAAGGTTTTCCAAAGCATAATACCTCGGACAACGCAAGCATCAGAAAGGCTACAGATACCATGGCAGTAATCAAAAGTGTGGAAGAAAAATATATGAAGGAAGCTCTGAAGCAGGCGAAAAAAGCCTATGCCCTGGGGGAGGTCCCCATCGGCTGTGTCATTGTACATGAAGGTAAGATCATCGGTCGTGGTTACAACCGGAGAAATACAGACAAGAATACATTGGCGCACGCAGAGATCACAGCAATCAACAAAGCCAGCAAAGTGATCGGCGACTGGCGTCTGGAAGAATGCACGCTCTATGTGACCCTGGAACCCTGCCAGATGTGCGCCGGTGCCATTGTGCAGGCCCGTATCCCTGAAGTAGTGATGGGCTGCATGAATCCCAAGGCGGGATGTGCAGGTTCGATCCTAAATATACTGGAAATGCCCCAGTTTAACCATCAGGTGAAGGTTACCCGGGGCATTCTGGAAACGGAATGCAGCCAGATGCTGAAGACTTTTTTTGAAGAGCTCCGCATCCGGAACAAACAGGAGAAAGCTGCCAGAAAGGCATCAGGCGATCTCTCGTAAGCTTTCTTCCTGTGTCTGGTTCTGTTCGGTTGTTTTTCTTCTATGCTTCGGTAATCGGGAAATCGCTCTTCCCGTTTCATAAAGTCCCATCGGCACAAAGAGGATCAAAAATACATAGTACGGAAATACATATCTGCTCTGCGCTTCCCAGATGATACTGAACAGGAAGCCACCTACTATGCCAATCAACGGCAGCCACAATGCTGTCGGAATTTCTTTTTTTTGCCACCATCTTCCGCACAAAGCAATTCCAAGTACAAGTCCTGCCAAGTATACGATACTCTGGTAATAATTGGCCAGCTTCCATACGGTTTCATGTATGTTCCCATAGTACAGACTGGTAATCCCGGAGGACAGCGGTTCTCCATCCGTATCAAACGACTCTGTTGCCTTGAGGCTGGAAAACAGCGGTTCGATCCATTGATCTTCCAGTTTTCTCTTAAAGAAATCTCTGGCCATAGCCGGATTCTCCCGGAACTCCCGCAATCGTTCTCGAATATATTCCTTTCCTTCCTGTGCGGCAGGCTCCTGTTGAAAATCATGTTCTGCAAACGTGGTTTGCTGATAGCGATTGTACACCCCGGCCATGCCATCCGTCTCCTGTAATCCCATCGCAATCCAGAGAATGCTCGGAATGCCAATGTCACTGGGATATCCGGAACGGTATTCATACATTACATCTACCGCTTTCACCGTCAGTGCTGCCGTCAGAAGAATTGCAAACCCTGCCAGCAGATATTGTCCCTTCTTTTTCTTCAGGCAGACCAGAACTGCATAAATTCCCACTCCAATGAGTATGATCCATGTATTTTTCCGGGCAAGCACAGCAATCCCTGCCACACATGCCGCCAACGCAATATACCTCTTCTTCTCATAATGTTCATAAGCAGACACCGCCCAGAACATTACCATTCCAAAGCTGATACTGAGCACGTCCCCGTAAATATACGGTAAATACAGCAAAAAAGGAATACAGCCCAACATCATAATACAATATACGATTCTAAATATGGCTCTGTCTGTATTCAGTTTCAGGAAACCGTATCCTGCCAGAATCGCCAGTACCCACCATATTACATGCAGGATTTTTGCCGGAGTATAATTGAAATTTCCAAACAGGGCAAACAATATCTCATACAATATTCCCAGCCCTTTTTGCTGTTGATACATCCCGACATAGCCTCCGGAGCACAACATAATGAAGTTGCCATCCCGGCAATATGCTGCAAATGCCGTGGCGCTGATCTGATCTCCTACCGGATAATAGGGATTGTTGAGAACGTAGATACTTCCCAGCAGAAACGCAGTAACACTGGTTGCCAACAATGTATAGATGCAGATTTTTTCCTGTTTTTCCTGATTTTGAGCATTCAGCCATTTATCTCCCTCATAAACAAGGACAGATGTCAGCAGGAAAATAACAAAATGTTTCCAGGTACTGTCTTTTATCAGGAGATTTCTGATGCTGTAATCCACCGTTCCGTAATAAGAATACCGACAGGACCAGTAACTCAGGACCAAAAGAATGGGAATCAGACAGACAAGAAATATTCCCAACAGAATACGGTATATTTTTTCCATTAATGTTCCCTCATTTTTATCTTATAGTTCCACATAATTTCTGTCACCGACATATACTGCCAGCTTTTCATTCTCATATTCCAGTATCGGTGCTTCCCCTTCCGGAAATTGCTGTTCAAAGGCTTCACGCATTTCTGTCCGTACGACGTAAGCGGTCCGCATTTCCGTGGGCAGCGTCGGGGGATACCATTTCGTACTGGTGAGCCACCAGTATCCGGAAAGACTGGCCATGGTATAGGAATGTCCCATCGTCACCCGGCCGTCCGTGATCAGACAGATCCGTTCGGCATCCCAGAATTCTGCATATCCGTAGTCGATTCCCGCTTCTGTCAGATAATCCGCCACTTCCTGATATTCCTTCAGGTTATCCTGTGTGGTGGCCGCTTCACAGTAGGTGTATTTCAGATTCAGCACCGCGAACAGCGCTACGGCCGTTAAGATCAGACCAGCGAACACCGGCTGTCCTTCCGACATATGATCCACCATCACCGCTACCAGAACAGCTGCTGCGAACCATGCCATGAAAAAGTAATAATGGGCCGCCTCCGCGCTGGTGATCCCGATGATAAATGCTGTGACTCCCACAGAAGCAAGGAGAATTGTCAGTGCATCTTTTTGTCTGTCTGTGCTCTCTGTATTTTTCCGGAACACATACCAGAGTCCATACCCCAACAGGATCAGGAACACCCAGACAAGAAGCTGCATCAGAGAAGCAAAGCTCCCTACCTTTGCATTTCCCACCAGTCCGAAGTTCTCCAACAGGGCTGCCGGAACCCCAAGAAGCAGTTTCTCTACTGCCTCTCCCGGCTGCAGCAGATAGACTGCATAATCTCCTCTGCCGCCGTACAGACAGGATACCAGAAAAGCAAGTACAAGACTTCCCACATAGGCTGTGGCAAGATAACGTCCACCGGGCAGCTTCTGCCGGAGATGTCCGGATTCCATGAATAAAGCGATCACTTCCACTACAAGCAGTGGCAGGATGATGACCTGCAGACATCTCTGTCCTCCACAGTTCAGCAAAACTGCGGCAACAAACAATACCAGCCACTCCAGAAAGGTCTTCCGGGTCATCTGCCGGTTTTCTTTTAATTTCAGGTAAAACAGGATATTAAAAAACAGAAAAATGCCATGAAACACATAATACTCTGCAAATAGGAATAAAAGCAGCGCTACAAAAGGAACCATCTGCCCCTCATTGCGAAAACCGTTGATTGGCAGCGCACACAATACCAGCAATGCCGTAATTGATGCCGGTCTGCTCAAAGATAATTTTCTCAGAAAAAAATAAAATATCCCCAGCAAAATCGCACCCAATAGAACGCAGGTAATCCCCGCCGCCGTCTGCATACTGCCGGTGATACCGTAAAATACGGCTGCAACCGTAGGCATTCCAATGATCCGTCTTTCCGTGCTGGAGATCCAGTCGTTGGGTGTAATATCCTTCTCCACCCAGATCTCCCGGGCCAGCAAAGCCTCTGCTGCAATATCCGAATCCACATGTTGTGCATATTTACACAGGTTCAGGTAGCAAAATACTCCCAGATATATCAGTAAAAGTGCACCTATTATCCATCCCAGCAGGGATATACTTTTTCGCTCGTTTCTCATGGATCCTTCTCCGTAGGCAACTATCTTTCGACAAAATTACATATTATTTTGATTATAACACTCTTCCCTGTTTCCTTCAAGGCAAAGAGGCTTGACAAAAACCGGGGAACAGGATACACTAAAAAGGCCGTACATGTCCGGTATCATGGGAATAGTGATGAAACTCGGTCTTACGCAATGGGAATCTACGAACCGTGTCAGGTTGGGAACAAAGCAGCACTAAGTAGAACCTTCCATGTGCCGTGAGGAAACTGGGTGGAGCTGTTATCCTGGTCCGGCATGTGCGGTTTTGATATTTAAAGTGTTCTGTGAATTCATGGATAAGTCAGTTAAGAGGTTATAGATTGTGTCAGGCGATATGTCATCCCCTTTTTCGGTTTCCAACAGCATAGCATCCGTTTCCGGCGACCTGCCTCCCCAAGATGCCGCATGGTTCCGGAAAATCATGTCCGACTGCATCCTGTGTCCCAGGGCCTGTCATGCCGATCGCCTGGATGGTGGCATGGGATATTGTGGCCAGACGGCAGATATTATGGCTGCCAGAGCCTCTCTGCATTATTGGGAGGAGCCCTGTATCTCCGGTACTTCCGGTTCCGGTACCGTCTTTTTCTCCGGATGCAACCTGCGCTGTGTCTTCTGCCAGAACCATAACATCGCTCTGGGGAAAGCCGGACGAGTCATCACTCCCGAACATCTGGTGAAAATCTTTCTACAATTACAGGAACAGGGAGCTAACAATATCAATCTTGTTACCCCCACACATTTTCTTCCCCAGATCGTCATTGCCTTACAGCAGGCCAAAAATCAGGGACTGTCCATCCCCATTGTATACAATACCGGCAGTTACGAATCTCCGGATGCTTTACGCCATCTGGAGGGTCTGGTGGATATCTATCTGCCGGATCTGAAATATTTTTCTCCGGAGCTTTCTGCTGCGTATTCGCATGCCCCGGACTATTTTGAGATTGCCTGCGCTGCCATTGCGGAAATGTACCGGCAGGTCTTAGATCCGGTCATGGATCCCGACACCGGGCTGATGCAGCGGGGGATGATCGTACGCCATCTGCTCCTGCCGGGACAAGCGAAAGACTCCAAGAAGATCCTGCGGTATCTCCATGAGACCTACGGGGATCATATCTATATTAGCATTATGAATCAATATACACCTCTTCCGCAGGTGGCAGATATTGAAGCACTCAATCGCACAGTGACACCGGAGGAATATGACCGGGTCCTGCGCTTTGCGGAGCGAATCGGCATTGAACAGGGCTTCCGGCAAGAGGGAAGTGCCGCCTGTGAAAGCTTTATTCCGGAATTTGACGAGCGGGGACTGTGATTCTCTCACAGTTCCACTGCGATCAGATAATATCCGAAATCCCCTTCCCATGCCGGTTCTCTGGTTCCTTCAAAACTTTCAAAGCCAAACATTCTGGCTACCTGTTTTTCTCTTTCATAAAAATTACCCGGGACTCCTATGTAATATTTCACTTCCCCAGAGGCTTCCTGACGCATTAATAATAAATGTCTGTAATTATAATAGCCATGTAACAAAAAACTGTTGTGGGTCATCTGATAGCAACGCTCCCGCAACACAACGAAATCCTCCGGACCCACGGAAAGAAATTCTCTGGCATCCCGGAAGGGATGGATGTGGGGGTAGATACTGCTTAATTGCTCCCATTTGGTGTCTTTCATGTGGAGAGTGTGTTCCGTGGCAGTTTTTTTCGAGCTCCGGGCTTCCGATCCACTGACCATTTTTTCGTTTGTGACTACGGTTTCTGCCACTTTTTCGGTCTGTTCACGGGCTTGCCTGCCTTGCTCCTGCACCCGCTCCCGCTGCATCTCCCTATTTTGGGCTTCCTGCTGTTCTGTCTGTATCGGCCGCTTTGCCTGCTCCGGCTGGTTTCCACCTTGCCCCTGTCCTTCGATTTCCCCCACCGTAACCGGTGCAATCGCAGTCACAGGCGCAGGTACTTTCTTCGCACCAGCCGCTCCTGCAAACCGCCCTATGATCTCAAAATTACGTTCCAGGGGAATGCGTATCCCCAGTGTCGGCTCCCAATCCGCTTTTCTGAAAATTCTTTTTTCACAGGAAATGGTTCCCCGTTCTGCCGTCATTTCACATAATAGTTCTTCTCCGCTTTCCCGCTGCAGATACAGCAGCATCTCCTTGCCAGACACGATCCCCTGTCCTCTCAGCTGCACCATCAGAATCTCTTCCTTTTCCCAGCTTTCCAGCTTTGCATACCCGGCTCCCCGGATCCGTTGCCCGTTTTCCTGTAATTCCAAATAGCTGATCTGTTTCCGATATGACATAAAATCCCCCCGTATAAAGTTTCTATCTAACTTTATGCGAGGGGTTGTCCTTAATATTCCTGGCTGTCCAGATATTTCATATAATTTACGACCATCAATGCGATCTTGAAAGTCAGTGCATCATCAAAGCTCCGCAGATCCAGGCCGGTGCTCTTCTGAATCTTCTCAATACGATATACCAGCGTATTACGATGCACGAACAACTGTCTGGAAGTCTCCGACACATTCAGATTGTTTTCGAAGAACTTGTTCAGGGTGTTCAGGGTCTCTTCATCCAGATCCATGGGTACATTGTCACCGAAGATCTCCTCAATAAAGATCTTGCACAGATTCACCGGCAGCTGATAGATCAGACGTCCGATTCCCAACGTGCTGTAGGCGATCACCTTTTTCTCTACGTAGAAGATCTTGCCTACATCCAGTGCCATCTTGGCTTCCTTGTAGGACTTGGATACGTCCTTCAATTCCTGTACCACGGTGCCATATGCCACCTTCACATCCAGAAGAGCCTCCGCATTCATCATGGCTACAATAGTCTCGGCCAGTTCATGCAGTGTCTCAGGTGTGGTGGTGCTCTCAACAGATTTAATCAGGATCAGGCTGGACTCATCCACCGCTGTTACATAATCTCCCGCCTGCGGGGAAAACATGCCCTTCAGCACTTCAGATACAATGCCATCTTTCTCATCCTTGGTCTCAATGAGATATACGGCTCTGGGACAGCTGACTTCCACATGAAGTTTCTTCGCCCGATTGTAAATATCTACCAGCAACAGATTATCCAACAACAGGTTCTGAAAGAAATTATTCCGGTCAAACCGTTCCTTGTAGGCAATGACAAGATTCTGGATCTGACTGACAGCAATCTTACCCACCATATATACGTCATCCGTCATTCCCCGTGCCACCAGTACATATAAAAGATCCCCTTCGTCACGGATCTTCAGAAGGTGATGTACTCCGATCACCTGGCTATCCGCCGGAGAAGCCGCAAAGCCTGTGATCAGATCTGTGGTTATGTCATCCTTTTCCATGGTAGATGCCACTTCGGATCCGTTCAGATCATAGACTCCGAGGTCTACCTTAGTGATTGCTTTTAATTCATCAATGCTTGTCTGTATAATCTGGCCTGTAATCATATTGTCCACGCCTTTCTGTAGCATAATCTATATCGAATTCTTCGCTCTTCGCGTTCTCGATTTCGCAACGTCTCTTCGCATTCCGGACTATTGTCCTCCCTGCTCATATCCATTCGTTCTGTTCATAGGCGAAAAGCTCCACCTGCAAACAGTCTCGCTTTTCATCTATGTCAGAACTATATATACTTAGTATATCTGATTTACTCACCTCGTGCAAGCAAAATGCATAAAAAAGCCCTGTCTGCATTCACAGACAGGACCTTGAAATCTCTTATGAAACTTAAGACTAGTTGGTAATAACCTGCTCGGTCTCTTTGTCGAATACGTGGATCTTCTCAACATCCAGAGCGAACTTAACGGTATCGCCAGGTCTTGCAGTGGTACGAGAATCTACTCTTGCGGTCATAGGGAACTCGTCAAGATCGAAGTACAGATATACTTCTGCACCAAGTAACTCATAAACCTTGATGGTAGAGGTAAATACGCTCTGAGGAGAGGTCTCGATGTACATCTCGGAATCATATACATCCTCAGGACGGATACCGAAGGTAACAACCTTTCCATCGTAACCGCCATCGATCAGCTTCTTGGACTTAGCGGGAGGAAGGGGAATGCTGTGGCCTGCGATTACCAGGTTAGCGATGTCGCCTTCTACCTTAACAGTAGCATCCAGGAAGTTCATCTGCGGAGATCCCATGAATCCTGCTACGAACAGGTTGCAGGGCTTCTCATACAGGTTCTGAGGAGTATCTACCTGCTGGATAACGCCGTCCTTCATAACAACGATTCTGGTACCAAGGGTCATAGCCTCAGTCTGGTCATGTGTAACGTAGATGATGGTGGTGCCCAGTCTCTGATGCAGCTTAGCGATCTCGATACGCATCTGTACACGCAGCTTAGCATCCAGGTTGGACAGAGGCTCATCCATCAGGAATACCTTAGGGTTACGAACGATTGCACGTCCCATAGCAACACGCTGTCTCTGACCACCGGACAGAGCCTTGGGCTTACGATCAAGCAGCGGAGTCAAATCCAGGATCTTAGCTGCTTCCTTAACCATCTTATCGATCTGATCCTTGGGAACTTTTCTCAGCTTCAGACCAAATGCCATGTTGTCGTATACGGACATATGAGGATACAGAGCGTAGTTCTGGAATACCATTGCGATATCTCTATCCTTAGGCTCTACATCGTTAACTACTCTGTCACCGATCTTCAGTTCACCGGAAGAGATATCTTCCAGACCTGCGATCATACGAAGGGTGGTGGACTTACCACATCCGGAAGGACCTACGAAAATGATGAACTCCTGATCTGCGATCTCAAGGTTGAAATCCTTAACAGCTTCGAAACCGTTAGGATATACTTTGCAGACATTCTTTAAAGATAAACTTGCCATTTGAAAATACTCCTTTCATATTTACCAATGTTATTTTCTCTCATTGTGAAACGATATGTCTCGTTTGAATCTGAATTCAGTATAACGAAAATCACGAAAATGTGCCATACCACTATTTCACAAAGATTTTGAATCCTATTGTAAGAATTGCTTATAAAGTTTGTTTTTTTTCGAAATGCTTGTCAGATTGAACAAATCCGCCCGCATTTCTTGGACATATTCCACAAGAATCGCCCTACTTTGTCTCATTTCCCGGCTTTTTATAGAAGCTAAGCTGGTTTTTGCCATGTCTTTTTGACACATACAGCGCATTATCTGCGGCTTTGTACAGTTCCTCGAAAGACTTGCCGTCCCCGGGGAAGACCGCTGCTCCCACGCTGGCCGTTACGGAATATTTTACATATTCTCCCACTTCAAACTGATGGAAGAACTGTTCGATCTTCTTGCCTTCCCGTTCGATCATACTGATCTCGCGGATATCCTTCAGAAACACCATGAACTCATCGCCACCGGTACGACCCACGATATCCGTAGCCCGGAACATGGATTGCAGACGTACTGCCAGGCTGCGGAGCACTTCATCTCCGAAGGCATGTCCCATAGTATCATTGATCTTCTTAAAGTTATCAACATCCAGTACGAACAATACGCCCTGCTTGTCCGGGTACTTTTCCATGTATTCCCGGATCTTACGCTCTGTGGCCATCTTATTGTTCAGATCCGTCAATAGGTCGGTATCTGCTTTATCCTCCAACACCTTACTGTGTTCAGAGGCTTTGATGCGTACCAGAATATTGATTGCGGTGATAATAATAAGCGCTACTGCAATGGAAATACTGATCTTGACGATCAGATTCACAATCGGGCCGCGGAAGGACTGCTGGATTCCAGACAGATAGGATTCATCAATACCGACCACCAGGTTCCACTCGGTACCGCGGATTGGAAAATGACAGACGATCTTGCCTACACCGTCTTCCTTAACATGTAAAATGCCGCTGTTGCCCTTCTGCTGCTGTCTTTCAAACAGGGTCCAGCTTCCCAGGCTTTCCGAAATATCTTTCAGGGAATTCCAGAAATCATTCTGCAAAATAGCCGTTCCGTCAGTGGCACCGTAGCATGCCATAATGGTTCCGTTCCGGTTGACCAGAGAGAAAAATGCCTTGTCACCATATACAGAATTGTCGAAGAATTCCTTCATGTTATCCGGGTTCATATAACTGAGCAGATATCCTGTGACATTTCCGGATATCGCAATCGGACACACATAGATAAAGGCAGTCTGTCCGTTGATCCCATCCGTGCCGGCATAAATATAATGGGCGGAGGTTCCGCTGATGCTGCCATAATAGTTTAACTCTGACATATCGAACTCCCGGCGGTCACTCAGCATTCCTTTTCCGTTCACAGCACAATAAGCAGACATATAGGCGTTGCTGGCTTTTACAATGGTGTCCAGCTTCTCATATACAAAAGCATCACTTCTGTCCGGCCGGCTCGCCATAATGTTTGCCATGGCACTCGTGATATCTCCCAGTGCCCCCAGCTTGTCATCTACTCCCGCGGAATAGTAATAGCCGATCTGCTCTGCCTGATCATCCACCACCGTCTGTATGGCTGAATTCATTTTATTATTAAATTCGTAAATACTCAGAACCAGTGCAACAACCAGCAATGCGCAGGGAAAGACCCACTGGAAAACAATTTCCCAAAATTTTCTCTTTTGCATACTCCGAACACCTCTCGTCTGATGCCCCCGCAGGACATTTTTGTTACTTCACGTCTGTTTTCAGGCTTTCATCCAGTTCATCATGGAATACTCTCTCATCCTCTTCCGGCGAGATTTCCGGTGCAGGCTCCTGTTCTGACAACAACTGATCTTCCAGCTTCTGGAAGAATTTATTGTACAGCATGGCAGAGGCATAAGCCGGCAGCGAAAAACCAAACAGGAAAATAATGGGTATCAGTCTTAAAGATACCAGATAAATAATCAACGGAAAAAATGCCATTACGAACATTACAACGGTCTTGGGCAGCTGTAAAATACTCATGATAAATGCATTTCGAATGGTTCCCATGATTGTATTGTCAAATTTGGCAAGTACCGGAAATACATATAAAGAAGTGCAGATCACCAGCACTCCTGCTGCCATGATCAGTACCACCAACACCTGGCTGAACTGCATTCCGGATTTGGTAATAATGTAGTAATCACCGCCAAGGATCGCCGCTACCAGCATAAGCAGCAACCAGATCAGGGTTGCCTGGCGGAAATTGGTCTTAAAGGATTTAAAAAAGCTTCTTGTAATATAACTCTCCTCGTTACGCACGATCTTCAATGCCACATAATGCATGGAAGTCAGCGCAGCTCCAGCGGTAATGACAGGGATGCAGCAGATCAGTGTCAGAATATTGAGCCACATCAGATCTGCCATTTTGTTCAGTACATTCATTAAAGGGCTATCCAGGTCAAAAATTTTCATTTATATCTTATCCTTTTCTGTTTTATAAAAATTTTTCCATGGGGGTCACACGTATTCCGGAAAATGCTTCCTCTTCATGTACCGCATGAAACCCCAGTTTTCGATAGAACTCTACGGCATACGGAGCTGCTTTCAGCGACATATACCGTTCCCCCGCCTCTTTTTTCAGATATTCGCACATTCTTCCCATCAGACTCCGTCCAACACCTCTGTGATGATATTCTTCGTCCACGAAAAGAAGCGACAAATGATTGTAGTTCCGTACTGAAGCCGCTCCGATGATCCTGGCGCCATCCAAAGCCACCATCATCTGATATCTCCCCTGCCGGAACGACTTATAGAGGTGTTCATCCGTAATAAAATCATAAAAGTTACGGATTCCCTCCTCTGTATAATCCACCGCCTCAAATTTTAAAAATGTCTTCCAGATCATATGCATGGCAGGAATCCAGTCTTTGTCTTCCGCCCATCTGATCTCGTAAGTGCCCGCTGCCGTATCCGACATGATGCACCGCCTCTCTGATCCGAAAGCTTTCCGGTCTTAATCCAGTCCCGGAATCTCCCTGCGGATCCATTGATAGATGTCCTCCATGGCCTGTTCACCGTCTTCCTCATTCAAAAGCTCATGTCTGTCATTCTCGTACAGTTTGACGGTAATATTTTTCACACCAGCCTTCTTCAGAGAATCACATGCCTTCCGGACACCCTTACCGTAATCTCCCACTGGGTCCTCGGCACCGGATACCATAAGGATTGGCAGGTTCTGCGGTACCTTCTCCAGATTCTCCTGCTTCTGCAGTCTGCGGATCAGTTCAAACAGCGTCTGGAACCCGTTCACAGTGAAGGTAAATCCACACAGCTCATCCGCTATATAGCGGTCCACATTCTCCGGATTCCGGCTCAGCCAGTCACTTGCGGTTCTGGGTACATCGATCCGCTTGTTGTAGTTCCCGAATGCAGCCTTATCAATAAAATGACTGACATGCCTGGAACCACAGAACAGCTTCTGTATGCCTGCCATGGCTTTGGAACAAAGGATCAATCCCCCGGACTGCATTCCCGTTCCGACAATTACCGCCCCGTCGACTCCCTTACCGTAACGACACAGATAATTCCTCGTAATAAAGGAACCCATACTGTGTCCCAAAATAACATAGGGCACCTCCGGATAGCTTTCCTCTGTGATCTTCTTCAGCCGATGTACATCCCTTACCACTACCGTTGCCGGATCCTGTTCGCAGAAGTAACCGTAAGTGCCGCCTTCCGCCACAGATTTTCCATGTCCGAGATGGTCTTCTCCGGTAACAAGGATTCCTCTGGCAGTCAGAAATTCAGCCAGGTTCTCATAACGCTCCACATACTCTGCCATTCCGTGCACTACCTGCACAATGCCTTTTACATTGCCGTCATCGGGAGTATATCTCACTGCATGGATACGGCTTTCGCCGTCCCGGGAATCAAAGTAAAATTCTTCCTTAATCATAAGACCTCCTTGGTTACGGAAAAATCATAGGACGCACAAAACAAATGTCAATTTTACAGCATCTGCTTTGGCGTCCTATTCATTATATATCATTTCTTATAAAATTTTAAGCCCTATATTGCTTTTTTTGTAAAATAGTAACAGTTCATCCCGCCTCATTCGTAAAGTTGCGTTGTCATATACTATTTAACAGATCTCTGCTCCGGCAGGCATATTCTTCTCCGGGGTGACCAGAGCCAGATTGCCTTCCGCGTCTTCTGCGCACAGGATCATGCCCTCGGACATTACTCCTGCCAGTTTCGCAGGCTTCAGGTTCACCAGTACCATAACCTTCTTGCCCACCATTTCCTCCGGGCTGTAATGTGCTTTGATGCCAGAGACGATCTGACGTACCTGGCTGCCGATCTTCACCTGGCTGCACAGCAGCTTCTTGGACTTGGGCACTGCCTCACAGGAAATGATCTCACCTACCTGGAACTGCATTTTTGCGAAGTCGTCATATTCGATCTCTGTCTTGGGCTCAATATCGATGGCTTCCTGCTCTGCCTTTTCTGCCTCGGCATTTGCCTCTTCCGCTTCATGCTCCGCTGCTGCCTTGATCATGGCTTCTTCCAGCTCTGCCTCTTTTTTTGCTACATCCTTCATATCCAGACGGGCGAAGAGGATCTCAGGCTGATCTGTCACCCTGTTGCCGCTCTCATACAGGCCGAACTGCTCTAACTGATCAAAGTCACGCAGGGAGGTATTCAGCTGTTTTGCGATCTTCTCTGCGGTTTCGGGCATATAAGGCTCTAACAGGGATGCGCCAATGATAATACCTTCCACCAGATTGTACAGAACGGTAGCCAGACGATCTGCCTTGGCTTCGTCCTTGGCCAGTACCCAGGGTTCGGTCTCATCGATGTATTTATTACAGCGTTTGAAGATGCCGAAGATCTCGGTCAGGGCATCTGCTACTCGCAGTTCTTCCATTTTGGCTACTACTTTTGCATAAGTGCCGGTCACAGTCTGTTTCAGATCGGCATCCACTGCTGCATCGTTCTCGGTCAGCTGTACATTCCTATTCTCTACTACACCACCAAAATACTTGTTGCTCATGGAAATGGTACGGTTCACCAGGTTGCCCAGGGTGTTGGCCAGATCGGAATTGGTACGCTCTGCTACCAGTTCCCAGGTCAGATTACCGTCATTTTCAAAAGGCATCTCATGCAGTACATAGTAACGTACTGCATCTACGCCGAAATAATCTACCAGATCATCCGCATAGACCACATTTCCCTTGGATTTGCTCATCTTGCCACCGCCCATAAGAAGCCAGGGATGTCCGAATACCTGCTTCGGCAGGGGCTCACCCAGTGCCATCAGGAAAATAGGCCAGTAGATCGTATGGAACCGGATGATATCCTTACCGATCAGATGCAGGTCTGCGGGCCACAGTTTCTTGTACTGCTCGGTGCTGTTGCCATCTGCATCGTAGCCGATACCGGTGATGTAGTTGGTCAGTGCATCCAGCCATACATAAACGACATGTTTCGGATCAAAATCTACCGGAATGCCCCATTTAAAGGAAGTACGGGATACGCACAGATCCTGCAGTCCCGGAAGCAGGAAGTTGTTCATCATCTCATTTTTACGGGAAACCGGCTGGATGAACTCCGGGTGCTCATTGATATAATCGATGAGTCTCTGCGCATATTTGCTCATACGGAAGAAATACGCCTCTTCCTTCGCCGGCTGTACCGGGCGTCCGCAGTCCGGACATTTGCCGTCTACGACCTGGGACTGGGTCCAGAAGGACTCGCACGGGGTACAGTAAAGTCCCTCGTAGCAGCTCTTGTAAATATCGCCCTGATCATAGAGCTTCTTGAAAATCTTCTTTACCTGTGCCTCATGATCCTCGTCGGTGGTGCGGATAAATTTGTCGTAGGATGTATTCATCAGATCCCAGATCGTCTTGATCTCACCCGCCACGTTATCGACAAACTGCTTCGGCGTGATGCCAGCCTCATCTGCCTTTAACTCGATCTTCTGACCATGCTCATCGGTGCCCGTCTGGAAACGTACATCGTAGCCCTGCGCTCTCTTGTAGCGCGCAATGCTGTCCGCCAGCACGATCTCATAGGTATTTCCGATATGCGGTTTGCCCGATGTATAGGCAATCGCAGTTGTTATATAGTAAGGTTTCTTACAGTTCTGACACATTTATCATGCCCTCCTTATTAAAATTGCGCTTTAAATTGTGTTCTTCACAAAAAAAGCCTCTAACCGCCCATGGTTTTCCATCTGCGATTAAAGGCAAGCCACCTTCTTTTCTCTGCCTTTTCTTCATATATAAATATATAGATTAAGTCTATCTGTTTTGCATCCCTTTGTCAAGTATGGTATACTTGCAGACATATATATTTGTTTTGGAGGTATTATATTATGCAGAAACGCTTTTCCTTCCCGCCCCTGCCGCGCACAGCGCTCGCGATCGCTGCAGCTGCTGCCCTGGCGCTCTCCGGATGCGCTGGTTCTTCCGGCTCAGGGACCCCCGCCGAATCCTACACCGCTTCCGGGCAGACTGGTTCTCCTTCCAATGCATCGTCCGATGCTGCCAGCGAACAGGCGCGTTTTGATGCGTTTCTGGCACACCAGTTTCAGGAAAGCGTGCAGGACGATCCGCTCTCCCTTCATTTTCTTGTCCGGAATCCGGAAAATTACGGTATTACCGAACCGG
>ENA-ORTS01001069-ORTS01001069.1-human-gut-metagenome-genome-assembly--contig:-NODE-1069-length-20003-cov-6.626028_pt1 | contig 20003 bp, 22 predicted proteins | sample MGYA00241911_ERZ509186 | MGnify/ENA primary metagenome ERZ509186 (study PRJEB26280, sample SAMEA2338852) | human gut metagenome | biome: human gut; feature: human-associated habitat; material: faeces...
CACCGGCGAGCACGCGGGCGCTGCGGTCGCGCGCCTGGATGTTCTCGGCGACGAAGGAGGAGACCTTGAGGTGCGTTTCGCTGCCCGTGCCGAGGTTGACCATCGGCGTCTCTTCGAGCTGCTTTATCGTGTGGTCGACCGACTCCTGGATCGGGATGATCATGTACTGGCAGCCGAGGTTGTTGGCGAGCTCCTGCGAGAGCCCCTTCGTCGTTGCGGAGTTGAAGACGCTCGGCATGTTGACGAGCAGCAGGTTCTCCGGGCCGACGACCTTCGCGTAGAGCGCGGCGGCGACGGCCGAGTCGATGCCGCCCGAGATGCCGATGACGATTTTCTTCATGTGGATGTTCTCGAGAAAGCGGCGGATGCCGTAGTGGAGCGCGCGGTAGATGTGCGCGATGTCTTTTTCTTCGCTCTCCGGCTCGGCTGCCATGTCCTTCATCTCAGCGAGCGGCAGGACCGTGAGCGCCTCCTCGTACTCCGGCAGCGTGCGCACGACATCGCCCTTCTCGTTGTAGGCCGTGCTCGAGCCGTCGAAGGTGTAGACCGTCTTGCCGTTGTTCTGCAGGCCGATGCAGTTGACGTAGAAGAGCGGCACGCCAGCCTCTCTTGCCTGGCGGCCGAAGACGCGGTTGCGCTTGTCGTTCTTGCCGAGCGTGTACGGCGAGGCCGAGATGTTGACGTAGAAGTCGAGGTGTTCCTTTTCGAGGAGCTCGAACGGCGCAAACTCGTAGTCGTCGCTCCAGCCGTCCTCGCAGAGCAGGCAGCCCGCGCGGTAGCGCTGGCCGCGGATCTTGAGCGTGACGGGGGAGAGGAGCTTCGAGGGCGTCGTGCCGAGCTCGCGCGCGAGCTTCTGCAGGCTGAAGAAGTGGCGCGTGTCGTCGAACTCGCGGTAGTTCGGCATCAGCGTCTTGATCGTGTACGGGTACGGCATGTTGTCCGGCTGGACGAGTTCGCCGTCGCGCGCGATGAAGAAGGCGTTGTACTTGCGCACGCGGCCGTCGTTGTTCTTCTTCTGCCAGTCGATGGCGACGTTGCCGAACATGACCGTGATATCCTTCGACGCCGCGATGATGTCGCGGCCGTAGCTCTCGCAGTCGCGCAGGAAGGCGCTCTGCTCCCAGGTGTCGCCGAGGAAGTAGCCCGGCACGGCCATCTCCGGGAAGATGACGACATCGGCGCCTTTTGCGCGCGCCTCCTCGATGAAGCGCAGGATCGTGGCGGTGTTCACGTCTGGATGGCCGGGGACGACCTCCATCTGAGCCATGGCAATTTTCAACAACTTCAACATCCTTTCCTGTTACAAAAAGAGAAAGAAAACATCCGATTATCAACTATAATGTAACGGCAACGTCATGGCCGTATCCCGGGTGCTGACATTTTGCAGATTTCTATAGGATTCCCGGGGATTCTATGGTATAATGACAGTTGTCTGGTTGCGCGGGGCGCTCTGCCCTTGCAGCCCGCTATCATTTTAGCATAGTTTGGTTCATTTATAAATGAAGAAAGAGGCGATTGTTTTGAAATACAGCAGCACCAGAGGAAATGCCGAGCAGCTCGACTCCGCGCAGGCCATCATCCGCGGCCTGGCAGCAGACGGCGGACTCTTCGTGCCGGATGCCATGCCAAAGGTCGACATGGCCTTCATCGAGGGGCTCAAGACCCTGTCTTATGAGGAGCGCGCCGAGAAAGTGCTCGGGCTCTTCCTGACGGACTACACGGCAGAGGAGCTTTCTGGCTGCGTCACGCGCGCCTATGGAAGCGGCCGCTTCGATACGGCAAAGCGCGCGCCCGTCAAGGCGGTGGGCGACAAGAGCGTCCTCGAGCTCTGGCACGGCCCGACGAGTGCCTTCAAGGACATGGCGCTGCAGCTCCTGCCGCAGCTCATGAGCACGGCGCTCAAGAAGACGGGCGAGAAGGATGAGGTGCTGATTCTCGTCGCGACCTCTGGTGACACGGGCAAGGCAGCGCTTGAGGGCTTCCGCGATGTGCCGCAGATCCGCATCATGGTCTTCTACCCGCAGGGCGGCGTCAGCTGCATCCAGCAGCTGCAGATGCTCACGCAGGAGGGGAAGAACGTCAACGTCACGGCCGTCACGGGCAACTTTGACGACGCACAGAGCGGCGTCAAGAAGATCTTCGGCGACAAGGCATTCAATGAAGCGCTCGCCGAGAAGGGCATCCGCCTCTCGTCGGCCAACTCCATCAACTGGGGCCGCCTCGTGCCGCAGATCGTCTACTACTTCAGCGCCTACGCCGACCTCCTCTCTGCCGGCACGATCGAGCCGGGCGAGGCCATCGACTTCACCGTGCCGACGGGCAACTTCGGCGACATCCTCGCGGGCTTCTACGCGAAGTGCATGGGCCTGCCGGTGCACAAGCTCGTCTGCGCTTCGAACGCCAACAACGTCCTGACGGACTTCCTGCGCACGGGCGTCTACGACCGCCAGCGCGACTTCTTCAAGACGATCTCGCCGTCGATGGACATCCTGATCTCGAGCAACCTCGAGCGCCTGCTCTACCACATGGCGGAGGACAAGGCGAAGGTCGCCTCCTGGATGCAGCAGCTCCAGCAGGAGGGCCGCTATGACATCGGCAGCGAGCTGCTCGCGAAGATCCAGCAGACCTTCTGGGCGGACTGGACCGCGGATGCGGACACGGAAGCGTGCATTGCCGACGTCTACGAGAAGGACCATTATGTCGCTGACCCGCACACGGCCGTCGCCTGGAGCGTCGCCGAGAAGTACCAGCAGGCGACGGGCGATGCGCATCACATGGTCGTCGTCTCGACGGCCAGCCCCTACAAGTTCAACGGCAGCGTACTCGATGCCCTCGGCGTCAAGACGGCAGGCGTCGATGAGTTCACCCTGCTCGACGAGCTGCAGGCGAAGAACAGCGACCCCATCCCCGAGGGCCTCGCGTCGCTCCGCCGCAAGGAAGTGCGCCACGACGGCGTCTGCGCGCCCGCCTCGATGGAGGAGGCCGTCATGGCCTTCGCCACCGCAGATTCTTTGAAAAAATAACGAAAACCATGAGAGAAACGACACGCATTTTCCGCGTCGTTTCTCTTATTTTTATGGAAGTGAATGAGAACAAGAAGAATAAATAAAACGTTAAAAAAAGTGCAAATAAATATTTGACATTTATGGATGAATAAGTTAATATAATACCTGTGATGAGGAGCTCACCGGAAAGTGAACAGCAGATCATCGAGGATGCAGACCATTGCATCGCGATTGTAAGGCTGCGTCGAGTGAGATGCCTCAGAGGTTTACCAGGACCAAAAATTATGAAAGAGGTTGAATGCAAATGGCAAACATCGATCTTAGTCAGTATGGTATCACGGGTACGACGGAAATCATCTACAATCCTTCCTACAAGACGCTGTTCGAGGAAGAGACGAAGGAAGGCCTGACGGGCTACGAGAAGGGTCAGGTTTCCGAACTCGGCGCTGTTGATGTCAAGACGGGCATCTTCACGGGCCGTTCGCCTAAAGATAAATTCATCGTTGACGACGAGACGTCGCACGACACGGTTTGGTGGGATTCTGAGGCTTATCACAACGATAACCACAAGGCATCCAAGGAAGCTTGGGCTGCTGTAAAGGATATCGCCAAGAAAGAGCTCTCCAACAAGCGCCTCTTCGTCGTCGATGGCTTCTGCGGTGCAAATAAGAACACGCGCATGGCTGTCCGCTTCATCGTTGAAGTTGCTTGGCAGGCACATTTCGTCCGCAACATGTTCATCAAACCGACCCCGGAAGAGGAAGCAAACTTCAAGCCGGACTTCGTTGTCTTCAACGCATCCAAGGCGAAAGTCGAGAACTACAAAGAGCTCGGCCTGCATTCCGACACGGCTGTCGTCTTCAACCTCACGGAGCGCCAGCAGGTCATCATCAACACCTGGTACGGCGGCGAGATGAAGAAGGGCATGTTCTCCATGATGAACTACTTCCTGCCGCTCAAGGGCATCGCTGCCATGCACTGCTCCGCCAACACGGATAAGCAGGGCAAGAACACGGCTATCTTCTTCGGCCTCTCCGGCACGGGCAAGACGACGCTGTCGACGGATCCGAAGCGCCTGCTGATCGGCGATGATGAGCACGGCTGGGATGATGACGGTATCTTCAACTTCGAGGGTGGCTGCTACGCAAAGGTCATCAACCTCGATCAGGAATCCGAGCCGGACATCTTCGGTGCCATCAAGCGCAACGCTCTGCTCGAGAACGTTGTCCTCGACGAGAACGGCAAGATCGACTTCGCCGACAAGTCCATCACGGAGAATACGCGTGTATCCTATCCGATCGACCACATCAAGAGCACGGTCAAAGACTTCGTCAACGACCGCAGCGCTGCTCCGGCAGCCAAGAGCGTCATCTTCCTCGCAGCTGATGCCTTCGGTGTTCTGCCGCCGGTTTCCATCCTGACGCCGGAACAGATGCAGTACTACTTCCTCTCCGGCTTCACGTCCAAGCTGGCTGGCACGGAGCGCGGCATCACGGAGCCGACTCCGACGTTCTCCGCTTGCTTCGGCCAGGCATTCCTCGAGCTGCCGCCGACGAAATACGCGCATGAGCTCGTAAAGCGCGTCAAGGCTAACGGCACGAAGGCATACCTCGTCAACACGGGCTGGAACGGCTATGGCAAGCGCATCTCCATCAAGGATACGCGCGGCATCATCGACGCCATCCACAGCGGTGCCATCAACGAAGCTCCGACGAAGAAGATCCCGTACTTCGGTCTCGAGATCCCGACGAAGCTCGAAGGCGTTGCTACGGAAGTCCTCGATCCGAAGGATACCTACAAAGATCCGTCCAAATCCAAGTGGGATTACAAAGATGAGTCCGAGTGGGATACGAGAGCAAAGAAGCTCGCTCAGATGTTCATCGACAACTTCGCAAAGAAGTATGCAGACACCGAGATTGGCAAAGGCCTCGTCGCAGCTGGCCCGCAGCTCTGATTCGCTCGTCGCACATCAAGCCGCATAGTAATATAGAAGGAAGAGTCTCATGGAGGCTCTTCCTTTTTGTGTTCGGTTTGTGTCCTGCGCCGCCGCGGCTCTCGTGCGGGGGGAGTGCGGGGTAGGTAGATAGAGGATTGACAGGCGTGCTAGAATGAGGGAAAGATCACCGATAGAAAGGATTCAATGCTGCTCATGAAGATCCAAGACTCAGTCCAGTACCTCAAGGGCGTCGGCCCCAAGAAGAAAGCGGAGCTGGCGCGCCTCGGCATCGCGCGGGTCTACGACCTCCTGACGTACTTCCCGCGCACCTACGAGGACCAGAGCGTCCTGACGCGCATCGCCGACCTGCAGCCGGGCACGGTCGCGACAGTCGCGGGGACCATCGTCAACCTGCAGGAGCAGACGGGGCGGCGCGGCCTGACCATCCTGACGGCCTACCTCAATGACGGCACGGGAATCCTGCAGGTCACCTGGTTCAACCAGAAGTACCTCAAGAAGACGCTCAAGGCGGGCCGCCGCGTCTTCGTCAGCGGCAAGGCCGCCTATGCCTACGGCGGCCGCGGCCAGTTCGCCATGAGCCAGCTGCGCAGCTTCCAGGTCCTGGAGCCAGGGGAGCAGGCAGCGGGCCTCTGCGGCATCTTGCCCGTCTACGCGGCCACCGAGCACCTAAACCAGAAGTTCTTCCGCACGCTCATCGCGGAGGCGCTGGAGGCAGTAGGAGATCTTCCCGAGCTCATCCCTGCGCGCATCCTGGCAGCGCATCATCTCATGGGGCGCAGGGAGGCCCTGTACGCCGCCCACTTCCCGAAGGATGGGGCAGAACTCAAGCGGGCGCGCTACCGGCTGGCCTTCTCGGAGCTCTACCTGATTCAGTGCGGACTGCTGCTCTTAAAGAAGCAGTCGCAGGAGACGAAGCGCGGCATCCGCCATCAGCCAAGCGGCAAACTCGTCAAGGCTGTTCTTGCGGGACTGCCCTTTACGCTGACGCACGACCAGCAGCAGGCGTGGCAGGAGATCTGCCGCGACATGGAGCGGACGGTGCCGATGCACCGCCTTGTGCAGGGCGACGTCGGCTCGGGCAAGACGGTCATCGCCATGCTCGCGCTCGTCAAGACCGTCGAGAATGGCCGGCAGGGGGCCATGATGGCGCCGACGGAGATCCTCGCCGCCCAGCACTATGAGAACCTCTCGTCAAAGCTCGCGCCGCTCGGCATCCGCGTCGGCTATCTCTCGGGCCACCTGACGCCCAAGAAGCGGCGCGCGATGCATGAGGCCATTGCGCGCCACGAGGTCGACATCGTCATCGGCACGCACGCGCTGATCCAGGATGATGTGCACTTCGCGCATCTCGGCCTCGTCATCACGGACGAGCAGCACCGCTTCGGCATCGCGCAGCGCGCGGCGCTCGAGAAGAAGGGCGCGCATGTACCCGACGTGCTCGTCATGACGGCGACGCCGATCCCGCGCACGATGACCCTGACCGTCTACGGCGACCTCGACGTCTCGTTGATCCGCGAGCTGCCGCCGGGCCGCCAGCCCATCAGCACCTTCGTGCGCCGCCCGGACCGCCGCCCGCTCATCTACCAGTACGTGCGCAGCCAGATCGAGGCGGGCCGCCAGGCCTACGTCGTCTGCCCGCTCATCGAGATGAATGAGGAGAGCGACCTGCCGTCAGCCGAGGAGGTCTACGACGAGCTGCGCTTCGGCATCTTTAGCGGCATCCCGTGCGGCCTCGTCCATGGCAGACTCGCGCCCGCCGAGAAGGAGCGCGTCATGCAGGACTTCTACGCCGACAGGATAAAACTCCTCGTTTCGACGACCGTCATCGAAGTCGGCGTCAACGTGCCGAATGCCAGCATCATGGTCATCGAGCACGCCGAGCGCTTCGGCCTCGCCCAGCTCCACCAGCTGCGCGGCCGCATCGGCCGCGGCTCCTACGCCTCGTACTGCATCCTCGTCTCGGAGGGCAAGACGGAGAACGCGCGCGAGCGCCTGAAGATCATGGCAGAAACCTCCGACGGCTTCAAGCTCGCCGAGGAGGACCTGCGTCTGCGCGGCCCGGGCCAGTTCTTCGGCTCGATGCAGCATGGCCTGCCCGACCTCAAGATCGCGCGCGTGCCGGAAGACCTCGCCATCCTCCTCGACGCCCACAAGGCCGCTGAGGCGACGCTCCTGAGCCAGGGCGACCTCGACTTCATCCGGCCCATCCTCGCGCTGCAGTACAAGGAGAGATTCGCGCACATCATGGAGAATTGACAGGCGCAAAGCGCCGCAGACGTGAAAATATCGGTGGAAAGTCGTCTTTTTCGACGAGACGTCTTGACACAAATGGTGGACATGCTATACAATAGCAATATCTTTTGACGCTAACAGGAGGCGCATACTTTTGACTACGGTAATCGTAAACGGTGCCTGCGGCCGCATGGGCCAGGCAGTCTTAAAAGCGGTACAGGAAGCGGACGGGCTCGAGCTCGTCGGCGCAGTGGACATCAAGGGCGGTGCGGACACGGGCTCGCTCGTCGGCCTGCCGGCAAACGGCATCCTCGTCGAGACAGACCTCGAGGCACTGCTCGCGCGCAAGAAGCCAGAGGTCATGGTCGACTTCACGCGCCCGGACGTCGTCTTCGGCAATGTCATGACGGCGCTTGCACACAAGACCTCGCCGGTCGTCGGCACGACGGGCCTCTCGGACGAGCAGAAGGCAGAGATCGCCAAGGCCGCCGAGGCGAATGATACGCCGGCCTTCATCGCGCCGAACTTCGCCATCGGCGCCGTGCTCCTGATGGTCATGTCGCGCCAGGCAGCCAAGTACATGCCGGATGTCGAGATCATCGAGCTGCACCACGACAAGAAGCTCGACGCACCGTCCGGCACGGCCATCCAGACGGCGGCCATGATCGCGGAAGTCCGCAAGGCCCACAAGCAGGGCAACCCCGATGAGTTCGAGAAGCTCGAGGGCGCGCGCGGCGCCGACTACGAGGGCATGCACATCCACAGCGTGCGCCTGCCGGGCTATGTCGCGCATCAGGAAGTCATCTTCGGCGGCCTCGGCCAGACGCTGACCATCCGCCACGATTCGATGAACCGCGAGTCCTTCATGCCGGGCGTCGTGCTCGCCGCCAAGAAGGTCCGCAGCCTCAAGGGCCTGACGGTCGGCCTCGACAAGCTGCTCGACTGATACAACCTTTGTTTTCCTTATCTATAACATAAACAACTGCATTGCAGAAAGGAACGATGGACATGAAGAAGTACAATGTAGCAATCCTTGGCGCAACGGGCGCCGTCGGCCAGGAATTCCTCAACCTCATCGAGGAGCGCAATTTCCCCTTTGCCAACCTCAAGATGCTCGCTTCGAAGCGCAGCGCTGGCAAGAAGATCCAGTTCATGGGCAAGGAGTACACGGTTGAGGAGACGACGGACGAGTCCTTCAAGGACGTCGAGATCGCTCTGTTCGCCGGCGGTGCTGCCAGCAAGCAGTTCGCTCCGGCAGCCGTCAAGGCCGGTGCCGTCGTCATCGACAACTCGAGCGCCTTCCGCATGGATCCGGAAGTCCCGCTCGTCGTTCCGGAGGTCAACCCGCAGGCCATCGCCCGCCACAAGGGCATCATCGCCAACCCGAACTGCTCGACGATCATCATGATGATGGCCCTCAAGCCGCTCTACGACCTCTCGAAGATCAAGCGCATCGTCGTCTCGACGTACCAGGCTGTCTCGGGCGGCGGCAAGGAAGCCATGGCCGAGCTCGAGCAGCAGGTCGATGACATCGTCGCCGGCCGCGAGCCGAAGGCGAACATCCTGCCGGGCGCGAAGTTCCCGAAGCACTACCAGATTGCCTTCAACCTCATCCCGCAGATCGACGTCTTCTACGACAACCTCTACACGAAAGAGGAGATGAAGATGGTCAACGAGACGAAGAAGATCCTCGAGGATGACAGCCTGCGCATCACGGCCACGACGGTCCGCGTGCCGGTCTACCGCAGCCATGCCGAGTCCGTCAACATCGAGTTCGAGGACGAGGTCAGCGTCGAGGCAGCCCGCAAGGCCATCGATGCCTTCCCGGGTGCCATCGTCCGCGACAACCCGGCTGAGCAGATCTACCCGATGCCGCTCTTCACGTCCGGCAAGAACGACGTCGAAGTCGGCCGCATCCGCAAGGATGAGTCCATCGAGCACGGCCTGAACCTCTGGGTCTGCGGCGACCAGATCCGCAAGGGCGCTGCGCTCAACGCCCTGCAGATTGCCGAGTACATGATCAAGAACGACATGATCTGAAGCTGAACCAAGATAAAGAGAACCGCCCTTCGGGGCGGTTTTTCATGCATGCATCCGATTGAGAAAGTGAGAAGAAGAATATGAAGTCTTACTCGTTTACTCCGCAGGGCGTCTGCGCCAAGCGGATCACCTTTGCCATCGGCGACGACGGCAAGCTCCACGACGTGCACTTCGTCGGCGGCTGCCCGGGCAACCTCTCCGCCATCAGCAAGCTGCTCGAAGGCGCTGACCCCAAGGACACGGCAGCCCTCCTCCAGGGCAACGACTGCCGCGGCCGCGGCACCTCGTGCGCCGACCAGCTCGCCATCGCGCTGAACGGAGCCTTAGGCAAGCAGTGAGGCAGGCGACAACAGCAGATTGATAGGGGGAGCCCTTGATACAGCAGAAAGCACAGACGATGCGCAAGTGATCGTCTGTGCTTTTTCTGCTGCCTGTGCATGGCCTGGGTGTTCCTGGATGTTCTAGGTAATCTGGATCCTTTAGAGGGGGATGGTCAACGCGAGGGCGCGGTGAGGCGGCTCGTCCCCTTGCGGGCCCCGCATTCACCGCAGTAGTTGTGCGTCTCGTTCCGCGTGCCGCAGACCTGGCAGACCCAGGGGCTGTAAGACGGGACGTAGAGGTCGCCTGTCACGCTGTCTGCCTTTTTGTCCGGCATGCTTTCCTCCGGCGGGACGATCGCGCCCGGCCGCGGCTTGCCACAGTACTTGCAGCTCGCGTTCTTGTCGAGCAGCATCTGGCCGCAGTGCGGGCAGACCCAGTGGCTGATCTCCAGCGTGAAGACGCCGCCTGCGCGGACGGTGAGCTTCCGGCTGCCGTCCCGGAAGATGAAATCGCTGTAGTAGTTCTGGCGCCAGCTCACCTCGTAGTGGTTGCCGGGCACTTGCGCAGCAGCTTCTGCACGGATTCGCCGTCGAGCTTGCCGATCAGGTAGTCGGGAAACCGCGGGTCGTCCTCGGCAAAGCACACGTAATAGTCGTAAGGCCCTTCCTGCACGAGTGTGTACTTGTTAGAGCTGCCCGCCCGCCGCATCATGTAGTCGTAATCCTCCCACTCTTCCCGGGTGGGATTCTTGTCAAACGGGTAGATCGCAGTGACCGTCAACGGCTTGTACATGTAGAGCATCTCCCTTGGTAGGTTTCTTACCGTTAGATTTCGATGCAGCATCGTGAAATCCTGCCATGCTCATACAGATGAGATGGATATTAGAATAAATCACTGTGACTTCCCGTACGGGTCAGCGTCAACGTTAGAATGTCAGTTTCGACTTTGTAAATCAGCAACCAATCCGGCAGAATATGACATTCACGGAAACCGGCGTAGTTTCCCGACAGGGCATGATCCCGATACTTGGCAGGAAGCAATTGCTCCATCACAAGACAGTCAAGTACTTCCTGAAAAAGCTCCGGGGTATGCCCAGGCTGCTTGATTACCCGCTTGTAATCCTTGCGGAATTGTTTGCGGAAGCGGATCTTAAGCATTCAGGGCCTCCATGACATCTTCAACAGAATCATAAGTCTTGCTGAGATTGCGATGATGATTTACATCGTCAACAGCTCTTAAGGTCTCTAGCTCATTAGGAGAAATACGCAAATCGAACGGGATACCGCCATAGCGGACAACGGTGCGCAGGAACATATTGATTGCTGTAGAAGTCGGGATACCCAGATTCGCAAAAATAGTTTCTGCCTGATGCTTCAAATCTGCATCGACACGAAGATTCAGCGTTTTTGTATCAGCCATAAGAATCAACTCCTTTTATTGATATTATAAAGCTAAATGAGGAAAATGTAAAGTAATTTACTTTACAACATAAGATGTATTGACGTCGTCTGTGCTTTTGTTCAGTCAACTATTGCTTTTTGGGGAAGGCGATTGTCAGCCCTTTGTCTGTGGCAGGAGCTTGCCGCCGCCGGGCAGGTCGATGGTCCTGCCAGCAAGGGCGCTGTTCTGGCTTGCATCGTAGTAGATGTTATGGCCGTTGCTCTTGATGTTGGCAAAGGAGGCATCCTTGTCGCTGATGGAAGTCACATAGGAATTCGCTGTGAGCTCCCAGCTGCTCGATCGGTCGAGCGCGATGGAGGCACTGTCGGCTTGATTGTCTTCGTTCAGTGAGCCGCGCCAACTGCTGCCGTCGGTGAGCGCGAGCTTGACCTTGCTGATGTTGTTTGCGAGTATCTTGCCTGTGAGCGCCTTCCGTCGTGATGTCAACATGGTCGGCCTCAATTGTGCCATCGTACGTCGCATCGAGTCCGCGCGACGAATTGTTCTTCGTGTGGATTGTCAGGTTACTGGCCTTGATGTGGCTCTTGTAGCTAGAGTCCGACTCCATTGCCGTTAAATCGCACTTAGCAGCTTAGAGTGCGATTGCAATAAGGGTATTTGATGATTCTGGCTTTTGATGCAGCATCGTGAAATCCTGCTATGCGGTTCGCCCCGTTTGGCTTGTCTTACTTACTGCCAGTAGAGTATAATAAAGGTAAACAGAAAGCATTGCTGAAGCCGTAGAAACGGCCAAGGAAATGAAGGTGGAATACATGATATTTTACATGGAATTGTGCCGCCGTGAAGAAAAAGGCCGCGAAGAAGGCCGTGAAGAAGGAAAAGCTGAAGGCCGCTGGGGAATCTTGACAGAACTGGTGCGTGACGGCATCATCACGGTGAAAGAAGCGGCAAAGCGGGCGGGCATGACGGAAGAGGCATTCCGCAAGCTGGCCATGCATTGATGGACGCTATTGCATATCTCGGTGTCTGCCAGACCCCGAAGTCGCCGCGCAGAATCCGGGCTACTGAGGCGCTAAGACAGGGCTGCTTTCAGGAAAACTATAGGATTGAGGCGTATCATAGTCATCAAAGCCAAGATGTGGTAAGATAGAAGCAAGTGAGCGGGGATTCCCGCGTGAGTGCTTTGGAGGTATGCAATATGGCCAACAACGAAGAAACCATGATGTTCCGGTTTGGGAACGATGAGAATAAGGCGGAGAAGATCATCCGCTCGGTCTGCGCGGCGATGGAGGAGAAGGGGTACAACCCGATCAACCAGCTCGTCGGCTATCTGCTCTCGGGCGATCCGGCGTATGTGACGAGCCACAATGATGCGCGCAGCAAGATCCGCACGCTCGAGCGCGATGAGCTCTTAGAGGAGCTTGTGCGCTCGTATCTGGAAAAGGGCGGCAAGAGATGAAGCGATACATGTCACTCGATATCGGCGACCGCACGATCGGCATCGCGGTCAGCGACCTTCTGGGCCTGACGGCGCAGGGCGTCGAGACGATCCGCCGCAAGTCGCTCGCAGATGACCTCAAGCGCCTCGGCGAGCTCATGGAAGTGTACGAGACGAAGTCGCTCGTCTCGGGGCTCCCCAAGAACATGGACGGCACGGAGGGCGACCGCTGCGCCATCGTCAAGGAGTTCATGGCAGAGGTCAAGAAGGCGTATCCTGAGGTGGAGGTCTTCTTCTGGGACGAGCGTCTCTCGACGGTCGCGGCGACGCGCTCGCTCATCGAGGCCGATGTCTCGCGCCGCAAGCGCAAGAAGGTCATCGACAAGATGGCGGCTGTCTTCATCCTGCAGGGCTTTTTGGACAGCAAGCGTTGACAAGCCTTCCCGCGATACGATAAAATGAAACCAGTAAAATCGAGATTTTGGCACGACCAGAAAGAAGAGGTGGGTCCTATGGCAGAGGATATGATGAATGAGGACGACATCGTTGTCGTCATGACGGACGAGGCGGGCAATGAGTACTATTACCGCGAAGAGATGATCATCCCGGTAGAGGATGAGAAATACGCGCTGCTCGTCGGCATCCACGATGAGGATGAGGAGCACGCCCACACCTGCGGCTGCGGCTGCGAGGACGATGACGAGGACGTCATCATCGCGAAGATCGTCACGAACGAGGACGGAGAGGATGAGTACGTCGAGCCGACGGACGAGGAGTTCGAGGCGGTCCAGCAGGCCTACAACGCGCTGGTCGACGAAGCCGAAAAGGACTGAATGACGAAATGATTGGCTGCTATCCATCTGGATGGCGGCTTTTTCATGTACGGAGAACGATTTATGCATGGGAATAAGAAAGAGCGCGCGCCGAAGCAGGCGCCGCAGCCCGCTGAGACGGTGAAGCAACAGGAGAACGCAGCTGTGCCAGAAAGCAAGCCGCAGGATGTTTCGGCGCCGAAGACGTTGCCGGAAAGAGAAGAGGCTCCCTCTGTAAACGATGGCACTGAAGATAATGGCGCTGCAGGAGCCGCAGAGTCCGCGAAGGATAAAGCAGCAGAGGACGCGGAACAGCCAGATGGCCCAGATGCCTCAAAAGAAGCAGAAGGGGCAGCCGTACCGGAGACCTCGGACAAGGCAGCTGAAGCAGATGCGGCAGAGGGAGCTGCGGTGAAGTCCGTCGCATCAAAAGCAGATACGGCTGCCGAAGGTGAGAAACACGAGGAAAACGAGAAGCCCGAGAAATCGGAGCAGGAGGGGAAAGCCGAGAACGCGGAGAAGGCGCAGGAGCCAGGAACGGGCGGCAGCCCATCGCCTGCAGCGGAGTCGAGGGCGCCTTCCGAGCCTTCCAAGCCATCCGAGCCGCCTTCCAAGCTTTCCGAGCCTTTCAATCTTTTAGAGCCATCTGCTAGGGAGAAGCTGCGCGCGGTCGTCGGCCGCCTTGGCTGGAAGAAGTGGGCAGCTGTTGCGCTAGTCCTGGTCGTCCTGCTGGGGGCGGGGCTCTTCCTTGCCTTTGGCACGACGCATGTCATCGAGCGCTCGGACCGCGATGCCAAGGAGAACATCTACATGGTCGTCAAGCCGGGCACGACGGCGTCGGAGATTTCGGACCACCTGACGCGGCTCGGCGTCATCGACAGCCGCCTGCGCTTCTGGTGGCTCATGAAGCTCCAGGGCGATGCCCAGAAGTTCAAGACGGGCACGTACGCCTTCGCGCCGCACATGGACGAGCAGGCCGTGCTCGACAAGCTCGTCTCGGGCGACACGACGGTCGTGCGGTTCACGATCCCCGAGGGCTTCGGCATCAAGGAGATCGCGAAGCGCCTCGCGGACGAGGGCCTCGTCGACGAGCAGGAGTTTCTCGCCGAGGCGAAGGACTTCGCGTCGTACGATTACATGAAGAAGCGCCCAAATGAGCGCTATGCGGCGGAGGGCTACCTCTTCCCGGACACGTATGAGATCCACAGCGAGGTCACGCCTGAGGCCATCATGAAGATGATGGCCGAGGACTTCGACACGCGCCTGACGCCGGAGCTGCGCCAGCAGGCGGCGGCGAAGAACCTCTCGATCCACGACCTCGTCACGCTGGCCTCGCTCGTCGAGAAGGAGGCGCGCTACGATGAGGACCGCCCAATCATCGCGCAGGTCTTCTTCAAGCGCCTGCAGATGGGCATGCCGCTGCAGTCGGACACGACGCTGCAGTACCTCATGGCAGGCCCGAAGGAGGACGTCTCGATTGAGGACACGAAGATCGACTCACCCTACAACACGTACCAGCACATGGGCCTGCCGCCCGGACCAATCGCGAGCCCGGGCATGAAGTCCATCCTGGCGGTGCTGAACCCCGCGAGCACCGACTATCTCTACTTCGTAGCCGACCGTCAGGGCCACAACCACTACTCGCAGACGTACGACGAGCACCTGGCCATCGTCGAGCAGGTGCGCTGAGGCGGCGCGGAAGGCAAGGACAGATATGACAGATACAAGCGATTTTGAAAGACTTCTGCGGGAGATGGAGGCGTATGCGGCCGAGCACCATGTCCCGATCATCAACGAGAACGGCCGCCAGGTCTTCCTCTCGGTCATCCGGGAAGTACGGCCGCGCCGCGTGCTCGAGATCGGCACGGCCATCGGCTACTCGGCGCTGCTACTCGCCGCCAACGGCGCGGCGGACGCACATGTCACGACGCTCGAGCTCTCCGAGGAGCGCGCTGCGCTCGCCCATGGGTTCATCGCGCGCTCGCCCTACGCGGACCGCATCGAGATCCTGCAGGGCGACGCAGGCGAGCTCCTGACGGAGCTTGCGGGGCCGTATGACTTTGTCTTTATCGACGCGGCCAAGGGCCAGTACGTCGACTACTTCGAGAAGGTGCAGCCGCTCCTGACAGCGGATGCGACCATCGTGGCCGACAATGTCCTGTTCCGCGGCTATGTCATGGGCGAGGAGAAGGCCCCGCGCCGCTACCGCACGATTGTCAAGCGGCTGCGCCGCTACATCGAGCTCACGAGCCATGCGGCAGGCTACGAGACGGAGATCTTCGAGCGCGGCGACGGCCTGGCCGTCTCGCGCCGCTGCCCCGCAGCAAACGAATCAAACAGATTATCGGAGGAATACCATACATGATGAAAAAGCCTGAGCTCCTGGCCCCGGCAGGGAATCTCGAGAAGATGAAGATGGCGCTGCTCTACGGCGCCGACGCCGTCTACCTCGGCGGCAAGCTCTACGGCCTGCGCGCGCTCGGCGGCAACTTCACGCGAGAAGAGCTGCGCGAGGCGGTCGGGTTCGCCCACAAGCTCAAGAAGAAGGTCTATGTGACGGTCAACATCTTCCCGCACAACAGCGACCTTCGCGGCCTGCCCGACTACCTGCGCTACCTGCAGGAGATCGGCGTCGACGCACTGCTCGTCGCCGACCTCGGCGTCTTTATGATGGCGAAAGAGTACATCCCTGATATGGAGCTCCACATCAGCACGCAGGCGAACAACACGAACTGGGCGACGGTCAACGCCTGGCAGAAGCTCGGCGCGAAGCGCGTCGTGCTCGCGCGCGAGATGTCTTTGAAGGAAGTCCGCGAGATCTGCGAAAAGACATCGGCCGACCTCGAGATGTTCGTCCACGGCGCGATGTGCATCTCGTACTCGGGCCGCTGCCTGCTCTCGAACTACTTCACGGGCCGCGATTCCAACCGCGGCAGCTGTGCGCAGTCGTGCCGCTGGAAGTACGCGCTCGTCGAGGAGACGCGTCCGGGCAAGTACTTCCCGATCGAGGAGGACGAGCGCGGCACCTACATCATGAACTCGAAGGACATGTGCCTCCTGCCGCACATCGCCGACGTCATCGAGAGCGGCGTTGAGAGCCTCAAGATCGAGGGCCGCATGAAGAGCGTCCACTACGCGGCGAGCGTCGTGCGCGCCTACCGCCTGGCCATTGACGCCTACTTCGAGGACCCCGCGCACTTCAAGGTCCAGCAGGAGTGGCTCGACGAGCTCGAGAAAGTCTCGCACCGCCCGTACACGACGGGCTTCTACTACCACCAGCCGACGGCGGACGACCAGCTCTACGGCACCTCGTCATACCAGCAGACGTCCGAGTTCATCGGCCTCGTGCGCGACTACGACACGACCACGCAATACGCCACGGTCGAGCAGCGCAATAATATGAAGATCGGTCAGGAAATTGAGGTATTCCAGCCAAATGCCCCCTTGTATCGCCAGGTACTTTCTGATATGCTTGACGAAGAGGGCAATTCCATCGCGGTTGCTCCTCATGCCCAGCAGATCGTCAAGATCCGCATGGACAAGCCGGTTGAACCGTATACGATCCTGCGCCGCGATATCCCGGCCAAGGCCTGAGGCGCGCGCAGGGCAGAGGAAAGAAGGTCTTTTCTATGGCAGAATCCAAAACATCCGTCCGTTACTTTGGCAGAGCTACTGGACGCGTCCAGGGCGTGGGCTTCCGCATGTTCGTGCAGCAGCACGCATCGGAGCTCGGCCTGACGGGCTGGGTGCGCAATATGGAGGACGGCAGCGTCGAGATGGAGATCCAGGGTGACCCCGAGAAAGTCGACAAGCTCTCGGTGCTGATCCGCGAGGGCAATTACTTCATCAAGGTAAAAGAACTGAAGTTTGAGCCAGTCGAGACGGTGCCCAATGAGACGCGCTTTGTCGTTCGTTACTGAGCACATGCCATTGGCCATGATTTGAGGCGGGAAGAGCCGGCGCAGCCGTCTTCTGACCCGCTTTATTTTTTTATAGAAACGTCTACACAACGTCTACACATTGAAAGGGAGGAATCCTCATGCCACGCATCCTTGTACTCCATGGGCCGAACCTCAACCTGCTCGGCACGCGCGAGCCGGAGATCTACGGCTCGACGACGCTCGACGACATCAACGGGATGATCGCGGAGCGTGCGGCTGAGGCCGGCATTGAGACGGCGTTCTACCAGTCGAACCACGAGGGCGACCTCGTCGACGCCATCCAGCAGGCCAACCATAAGTTCGACTTCATCATCTTCAACGCGGCGGCCTTCACGCACTACAGCATCGCCATCCGCGATGCCATCGCGGCCATCGACGTGCCGGTCATCGAGGTGCATATCTCGAACATCCACCAGCGCGAGGAATTCCGCCACACGTCGGTGCTCGCGCCGGTGGCGATGGGTCAGATCTGCGGCCTCGGCGTCGAGAGCTATCTCGCCGCGCTCGAGGCCATCATCTACAAGCTCAACCGGGCGGAGTAATCAGATTAGGGGGATGATCCTTTGAATGAAAACCGTTTGACCGCACTGCGCGCCCTGCTGCAGGAGAAGGGGCTCGACGCAGTCGTCGTGACAAAATACGTGAATCTTCATTACTTCAGCGGCTTCCGCGGCGATGACACGACGCTCGTCATCACGAAGGACGAGGCGCTGCTCGTCACCGACAACCGCTACACGGAGCAGGCCGAGAAGCAGGCGCCGCTCTTCACCGTCGTCGAGCACCGTCATGGACTCTTGAAGAAGACGGCGGAGCTCATCGCAAAGCTCGGCTGCCGCAGCGTCGGCTTCGAGGGCCGCTCGATGGTCTACGCCGACTATCGAGCGCTCAAGGACATGCTCACGGGCATCGACTTCGGCACGATGCTCGACCTCGATGCGCTGCGCCAGGTCAAGGACGAGGAGGAGATCGCCTGCATCCGCCGCGCCTGCTCCTTTGCCGATAAGGCCTTTGAAGACATCGTGCACTTCATCCGCCCGGGCCGCACGGAGATCGAGGTGGCCGCGCGCCTCGAGCAGGCCATGCGCGAAGCGGGCTCTGAGAAACCGTCCTTCGACACGATCGTCGCCTCGGGCCTGCGCGGCAGCATGCCGCACGGCACGGCGACGGAGAAGGTCATCGAGGCGGGCGACTTCGTGACGATGGACTACGGCGCGAAGTACCAGGGCTACTGCTCCGACATCACGCGCACCGTCTGCGTCGGCGAGGCGACGGCGCGTCAGCGCGAGGTCTACGGGGCCGTGCTCGGCGCGCAGGAGCTCGTGCTCTCGCTCATCGCGCCGGGAAAATCCGGCAAAGAGATCGACGCGGCCTCGCGCGAATTCCTCAAGAAGTACGACCTCGCGCAGTACTTCGGCCACGGGCTCGGCCACAGCCTAGGCCTCGAGATCCACGAGGAGCCGCGCCTCTCGCCGTCGAGCACCTGCGAGCACCTCGTGCCGGGCATGCTCATCACCGACGAGCCGGGCGTCTACCTGCCGGGCTGGGGCGGCCTGCGCATCGAGGACACAGTGCTCGTCACCGCGGCGGGCAGCGAGCGCCTGACGAAGTCCTCGAAGGCGCTCCTGGAGATTCGCTGAGCGGCCTGCTGCACCGCAGTGCTTGACGATGGGTCGCAAGTTGATTATAATAAAGAATGTTATGATACGTTTCGTATCTTGAATTTGAATCAGAAATGAAATAGTGAAGTTTTTGGAGGGCGTAGAATGATTAACAGTACTGATTTCCGCACGGGCTTAACGATTGAAATTGATGGCGGTGTCTGGCAGATCGTGGATTTCCAGCACGTAAAGCCGGGCAAGGGTGCGGCGTTCGTGCGTACCACGCTGAAAAACGTTGTAACCGGGCAGGTGCTTTCCAACGAAACGTTCAATCCCACGGCAAAGCTTGAAACGGCGCAGGTGGAAACGAAGAAGATGACGTATTCCTACTTCGACGGCGAATTTTACGTGTTCATGGATGAAGAATACAACCAGACGATGCTCACGCACGATCAGGTGGAAGAAGCGCTGAAATATATCAAAGAAAACGACGTGGTTACCGTGAAATTCCTGTACGGAAACGCGTTCTCGGTAGAACCCGAAAACTTCGTGGAACTGAAAGTTATCGAAGCGGAACCGGGCGTAAAGGGCAACACGGCTACCAACGTAATGAAGAACGCCAAAGTGGAAACGGGCGCGATTATTCAGGTGCCTATGTTCGTAAACGAGGGCGAAACGATTCGTATCGATACCAGAACCGGCGAATACATGAGCCGCGTTTAATCCGTCGGAACAAAATCTCATAAACGAAATGCGGGAAAGGCAAACGCCTTATTCCGCGTTTTGTTGTATAGAATTTTAAGGAGATAGCAATTATGCGGGCAGTGGCGCAGCGCGTAACGGGCGCGGAACTGAAAGTGGACGGCAAACTGATTTCGGCAATCGGCAAAGGGCTGGTTGTGTTTTTCGGCGTAACGCACGGCGATACCGAAGAGAAAGCCGATTATATAGCGAAAAAAATCGCAAATCTGCGCGTATTCGAGGATGAAAACGGAAAAATGAACCGCTCCGTCCGCGACGAAAACGGCGAAGTTCTGTTCGTATCGCAATTTACTCTGTACGGCGACGCTTCGCACGGCAACCGCCCGTCTTTCACGGCGGCTGCGCGCGGAGAAGAGGCGGAACCGTTGTACGATCATGCTGCCGCAGCGCTGAAAAATCTCGGCGTTCCCGTAAAAAAAGGCGTGTTCGGCGCGGATATGAAAATAACGCAGATGAACGACGGCCCCGTAACTATCTTGTTGGAAATATAACAATG